>Ga0209415_10003964_pt1 | contig 27347 bp, 23 predicted proteins | sample PeaSoiSIISIP2007_FD_187696 | JGI IMG/M metagenome (GOLD analysis project Ga0209415, IMG submission 187696) | Peat soil microbial communities from Weissenstadt, Germany - SII-SIP-2007 (SPAdes) (version 2) | ecosystem: Environmental > Terrestrial > Soil > Wetlands > Peat | place: Germany... | reverse complement strand
CATAAGTCCTTTGTCTGCCACTCTTACGAAAAACACCGGGGGGTGGGGAGGGGCCCCCTCTTTCTCTGCGAACTCTGTGCCCGGCGTTTACCCCGACCGGGTCGGGGCGTTAAAATCCACCCGCGCCCTGCCCCCAACCGATCCGTTCAACACTCCCCGCTCTCTTTCTTTGCCTTTCGACTCTAAACTGTCGACTGTCAACCTCCTCTCTCCTATCTCCTTTAGAATCCGCACTTCCGCAAAATGCTCCCGCAACTCCTTTACAATGAACACTTCCAAAACACAGGACTTAAAACTCTTTAGAATCAACACTTACGAAAAAACCGGGGGAGGGGTCCCTCCACTGCGGTCGGGATGACAAGATGGGAAGGGGCGGATGGAAAATGGGGCTTCACTCGAGCTGGCCAGATTGGTGGCTTCAAGCGAGGAATTTGAGAGTTTGGTCGATGAGATCGGAGGTGCCTTGATAGGGGTCGCCGGGGCTGTCGAATTCCATGGAGCAATAGCCTTTGTAATTGCTGGACTTGAGAATGCCGAAAGTTTTTGCCATATCGACGTGAATGAGTTGGCCCTTTTCATTGGCTTCCATGGCTTTGACGTGGCAGATGCTGTAGGCGTGCTTGAACATTTCCGCGATTCCCTTGTAGGCGTAATCGGTTTTGCCGGTGGTGAGAGTGTTCGCGAAATCGGGATTGGCGTGGAGCCAGGGATTATTCACTTTTTCGATGACGCTGACGACGAAGAAGGGATCTTCGCTAATGGGATTGTCGTTTTCGAGATTGACGAGGATGTTTTTCGCGGCGCCATATTCCGCTACCCGAGCAAGAGTGTCCGCGGCGCGATCCACATCTGGTTTCGAGTCTTTCGCTGGCGGCATGTTGGTGCGGATGCTGGGCGAGCCGACGGATGCGGCTATATCGATCCATTTTTTGCTGGAGGCGACGGCTTGATCGCGCTCGGATTTATCGGCGGCGAAGGGGCTGTGTTCGCCATCGACCGCAATATTTACGATAGCGCCGCCGGATTTTTCGACGAGGGCGCGCAGCTCGTTCAGGAACTTGGGATCGATGGAGCGAAAATGCTCGCTCCACGGCTCGATCTTGTTGATATTGAATCGCGATTTGACGAAGACAAAGAAATTCTTCAAGTCCTTCTTAGGGACGGTGGAGGGATAAGGCTTGTCGTGAGCACCTGCGATGCCCGTGCGGAAGGGGTAGGAAGCGATGGCAATGCGATCGCGGGGCGCGGAGGGGAATTGCAGGTTGGGAGCAGTGATTGCGGCGAGGGCCGGTCTTGCGGCCGGCAGCAGCATCGCTGAAGCAGCCGTCACGGCGGATTGAACGAGAAAACGTCTTCGAGTCGTGTGCGCCAAAGCGGCGCCAGTCTAGCAGAATCGCCATGCCAAACAAGGGTTAAACGAATGGCTCTGCTATAATCCGGGCGATTTTGAGGATGCTTGCCGGCTTTCCGGAGACAACCAATGAATCGCAGACTTCTTGTTGTGGCTGGATTTTTTCTGCTGGTGTTGCCTGGATACGCATTCGCGCAGGCGTACAGCGATTCGCTCTCTCAGCTAACGAAGCCGCACGACTACGTCTTGAAGCGCATCTCAAGTTACGACCGGACGGGAGGAAACGACGACTACCGTCCGCTTGCCGCGGGAGAAACGCTCACGCTGCTGGACGAAGCGGGGCCAGCCGAGATTTCGCATGTGTGGATCACCATTGCGGATGATGAAAGATTTCACCTGAAGAAAATGGTGCTGCGCATGTATTGGGATGGCGAGAGTTCGCCAAGCGTGGAGGCTCCCGTTGGTGATTTTTTCGGGTTGGGTCTCGGCGAATACCACCTCTATCAGTCCGCGCCGCTTTCCGTAGGCGGAGACAAGGCTTTGAACAGTTTTTTCCCGATGCCCTTCCAAAAACATGCCCGGATCACACTTACGAACGAAGGGCGGCAGAAAGCAGAGGCAGTCTACTGGAACATTGACGTGCGCGCCTTCAAAGTGGCGCTGCCACCAGATACGCTCTATTTTCACGCGCAGTATCGCCAGGCAACTCCGAACAAGGCCTTCCCGGAGAACAAAATAAATCTGGATGGCAAAGAGAATTACGTCTGGATGGAAGCTACGGGACGCGGACACTTTGCGGGAGTCACGATGTCGGTGGTGGAGAATCAAGATGGCTGGTGGGGAGAGGGTGACGACATGTTTTTCGTGGATGGCGAAAAGCTGCCGTCCATCAACGGGACGGGGTCGGAGGATTATTTTCTGGGAGCGTGGGATTTCAGCGGTAAGCCCTTTGCGTACGAGTTATATGGCGCGCCGATCGTGGGAGCGGAACTGCAAGGCGGACGGTGGTCGGTATATCGCTTCCATCTGGATTCACCGATACCGTTTACGAAGTCTTTGCGGGCGACGATTGAGCACGGGCATGCGAATGATCGTGGGGATAATTTTTATTCGGTGGCGTATTGGTATCAGAGCGAGCCGCACGGAGTTTTCCCGGTTCTGCCAGGCGTGGAGATGCGAATCCCGCGCGTTTTTGCCGCGACAAATCCTCAGTGAGAGCGGTCATCCTCAGAAGGATGACCCTACGGTTGATTGGACTTTAGGGCTCGTCTGAGCGCTCGAAGACCGCTCTGGAATCGCTTAATTACTGCAAACGAAATTGCAGGGTTACCGTGAGGTGCATCGGCACGGGTTTGCCATCCAGCGATGCCGGCTGATACTTCCAGAGGCGCAGGGCCGCCATAGCGGATTGGTGCAAGAGCGTAGGTCCGGAAATCACCTTCATGGTCGTCACGCGGCCGTTCGCGTCGATCAACGCGTCGATAAGCACGTCACCTGAAATGTGCTGGTTTTTTGCCAAGAGCGGATAGGTGGGTGAGACCGAGCTAATTAATTTTGCCGTTTTTACATCTCCACCGACAGGCAGGGGCACTTCTGGGGCGGCGGGCTGATTTACGCTACCTGGCGCGAGTCCTGCTGCCATTCCACCCGCATTGGGGTCCACGATGCCCGCTGAAATGGTAGGTGCTTCGGCTCCTTCTTCCTGAGAGGACGCGCGACGGTTGATCGTTGGACTGGCCAGATGAACTTCGCCGAGGGCCGGTTTCTTGGGTTCCGGTACTGCCGGTGGGCGTGAAATACGCTCTGTTTCAGAAGCAGGAATCGGAGTGGCTGCAGCGCGCGTGTTCTCTCGAGTTACCGGAACGGGTTCAGTTCTCACCGCGGGTCTAGTGAGGGGCGCGCTGGAAGCGGGTGAACCGGAAATTGGTGACGAGGAAATTGGCGCGGCGCTCGAGTTGGAGTTTGGCGCCGTCCCCGATTGCGTATTTTGGGAAGCGGGTTGGGCAACAGTCTGCGCCGGCGGCTGCGTTACGGAAGGCGCTGGAAGCGCCGCGCTGGCTTGGGAACTTGGTGTGGAGGCAGCGATTCCGGGCGTGCTTTGCGCTGCATTCGAAGGATGCAGCAGATACCAGGCGCCGCCAGCGACAACGAGAACAGCCGCGGCAATTGCGCCGTACAAAACGCCCTTGTTGGAGCCTGACGAACGCGCTTCCGTGATGACTGGCTCATCCAGAGGAAGCAAGCTGCCGAATGATGGAACTGCCGCAGACTCAGGAATGCTTTCTACCGCAGTCAAACGCAGCGGCTCCGCGGATTCCTCGAGCGGCTCGGATATCTCGGAAAAGTGCTTGGACTTTTCTCTTTCGACCGTCTCTGGCGTCGATACGGGGGAAGCCGCGTTACGCGCGAGCGGCTCAAGCCAAGAGGGAATTTTTACTTCTTCGGTGTCCAGAGATGACTTCATCGGGGGAGGAACAGGCCTTGCCGGCGGGGCGCTCTTGACGGGCGCGTGATCGGCTTTTGCCATTTCGAACACTTGCGAGGCAACACCGGAAACAGATTTCGGATCGAGAGCGGGCACGACAGGCGCGGACGAAGCGGGTTGCGCCGTTGGAGCCGCGCTGAAAAGAAGCGACGATAGTTGTTCCTGAAGGCGAGCGGCTTGAAGCTTCAGATCTTCGGTGGGATTTTGAGCCGGAACGCTCGCTGACTGCGCTTTGGTTTCGGATGTAAGCGGAGCTACGGGTGGCTTGGACGGGGCATAAGCCGGCTGAACTTCGGGCGCGCTTAAAAGACTTGCGAGAGAAGATGCCAGCGATGACGTCAGCGGAGGCGCCGGAGTGACCTGCACATCAGGCTGTTTAACAACCGGTGGGGGAGGAACCACCGCCGCGTGAACCGGCGGCGCTGGCAATTTCGAAGCCGCAGATGGAACGGCAGCCACCTCAGACGGACGAATCTGAGGCGCAGGCTTCGCTTCCGCATGAATTTGAGGCGATGGAATCTGAACGGGCTTCACTTCCGGAGCTTTTGGCGCGGCGCTGACAACTGGACTCACCGGTTTTGGAGCGGGTACAACAGGCACAACAGGATTCGGTTTAGGTGCAGACGGGAGCGCGGCAACCGGCGCGGGTGCTGGCGTGCCGATGCGATCGGACGGGAAACGCATTCCCCAAAAGCCAACGACCGACTCCGTAAATTCAAGTTCCACGTAGCCACTTACGCTTTTGTAATTCTTCGATTTAACGACCTGGCAGACCACTTCCTTTTTTGTCTTTTCGTTGGTGAGGAAAAGGAGTTGGCCCGAAGCCACTGGCGAGCCGAGCCGGATGACTGCACCATTTCCGAAAACGAGCACCGTCTTTGTGGTTTCCGAAAAAGGCTCGCGCTTGTCCGTACCCTCGACGGCACGTGCGCCATTGACGGTGACAGGAACTTCCAGCGCGACTGGTTGCGGCCGGCTGCCGGTGGCCGTTTCGTCGAAGCGCGGTGCAGGCGCTGAGGAACGCGCGGCAGTCTCTGGTGGGGCAGTTAAGACTTCATTCTCTTTGCTGGTTGTGGCCATAGGGTGCTCACTTGGAACAGAAAATTTTTGTTCAGCCCTGACGCGAGCAGGACTATCCCTGAACCTTATATATGTTCTTGTTGGGCCATACTTTGCAGCCATAGTACGTGCGTACCAAGCTGGAAACACCTGTCCTGAAGGACAGCCGTGCTGTGGGCGGAAACTGCTCTAACGATTCAGAGGCGGGCGGAATTGCTCGTCAATTTCAACTTGATAGCCGGTCACGAGTTTATTGGTCTCGTTGGCCATGCCGATGACGGCTTGCAGCTCCGCAAACATGGCGTTGGTCATACCTTTTTTGAAGGCGGAGGCGGTGTGCGATGCGATGCAGTAGTGGCAGTTGTTGGTCACGCTGACGGCGACGTAGAGGAGCTCCTTGGTCAGCGGATCGAGGGCGCCGGGGCCCATGATTTGCTTGATGCTTTCCCAGGTGCGCTTCAGAGTGGCGGGGTCGTGGGCGATGGCTTTCCAGAAATTGTTGATCCAATCGGTCTTGCGCGTGGCCATGATGTCGTCGTAAATGGCGCGGACTTCGGGACTCGCGTCTGCATATTCAATAAGGCCAAAGGTGGACATGGGTTCTCCCGATTCGGTCGAAGTGTGATGGGGAAACGTTAGCAAGAACCCAGCGTCTCCGCCAGAGAAAGAGCCCGGAGGGCGAGAAACGCCGATTCCGAAAAACGCCCGCTTGCGAGACCCGCTGTCCCAGAAGCGGACAGGGGAACATAGCCTTTGGCGGCCCCGGGACGGTGGAAACCCTGTGAAAACAATAAGTTAGATTTTTTTCGCTTGGCAGGGAACCTGCGGATCAACTATAACGTATGACGATATAGTCTTCCATTGCTCGATAGATATGGCCCGCCGCGATGGATTTGCATTCTGAGGTGAAAGCTTGACAAAGAAGAGAGAAACCGAGTCGTTCCTGCCGCTGACGCCGGCGATGTTTCACATCCTTCTGGCGCTTGCCGATGGCGAAAAGCACGGGTATGCCATTTTGAAGGAAGTGGCGCGGCGCACCGAAGATAAAGTGCGCCTCAGCACGGGAACGCTCTACGGGAATCTATCGCGGCTGGAGAGTGCCGGGCTGATCGCGGAATCGAGCCGCCGGCCGGAAGTCGTGCTCGACGACGAGCGCCGCCGGTATTACCTGCTCACTGAATTTGGGCGCGAGGTGGCCGTTGCCGAAGCCGAGCGCATGGAAGAAGCGCTTGGGCAGGCTCGTGCCAAGAAACTCTTCCGAAAACCGAAACTTGCCTAGCGAGGGATGACTACGATGGGAAAAGAAAATTTGCCATTTTCGCAAAGACTGTTTCGAGCGCTGGTCCGGGTGTTGCCGTTCGATTTCCGGATAAATTATGAAGGCGAGATGGAAGGCGTCTTTCGTGAGCAGCAGCGCGAAGTGGAAGAACGAGGTGGGCTGTTCGGTGCGCTCAAACTCTGGAAAGAAACGATCGTTGGTATTTTCACGACGGCTCCGCGGGAGCACTGGCAGATTCTGGTAAGCGACTGCGGCTATGCGGTGCGTATGATGCGTAAGAACCTGGGGTTCACGGTAGTCGCGGTTCTGACCCTGGCGCTCGGTATCGGTGCGAACACTTCGATTTTCAGTGTGGTGCACTCTGTGCTGCTGCGGCCGCTTCCTTATCCGCAGGGGCAGCAACTGGTTTTCATCCGGCAACAGGAAAAGAAGATGGGCATCGCGGACCTGGGGTTCTCGGTGAAGGAAATCGAGGATTATCGCGCGCAAAATCGGACGCTTGCAGGACTGGCGGAGTACCACGCCATGTCCTTCACACTTTTCGGACACGGCGATCCGGAGCGAGTGCGAACCGGCGTGGTTTCGGCAAACTATTTTGATTTGTTTGGCGTTCAACCGCTGCTGGGCAGGACATTTTTGCCTGACGACGAAAAACTCGGCGCGCCTCCTGTCCTGCTTCTCAGCTACGAATACTGGAAAAACAATTTCGGCTCCGATCCTGGGATCGTGGGCAAGACCTTCGAGATGAACGACAAAGTGCACACGGTTGTGGGAGTCCTCCCACCAGTGCCGCAGTATCCAAACGAAAACGACGTGTACATGGCGACTTCGGCGTGCCCGTTCCGTTCCTCGCCAATGCATCTCGAGGATCGCGATATGCGCATGATGGAAGTATTTGGAAGGCTGAAGCCTGGCGTGACGGTGGCGCAAGCCAGCGCGGATACTGGCACCATCGCCGCCGGATTGAAGGCGGCCTATCCAAAGTCTTATCCAGAGAATGTGGGCTTCACTTCGTCTGCGACGCCTTTGCAAGAGGAACTGACGAAGGAAGCGCGGCCGACACTTCTTGTGCTGCTGGGCGCCGCAGCCTTTGTTCTGCTGATCGCGTGCGCCAATGTGGCGAATCTTACGCTTGCGCGCATGTCCCGGCGAGAACGAGAGCTTGCTGTGCGCAGCGCCCTTGGTGCTGGGCGGAGCCGCATTCTGCGGCAACTTCTGACGGAAAGTTTTCTGCTAGCCATTGTGGGCGGCGTGCTGGGTTTGATTTTGTCCTACGGGAGCCTGGAACTTCTCACCGATTTTGTGGGGAGGCTTACGCCGCGAGCGCGCGAAGTCCACATTGATACGCAGGTGTTGCTATTCACACTCGCGGCCGCGCTCGGCACAAGCATTATTTTCGGCACGCTGTCCGCGCTTTTCTCGCGCGCAAATGTCACGTCGAGTTTGAAAGAGGGCAGCAGCGGTGCGGGCTCCGGCTACCGGCAAAACCGCATGCGCAGCGCGCTGATCGTTTGCCAGATTGCTTTTTCGTTCATGCTGCTGATTGGCGCTGGATTGATGCTGCGAAGCCTTTTCAAAATGCAGCACGTGGATGCAGGCATTGTTCCGCAGCGAGTTCTGACGATGCGAACCACGTTTAATTGGACAAAATACACGGACAACGAACAGACAAAAGTTGTTGTCCAGAAACTCCTGGACCGCGTGCAATCCGAGCCGGGAGTTCTTTCCGCGGCGATCTCGAGCCGGTATCCCTTCGAACCGGAAATGATTCCCGGGGGCCCGGAGTCTGTGTCCTTTTCCTTTCAAATCGAGGGCCGCGCCTTGGAACCGGGGCAAGCGCCGCCCGTGAGCACGTTTGCGTCAGTTTCCACGGATTACTTCAAGACGCTGGGAATCCCTCTGAAAGAGGGACGGCTGTTGGCGGAAACGGACAGAGGAAAAGCGCCTTACGTTGCGGTGATCAATGAAGCAGCAAGGCGCCAATACTGGCCGAACGAAGATCCTCTCGGAAAGCGAGTCACCGGGGATGGAGGAGCCCACTGGGTGATCATCGTGGGCGTCGTTGGAGATGTGCGTGAATTTGGGTTGGACCATCCGCCTACACCGGAGTTCTATGCCAGCCAGGGACAGAATCCACAGCCGAGCACTTTGATTGTGCGCACCGTCAGCGAACCACCGAGTATGGCGCAGACGCTTACGCGCGCGGTACATGAGGTGGACCCGCAAACAGCCGTAACGCATATCCTCACGCTGGAACAAGCGCGTTACGAATCGATGGCGTCGCCGCGCGTGACCGCAAGCCTGCTTGGTATTTTCGCGGGGCTGGCGTTGGTCATAGCCACGGCAGGAATCGGCGGAATCATGGCTCTGATGGTCAGCCAGCGCGTGCGCGAAATCGGAATCCGCATCGCGCTTGGCGCACGGCCGGCGAGCATTCTCCAGATCGTGCTCGGACAAGGCATGGGGCTCGCTATTTTGGGAGTTGGAATTGGAATCGCGGGTGCGATTGCATTGACTGGTCTCGTGAAATCATTTTTATTCGAAGTGCCACCGACCGATGTACTGACATTTAGCGGCGTTGGCGTGACGTTGCTGGCCGCCGCTGCGCTGGCAAGCTATTTGCCGGCGCGTCGCGCGGCGGCCGTCGATCCAAACATTGCATTGCGCGCAGATTAATCCCCAACAAGATCAACAAAAGATAGAGGCGGGATCAAAGCGACGACGAGCTTGAAGAGGAAAGAAACTCTTCGAGGAGGAGCCGCGCGAGGCGGCGCGGATTGTGACGGATGACACCGTGCTCTTCGAGGAGATTATCGAGAATGACGCGGTAGCCCAGTTTCTGTAACTCAGGTAAATCAATCATCACCTGCTCCGCGCCTTGACGACGGTAACGTTTGGCTACTTCCGGAGAAACCGGCCGGCGATTTGCCACAACCCAGTCCACAACAGATCGCGGCGTGTGATGTCGAATGGCACGCAGGTGATCGGCTAGAGAGTACGCGGCAGTTTCGCCAGGCTGTGTCATGAGATTAGCGATGTATACGCGGGGAGCTTTGGATTTTGCGATCGCGGCGGCGATTTCTGGAATGAGCAGATTGGGAAGGATGCTGGTGTAGAGTGAACCTGGGCCGAGAAGAATCAAGTCAGCTTCGCGTATGGCATCGATCACCGCCGGGAAAGGCGGGACACGGCGAGGCGACAGTGAGATTTTCTCAATGGGCGTATGGCTCGCGGTGATGCGCGTTTCCCCATGAACCATGCGGCCATTCTTGAGTCTGGCGACAAGGTGGACGTTTGAAAGCGTCGAAGGAAAGATGCGCCCGCGAATCGCCAGCACTTTGCTGCTGACGCGAATCGCTTCGGCAAAGTCCCCGGTTACGTGTGTAAGCGCAGCCAGAAAAAGATTGCCGAAATTGTGACCGATGAGACCTCGCCCGGCATGAAAGCGATACTGAAACAGCCGTCCGAGCAACGCTTCATCTTTCGAAAGCGCGACCATGCAGTTGCGGATATCGCCGGGCGGAAGCACGCGGTTTTCGCGCCGCAGACGACCAGAACTGCCACCGTCATCTGTGACCGTAACGATCGCCGTGAGTTCTGATATGGGACGGTGTGAATTTGGATGCTCGTCACTGCGCCGGACCACATATTCCTTAAGCCCGCGGAGCAATGTCGAGAGGCCCGTTCCCCCGCCAAGCGCAACGACGCGGAATCCGCGGGCCAGAGTTTTCGGTTTGGGAGCTTTTTTCTTCACTGGATGATTTAGTGAGACTTGGCGATGAAACGTTTCGTTTGAGGCGTGTTTCTCCGAACTGAATTTTGGCTATCTATTCGAACTTGCACTGGGGCTCTTACCGGTCAGGCCGAAATCCGCAGTCTGGAACTCTCTTACGATGCGTTGCAATTCACGGGCAAGAAAACCAGTCACGAAAGCTCAGCCGGCGGTGCCGTCTTTCTCCGGATAGAGAAGCTCGGTGAAGCGAGGATCTTCCTGGAGGAAGGCGAAATCTTCATCGTTGCGAGCGTGGTAGCGATTTTCCGGACGCAGTTCGATGGCGACCTTGAGATTTGCCATGGCCGAATCTGCCTCTCCCGTGAGGCAATCGAGCGCGGCAAGTGCGTAATGGATGTAATCCGATTTTGGCGACGCTTTGCGCGCCTTGATCAGGCTTTCGCGCGCGTCGTCCCAGCGCCCAATGTTCATCATGGCCACGCCGCGCTGGTAGTGTTCGTCGGCAGTCTTTGGATTCTGTTCCGAGCTGGGCTTCATGCGCTGCTCAGCGATGCGCAGGTGCATGCGAGCGCGATCGGCTAGCCCTTTACTGGGCCCTTCGAGCACTTTTTCCAGCTCTTGCTTCGCTTTGGCAAATTTTTGCTGGTGGAAAAGGGACAGCGCTTCGTCATAGGTCTTCAGCTGAGCCTGAACGAGGGGGTCAACCAGCTCCACACCACCCCGCTGGGCCGGCGGAGGAGGAGGTAAGTTCTTTTTTTTCAGTGGATTAGAGTGGCCGTGCGCGGTTCCCTTGCCCTGCCCCGATGAGCCCGAAGAGGCTTTGCGCGCTTTTGCCATGCCGCGAATCCTAACAGAGGAAAATGACGGCGTCAACGAGGGGAATTGAGTCTGGAAGCAGGATTGCGAGTACCCAGATGCGTTACCTCCCGGCAGCAGGGAGCGAAAAAAGGGCATCGAAATAAGTGCCTTTTCGCGGAAACTATAACTAAGTTACTCGTCACACGACGGGCACAGCCGCGAGGCTGGCCTGCCAGCACTTCGTATGCTAAGTTTGTGGCTGAACTCTGGTTGAGAAAAAGTGCCTTTCATCAATTTTCCTGCGCGCGAAATTAACTGCAAGCTTGTCTACTACGGTCCAGGTCTGGGCGGAAAGACCGCAAACCTCCAGTGGGTTTATGACCACACGGGGCAAAACCAGAAAGGCAAAATGGTCTCGCTCGCCACCGAGACGGACCGCACGCTCTTCTTCGACTTTCTCCCGCTCGATCTCGGAACAGTCCGCGGCTTCAAAACGCGCTTCCACCTCTATACCGTTCCTGGGCAGGTCTTCTACGAAGCCAGCCGCAAGCTCATCTTGAAGGGCGCGGATGGCGTGGTCTTCGTGGCCGACTCCCAGGAAGAGCGGCTCGACGCCAATTTCGAAACGATGGAAAACCTTCAGGAGCATCTGAAAGAACACAACCTGAATTTCGATACGATTCCGTATGTGCTCCAACTCAATAAGCGCGACCTACCCAACGCCATGTCTGTGCCAGAACTGACCAAGCAGCTTCAGAAAAAAGGCGAGCCGGTTCTTGAAGGAGTCGCCATTCAAGGCGTCGGTGTCTTCGAAACGCTCAAAGAAGTAGCCAAGCTCGTCCTCGCCGAACTCAAAAAGGGCGGCTAACCACTCTTAGTAAAGTCGAAAAGTCATTTCGATGGGAACGCGCACTGGGACAGACTTGTCTTCGGAACTTGCTGGCTTGAAAGTCCACTCGTTGACCGCCCGGATGGCCTGTTCATTCAACCCAAAGGGAACGCCCTTCATAACGTGGATGTCGGTAGCGCGACCATTTTCCGCAACGGTCACATCCAATATCACTGTTCCCATGAATTTCACTTTGCGCGCAGCGTTGGAATATCGCGGTGCAGGACAGTAGATGCACGAGGGAACGCTGCCTCCCGCTTCCGCACGCACAATTGGAGGAGCTCCCGCAGGTGCCTTCTGTCCGGGGCGCTCGGCATCGTAAGGTTCGAAAGGCGCGAACGCTTTCTCTGGCTCTGGGATCACAATCATCACTGCCTCCTGCGGGCCGATCTCCTCGCCGGAGCTGCTCAGCAGTTCGGTCAAAAGGTTGTAGTTGCCGCCGAGTTCCTCGATCGTGCCGACGACCACGACATTGGCATGAAACTCGGTGGCCAACCATCGAGCGGCCTTGCGGTCCTTCAAAGTGGCGGAAGGAATGTGTTCGCGAACCAAATAATCCTGCAGTCGGCTGCGGTCAACGATTTGCATGCCGTTCCCTTGAGCAGCAAGTTCTGCCGCAAAGAAATCCGCCAGCTGAATTCCCAGGTGAGATGTAGAACCGGACGGCACCGTGAAATTTGCGACGAGAATCGTCCAGCTGGCGCGGAATTTCGCTTTCGCCGTCCTTTTGAGCAGGCGCCCAGCGAGAGAATGAATCTGCTCCTGGTAAAGCTCGCCTCGGGCAGAAGAACTCTGCTCATCCTGGGCGCGGGCAATACCCGCGGCGAAAAAGAATGCCCCAAGCGCAAGAACGACAAATCGAATAGTGCGAATGTGCGCCAACATTTCCTCTGAGTTTAGCATAACGATACGTCAACGGCGGAACATACTTCGCCGGATGGCGCAGCCAAGGTCTGCCCGTGGAAGCGACCCCGCAAATCGCTTCAATAAAGCTGAAATTCGATGTCGACAGGAACGCGGACCGGAACAGACTGTCCGTGAAACTTGGCAGGCTTGAACTTCCATTTTTGGACGGTGTCGATGGCCTTTTGCGTGAGTGAAAATGGCGCGCCTTTCAACACCACCACGGAATTGACGGCTCCTTCTTTGGTCACAATCAGCGAAAGTTCCACTGTGCCGCGATATTTCGCGGTGCGCGCCAGATCGGTGTAGTCCGGGCTGGGGCAGTAGACGCACACAGGCAGCGACGCTCCATCCACTCCAGGCTGCAGTATCCCCGGCTCGACCGGTACGGTTTCCGCAGAGCGCACGAACGAAACTGCAGGCTGTTTCAAGAGTTCCTGCATCTCCAGCGTAACCGGTAACTCCGCCTCCCCGGACCAGGACGTTCCAAGCCCATCCGTGTGCAGGGTGATTCGCAATTTCTGATTGGCTTCTGTCTCGATGGTCCCTCGCACAACCCCGGCGCCTCCCATAGAGCGCGAGAGAGTAAGGCAGACAACCTCGTTTTGCAGATCCTCGAGACGCATCCAGTTTTCTTTCAAATAGGCGCTGAACTCTTTGCGGTCCTGCACCTGAAAGCCGGAAGCAAACCCCGCGAGGGATTGCGCCAATTCGTCAGCAAGCAGAGTGCCCAGTTTAGAAAACTGCTTATCGCTGGCGTTGGAAAAATCGATGACCAAAATCTTTGGATAGGCAGGATCGATCTTGGACTGGCGAATCTGCTCAGCCAGGCGTGAGGCCAGCGAATCCATCTGGTCTCGTACGATCCGCGACGACGCGGGACTGGCATCCTGTGCCACGGAAGCTGCGCCGCATGCCAACAATGCAATCATCCCTACGGCAAGCGCCCCAAAGCCGCCGAGGAATCCAACGCGACACAAATACCCTGAATTCTTTCTAATCACGGATACCCACATGGTTCGACGTGAAATCGACGTCTCTTGGATAGAGTTGAGGTACACCCTTGCTAAAAAGACGCTGTGCGCACAACAAACGTTGCTTCGTTCAGGCGAAGTTGGCGAGCGCCAGAGACTCGGAATCAAACGTCGGGATGGCTTCGATAAGCCGCGTCACGGTGAGGGCATCGCGCACCCGGCCCGGGCCACAGACAAGGCGCAACGCGCCGCCTTCGCGGGTCAGCTTAATGGAGATACGCACCAGCGCCGATATGCCGGAGCTATCGATTTGTGGAACGCCGTTAAGGTCGACAATGACTTTGTTTACGCCCGCCTTGGCGACCGCCTCAAGGGCATCGTGGAGCTGCTCGCTGGGCACTCCAATGGTCAGGCGGCCATGCACTTCGAGAATCGGAATGGTCCCAGACTCTCGAACGTTGATTTCCATTGGAGGATGCTCAGTCATAGTACCTGGCTCGAAAACTGGGTTCTCGCCACTAAGGAGGCGTTTCACCTCTCCATGACCACAGGAGGGGCGGCTTGATAACCGGAATGCATTATACGATGGCAAGGCTCTGAGGCAAGAATTGCCTCACAAAGAAATCGCGACGGCGGTTTGGCCAGCCTGAGAAAGGGGTGAAGCTACCAGGAGGCGTTGTGCCCGGCCCGCCACTGCGAATCTGAAAAATGAATCTGTCAAATGCAAATTTCTAAACGTGGACGCGGCTGAGCACGCGTATAATCCGTTTCGAAAAAGCGGCGGGTCCCCGATAGTGTTTTTTCAGCGTAGCCTCCGGCCAGGCCGGGTGCAACCCAAACGCAGCGGAGCGGACAGAGCTATGAAGCACCTGGGATGGAAGTGTTGTCTCCTTATAACCATGGTGCTCGCCTCGCTTCCCCTCCTCGCGCAACAAGCTCCCTCCTCCGCCCCAACCAGTTCCCCTGCAGCGACTTCCGCTTCGACGCCGGAAATCCCGAAGGCCGTAGGCGAGCAATTGAAGCAGTTGGACCAACGTGTCACTGCGGCCCAATCCGCCGGCGATAACGCTTGGATGCTGGTCAGCGCAGCCCTGGTGTTAATGATGACCGGTCCCGGCCTTGCGCTCTTCTACGGCGGCCTGGTACGTCGCAAGAATACGCTCGCTATTATGATGCAGAGCTTTCTGCTGATGGCTCTGATCAGCGTGCTTTGGGCTCTGGTGGGTTACAGCTTGTGCTTTGGCGGAAACGGCCCTGTCATCGGCGGTTTTGAGCACGCCTTCCTGCGCGGAGTGGGCGCCGATCCAAATCCCGACTACGCCGGAACAATTCCGCAGTCCACCTTCATGATTTACCAGTTGATGTTTGCCATCATCACGCCCGCTTTGATCACTGGCGCAACCGCCGAGCGCATGAAGTTCAGCGGCACAGTCCTCTTTCTGACCCTCTGGTTTTTGGTGGTCTACGCGCCCCTCGCCCACATGGTCTGGGGCAAGGGCGGTCTGCTCAACGCCGCGCTCGGCGGAAAATTTCCCACTCTCGATTTTGCCGGCGGCACGGTTGTGCACATCAGCTCCGGAGTATCAGCACTGGTGTGCGCACTTTACCTCGGAAAGCGTACCGGCTATCCGAAGCAGCCTATGCCCCCGCATTCGCTCGTCCTGAGTTTTATAGGCGCTTGTCTTCTGTGGGTCGGCTGGTTCGGTTTCAACGCCGGCAGCGCGCTAGCCGCAAACGCTCTTGCAACCAGCGCTTTCGTGGCCACGCACATGGCCACCGCCGCAGCAGCGATGAGCTGGAGCATCGCCGAGTGGATCAAGAATGGCCGCGCCAGCGCACTCGGCGCGATTTCCGGCGCGGTTGCCGGGCTAGTCGCCATTACCCCGGCAGCGGGTTTCGTTGCACCAATGCCGGCCCTGGCGATCGGGTTCATCGCAGGCCTGGTCTGCTATTTCATGGTGACGAAAGTAAAATCCATCTTCGGCTACGATGATGCCCTCGATGCTTTTGGCGTGCACGGTGCAGGCGGCACCATCGGCGCGCTCTTGACCGGCATTTTCGCCCAGCAGGTGATCAATCCGATCTTCGGCGCGGGCAAGGCCGTTGGCGGACTCGATGGACATTGGGGACAGCTTGGCAACCAGCTTGTGGGCGTATTGATTGCCTGGGGCTTTGCGCTGGTTGGAACCATTGTGCTGCTGAAAATAACGGATATGATTACCGGCGTGCGCGTTACCGAAACGGAAGAGGTTGAAGGGCTGGACATCACGCAACACGGCGAAGAGGCCTATAACCTCGAGTCCTGAGAGAGTCCCGGGAATGATCAGCACAACAGCGTCTGTCATTGGGCGGAGCAGAAACTTTCATGATGAAAATTGAGGCAATCATTCAGCCCTCGCGGTTCGAATCCGTCAAGGATGCGTTGCGCGAAATTGGCATCGAGGGCATGACCGTCACGGAAGTCCGCGGCCACGGCCGCCAAAAGGGCCACACCGAAGTTTATCGCGGCCGGGAATACACCGTGGACCTGCTGCCCAAGCTGAAACTTGAGATGGTCCTTCCGGATCCTCTCGTGCAGCGCGCCGTGGACACAATCCTGAAGACGGCCAAGACAGGAAAGATTGGCGACGGTAAAATATTTCTATCACGGGTTGAGGAAGCCATCCGGATCCGGAACGAGGAGCGCGGCGAAAACGCGCTCTGACGGAAGTGACGACCGCTGCTCGTCCGGGATTTGATCCGGCCAACCGGCCCGCAAAAAACATGTCAGGTTCTTTAACTCCTTTGTCCGTCCTCGGACCACAGGCCGAAGACGAACGACGACGCATTCGGCAACAATTTGAAGCGGGCGGAAGCGCGCAAGATACGTTGCAAGCTCTTTGCGCTCTCGCCGACAAAACCGCCCAGCAGATTTTTGGGGAAGTTCTCCGCGTTCATAACACGCAGCCACAAGGACTTTCCCTTGTGGCCCTCGGCGGTTATGGGCGGCGATTGCTTTTCCCTTATTCCGATCTCGATATCCTCTTTCTCTTCGGAAACGAAAAATCCGAAAGTGAATTTCGACCGCTGATTGCGGACTTTTCCCGGACCCTTTGGGATCTCGGTTTTCGCGTAAGCTCCGCCGGCCGCACCCTCGAGGAATGCAAACGCATTGAAGAAGACAACGCAGAGTTTCATCTGGCGCTTCTCGATCGCAGATTCTTGGCGGGCGACGATGAGCTCTTTGACCGCCTCACCAAAAAGATTCTTGCAGGCCCGGAAAAACAAGCCCGCCCTTTCTTGCTCGCGGAATTGACCAAGCTCACCAGGGAGCGGCACGCGCGCTATGGCAACACGATTTACCATCTCGAGCCGAACGTAAAAGATGCGCCGGGCGGCCTGCGCGACTATCAGGCAGCCACCTGGCTGCGCCAAATTGCCAACGGTCAGAAAGATGGGTGGAAGAACAGCGCGGCCGAGGAGGAATTGGCCGCCGGCGCCGTCGAATTCCTCAGCGCTATCCGTTGCTTTCTGCACTACAGCAACGCGCGCAATGACAACACGCTCACATACGAATTGCAAACTGCAGCTTCGGAACGTTCTCTGGGAATTGCGAGCGGTGTGCCAGGCGGTTCCAAACGCAGTCCGGAAGAATGGATGCGTCTGTATTTCCGCCAAGCCCGCATCCTCAACCGCCTGCTGCTTCGCTACATCGAGCAAAAACCGGCGGTGCAGCTCACTCTACGTGAAAGACTTTTCAGCGCTGCGCGGGGAGCACGCTACGAAATTGGAAAAGGAAAGCCGTTTGCCGTCCGCGAAGGCCTATTGGAAGTGGTGGACGAGCCCGCCCTTTCCGATCGCTCCGTGACGTTCGCGCTTTTCACCGAGGCGGCTAGAACCGGCATCCCGCTCAGCCGCGAAGCGGAACGCGCCATCTTTTACATCCTGAAACACCCCGAGCTTCCCCAGAAAAACACACAAGTAAACTGGGCAACGCTTCGGGAGATTCTGGGCGCGGATTATCCCAGTATGGCGCTTCGGCCCATGCAACGTCTCTCTCTCTTGACGGACGTTTTGCCGGAGTTCAAAGCCATCGATTCTCTGGTCGTACGCGATTTCTATCACCGCTACACCGTCGACGAACATTCCCTCCGTACTATCGAGCATTTGGAGGAACTCGCCGAACCGCCGGATGAACGCGCTGCCCATTTCCGCCAGCTTTGGAAGATCGTTGAACGCCGCGATCTCCTGATTCTCGCGTTGCTCCTGCACGACATCGGCAAAGGCATGCCCGTCGAGAATCACGTCACCGGCAGCTTGGAAGCTTTAGATACCGCTGCCGCCCGCCTTAAACTCTCAGAATACGAAATGGACGAAGTGCATTTCTTGATCGAACATCACCTGGACATGTCAGAGACGATGCAGCGCCGGGACATTTTCGACCCCGCAACTGTTTCCGTGTTCGCAGATACCGTTGCCACGCAGGAACGGCTTCAGCGCTTGTGCTTGATGACTTACGCCGACATTCATGCCGTAAATCCGGAAGCTTTGACTCCCTGGAAGGCGGAAATGTTGTGGCAGCTCTTCGTCGCGACGTCGAATCATTTCAGCCGCACTCTGGACCGCGATCGCCTGCATGCTTCCGACGAAGTACCTTTGTTGGAGCAGGTAGGCAGCCAGGCCGGCGGCGCAAACAAAACGGAAGTCGAGCGCTTCCTCGAAGGCTTCCCGCGCCGCTACCGCGCCGTTCACTCCGCCGAGGAAATTGCGGCTCACTTCAGACTGTACCGGGAATTGGGCGCTGAACCCGTGCAGACCGAACTGAAAGCGCGCCACCATTCCTTCTCGCTCACTCTATTGACCGCGGACCGCCCGGCGCTCTTTGCCACGATCTCCGGCGTACTTGCTGGATGGGGAATGAATATCGTGAAAGCGGATGCCTTCGCGAATGCCGCGGGCGTCGTGCTCGACACATTTCAATTTGTCGATCTTCACCACACCCTCGAACTAAATCCCAGTGAAATCGCCCGCTTCCAGAAGAGTATCGCGGACATCGTGAACGGAAAAGCGCCTCTCGAGCCGCTGCTTAGAGGCCGTGAAAGCGCCAGCAAAGCAAAGCCACCCAAAGTGGCCGTGGAAACGCGCATCGGCTACGACGATACCTCCTCTACGCAAAGCACCTTGCTTGAGATCATGGTGCAGGACCGTCCGGGATTGTTGTATGACGTCGGCTCGGCCCTCGCCCGCCTCGGCTGCAACATCGACGTAGCTTTGATCGACACTGAAGGCCAAAAAGCCATCGACGTTTTCTACCTCACGGAGCGCGGTAAAAAGCTCAGTCCGCAAAAACAGGAATTGTTGCAGGAAGTGCTTCAGAGCACGCTGCCTTAATTCCACTAGCACCGTCCAGCCAAGCCGCCGCACTCAGATCAATTTTTGCCTTTATCGCTGCCCAACTCTTTGTCCTTCGGCTTCTCAATTTTATCCATTTCTTCGGTAGGCCTCTTTGCCGCTGTGGTTTTATGGGTCTCTAGACGCCGAAGTTCCCGCAAATAACCCGGCCGTGAGTGCTCGTAATGTTCCGCCGGGACCTTTCCATTCAGCCAAGCCATATCCATGGGGTAAACGAGTGGATCGAAAATCACCAGGTAAAAATGCCAGAGCAGAATCGAAAACGTCGCCAGTAGGGCTTCGTACCAGTGCACCGCGGTTGCGGCATCCGTCATCCATTTGGGAAAGTGCCGTAGCGTAAAGCTGTTGAACCAGAGCAAGAAACCTGAAACCGCCATCACCGCAGTTCCCCATAAGAACGCCCAGTATTCGAGCTTCTCCGCATAGTTAAATTTCGCGAATTGCGGTGGGTCTTTCCTCCGTCCGAGATTAAACAAAACTCCGCCGATCAGATCCGTCGCGTCTTTCCACTTTGGCAGCATGGCCCAGAGAAACGCACGGTCGCGCTCGTTCACCGCCAGATGGATGATGTGGTAGAGAGTGGAAACAAGCAGCACAACCGCAGCTGCTCGATGCAACTCGCCTCGGAGCGCATCGTCTCTCCCCCACAGCGCAAACGGCCGCGCCCACCAGCTTTCCGGATACTTCAGCGCAAATCCCGTGAACACCAGCGCGGGAAAACTCAACATCACGCCCCCGTGCGCGATCCGGAACCACAGATTCATCCGTACGACGTACTCACCAGACTCCAATCGCGGCCGTCTCCTGCGCAGCTTCGCAAGCCAATCCAGAAAGTTGTGCACCACCATGAATCCCAACGTCAGCGGAATCAGCGTCCAGTAAACCCATCGAATCCACTGAACCACCGGATGCGCTGGACCGCTCGACGTCTGGACGTGGACCGGCCCGATCGCAAATCTTTCACTAACTCCCTTGTGGCATTGGCCGCATGTTGTTGCAAGGTTCGCGGCATTCACCGTCGACCGCGGATCTTTCGATCGAAAGATGTTGTGCACGCCATGGCACGACGCACAATTCGCCGCCGTCAGCGAACCTTCGCGCTTCGCTAAACCGTGAAAACTCTCCGCGTAGGAAGGCACTCGGTCCGCCGGAAGGTCATACCTCCGCTCCAGTCGCGCATCCCCATGGCAGCGTCCGCATGTCTCCGCCGAAACGCGCGACGCATTCACCGGCGAAGCAACATCACCCGGCCCCAAAATCAAATGCTCGCCGTGACAATCCGCGCAATTCGGCGCGTCCGCGGCACCAGCCTGAATCGCCTGGCCGTGTACACTTTCGAGATACACCTTGGCAATTTCGGAGTGGCATTTCCCGCATGTCCGAGCCACATTCCAGTGGCTCACGCTGGATTGCGGATCGCGGGCGGCCAGAATCTTGTGCGCCCCATGGCAATCCGCGCACACAGCGGCGTCTTTCCCTTGAGCAACCGCCTTTCCGTGGACGCTCTGCAGATACTGCTCGACGGGATGAGCTATCGGAATCTTGTGCCGCGCAACAAAACCTGCGTCCGCATGGCATCTGGCGCACGCCGCAGTCTGATTTCGTTTCGCCACGGTTGAGGCGGCGTCGCCCGAAGCAAGAATGTTGTGCACTTGTCCGTGACACGATTCGCAAGTCGGAGCATCCGGATCGCCCGCCTTCGCCGCCCGTCCATGAATGCTCGCCGCGAACTCTTTCGTTTCGTCTGCATGACATTCCGCGCATTTTGCCGGCGCGATTTTTGCCGCCGCCCCGATTTCATGCACATTTCCGTGACACGACGAACACGCCGCATCCCCCAGCGCGGAATGAATGCTCTTCGGTACGGCCGTCGCCTCTTCCGCGTGACAAGTGGCGCACTGTACCCGCTGAATCTTCGCAGGGTGAGGGAATTCCTTTATTTGCGTATGACAATCCGTGCACCCGAGAATCCCATGCACGCTCGCCGCGTGCTTCTCTGGCCGAATGGAAATGTCTTTTCCTTTTTCGGATTTCATCGCCTCCTGCCCGTGACATGCCAGACAGGCTTCGTCTTGCTTCAGCGGCTTTGCCGGATTTTCTTGACCGCGCGTGAGCGAATAGGAAAGGTGAAATGCCAAAACGAAAAGCAATCCGGCGAACACTGTTCGCCCGTTGAAATGCCGTGTATGTTTTGGATTCACTGCTCTTATTCTCGGAATCTGGGACCGCACAAAGACTCGCCGTTCCCGCCTGAACTGAGTCTAGACGCTACTTCAAGCCGAGGTCTGTCAACACTTTCGGATTTGCTTCTTCCACCGCCAGCAAGTTGTGGCAAGCCGAACAATCATTGGTGATCGTCTGTCCATCCGCGCTGGTATGACTCCCATCGTGGCAGCGGAAGCATCCTGGAAAATCCGTGTGCCCCAGATTGTTGGGATGCACGCCCCATCCCATCTTCATCGCAGGAAAAATGTTCCGCAAGTAAATGCCGGCGACACTCTCCGCGGATTGTTCCACTAAAGCGCGCCGGGAATTGTACACGTCCGGATAGCTTGCCCGATAATAAGCGTTCAAATCGTCCACGATTCGCCGATGCGCCGTGTCGCGATCCGCGTACTCCACTTTTAGCAACTCCACAGCCTTCTTCCGGATAAACGGCAGCTCCGGGCTGATGAAACCCGCCGCCATCTGTTTGTTCACCGCGTTCTCCGGCAATTCGAACGCATGCGTCGGCCGGTTGTGGCAATCGATGCAGTCCATGGACCGGTGCTCCGCCGCCGCAAGCTGCTGTTTTGTCGTTTGAATGTCGCTCGAAACAAACTCGATCGTTTTTCCCTTGTCATCGGTGTAGTAAACGACCGGGATCACCTGCCGGCCCGCGTCGATCGAAATATATTGAATGCGCGATCCCTCATCCAGATGCCGCCCGTGAATGCCGACAGCGCCTTGCCATGTCTTTCCGCCGACTTTCACTAGCAATGCCGTCGTTAGCGCCGTGTTCTTCTCGTCGTCCTTATACGTAGTCTTCACGACAAATCTGTCGCCTGTCGACCGCTGTGGCCAGTGGCACTGCTCGCACGTTTCGCGCGCGGGCCGCAGAAACTTTACCGGCGCAGGGATCGGCTGCGAATACGTATGAAACGTCACTGCATAAACCTGCCGCAACCCCGAGAGCTTCGATCTTACGAACCACCCCGCACCTGGACCAATGTGGCACTCCACACAACCCACGCGTGAGTGCGGCGACCCTTCGTACGCCGTAAATTCCGGCTCCATCACCGTATGGCAAGTCTGCCCGCAGAATTGTGCTGAATCCATGTACGCCACGCCACGGTACGAAGCCGTTCCGAAAATCAGCACGTTCAGAAAGGTGGCCACTCCCACAATCACAAATCCCCGCCGCACGATGGGCTGCCGCAGATCAATCGCCGGATAAATCTCCTGCAGTTCCCCCGCCGCCAGCAGCTTCCGCCTTCTCAGCAAAATTCCAATAGGAATCAGCACCAGCCCAAAGACAAACACTCCCGGCAAAATCAAGAACAGCAATATTCCAATGTAAGGATGGGGAGGACCAGGCAGGAGAAAATCGTAAACCCAAAAAGCAATTAACGTGAGCGCACTGCTGGTCGTGAAAACCGCGCCCGTCAACGAAATCGGATTCTGACCTAAGTAGTAAAGAAATCGCAGCCAGTTCCGGAAAGTTTCGGGAAGTTTCATGCCGTTTGGCGCCCGCCTGTCTTGTTCGGCCGTGAAAAAGCTCTGAAGGAACTAACGCTTACTTGCCACACAGATTCCCAGCCTCCAGGTGGATAAAGCGCGTGACACCGAATGATCGATTATGTTTTCCGCTCCCTGCTGCTACTTCTTGCAAAGACTCCGTACGTAAGCAATCGCATCCTTGACTTCGGCATCCGTCAGTTTCTTGTCGTACGCTGGCATTTTATTCTTGCCCTTGACGATGATGGCGCTCCACTCTTCGTCCGTTTCCTTCTTCACTTCCTCCGAGCAAAAATCGCGCGCTTTTGTCGCCTTTCCTGCAGCGGTGTCCCCCTTGCCATCCGCTGCATGACAAGTCGCGCATTTCGCCTTGTATACCTTCTCTCCCCCGTTCTGCGCTTGTGCCGAACGGTTCAACAGGCATGCCCCGCCAATGAGGAGCGCCAGGATTGCCAGAACTCTGAGATACACCATATCCTTCATCTTCGTGTCCTCCAGTTTGGGACTCGCCATATACAGATGCAGCAGGCTTGCCGCAAACGCGCTGCCGTCCGGCAATTCCTGCGTTTCCGAATCCAGCCTTTTTACTTTTTCTTGCCCAGCGCCCGAATATACCCGACCAGATCTTTCACCTGGTCCGCCGTCAGTGCCTTAAACGCCGGCATTTTCGCCTTGCCCTTCGCGATGGCATCGCTCAAGTCGGCGTCGCTCATCTTCTGCACGTCTTCCGAACCGAAGTCTCCCGCCTTCATCGCTTTCCCCGCGGGAGTTTCGCCCTTCCCATCCGCACCGTGGCACGACGCGCATTTCGCCTTGTACGTCGCTTCCGCCGTGTTATCCGCGCGTGCTGGCGCGCTCAAAAAAGCGAACGACGCTAACGCCCCTCCCATCGCGATTGTCCCGGCCCACTTGATCGTGTTCTTCATCTATTCCTCCCAATCTGTAAGTCCTGAAATGAACTCGTCCGATACCGCTCGTCCCGAAACCGGCCCAACCCTCGAGCCGCTCCTGCTCTTCCTTTACCCTCTCGCAGGACTGCGCTCCATCGACCTTATATAGAAAAACAGCCCAACAAGCGTTATCGCGATGAAGATTACTGCAATTCCCAGCCCTCTCCTACGATAATCCCTCTCCAACAATGCATCTTTTCCCGCCTGCAAATCTTTCGCCGCAATTGTCAACCCGGCCTGAATGTCCTGATGGACCAGCGGGGGCTGGAAGCTATGAATAGTCACTCGTGCTTTCGTCAAGGAGTCCCGCGCCTGATCTTGCTGCAGACGTGCCTCGCTGACTTCCATCCCCGAAGATTCCGCCACTCCGAGCAAACGATCCGCGTTCTTGATGGACTGGTCCAGCTCCGTTAATCCCGCCAGCATGTTCGTCCGGGCTACGTCGCATTTGTCACCTGGTGTATGGCATTGCATGCAAACGCCTTCGGGTCCGCTGCCCAGCTTTGCGTCCGTTGGATGAGTGATCTCATGGTTGCTATGGCACACCACGCATCCCGGAAGTCCCGCAGACTGAAAGATCGCTTTATGGGCGCTTTTCTCAAACATCTGCGCCTGAAATACGTGGCAATTCGAACAGACATTCTTGACCGAATCCACGCCTGGCGGAGCCGCTCCATGGTTTCCATGGCAAGTCGTGCAAGTCGGAGCGCTCAGATCGCCGCGCGCCACCATCGCCTCGTGATGCACGCTCTTGCTGTACTTCGCAAATTGGTCCGTAGGAATTCCGTAGGGTTTCATGTACGCAGCGTCTGCGTGGCAGAGCGAACAAGTCCGCGCGATATTGAGCGGGTGGACCGTCGAACGCGTGTCGCTGGCAGGGCGCAGATCATGTACCCCGTGGCAATCGATGCAAACCGCCACCTTTGTATCGCCCTTGGCCAGCAGTTTCCCGTGGACGCTCGTCTGGTATTGGCTGAATTGGTCGGTCCGCAGCCCGGGGTTGTATTGCTTCATGAAACCCGCATCGCCATGGCAGCGCCCGCAGAACGCCGGAATCTGACTGCGCTCAACCTTTCCCCGGAATCCAGCGGCTTTGCTCATGGCATCCATGTCCGCCTTCGTCGGATCGCCGCCGTGGCAACTCGCGCAAGTCAATCCCTTTTGCGCATGAATGTCCTGAGCGAACCTTGCCTCTGTCACTTGCAGCGGCGGGTCCAGAGCGCTGTGGCATTCCACGCAGGTGTTGGCCGTCTGCGCGCGGCTCCCGGATGCCCAGGCGCACAGCGCCGCACCAAGCAACACTGCACGCAAAAGCGCGCTATTTCGCCATGTAGCCATAGATCGTCATCGCCACGATGTAGCACAGCGCAAACACGCCCGCTCCCCGGATTAGCGTCCCGCCTCGCTTCTCTCTATTCCCTTCCAGAAACGGCAACAACACCCACACCGCTCCTGCCAGCCCAAACGCCAGGATTCCGATCAGCTCGCCATCGATATGGAAAACCTTTGACGGAATCAGCTTCAAACTCTGGAACATGAACATGAAATACCATTCCGGGCGAATCCCCGCGGGAGCCGCTCCAAATGGATCGGCCTTGGTGCCCAACTCCCACGGCAACCAAGCCGCTAGCGCGCCAAGAACCCCCAGCGCGACGTACCACGCCATCACCTCTCTCAGCAAAAAGTTCGGCAGGAACTTCATCTCCCGCACCGCGGAAGGATTCACCTGCGCTTTCGCCGCTACGCTCGGCGGCAGGCTCATACCGAATTTTTGCACCAGCGCCAGGTGCAGCAGAATCAGAGACGCTGTCAGCCCTGGCAGCACCGCGACATGCACTCCGAAGAATCGCGTCAGCGTTGCGCCCGTTACCTCTTCCCCGCCGCGCATCAGAACCATCATCGTGTGCCCAAGCACCGGCACTTGCCCCGTGATCTCTGTTCCCACTTTCGTGGCAAAAAACGCCAGCGTATTCCACGGCAGCAGATAACCGCTGAACCCGAATCCCAAAACCAGAAAAAGCAGAATCATGCCGCTGACCCAGGTCAGCTCTCGCGGCTTCCGGTACGCACGCAGGAATAAGACGCTGAACATGTGCAGAAACGCCGTGAAAATCATCAAGTTGGCGGCCCAGGAATGGATCGATCGAATGAGCCATCCGAAATGCACCCGCGTCATGATGTATTGCACGCTCTCGAACGCCTCATTTGCGCTCGGCCGGTAATACAGAAGAAGCAGAAGCCCTGTGCAAACTTGGATTCCGAAAAGAAAAAGCGTGATGCCGCCGAGGAAATACCAGTAGGAGAGCTTGTGAATGGGAACCGTTTTGTGCCGCAGCGGTTCCGTCAGTTTCGTCCAGTCGAAACGCTCATCGACCCATTTGTGGACCTGCGTGAAGAGCTGCACCTCAACCCACCCGCTTGCGGCTGACTACAATCTCGCTTCCGCGAATATTCACTAAAAAATTCTCAAGGGGTCGCGGTGGAGGTCCCGAGACATTTCGCCCATCGAGTCCATACGTCCCGTTGTGGCAGGCGCACCAGATTTCCGAAAGATCGCCACGGTACTGGACCGTGCAGCCGAGGTGCGTGCACACAGCGGATACGCAGTGGTACTCCCCCTCCGCGGTCAGCAGCAATAACGCGGGCCGGCTGCCGAACCGGAAAACCTTCGAGCCGTTCGGTTTGAGGTCGCCGACTTTGCCTGCAACCACTACATCTTCCCCCAAGTCAGGTACCGAGGGAGGCACGAGATATTTCACGACTGGATAAAAAAAAGATACGACGGACGCAAACATTCCTCCGCCGAGGAGGATCTCCACGAGCCGGCGCCTTGCGGGTCGAACCTGTTGAGAGTCTTCGAGTCCCATGGGGAAAGTAAATTCTGTCTTCGAATCTCCGCGCCTTCCGCGGAGATTCAGTGCTTCTTTGCCAGATCCCGAATATACCCGACTAACAGTGTTATCTGTTCCTTGATCAGTTTCGCCTCATACGCCGGCATCTTGTTTTTGCCCTTGACCACAATGCTAGTAAGTTCCGCGTCGCTTAGTTTCTGCACGTCGGCGGAGTGCAAGTCGGGGATTTTCAAGGCTTGCCCCATCGTCGTCTTCCCGGCGCCATCCGGTCCATGGCACATGGCGCACTTTGACTTGAAGAGGCTTTCGCCCGTTTCTTGCGCCTTTGCTGGCGAACCAACAACCATTGCCAATCCAATACTGCCCGCTACTAGCAGAAGCTTATTCACGCAAATCCGAATCACTCTAGCCTCCCAGATGCCTTCTTTAATTCTTTACTTGATTCCTGCTAGAGTCTATATCTCTTCAGAAGGCGTATTTCAAGGAAAGTGTGTACAAGTTCCCTCTGAAGTTTCTTGGCGCATAGATGTCTTGCGCTGCTTCCGCGCCACCGGTCCCAAAAGTTGCGTCTTCGTGGTAGCCGTAATAGTCCCAGAAGGCTTTGCCTGTCCACTCCTTCGAGAACTTGTACTCAAATCCTCCGTAGGGATGCAGCCACAAGGAATTGAGCGGGCCGTTGACCTGATTGGGGATCAGCTCTTGGGGATCAAGCCGCAATTGGGAACCGCTCGTGCCCGTAAGGTTGGCACCCAGACGTACGGTGAACCGATGGACAGGCTTAAACGTAGCGTCAAAAAAACCGTAGCTGGATTTATTTGTGTACGTTGAGAGTTGCTGCACCAGCCCGGCAACGTTTGGACATGCCTGAATGCCCGGGCCGTTTTGCCCGGCAGCAACGCTGATGTAGCAGATCAGCACTTGCGAAAATACGTCGTTGTAGTCGTAACCAATTTCCATGCCGAACTT
>Ga0209415_10003963_pt1 | contig 27348 bp, 20 predicted proteins | sample PeaSoiSIISIP2007_FD_187696 | JGI IMG/M metagenome (GOLD analysis project Ga0209415, IMG submission 187696) | Peat soil microbial communities from Weissenstadt, Germany - SII-SIP-2007 (SPAdes) (version 2) | ecosystem: Environmental > Terrestrial > Soil > Wetlands > Peat | place: Germany... | reverse complement strand
CGACGGGATAGTGTCTAACGCTATGGCGCGCAACGCGTTTGATACCGCCCGCGTGGCAGCCCCAGCACCTACCGTGAGGGTACCCACGGCGCCGATAGTCGATCCGCTGGCGCCTAACTCCGCAATGCAAGCCGAGGCGGCGCAAGCGCGAAAAGGTGCGGGTACGGACCTATGCCCAACTTCGATATCAGACATTGAATGCGCGAACCGTCTTCAGTGGCTTCAAGAACAGGCGCGAGGGCAGCACTAAAACCTCTGGAGGTAACGACGATGGCGAGAAAGACGAAGAAAACAGCAGTGCTCTACGCGGGCGGAGTCGACCCGGCCGTGGCCGACGCGAACTTGCCGCTGGCGCGCGAGCTTGTGAAGAAGCAGAAAGAGCATATGCGCAAATTGCGGGAAGAGCTTGGGATACCGACAGCGCGCAAGCGCACACCGAAATAAACCTCATCAAATTCTGATCCCCTAAAGCCGCGACACCAGCGGCTTTTTTCATTTCTAGGAGAACATCATCGTGGACATCTACCCCCAGGCACTGCGCCCCGGTAACGAGTGGCTTTTCGACGCCGAAGATCGGCGAGCCGCGCGCCAGGCAGCCAAGGCAAAGCGAACTGCCCGCAAGCACGCCGCGGTCGATGCGATCACCGTCACGCCGCAAGACTTGAAGACGCTGACCGATCGCGAACGCCCAAGCGCGCAAGCCCGTGTTTTATCTCGCCTTGGGATACCTCACCGGCGCCGGCCGGATGGCTCGCTCATCGTCCTACGGTGTCACTTGGGCACGGCGCCACCCTCCCGCGCTATAGTGCGCACCTCCGAACCTCAGTTGGTGCTCTGACATGGCACGTCCAAGAAAAGCCGATACGCACCTGCCGCCTTGCGTCTATCCGCGACACGGGGCCTTCTGGCACGTCAAGAGCGGCAAGTGGACACGGCTCGGCGCGACCCTCGAAGACGCGCTCGTGGCCTACGCCCGCATGCACGATGCGCCGCGCGGCGGAATGCCCGATCTCATCGACACGGTACTAACCCACATCCGCCCGAACTTGAGCAAGAACACGATTGCGCAATACGACACAGCAGCCCGGAAACTCAAAAAGATGCTCGTGCAATTCGCACCGGATCAGGTCCGACCTAAGCACATTGCAGCGATCAAAGTGGCAATGGCCTCGACACCGAACATGGCGAACCGTTGTCTTTCGCTACTGCGCCAGGTGTTCTCATGGGCGCTCGAACAGCAGCTTATCGAGATGAATCCTGCCGTCGGTATCAAGCGGCATCTTGAGAGTAAACGCGGGCGCCTGATCAGCATGGATGAATACCGTGCTATCTACGGGCATGCAGGGGAACGGCTACAGGTCATCATGGACTTGCTCATTCGCACCGGGCAGCGGGTGAGCGACGTGCTGCGTATCCGTCGCACCGATCTTACCGATGAGGGTATCCGCTTCGTGCAGCAGAAGACCGGGGCGAAGCTCGTGGTGCCCTGGACACCGGAACTTCGTGCCGTGGTGGATCGGGCGAAGCTCTTGCACGGGAATATCCGGGCACTGACGCTGCTGCATAACCGACGCGGCAAGACGCCCGACTATCGCACCGTGGCGCTGCAATGGACCAAGGCATGCGAAGCGGCAGGCGTTGCCGATGCCCACATCCATGATCTTCGCGCCGTCGCTCTTACCGCAGCCCGAAAGCAGGGCTTAAACGCTACCCGCCTAGCCGGCCATTCGAGCCCGGCAATGACCGAGCGATACCTTCGCGACCGCGAAGAACCCCTCGCTGATGGTCCGAGTTTTGGACAGTCTAATAGACAGGCTGAATAAATAGCTTGTCTGACAATGAGTTAGCTCACACACCCATGATGCAGCAATATTTGCGCATCAAGGCGCAGCATCCCGACGTCTTGCTGTTCTACCGCATGGGCGATTTCTACGAGATGTTTTACGAGGACGCGCGTCGCGCCTCGCAACTGCTCGACATCGCGCTCACGCAGCGTGGCAGCTCTGCCGGTGCGCCGATTCCGATGGCCGGCGTGCCGGCCGCCACGCTCGACACCTACCTCGTGCGACTGGTCAAGCGCGGTGAATCGGTGGCCATTTGTGAACAGCGCGGCGATCCCGGCAAGACCAAGGGCCCCATGGAGCGGGAGGTCGTCCGTATCGTGACGCCGGGTACGGTCACCGACGAGGCGCTCCTCGAGGAGCGTCGCGATAATTTGCTCGCTAGCGTTTGCGGCGCCGAAGGACGCTTTGGGCTCGCGTGGCTCGACCTGTCAGCCGGTCGCTTCAGCGTCATGGAGGTCACCGGTCGCGCCGCCCTCGAGGCAGAGATCGAACGGTTGCGCCCGGCCGAGGTTTTGACGCCGGAGGGGGCGACATTCACGCCGAGGCTGACCGACGAGCTCACTGGGCCGAATCGATCATGGCGTACCCGTCCGCCGTGGCATTTCGAGACTGAATCGGCCACGCGCACGCTCTGCGAGCAGTTTCAAACGCACGATCTTGCCGGGTTCGGATGCGCAGCGCTGCCGCTCGCCGTCGCCGCCGCCGGCGCCTTGCTCACTTACGTGCGAGAAACACAGAAGGCGGCATTGCCGCACCTGCGCAGCATCGCGGTCGAGGAGCTTGACACGGCACTATTGATGGACCCGGCGACTCGGCGCAATCTCGAACTCGACGAAAGCCTCGCCGGTAAGCCCGAATTGACGCTCGCGGGCGTATTCGATCACACGACCACGGCGATGGGCGGAAGGCTCCTGCGGCGCTGGCTGCATCGACCTCTGCGCGATCACGCTCAACTGAACGCGCGCTACGACGCGGTTGCCGACCTCATCACCGATGCCCGCCACACCGCATTCGCGCCGCGGCTGCGCGCGATTGGCGATCTCGAGCGTATTCTGGCGCGCGTCGCGCTGCGCTCGGCGCGACCACGGGATCTCGTGCACTTGCGCAGCGCGCTCGCGGGCCTGCCCGACCTTCATGCAGCGCTCGGTGCGACGCGATCGCCGGTTTTGCGCAAGCTGACTGCGGAGCTCGGCTTGCATACAGACGAGCACGCTCTGCTCGCCCGAGCCCTCGTCGAGTCGCCACCGCATTTCTTGCGCGATGGCGGTGTGCTCGCGCCCGGCTACGACGCCGAACTCGACGAACTGCGGCTGCTCGGCAGCGATACCGAGAAATTTCTTTTGGATCTCGAGCGCCAAGAGCGCGAACGCAGCGGCTTGTCGAGTCTGAAGCTCGGCTTCAACCGGGTCCAGGGCTTTTTCATCGAGGTTAGCCGCAGCCAAGCCGACAGAGTTCCGCCCGACTACCTGCGCCGCCAGACCGTGAAGTCCGCCGAACGGTTCATCACACCGCAGCTCAAGGCCTTCGAGGACAAGGTACTCGGCGCGCGCGAGCGAGCGCTCGCGCGCGAAAAAGAGCTTTACGAGGCGCTGCTCGAGGCACTGAGCGCGGAATTGGCGGCGCTCCAGCAAACCAGCGCCGCAGTCGCTCTGCTCGATGTGCTGAGCTGTTTCGCCGAACGCGCGGTGACGCTCGATTGCGTGCGCCCCGAACTCGTCGCCCTTCCCACAGTCCTGATCGAGGCCGGCCGCCATCCGGTCGTCGAGCGTGCGAGCCGCGATCCGTTCGTACCCAACGACCTGCTGTTCGACGACGAGCGCCGCATGCTGATCATCACGGGGCCGAACATGGGCGGCAAGAGCACCTACATGCGGCAAGTGGCGCTCATCGCGATACTCGCGCACATCGGCTGCTTCGTGCCGGCGAGGCGCGCGGTGTTGGGACCGCTGGATCGCATATTCACGCGTATCGGCGCATCGGACGATCTCGCCGGCGGCCGCTCGACCTTCATGCTTGAGATGACCGAGACCGCCAATATTCTGCATAACGCGACCGACCGAAGTCTGGTGCTCATGGACGAGGTCGGACGCGGCACGAGCACCTTCGACGGATTGTCCCTGGCCTGGGCCTGTGCGGCGTTCATCGCCCGCGAAATCCGCGCGTTCACGCTGTTCGCGACGCATTATTTCGAGCTCACGAGTCTCGCCTCCGAGTCCCCCGGTGTCGCCAACGTGCACGTCGAGGCGGTCGAACATGGCGAACGACTCGTGTTTCTGCACAGCGTCAAAGAGGGTCCCGCCAACCAGAGTTACGGCTTGCAGGTGGCGGCGCTCGCCGGCATCCCGAAGGCGGTGACGACGCAAGCGCGCCGCTATCTGATCGAGCTGGAGCGCGAACGAGACGCCTTGCGCACCCACAACGCGAGGCAGGCCGAGCTGCCGTTGTTCGTGGCGCCCGAACGCGCGCCTGCGCCTGCCCCTGCGGCCGCTCGCGAACGCGATTCGGCGGCGCTGCAAGCCCTGCGCGCGATCGACCCCAATTCCTTGAGTCCTCGCGCAGCGCTCGAATTGGTGTTCAAGCTGCAGGCATTGGATGCAGACAGGTAAAACGCCTTTAGCGCAAAAACCTGCCGTCGCGCAAAAACGCCGCGGCCTGCCGCGCCGCTAGCGCGGAAAACAGCATGCCCGAATGGCTGACCGGCAGCACGATCTGATCCGTCGCGCCCGCCAGGTTCGTTTCCGCGACCAAGATGGTGCCGTCGCTGGATTCGTGGAGCGGACCCACGAGACGCCCGAGCCCGACAGCCGCGTTGCCGGCGATCACACCGATTTCGCGCGCCCCTTGCCAGCGTCTTGGCCGCCCCGGCAGCACTTCTTCTCGGATGGTATGCCCGAGTATCGTGCTGCCCCAGGGAAGCCGCGCGAGATTTTGCGCGGCACGGCTGCCGTTCAGCGGCGAACCGAGTAGCACGATGCGTCCAGGAGGCATCGCCGGCGGATTATCGAACAGCTTCAACACCAATACGCCGCCCATGCTGTGGGCCACGATATGCAACGCATCGGCGCGCAGCCGGGAAACGAATTCGCCGAGTGCCGCCACGTTGTCGGCGGTCATCGCGGTGACCGAAGCGTACGAAAATACGCGATCCTCGGCGCCGAGCTCGCGCGCGATCCTTCGCCGCAGAAGAAAACTCTCGCGCCCGGTGAACCAGAGCCCGTGCACGTAAACCACGATCTTCGTGTTCAACGGCGCAACTGTTCGATGACGGCCCTATTCGTGTGCGAGGAAACCGTCTCGATCGCATCTTGGGCGCTCAACCAGCGATATTGCAGGTGCTCCGCGGGATTCAACGTCACCGGCACGCGCTGCGGTAGCTTCAAGGCGTATGCATGCTCGAGGTTCTGCGTCACGCCCGCAGGGTAGATGCGGTCACGGCCGAATGCCGGCGAAATTTCGTAGACCTGCGTCCATTGCAGATTCTTCAGCACACCGTCGGTGATGCCGGTTTCTTCGATGACCTCGCGGCGCGCCGCCTGGTCGGGCGCCTCGCCCCATTCCAGACTGCCGGTTACCGACTGCCAGTATCCGGCCGGCTTGCAGCGCTGGATCAGCAAGAATTCTCCAGCCGCCGTGTAGATGACGATCAACACGGATTCGGGACGCCGCACGCGCGCGGCTCCGCTCAAATCACTCGCAGCCTGCGCGATCGGTTTGTGGACTTCGACCAGTGACATGGGCTAGACCTGAGCGGCGTTATTCGACCTTGACCGGAACGCGCACGCGGATGTGGAGCTCCCTGAGCTGTGCCTCACTGACTTCCGTCGGCGCATCCATCATGAGACAAGCTGCGGTCTGCGTCTTTGGGAAGGCAATGACGTCGCGAATACTGTCCGCACCCGCCATCAACATCGCCAGGCGATCCAAGCCGAATGCGATACCGCCGTGAGGCGGTGCACCCATTTTGAGCGCATCCAACAGGAAGCCGAACTTGCGACGCGCCTCCTCCGGCGTAATACCCAGCAAGTCGAATACGGTCGACTGCAGCTCTTGCGAGTGAATACGCACCGAGCCGCCGCCGATCTCGGAACCATTGAGCACCATGTCATATGCCTTGGCGATCGCGTCGCCGGGACTCGCCGCCAGCGCCGCGTAATCCAGGTCCACGGGGCTCGTGAACGGGTGGTGCATCGCCGCCCAGCGCTTGGCATCGCGGTCCCATTCGAACATCGGGAAATCGACGACCCACAACGGCCGCCACGCACGCGCGACGAGTCCAAGATCCGCCCCAAGCTTCAGACGCAACGCGCCCAGCGCGTCGCCGACGACTTTGGCGCTGTCGGCGCCGAAGAAGATCAAGTCGCCGTCCTTCGCAGACGTCCGCTGCAAAATTCCGGCAACCGCCGCGTCGCTCAAGAATTTCAAAATCGGCGACTGCAGACCCTCGCGACCTTTTGCGCTTTCGTTGACTTTGATGTAGGCAAGACCTCTGGCGCCGTGGCGCGCCACATGCGCGGTGTAGTCGTCGATCTCCTTGCGAGAGAGCTTCCCACCCTGCGGCACGCATAGCGCGGCAACGCGGCCATCGGGATCCGCGGCCGGTCCGGCGAACACCTTGAAATCGCATCCCTTGACGAGGTCGGCGACATCGACGAGCTCCAATGGTATGCGCAAATCCGGCTTGTCCGATCCATAGCGACGCATCGCCTCCGCATAGCTCATGCGCGGCAGCGGCTGCGGCAGGTCGACATTCAAGACCCGCTTGAACAGGGCAACGATCAGCCCTTCCATGAGATCCTGAATCTGCTGTTGATCGAGAAACGAGGTCTCGATGTCGAGCTGGGTAAACTCAGGCTGACGATCGGCGCGCAAATCCTCATCGCGAAAACAGCGCACGATCTGATAATACCGATCGAAGCCCGCAATCATCAGCAGTTGCTTGTAGATCTGCGGCGACTGCGGCAGCGCGAAGAACTGGCCGGGATGCGTGCGGCTGGGCACCAAATAATCGCGTGCGCCCTCGGGCGTCGCCTTCGAGAGCATCGGCGTCTCGATATCGATGAAGCCGGCGTCGTCCAGGTACGATCGCATCGCGCGCGTGATCCGGTGGCGCAGCAACAAGCGCTCACGCATCTCCTCGCGGCGCAAGTCGAGGTAGCGGTAACGCAAGCGAACTTCCTCGCTGACGTGCTCGTCGAGCTGGAACGGCAGCGGATCGCAGCGGTTCAAAATCTCGAGCTGGCGGCAAAGCACTTCCACCTGGCCGGATTTCAAGTTCGCGTTCGCGGTTCCCGCCGGGCGCGCCCGGACCAGTCCCGTGACCTTGAGTACGTATTCGTTGCGTACCCGCTCGGCCTGCGCAAACACGTCGGCCGGCTGCGGATCGAAGACGATCTGCAGCAAGCCTTCACGATCGCGCAGGTCGACGAAAATGACGCCGCCATGATCGCGGCGGCGTTGCGCCCAGCCGGCGACCGTGATGACTTGGCCGATCAATGACTCGCCGACTTGGCCGCAATAATGAGTACGCATAAGTATATGAACGATATGACGGAAAGCGCGCGATCCTAAGGCCTGGGGCGCGCACGGGCAAGCCCAAGCGGACAACCGGGCGCGCTTTTGGTGTTTCAGCCGCCCAGCGCCCAGCAGTCCGGCCTAGCCCCGGCCGGTCCGGCCTAGCGCGCGCCGGCCAGGCCTAGCGCCCGCCGGACACGTCTAGCGCCCGCCGGCCCGTTTGCCCGGCTTTTTCGATTTGGTCTTTGCCGCCGCGCCCGAGCCGCCGCGTTTGACGGTTCGCGTCGTGTTCGGCGGCTTCGACGACGCAGACTTCGCCGCCGGCTTGCCGGCCGACTTGTCGCCGGCGGCATCCGCGGGCTTTGCGGCGGCCTTCTGATCCTCTTTCGCCGCGGGCGCGTCCTTTCTCGACCCGTCCTTGCCCGGCGCGTCCTTGCCCGGCGCTTCCTTGCCCGGGGCTTCCTTGCTCGGCGCTTCCTTGCCCGACGCCTCTGTGGCTTCTTTGGCGTCCTTACCGTCCTTCTTCGCGTCCTTGACGGGCTCCGCCTCCGCCTTGTCGACCAGATTGCGTTTGCCCTCCTGGTCCGACTTGAAATCGGTCTCGTACCAGCCGGCGCCCTTGAGCCGGAATACCGGCGCGGACATCAAGCGCTGCAGCGTCGGTTTGCCGCAATCCGGGCATTTCTTGAGGGGTGCATCGTTGACCTTCTGCATGGCCTCCAATTGATGGCCGCATTGCTTGCATTGATACTCGTAGAAAGGCATGAATTCCCTCTGCTGACGCGTCGCTCGACCCGTTCAAATGCTTCAGTATAGCGAAGGCTGCGGCCGCGCCGCGATTGGCGTGCAGCGCTGGCGCAGCCTTCCCGGGCAACTCAGTGCAAGCGTTCCTTCTCGAACACGAGCTCGGCGCGATGCAGTTTGGCGACGATGCGATCTCCCGGCACGAATTCGCCGCGCAGAATCTGCTGCGCCAAGGGATTTTCGATCTGCGCCTGGATCGCGCGCTTGAGTGGGCGTGCGCCGTACACCGTATCGAACCCGGCCTCGCCGATCTTGTCGCGGGCGGCGTCGTCGAGCCGCAGCTGAATATCGCGCTCCGCCAGACGTTGCCGCAGCCGGCCCAATTGTATGTCGACGATCGCGCGGATCTGCGCCCGGCCGAGCGGATGAAACACGACGATATCATCGACGCGGTTGATGAATTCCGGCCGAAAATGTTGGGTCACGACCTGCATGACGGCCGCCTTCATCTTGGCGTAGTTGGCTTCGCCGGCGAGTTCTTGAATGACTTGGCTGCCCAAGTTCGAGGTCATGATCACGACCGTGTTGCGGAAATCCACGGTGCGTCCCTGGCCGTCGGTCAGGCGGCCGTCGTCGAGGACCTGCAGCAAGACGTTGAACACGTCGGGATGCGCTTTTTCGATCTCGTCGAGCAGGATCACGGAATACGGGCGCCGACGCACGGCTTCGGTGAGGTACCCGCCTTCCTCGTAGCCCACATAGCCCGGGGGCGCGCCGATGAGCCGCGCGACCGAGTGCTTTTCCATGAACTCCGACATATCGATGCGGATCAGCGCATCTTGGCTGTCGAACAGAAAGTCGGCGAGCGCTTTACAGAGCTCGGTCTTGCCGACGCCCGTGGGCCCCAAGAACATGAACGAGCCACTTGGGCGATGCGGGTCCGACAATCCCGCACGCGTGCGGCGAATGGCGTCGGCGACCGCCTTGACGGCCTCGGTTTGCCCCACGACCCGGGCGCCGATGACCTGCTCCATGCGCAGCAACTTTTCGCGCTCGCCTTCGAGCATGCGCGCCACCGGGATTCCGGTCCATTTGGAGACGATCTCCGCGATTTCCGCTTCGGTCACCTCATTGCGCAGCAGCTGCGTCGGCTTTTGCTCGACTTCGAGAGCCTTGGCGAGGCGCCGCTCCAGATCTGGGATGCGTCCATACTGCAGTTCGGACATGCGCGCCAAATCCTGCGCGCGCCGCGCGGTATCGAGATCGAGCCGCGCACGCTCGAGCGCCTCTTTGATCGTCGCCGCGCCCTGCACCGAGGCCTTCTCCGCCTTCCAGATCTCCTCGAGATCGGAGTATTCCTTCTCGAGCGCCTGCAAAGCGTCCTCGAGCATGCTCAAGCGCTTGCGCGACGCCTCGTCGGTTTCTTTTTTGAGCGCTTCGCGCTCGATTTTCAGCTGGATGATGCGCCGATCCAATTTGTCGAGCGCTTCCGGCTTCGAATCGATTTCCATGCGGATCAGCGAGCCCGCCTCGTCGATCAAGTCGATGGCTTTGTCCGGCAACTGCCGATCGGAAATGTAACGGTGCGAAAGCGTGGCTGCGGCAACGATCGCCGGATCCGTGATCTCGACGCCATGGTGCACCTCGTAGCGCTCCTTGAGGCCGCGCAATATCGCGATCGTGTCCTCGACCGAAGGCTCGTTGACCATGACTTTCTGAAAGCGCCGCTCGAGCGCCGCGTCTTTCTCGATGTATTTGCGGTATTCATCGAGCGTCGTCGCGCCGACGCAATGCAACTCGCCGCGCGCGAGCGCCGGCTTCAGCATGTTGCCCGCGTCCATGGCGCCCTCGGCCTTGCCGGCGCCGACCATGGTGTGCAGCTCATCGATGAACAGAATCACCTGGCCCTCTTGTTTGGCCAGATCCGTGAGCACGGCCTTGAGCCGCTCCTCAAACTCGCCGCGAAATTTCGCGCCGGCAATCAGCGAGCCCATGTCGAGCGCGAGAATGCGCTTATTGCGCAGGCCCTCGGGCACCTCGCCGTTGACGATGCGCTGCGCGAGCCCCTCGACGATCGCCGTCTTGCCGACGCCGGGCTCGCCGATCAGTACCGGGTTGTTTTTCGTGCGTCGCTGCAGAACCTGGATCGTGCGCCGGATTTCATCGTCGCGCCCGATGACCGGATCGAGCTTGCCCTGGCTGGCGCGCTCCGTGAGATCGATGCTGTATTTTTCCAATGCCTGACGATTTTCCTCCGAATTCGCATCATCGACCTTGGCGCCGCCGCGCACCTCGTCGATGGCCGTCTCCAAGGCCGGACGTGCGACGCCGCAGGCCTTGAGTACGCGCCCCAATTCGCCGCGATCGTCGCAAGCCGCGAGCACAAAGAGTTCGCTGGAAATGAATTGATCGCCGCGTTGCTGGGCGAGCTTGTCGGTCACATTCATGAGTTTATTCAGATCGTTGCCGAGCAAGACCTCGCCGCCGGCGCCTTCGACTTTGGGCAGGCGTTCGAGTGCGCCGGCGAGCTCCGAACGCAACTTCGCGACATTGGCTCCGGCCTTTTCCAGTAAAGGACGAGCCGTACCGCCCTGCTGGTCGAGCAACGCGGCCATCAAATGAACGGGCTCGATATATTGGTTGTCGCGGCCGACCGCGAGCGACTGCGCATCCGCGAGCGCGGTCTGGAATTTGGTCGTCAGCTTGTCCATTCGCATTAGAACACCCCATCGGGGCTCGGCCCCTGCATGTGACTTTAGGTGGGGGTGGGCTGCCGCAATTCAACCGTGCTGCGGCGCCTCCAACCAGATCAGCGTCGCTTGACGACCGGTTTGACCGTCGCGACGGTGCGAAAAATAGCTCTCTTTATCGGCATAGGTACATTCCACACCCCCGTCGATGCGCGCTATGCCTAGGCCTTGCAGCTGTTGGCGAGCCAGCAGCGCCAAATCCGCCATGAATCGACCGCGGTCATTGCGACGAAACGCCGCCGCCGCGGCCGCATCTAGCCTAAGCATCGCCTCGCGGACCTCGAGGCCGACCTCATAGTGCGCAGCGCCGATTGAGGGACCTATCCAAGCCATGAGTCGCTCGGGGCCCACCGCGAGCGCCCGCACGGTCGCAGAGAGTATGCCGCAGCTAAGCCCGCGCCATCCGGCATGGGCCGCGGCGACGACGCTGCCGTCATCGGCGGCCAATAGGATGGGTACGCAGTCGGCCGTCAATATCGCGCAAACACGTCCCGCGCGGCGCGAAAACGCGGCATCCCTGCCCTCGTCGGCAACACGCTCCGCAGCCCGCGCTTGGTCCAAATCCGCAACCTCGGCACCATGCACCTGGCGCAGCCAGACCGGCTCCGCCGGCAAGCGCGCCGCCTCAGCCAAGCGCCGGCGATTCTCTTGCACGTGCTCGGGCACATCACCCACGTGCGCGCCGAGATTCAGCGATTGATAGGGTCCCGCGCTGACTCCGCCCGTGCGGCGCGTCGAGAGGGCCCGCACGTTCGCGGGCGCCTGCCAATCGGGCACCAGCCACGAAGGACTCACGCCGCATCACCCACGGGGTGCAAATCGCGCCGCAATGCCGCGATCAGTGCCGCGAAGTCCGGCGGCAAGGGGCTTTCGAACGTCTTGCGTTTGCCGGTCCGGGGGTGGTCGAACGCGAGGCTCGCGGCGTGCAAGGCCTGGCGTTTGAAGCCTCGCAGCGTGACCATGAGCGCGTCGCTGGCACCCTTGGGCTGCTTGATGCGGCCGCCATAGACCGGATCGCCGACGATCGGATAGCGCAGGTGCGAGAAATGCAGTCGAATCTGATGCGTACGCCCGGTCTCCAGCTTGACCCCGACATGCGTATGCGCACGGAATCGCTCCAGCACGCGATAGTGCGTCACGGCCGGGCGCCCGTCCTCCCGCACGGTCATACGCAGCCGGTCGCTGCGATGTCGCCCGATCGGTTCGGATATCGTACCGCCGCCGGTCATGACCCCCGTACATACGGCCTGGTACTCCCGTGCGACCGTGCGTGCCATCAATTGGCGCGTCAGGGACGTATGTGCCTCCAAGTTGCGCGCCACGACCAGGAGCCCGCTCGTATCCTTGTCGAGACGGTGGATCAGCCCCGCGCGCGGCAGCACAGCGAGCCCAGGATCGAGTCCCAGCAAGGCATTCTGCAGCGTATGTGTACGGTTGCCCGCGCCGGGATGCACGACGAGCCCGACCGGCTTGTTGACGACGAAGCAATCGCGATCTTGATAGACGAGATCGAGTGCGATGGCTTCCGGCAACACGCCGTCCGGCACCGGCGTAGCGGCGATTCGCACCGACACGCGCGCCCCCGCATCGAGCAGTTCGCTGGGTTTACAGGCGCGCCGGCCCACGGTCACCTCGCCCGCTTCGATCCACGCCTTGATCCGGGTGCGCGAGTGCTGCGGCAACAGCCTTGAGAGGGCGCTGTCCAGGCGCTCGCCCCCCAATTCCGGCGGAATTTCAAGCTCGATCAACTGGAACTCTGGGCTCATCGGGGTACTCGGAATGTGCTGCGCGGCATCGGGTATACTGCCGCGCTTCGTAAGAATCGGACTATTGTAAGGAATCGCTTGTGAGACCGCGTGATCTTGAACACCCGAGCCGGGTGCTGCTGGCCGCATTGCTGATTGCCGTGCTGGGCGTGGGCTGCCGCACGCACCGCGTCGACGACGCGAAGTCCGGACCCGAAGTCATCTACCAACGCGCCCAAAAGAGCATGAAAAACGGCGATTTCGGCGCTGCGATCAAACAGCTCGAAGGCCTGCAGTCGCGCTTTCCGTTCAGCGAATCGGCGCGCCAATCACAGTTGGATCTGATTTACGCCTATTACAAGAATCGAGAAACCGAGCCGGCCATCGATGCCGCGGACACCTTCATTCGCGAAAACCCGACCAACCTGCGCGTCGATTACGCCTACTACATGAAGGGTCTGATCAATTTCGAACGGCAGGCGAATTTGGTCGAGCGCTGGTTCCACGCCGATTTGACCAAGCGGCCGCCGACCGACGCCCGCAAGTCCTTCGATGCATTCGCCGCATTGTTGCAGAAATACCCGCATAGCCAATATGTCGCGGATGCGCGGCAGCGCATGATCTTCCTGCGCAACCGGCTCGCGGATTTTGAATACCATGTGGCCGAGTACTATATGCGCCGCGGCGCGTACGTCGGAGCCATCAATCGCGCCAAGTACTGCATCGAGAACTATGACGGCGCTCCGGCCGTGCAGTCATCGCTGAAAATCCTCATCGACGCCTATCGCAAGCTCAACATGCCGGATCTCGCCGCCAACGCGACGAAGGTCTACGACGAGAATTATCCGAACGACGCCAAGCTCGTTCAGGCGCCGAAAAAGGCCTGGTGGAAGCTGTTTTAGCGCGATTTGTAGCCGCTTGTAATCGGGTAGCGCCAATCGCGGCCAAATGCGCGGCCGCTGACGCGAACGCCGGGCGGTGCCTGGCGCCGTTTGTATTCATTGCGCTTGACGAGATCCAGGATGCGCCCGACCGTCGCCCGATCGAATCCGCGCGCGGCAATCTGATCGACCGATAAATCGTCTTCGATGAAGGCCTCCAGAATCGGATCCAGCACTTCATAGGGAGGCAAGCTGTCGGTGTCCTTTTGACCGTGGCGCAACTCGGCCGTCGGCGGCCGCTCGATCACGCGCTCCGGGATCGCGCGCGATCGCGCGTTGCGCCAGCGCGCAAGCCGGTAGACGAGCAACTTGCTGCAATCCTTGATCGGCGCGAAACCGCCGGCCATGTCGCCGTAGAGCGTCGCATAACCCACCGACATCTCGCTCTTGTTGCCGGTGGTGAGCAGAATATTGCCGGTCTTATTGGAAATCCCCATGAGCAGCACGCCGCGGCAGCGTGACTGGATATTTTCCTCGGCCGTATCGGGCGGCCTGCCGGCGAACTCGCCCTGCAGGGCAGCGAGCGTCGCCTCGAACATGCCTTCGATGGAAATTTCGCTGTGTTTGACGTGCAGCCACGCGGCTTGCAGCGCCGCATCCTCCTTGCTCATCTGCGAGGTATAGCGTGACGGCATCGCGACCGAATGCACGCGCTCGGCGCCGAGCGCGTCGACCGCAATGCACAGCGTCAGCGCCGAATCGATGCCGCCCGACAAGCCGATGACCGCGCCGGGAAAGCGGTGCTTGTCGACATAGTCGCGGGTGCCCTGCACCAGCGCGCCATAGACACTTTCCTCCTGGGATTGACGCGGGACCACCACGGCGCGCACCGGGTTGACGCGCCCGGTCGGCTCGACCTCGAGATCGGCGGTGTAGAGTCCCTCTTCAAAGGCCGGCGCGCGCAAGGTCACCTCGCAGGCTGCATTCATGACGAAGGAGTTGCCATCGAACACCAATTCGTCTTGGCCGCCGATCAAATTGAGGAACACGATCGGCAGTCCGGTCTCGCTGACGCGCGCCCGCGCCACGAGATCCTCGCGCTGCAGCTGCTTGTCGAGCTCGTAGGGCGAGGCGTTGATGACGAGCAGCACTTGCGCACCGGCGTTTTTTGCTTGCCGCGCAGGCTCCGGCTCCCAGATGTCTTCGCAAACCAGCACGCCCGCCTTGGTGCCGGCGAGATCGATGATGGTCGGTGCCACGCCGGGCGTGAAATAGCGCTTTTCATCGAATACCCGGTAATTGGGCAGACAGGCTTTGCGATGATTGGCGATCACGCTCCCGTCCCGAATGACGATCGCCGAATTGAAAATTCTCGCGCCGGCGTACTCGGGGTAGCCTGCGATCAAGGTGATGCCGCGCACCTCGTTCTTGAGCCGTTCGAGCGAGCGCGCCACCTGCGCACGCATGCCGGCGTGAAACAATAGGTCCTCGGGCGGATAGCCGGAGACCGCGAGTTCCGGCAGCAAGACCACATCGGCTTGCGACACGTCGCGCGCGTCATTTGCCGCCGCCACGATGCGCGACGTATTGCCGTCGACGTCGCCGACGACCAAGTTGAGCTGCGCCATCACGCACCGCAGCCGCCGCGTTTGAGTCAATGCAATCCCCTACTTCGGGCGCCGTGCAGCACGCCCCGCGACGCCTTTGCGCAATTTCGCGGAGGACTGTTTCGGCGCCGATTTCACGCTTCTCTTCACTACCTTCGCCCGCTTCGCCCCCTTCGCCCCAACCTTCGGCGCGACCTTCGACGCGACCTTTTTGCCGGTCTTCTTGGCCGTCATCTTGAGCCGCATCGCGATCGCCGCGCCGAGTTCCGCGGGGGAGCGCACCGTCGTGATACCGGCGGCCTCGAGCGCGACGAATTTCGCGGCCGCTGTGCCCTTCCCGCCCGCCACGATCGCGCCCGCATGCCCCATGCGTTTGCCCGGAGGTGCCGCGACACCGGCGATATACGCCACCACCGGCTTGCTGACGTACTTGGCGATGTAGGCCGCCGCCGCTTCTTCATCGCTGCCGCCAATCTCGCCGACCATGACGATGCCTTCGGTTTGGCTGTCCCGCTCGAACAATGCCAAGACATCGATAAAACCCATGCCGCGCACCGGGTCGCCGCCGATGCCGACACAGGTGCTTTGACCAAGACCGTTATTGGTCGTCTGGAAAACGGCCTCATAGGTCAAGGTGCCGGAACGCGAAACGATGCCGACTCGCCCCTTCTTGTGGATGAAGCCCGGCATGATGCCGATCTTGCACTCGCCGGGAGTAATGATTCCCGGGCAATTCGGACCAATGAGGCGCGCACTGGTGCTTGCCAGCGTGGCCTTCACGCGCACCATGTCATTGACCGGAATCCCCTCGGTGATGCAGACGATCAATTCGACGCCGGCATCCGCGGCCTCGAGGATCGCATCGGCGGCAAACGGCGCGGGTACGTAAATCATACTGACCGTGGCGCCTGTCTTCGCGACCGCCTCGGCGGCGGTATCGAAGACTGGAAGTCCGAGGTGCCGCTGGCCGCCGCGGCCGGGCGTGACGCCGCCGACCATTCTCGTGCCGTAGGCGATGCATTGTTCGGAATGGAACGTGCCCTGCTTTCCGGTGAAGCCCTGACAGATGACCTTCGTCGTCTTGTTGACCAGAATACTCATGAATGTGCTCCCGCCAAGCGCACCGCCTTCGTCGCGGCATCGGTCAAATCGCCCGCCGCCGTGATATCGAGTCCACTGCTCGCAAGCAGCTGGCGTGCACGCGGCGCATTCGTGCCCTCGAGGCGCACGATGACCGGAATCGCGACGCCGACCTCTTTGACTGCGCCAATGATGCCCTCGGCAATCATGTCGCAGCGGACGATGCCGCCGAAGATGTTGATCAAAATCGCGCTGACCTTGGGATTCGACAAGATCAATTTGAACGCGATGCTGACCCGCTCCTTGGTCGCGCCGCCGCCGACGTCCAAAAAGTTCGCGGGCGCCCCGCCGTGCAGCTGAATGAGATCCATCGTCGCCATCGCGAGACCCGCGCCGTTGACCATGCAGGCGATATTCCCGTCCAGCGAGACATAGTTGAGCTCGTGCTCGGCGGCATTGCGCTCCATTGCATCCTCTTGAGTCGCATCGCGCATCGCCGCGAGATCCGCTTGACGGAACAGGGCGTTGTCCTCGATGTTGATCTTCGCATCGAGGGCCACGAGGTCGCCCTCACCATTGACGATCAAGGGGTTGACCTCGACGAGGCTCGCATCGCGGTCCAGGTAGAGCCGGTACAGCGCATGGGCTATTCGGCCGAACTGAGCGATTTGCGCGCCCTCGAGCCCCAGCCCAAAGGCCAATTGCCGGCATTGATAATCCTGCAAGCCGGCGGTCGGGTGCACGTTGATGCGAATGATTTTCTCAGGGGTGTGCTCCGCCACCTCCTCGATGTCCATTCCGCCGGCCGCGGACGCGACGAATGCGATCCTGCCCGCCTCGCGATTCAGCACCAGACTCAGATAAATCTCGCGGACGATTTTCGACCCGAGTTCGACATAGACCTGATGGACCGGCAAGCCTTGCGGTCCGGTCTGATGGGTCACCAAGGTCGTACCGAGCATCGCCCGGGTCGCCGCCGCGACCGAGTTCAAGTCTTTGGCGACCTTGACGCCGCCGGCCTTGCCCCGGCCGCCGGCGTGAACCTGGGCCTTGACGACCCATGGCGAGGGGCCGAGCCGCCGAGCCGCTGCGACGGCCTCCTCCGGCGAAGCGGCCACCTCACCTTTTGGCACCGGAATGGCGTATTCCGCAAATAGCTGTTTGGATTGATACTCATGGAGATTCATGGGGGGTCCTTGCGTGCTACGCAACCGCGTCAGGCGCGGTATTCTGAATTAAGCTCAACGTCAGCGCAAAGCAATCACGAGAAATAACGGTTTGAACATGAATTTCAACCGCAATTCGGTATCCGGACCCGCTTTCAATTGGCGCGTGCTCGGCTTGCTCAATTTATACCGAGTGCTCGTGCCCCTCGTGTTGCTGAGCCTGTATTACATCGGCGGCCCGCGCGGGATCATGGTCGTCGACCCCCGCAGCTTTTTTGGCGCTCTTGCGGCCTACTTCAGCTTCGGGGTAGCCAGCGTCGTCATGGTGCGACGCCGCCTCGCGCCGATCCGCGTCCAAACGGTCCTTCAGGCCGCCGTCGACATCGGCGCCCTGATGCTGATTCTGCACGCTTGCGGCGGCGTCGCCAGTGGCTTGGGACTGCTGCTGCTGGTGCCGGTCGGCGGCCTCGCCTTCCTGCTGCCGATGCGCAGCGCGCTGTTTCTCGCGGCCGTGCCGGTGCTCGCGGTGCTCGCCGACACCATTTGGCAGCAATACAGCGAGCGCGGCGACATCGGCTTGTATGCGACCGCGGGTCTCTTGGGCGCGGTCTTATTCGTGATCGCGGCGGCGGCGAGCTTCGTCGCGAGTCGCATGCGTGCGAGCGAAGATCTGGTGCGCCAAAAGGACCTCGATCTCGCCAATCTCGCGGATTTGTCTCAATACATCGTCCAACACCTGCGCGAGAGTCTGCTTGTCGTCGACGCGGCCGATAAGATTCGCCTGATCAACGAATCGGCGGCCGAGATTCTCGGAGACGCGAAGGCCGTGCCGAGCGCGCTGCTCGGTGAGGTATCGCCGCGCCTGCTGTACTCGTTGAGCACCTGGCGGCAAAGCGAGCGCGACGAGCGTGCGCCGTCGACCTTCGTCGCCGCCGACGGCGCACGTATCATACAACCCCATTTCGCACCGCTCGGGGACTCCTCGCCGGGCCCGACGCTGATTTTTCTCGAAGACACCAGCCTCATGGCGGAGCGCGTGCAGCAGAGCAAGCTCGCTGCGCTCGGGCGCCTTTCCGCGAGCATCGCGCATGAAGTCCGCAACCCCGTCGGCGCCATGAGCCACGCCGGCCAGTTATTGGCCGAGAGCCCGATGATCGGACCCGAGGAGCGGCGTCTGACCGACATCATTCGTAACAATTCAGAGCGCGTCAGCACGATCATCAGCAACGTCTTACAGTTGTCACGCCGCGAGGTGACGCGTCCCGAGCGCTTGGACCTAGCGGACTGGCTCGAGGACTTCGTGCTCGAATTCTCGGAGACGATGCAGGTGCCGACCGCGCAAATCGGATTACAAGAGGAAGCGGTGGGACTCGAGGTACGTTTCGACCCCAGTCAATTGCATCAGGCGGTCTGGAATCTCTGCGATAACGGCATCAAGTATGGCGAGGCCCGCGACGGCGTCAGCGTCGAAATCAAGGTCGGGCGTCTGAAATCCAACGAGAGACCATTCCTCGAGGTCGCGGATCGCGGCGAAGGGATCGAGGCGGCATCGGTGGATCGGATGTTCGAGCCGTTCTTTACCGGGCGCAAGGGCGGCACGGGACTGGGCCTGTTCATCGCGCGCGAGCTCTGTCAATTGAATCGCGCGATTCTTCTGTACGAACCGCGCGCGGGCGGAGGCAGCGTATTTCGGATCGTATTCGCCGATCCGCAGCGATGGGAGGAGTAGCGCTAGCCGACGCGCTACAATAGGACAATGGCCAAACCCGCTGTATTAATCGTCGATGACGAGCCCGATCTGTGCGAGTTGTTGACCATCACCCTGCAGCGCATGAACTTGAGCCCGCGCAGCGCCGACGGGGTCGGCGTCGCACAACGCTTGCTCAAGACCGAACATTTCGATTTGTGTCTGACCGATATGCAATTGCCGGACGGCAACGGCTTGGAGTTGGTCGAGTGGATGCAGCAATACACGCCCAACGTGCCGGTCGCGGTCATTACCGCGCACGGCAACATGGAGACCGCCGTGCGTGCGTTGAAGCTGGGCGCGTATGATTTCGTTTCCAAACCACTCGACTTGACTGGGCTGCGAAAACTGGTCTCGACGGCCCTCAAACTCTCCGAAACTAGTGAGAGCGATACCGTCGTCTTTGGACCGCGCCTGTTGGGTAATTCTCCGGCTATGCAGCAATTGCGCGAGATGATTACGCGCGTCGCGCGCAGCCAGGCGCCGGTGCATATATCCGGCGAATCCGGCACGGGCAAGGAATTAGTCGCGAAGCTGATCCATCAGTCGGGCCCGCGGCGCGATGAGCCCTTCGTTCCGGTGAACTGCGGCGCGATTCCGACTGAACTCATGGAAAGCGAACTGTTCGGGCACAAGCGCGGCAGCTTCACGGGAGCCGTCAGCGACAAGAAGGGGCTGATCCAATCGGCCGAGGGTGGCAGCCTGTTTCTCGACGAGATCGCCGATTTGCCTTTGCACATGCAGGTGAAACTGCTGCGCGTGATCCAGGAAAAATCCGTGCGTCCGATCGGCGAACAGCAGGAAACCGGCATTGACGTGCGCATCCTGTCGGCGACCCACAAGAATCTCGCGCAGTTGGTTGCCGAGGGCAAGTTTCGCGAGGACCTCTACTATCGCGTGAATGTCATCGAGCTGCGCGTGCCTGCATTGCGGGAACGCCCCGAAGACGTCCCCGAACTGGCTGAGGCCGTGCTTCGCCGTCTTGGGCGGCGCATGAAGATACCAGTGCCGGTGCTCGGCAAGGAGGCGCTCGCGGCGCTCGTGAGTTACTCGTTTCCCGGGAACGTACGCGAGCTCGAGAACATATTGGAGCGTGCAATTACCTTGAGCACCGGCGGCGAGGTGGGTATCGGCGACATACAGCTGCGGCAAACGCCGGCAGTGACGAGCGGCGCGAGCCCCGTGAGCGGCACAGCGGCAGAGGGCGTCTCGGGTCTCGGCGATCAGCTCGAAGACATCGAGCGCGAGGCCATCGTCAAGGCCCTGGAACAAACCCGCTACAACAAGACGGCAGCCGCCAAGCGGCTCGGCATGACGTTTCGCGCGCTACGATACCGGATCAAGAAGCTAGGCATTGAATGATACGCGAGCGACCGGAATCGGCTGGGCAGCGCCACGATCCACGATGCGCCGTCGCGGCAGTGGAGCTCACGATCCTGATGCCATGCCTCGACGAGGCATTGACCGTGCAGGCCTGCATCGGCAAGGCGCTCTGCTACTTACAGCAACGCGGCATCGCCGGCGAAGTCTTGGTGGCCGACAATGGATCGCGCGACGGCTCGCAACACCTGGCCCGGTCCGCGGGCGCGCGCGTCGTCGAGATACGGGACATAGGCTATGGCGCGGCACTGATCGGCGGCATCGAGGCGGCCCAGGGGCGCTTCGTGATCATGGCCGATGCCGACAATTCCTATGACTTCGCGAATCTCGACGGCTTCGTCGAGCGTTTGCGCCGAGGCGACCAGCTCGTCGTGGGAAATCGCTTCCAAGGCGGCATCCGGCCCGGCGCGATGCCTCTGCTCAACCGCTATCTCGGCAACCCCGTGCTCTCGTTCATCGGGCGCAGGCTGTTTTCTTCGCCAATCGGCGACTTTCATTGCGGCATTCGCGGCTTCGAACGCCAGGCGATGCTCGAGCTCGACCTGCGCGCGGCCGGTATGGAATTCGCGAGCGAAATGGTCGTCAAGGCCTCATTGGCGGGGCTGAGCATTTCGGAAGTGCCGACGACCTTGAGCCCCGACGGCCGACGGCGTGCGCCGCACTTGCGGCCTTGGCGCGACGGCTGGCGCCATCTGCGGTTCATGCTGCTGCGCAGCCCGCGCTGGCTGTTTCTCTATCCGGGTCTGGCGCTGACCGCGCTGGGCCTCGCCGGGACCGTGCTGTTGACCGTCAAGCCACTGGCGGTTCCAGGCGTGTTTACGCTCGACATCAATGCGCTGCTGTATTTCTCGATCGCCGCCGTCGTCGGCGTACAAATTACGTTTTTCGGCCTGTTCGCGCTTGCGCTCGGCCGCAAGCTGAAACTGCGGGTCGATCATGGTTTTCCGGCGCGGCTGCTGCGCATCGCATCGCTCGAAGGCGCGCTCGGCTTAGGGTTCGTGCTCGTTGTCGCCGGCATCAGTGGTGCGTTTTACGCGGTATTGCAATGGCGGCACGCGTCGTTCGGTGCGCTCGTGCCCAGCGAGATGATGCGCATCACGATCCCGTCGGTCACGATGCTCGCGGTCGGAACTCAAGTCGTTTTTGGCGCGTTTTTGCTCGGTTTCATCGAGATTGAATAGCGGCGCCCGTCTTGAACACGAAATGCTTCGCGTCCGAGGCGCCCGGGATCGATACTCGCTGATCGCCGGGACCGAGAACCCATTGATCTGCGGCGGCTGACCCGGCGAGCTTGCTCGCACCGGGCCAGTTCTGCCGAATCAACTGCCCGTCCAACTCGCCGCCGTGACTCACGAGGTACAGATCCTGATCTCGCAGCAAGGGGTCGAATTGGACCATGTCCGCGACATAAAATCCGCGGTCCGGGTGAATGAAGTAGACGTTGTTGCCCGGTCTCTGCGGCGGCGGAATCTGCGCCAAGTGCAGGGATATGACCTCATCGATCTGGCGCATCTGAAAAGGCACGAGCACAGCCAAACTCAAGATTGCCGCGGCGCCGGCGAATGCCGCGACCCGCCCACTGGCCCCGCCCTGTTCGTTGATCGCGCCGGCCTTTCCGTTCATCGCGCCGGCCGCCAAGATCGGGATGACGCCCCACGCGGAATGAAAGTACCGGTAACCCCAACCGTGCCCCTGGTCGAGCTTGACGAAGCAATAGCCCAGGAAGGTCAGCACCGCAGATTGCATCAGCAGCCGAACGCGCCAATCACCGGCGTAACGCAGGCGCCCGACGACGGCAAGCACGAACAGGGCCGGCATGGCCCATACCCACATTTTAGCGAGCGCTGCCACTCGCATTGCGAGCAGCGCGGCATCCGGCCACACGAAAACCTGCGTCAGGGAATGGATCTGCGCGGAGTCGCCGTCACCGATCGGCGCGATGACCGCCCTCAGCATCGGCCAGCCCACTCCCAGGATCAAACTCAAGGGCAGATAGCCCAACGCGAGCGGGATGAGCATACGTCGCTGCGCCTTGTCGATTGCCATCGCAAGCAGCCAGGGCGCGGCGAACAGCACGTGCGGGAGTGGATTATGCAATGCGAGCGCGATGGAACCCACGATTCCCGCCGACAGCGCTCGCATCGGCGTGGGCCGCAACAGCAGCCAGGCGAACAGCAGGTTCGCGGTCAGGTGTGCTTGCATCGAGTAAAACGAAATGGCATTCGCCCAGAAGACACTCGATGCCAGAGTAAACAGCATGGCCCAGCCTGCGGCCCGCGCGTCTCCGGTTATCTCCAGAGTCACGCGGTAGATCAAATAAACGGCCCCGCCGGCCAGCAGCGCGTTGCAAATCCCAGGCACGCCGAGCCATTGAAACGGCGCCAGCACCAAAGCAAATCCGGGCCAGTATCCCTCCATGACGCCGCCCGTCTCTCGCGAAGCAAAGAGAAACGAGCCGTTGAACCCGGACACTACGAACCAATCGACGAGCGAGGCCGGCAGCTGCGCATGAATCCGCCCGGAAGCGAACAGTTTCGACTGAAAAACCGCAGCATATTCGTCCATGCTCAAGGCATAGCCGTGATAGACGATGATCGAGCCGAGCGCAGTCAGCAAAACGCAGGTGAGCGCGACCCAACCGCGGTGTGCGGCCAGATAATCGACGAGCTTGAGCACCGGAGCCGAACGATTCCACAACAAGGCGAGTAGACACACTGCGCCGCCGAGCCATGCCGTAGGGGCGTCGTAGGACCGCAGCAGCAAACGAAACATCGGCGTGAAACTGGCGCTCGAAAGCAGCCCGCAGTCGAGTGCGGAGAAATAGGCAATGCATAGGATGCACAGCGCCATCCCGGGGTAAACGCTCCAAGGGCGATCGCTATGCGTCAATGGAAGCTCGACTCTGCGGGCCGCGCCGCTCCAAATTCCGGTCTCAGGCATTCAACTGTAGCAGGGGCCCGATGAACTTCTCATAGTGCCGCCATCGCGCAACGGAAGTCTTATAAACCCTCTGGCGCACCTGCCAATAGCTCGCAGTCGCGACCAAGCGCTGGGTCTTGTTGAAGTCCAAGCAGCGATCATTCCACTCGAGACCCAGGAACTCGAGGATCTTGTGTATCCACAGGTTCGGGTCGGCAACGAGTTGCTCGTACGGCACATCGAGTATCGTTCCCGCGGGCAGCACGGCGCGCCAGTGCGCCATGAGACGCTGATGTTCGCGGTAGTAGTGCGCAATGTTCGCGAGGTCCTTATTGAAATTGATTGCAGCCGAAAATGGCTGGAAATAACAAGACAGACAGGTGTCGACGGGGTCGCGCTGCATATAGATGATGCGAGCCTTCGGAAACACCGTGTGGATCACGCCCAGAAAATCGCAGTTGAAAGGCGCCTTATCGATGACCCGCTCGGCCCCCGGCGCTCGGTCCGCGAGGACATGCAGGTAGTCTTCCGCCAGTTTTTTGCGCGTCGCCTCATCGAGGACGCCGCGTTCGATCGCGGCTTCATGCTCGCGCGCCGCGTCGGTCCAGAACAACAACTCGCCCGCGCCGCGCACCGCAGGGTGTGAAGCGACGATTTGCTCGGTGAGCGAAGTGCCCGAGCGCGCCATGCCGACGACGAAAACCGGCTTCACCGAGTCCGAACCGCCGACCGCGTGCGCGATCGCGTCGCGTGTGTTGCTGCGAATCATCGAATCGACGAAGCCCGTGCGCACATCCGGCAGATATGCCGGGGCGGCGGCCTTCTGTAAGTCATTGGCTCGTTTGAAGTTCTCGAAGGCGCGCGGGTATTCCTTGACGTCATCGAGGTACTTACCCATGGCAAAGCGCAAAGTGGACTCTTCATCTGGCGGGATACCACCGGCCACAATCTCCTCCGCGGTCTTCAGCCAGTCGCTGTCCGCCGCGGTCATCTTCGAAAGGCCGGGCAGCGCCGCCCAGGCCTGCGGCATTTTGGGGTGGATCGCAAGAACGCGGCCGTAAATCGCCGCGGCCTCCTCGAATTGTCCCTCCATCTGCGCGACTTTCGCCGTGCCGAGCAAGGCCTGGACGTGACGCGGTGCGCTCTTGAGCACCTTCTCGAAGCGCGCCTTGGCATCGCGCACGCGGCCAAGCAGCAGCAGCGTCTCGCCGAGACTCGCGCGTGCGTCCGCATGCTTCGGATTCAATTTGAGCGCGCGGCGCAGCATCGCTTCGGATTCCGCGGTTCGTCCGACCAATCGCAACAACGTCCCGAGCGTGCCGTAGGATTCATAATTGTTCGGATCCAACTCGACGGCTTTGCGCAGCGACGCCTCGGACTCGGTATAACGACCCAGTTTGAACAGCGCTGCGCCAAGATTGCGGTAGCCCACGCCATGGCGTGGATGGCGGCCCACCAATTCGCGGTAGATGGCCGCGGCTTCCGCAAAGGCACCCTGTTCGAAGCACTCGTTGCCTCGGGCCAGCAACTCCTTGGTGCTCGCAGGCGCGGCCGGCGCCGCCGGTACGGCGATTGCGCCGGGATTCTGCGCGTTGTCAGAACCGCGCAGCGATAGGTGCAGCACCAGCTTGTGCGTGACCTCGTCGGCAATATTCTTTTCAATGCCTTTTTCGAGCAATCGCCACTTGAAGGCGTTCGCAAGTTTGGCCCGCTTGAACATGTTCAGTCGTGAGGTGCGGGTGTCGCCGTCGGCGTGTCGCAACAGCTCCTGCACGGGCTTGTCGCGGTCCGTCGATGAGTCCGCGGTTTGCGCCACAAATTTGTCGGCCAGCGAATTGCCAATTTCGCTCGCTTCGCGCGCGTTAAACCATTGCAACATCATCCGCCTCCTCGGACGAAGAACCCTCTTCGCCCCAACCGCACCCAGCCTGTCACTACGGCTCCGCTCGCCGTGCCCGAACCGCCGCGAAGAACTATACCTAAACGCAGGCCCGCCGACGTTATGAAAAATTACTTGTTGCGATTCGGTGAAAGTGATCACAAAATTTTTGCGACTTGCGTCAAGCTTACCGGGCGGGAGCGGCGGGCCTCCGTTCCTTAGAAAAGGCACCGCTCGTGGATGCCGACGTTCAAGATGTTCGCTGCGCGCACGCAACCCGATACCTGCACCGCAGAAACCGGCATGCTATTGTCATCGCTGCTAAAGACCATCGCGTACGGATCGGCCGGGCACGAGGCCGCAATGGACGAGACGATCCCCGACAGGCAAAACATGGCAGATCTCGGAACAGCTCGCGTGAGTCCGGCGATCGCGGCGATCGACGAGGGCAATGCGCTCGAGGAACAGGGGCGGTTTCCTGAGGCCCTGGCGCGCTATGAGGCTGCGGTTCGGGCCGATCCGCAATGCGCGCGAGCACACCTGAATCGCGGCAACATTCTGCTCGCGCGCGGCGAGATCGACGCGGCGCGCAGTGCCTACGAACTCGCCATCGCCTGCGACCCCCGGCATGCCGGAGCCCACTTCAACTTGGGCAACTTGCTTACCCGCGCCGGTGAGTTCGAGCGTGCTGTGCCCCACTACCAGACAGCCATCGGCATCAGGCCTGATTTTGCGGATGCATTCGTGGCCTTGGGAAACGCACTCGACAGCCTGGGTCGCGCCGCCGAAGCCGCGCAGAGCTACGAGCGTGCGCTGGCGATCAATCCAGGTTACGCCGAAGTTCATCTGAATCTGGGACTGCTTGCGATGACCCAGGGCCGGTATGACGAGGCCGTCATTTGCATGCGCCGGGCAATCGGTGTTCGGCCTGACTATGCCTTGGCGCACCACCATCTCGGCGTAGCGCTGTTTTGCCTCGGTCGGAACGCCGAGGCGGCGGATTCCTTTCGTGCGGCGCTGGCCCTCGACGATACGCTCTCGGACGCGCTCGGCGGCCTCGGCGATGCGCTACTTCGGCTCGGCGAGCTCGAAGATTCGGTCACGTGTTATCGGCGCCTGTTGCTACGAAATACGTACAGCGCGTTGACCCACTACAAACTCGGGGCTGCACTGCTCGCCCTTGGTCGAATCGACGAATCGATCGAGTCGTTCCGTCAGGCAGCCCGAATTGAGCCAACGATGCATCAGGCTCATTGCGACCTGGCCACCGCATTGCTGCGCGTGCGCCCAAACCCGCGGCTCAGCGATGCCGCTTCCAGCCTGCGCCAGGCCATTGATATCAATCCGGATTTTGCTCAAACCCACCATACCCTGGGCGTCGTGTTGAGCAATTTGCGGCAGTTCGACGCAGCGGAAGCAAGTTTTCGCCGTGCTTTCTCGCTTGAGCGGGAATCGCAAGCAATTCTCTACGACTTGGCGATGACTCTGTTGGCGCTCGGCAAATCCGCGGAAGCGTTGCAGCTCATAGTACCCATGCTCGATCATGCGCCGGTATGGACGACCAAAGTAGCCTTTGCCGGCTGCATCGCGCGCATCAGAATTATGAAGGACGACTCCCGGCTGCGCGCGGCTCTCACGACGGCCATCGCCGAAGCTTGGGCGTTTCCGCATCAGCTGTGCCCGCCGGCATTCCAACTGGTCATGCTCAACCCGAGGATAGCCAGTTGCGTGCGCCTCGCCAACGGGTCATGGCCCGCACGCTTGCCAAAGGCGGCGCTGTTCGGTGCGAACGGCCTTGCCGCCCTTGCAGCGGACGCGTTGCTCCATGTATTGCTCGAAACGGCGCCCGTGACCACGATCGAATTCGAGCGGTTTCTGACTTGCGCACGCCATGCGCTGCTCGAGACCGCGTCGAGCAATCGAGCGGCGGATCCTGCGGACATCGCGGCGCTGCCGTTCTATGTCGCACTCGCCAGGCAATGCTTCGTCAACGAGTACATCTTCGATTGCGACGAGCGGGAAAAGCTAGCGGCTGCGGCCTGCCGCACGAAGTTACTGGCGCTGCTCGACGCGAACGCGGCGGTGCCGCCGTTGC
>Ga0209415_10003962_pt1 | contig 27364 bp, 24 predicted proteins | sample PeaSoiSIISIP2007_FD_187696 | JGI IMG/M metagenome (GOLD analysis project Ga0209415, IMG submission 187696) | Peat soil microbial communities from Weissenstadt, Germany - SII-SIP-2007 (SPAdes) (version 2) | ecosystem: Environmental > Terrestrial > Soil > Wetlands > Peat | place: Germany... | reverse complement strand
GGCTGGACAAGCTCGAGGTCGACCTCAGCGAGGCGATAAAGGCCGAGCGCTACGAGGACGCCGCGCGCTGCCGCGACGAGATCAACCAGGTCAGGCTGGCCGTCGAGCAGCGGCCCGCGCGATAAGCCGATGACCATCGCATCCCTGATAGACACCCCCTCCGAGCTGACCGACTCCGCGAGCAGCAAGTCGGCCGTCGTCCTGATGACGCGCATACGCCTGGCGCGCAACCTTTCCGGCCAGCCCTTCCCGGGCTGGGCCAAGCCCGCGCAGCGCGAGAAGATCCTCGAGTTGTGCCGCGCCGCGGTCACCGCAGCGCCGGCGATGAAGCGCGGCCTTGCCGTCACCGTGGGCGAGCTGGGCGAGCTCGAGAAGCGGATCCTCGTCGAGCGCCACCTGATCAGCCGCGAGCTGAGCGGCTCCAAGCAGGGCAGCGGTGTCGTGATCAGCCGGGACCAGACGATTTCGGTGATGATCAACGAGGAGGACCACTTGAGGATCCAGCTCATGCGCTCCGGCTTCCAGCTTAAGAGGGCGTGGGCCGCGATCGACGACCTGGACTCGGCGCTAGAGGAGACCCTCGACTTCGCGTTCTCCCCGAGGCTCGGCTACCTGACCGCCTGCCCGACCAACCTCGGCACGGCGATGCGCGCCTCCGCCATGATGCACCTGCCCGCGCTCGTCATCGCGAACCAGATGGAGAAGGTCGTGCGCGCGGTGAACCAGCTCGGGATGGTCGTGCGCGGGCTCTTTGGCGAGGGCTCCGACGCGAGCGGCAGCATCTTCCAGATCTCTAACCAGACGACCCTCGGCGAGTCCGAGGACGAGATCCTCAAGAGGCTGTCCGGGGTCCTCCAGTCCATCGTCGAGCACGAGATGAACGCGCGCGCCCGGCTGCTCGAGGCCGACTCGGGCAAGCTCTTCGACAAGATCGGGCGCGCCTTCGGGATCCTGCAGAACGGCCACGTGCTCAGCTCGAACGAGGCGATGAACCTGCTCTCGCTCATCCGCCTCGGCATCGACCTGGGCGTCTTCCCGGACTCCAAGCGGTCCGTCACCGACCGGCTCTTCATCGAGGCCCAGCCCGGTCACCTCCAGCATTCCCAGAAGGGCGAATTCGAGCCCGGCCAGCGCGACCTCCTCAGGGCGGAGAGGTTGCGTTCCGAGTTTGCCAATTTCGCCCGGCCGGATTTCACTCTTTCGGCCAACGGAAACAACTGAGCGGCCGACCCACCTCCCCATGTCGCAGGAACCAATGAACAACTTCACGCCGAGGGCCCAGCAGGTGCTGGCGCTGGCGCGCAAGGAGGCCGACCGCTTCCACCACAACTACGTGGGCACCGAGCACATCCTGCTCGGCCTGATAAAGTTAGGGCAGGGCGTTGCCGTGAGCGTGCTCCAGAAGATGGGGCTCGACCTTGAGACCGTGCGCGCCGCCGTCGAGAAGCAGGTCGGGACCGGCCAGGAGGCGAAGGCCCAGGGCAGCATCCCGTACACTCCGCGCGTCAAGAAGGTCCTCGCCCTGGCGGGCAAGGAGGCCAAGGCGCTCAACCATTCCTACGTCGGCACCGAGCACATCCTGCTCGGGCTCCTGCGCGAGGGCGAGGGCGTCGCGGCGCGGGTGCTCAAGTCGCTCGACGTCGACATCTAGCGCACGAGGAACGAGATCCTGCGCGAGCTCGACCCCCAGTTCTCGGGCGGGGCCGAGGGCGGCGGCGAGGAGGCAGCGGCCGGGACCCCCCAGAGGCCCGCCGGGCAATCCGACGAGAAGAAGGAGGTCAAGACCCCGGCCCTTAAGGCGTTTGGCAGGGATCTGACCGAGCTCGCCCGCAAGGGCGAGATGGACCCCGTCGTCGGCCGCAAGGCCGAGATCCGCCGGGTGATCCAGATCCTGTGCCGGCGCACGAAGAACAACCCGGTCCTTATCGGCGAGGCGGGTGTCGGCAAGACGGCGATCGTCGAGGGCCTCGCCCAGGAGATCGCCGCCGGAAACGTCCCGGAGCTCCTCTACGAGAAGAAGGTCGTCACACTCGACCTCGCCCTCATGGTGGCGGGCACAAAGTACCGCGGTCAGTTCGAGGAGCGGATCAAGGCCGTGATGGACGAGATCAAGCGGGCGCGCAACGTCATCCTCTTCATCGACGAGCTGCACACGATCGTCGGCGCCGGCGCCGCAGAGGGCGCGATGGACGCCTCGAACATCTTCAAGCCGGCGCTCTCCCGCGGCGAGCTCCAGTGCGTCGGGGCGACGACGCTCAACGAGTACCGCAAGTACATAGAGAAGGACAGCGCCCTGGACCGCCGCTTCCAGTCGGTCAAGGTGGAGCCGCCGTCCGTCGACGACACGATCACGATCCTGAAGGGGATCCGCGGGAAGTACGAGGACCACCACAAGGTGACGTTCACGGACGCCGCGCTCGAGTCGGCCGCGAAGCTGTCCGACCGCTACATCACCGGGCGCTTCCTGCCGGACAAGGCGATCGACGTCATGGACGAGTCGGGCTCGCGCGCGCGCATCACGGCGCTCAACAGGCCCCCGGAGATCGAGGGCCTGACCAAGGAGATCGAGGAGGTGTGCGCGCAGAAGGAGAAGGCGATAAGCGAGCAGCATTTCGAGGAGGCCGCCAAGTTCCGCGACCGCGAGAAGCAGCTGCGCGCGAAGCAGGAACAGGCGACCGAGCAGTGGAAGAAGGTCCGCGAGGAGAAGCGGGTCACCATCGACGAGGACCTCATGATACAGGTGGTCGCCGACTGGACCGGGATACCGCTCTCGCGCATGGAGAAGAAGGAGAGCGAGAAGCTCCTCAACCTCGAGGCCGAGATCCAGAAGACCGTCGTGGGACAGGGCGTCGCCGCCGGGTCGATCGCCCGGGCGCTTCGCCGCTCGCGCGCCGACCTCAAGGACCCGCGCAGGCCGATCGGCTCCTTCCTCTTCGTCGGCCCGACCGGCGTCGGCAAGACCGAGACCGCGAAGCAGCTCGCCGCACAGATGTTCGGCAAGCAGGACGCGCTCATCCAGATCGACATGAGCGAGTACATGGAGAAGTTCTCCGTGTCGCGGCTCATCGGCTCGCCCCCGGGCTACGTGGGCTACGAGGAGGGCGGCCAGCTGACGGAGGCCGTCCGGCGCAGGCCGTACGCGGTCATCCTCTTCGACGAGGTCGAGAAGGGCCATCCCGACGTGCTCCAGATCCTTCTGCAGATCCTCGAGGACGGACGGCTGACGGATTCGCTCGGGCGCACCGTCGATTTCCGCAACACGATCATCATCATGACGTCTAACGTGGGCGCGCAGCTCCTGCAGCGCCAGACCTCGATGGGGTTCGCCGCGGCCGCGTCCAGCTTCAACGACGCCGAGAAGATGCGCGAGAAGGTGCTCGAGGAGGCCAAGCGCGTGTTCAGGCCGGAGTTCCTCAACCGGATCTCCGACATCGTGTTCTTCAGGCCGCTGGACAAGAACGACATATCCGAGATCGTCTGCCTCGAGATCGAGAAGTTCGCCAAGAGGCTCGTCGACCGGAAGATCACGCTCGAGCTCACGGCCGAGGCCAAGGAGCTCCTGGTCGAGAAGGGCTACGACGAGAAGTACGGCGCGCGGCCGCTCAGGAGGGCCGTCGAGCACTACCTGGAGGACCCGCTGGCCGAGGCCATCCTGCGCGGGGACGTGAAGGAGGGCGAGTCGGTCATGGTCGGGCGCGACGGGGAGGTCCTCAATTTCAAGCAAAAGACCCCTCCCGCCACCACAGGGGTGGCGCCTTAAAACAAGACGGCCAACCGCCGCCGAAAAAAACCCCGGCCCCCGAATAAAACGGGACCGGGGTTTTCAGTCGCGTCCGGCGCGCCCGCCATCATCAAGAACGCCATGAAAACGCCCCGACTCCCGGCCGCGCTCGCGCTGCTGGCGCTCGGCGTCGCCCTGGCGCGGGGCGTGGCGACGGCGCAGGTCCTCAGCTTCTACATCCCCCCCGAGGAGACGAGCGATCCGCCGACGCGGGCCCGGCTGGACGCGATCGAGGCCGCCGCCAGCCAGTCCGGATGGCTTTCCGTCGCGCTGCCCCTGCGCGAGGCCGCGCTGCGCGCCTACCGGCAGGACCGGCTGATCTCCGCCGAGGCGTGGTTCCACGTCTTCCAGTGGGCGGGGCTATTCGCCGAGCCGGAGAACCGCTTCTTCTCGAACTGGGCCTCGGCGCTGCAGGCCAACCAGCTGATCTACCCCGGGGTCATCCCGGAGAACTACCGCCCGAGCGACCGGCCGATCGGGATCAACCTGTCCCCCGCCATGAAGGACTGGCTCCTCTCGAACGAGGCGTTCTCGGAGCAGTTCTTCTCGCTGGTCAAGCCCGTCGACAACCTGCCGGTCGTTTTCGGGATCCTCGAGGGGCTCCACCGGCGCGATCCGGCGAAGTTCGCGCGGTACTCGTCCCTAGCCCTCGCCATCGCTGTCGTCTACGACGTCCAGCCGCCGCCGTATTGGCCGCACCACCAGGTGCCCGCGTCGCTGCTGTCGAGGAGGCTTCCCAACCCGGCGGCCCCGTTCGACTGGTTTACGCGCGAGGACGCCGTGGGCCACACCTACCACAGCCTGGCGACGATGCGGGCCGAGGAGCTCAAGTTCGTGGTCGACGCGGCGGCGCCGATCCCGGAGCTCACCTGGTCCCTGGAGGCCGTGCGCTCCCCGCTGGACTCGTTCGAGGGCGCGTATTTCATGGTGAAGTACCGGGACGACCGGATTACCGCCGACCAGTCGAGGCTTAACTGGAGCGAGGGGCCCTACACGCTCGATGCGATACTCTCGCTCGGCGGGATCTGCGTCGACCAGGCCTATTTCGCCACGGAGGCCGGAAAGGCGCGCGGCATCCCCACGCTCCTGTTCGCGGGGGTCGCCCAGGACGGCTACCACGCCTGGTTCGGGTACCTCGACGGGGGCAACAAGTGGAGGCTCGACGCGGGCCGGTACGCGGAGCAGCGCCTGGTCACCGGCACGGCCATAGACCCGCAGACCTGGACCTTCATCTCCGACCACGAGCTCCAGTTCCTCTCGGAGCGGTTCAGGGCGCTGCCGTCCTTCATGCAGTCGCGCGTGAACGAGGAGTTCGCCAACGACTTCCTCATGGCGGGCAACGCGGCCGCGGCGGCTCGCGCCGCCCGGACCGCCGTGAACTACGAGAGGCGCAACCTGCACGCCTGGGAGACCCTGATCGCCGCGAACGCCAAGCTCGGCCTGGACCCGTCGGGACAGGAGGGCGTCATGAGGGAGGCGGCCCTGGCCTTCACCAGGTATCCCGACCTCCTGGTCTGGTACAAGAACCGGGTTTGCCAGAGCCTCCGGGCGAGGGGGGAGACGAGCCTCGCCAATTTCGAGGAGCGCAGCATCGCGGAGAGCCTCAAGGGGGAGCGCCAGGACCTCGCCATCCAGCAGGCCGCGCAGATCCTGACGCGGGCCTTCGCGAGCCAGTCGATCAACGACCAGATCGGGACCTACAATGCCATCCTCGTCCAGTTCGGCCGCGGCGAGGGCACGATGTTCTTCAACGAGATCGTCGTGGCGTTCGCGGAGCACCTCGCGCAGGCGCGCATGAGGGAGCAGGCGCGCGCCGCCGTCGAGCGGGCCCGGGAGGTGCTCGAGATCCAGCCCGGCACCCAGATAGCGGCCGACGCGGACAAGCTGATGGCCAGGCTCCAGGATTGAGCTCCTGTTAGGCTTTCCAAACGCCCGGCGCCGCTAAAGGATGCGCTCAATGGACGCACCCACACAGCGAAAGCCCGCCCTCGGGTTCATCTTCGTCACGCTCGTGCTCCTCATGCTCGGGATCGGGATCATCATCCCGGTGCTTCCCGGCCTCATCACCCAGTTCAAGGGGGGGAGCGTGGCGGAGGGATCCGAATCCTACGGCTGGCTTGTCGGGGCGTTCGCGACGATGCAGTTTGTCGCCTCGCCGATCCTGGGCTCCCTGTCCGATCGCTACGGCCGCAGGAAGGTGATTCTCCTGGCGCTCACGGGTTCGGCGATCGACTACGTGGTCATGGGCCTCGCGCCGACCTTGGCGTGGCTCTTCGTGGCGCGGATGATCTCCGGCATGACGGCCGGCTCGCTCGCCGCATGCAACGCCTACATAGCGGATGTGACCCCGCCGGCCAAGCGGGCGCAGGCCTATGGGCTCGTCGGCGTGGCCTTCGGGCTCGGATTCGTGATTGGGCCGGCCATCGGCGGGCTGCTGGGGCAGGTCAACCTGAGGCTGCCGTTCTTCGCCGCAGCGGGCTGCGTCGGGATCAACGCGCTCTACGGGGCTTTCGTGCTTCCCGAATCTCTGACCCTCGAGCACCGGAGGACCTTCTCGTGGAGGCGCGCGAACCCCGTGGGCTCGCTTCTGGCGCTCCGGCGCTTCCGAGGCGTGGTCGACCTGGCCTGGATGTACTTCATCTTCAACTTTGCGAACACGATGCTCCAGAGCGTCTGGGTGCTCTACACGGGAAAGCGCTTCGGCTGGTCGACGCTCGAGGTCGGCCTGTCCCTCACCTATGTCGGCGCGGTGGCGATTGTGGTCCAGGGCGCGCTGGTCAGGCGCATCATCGCGTGGACGGGAGAGAGGAAGGGACTCGTCCTCGGGCTCGCAATCTCCGCGTTTTCGATGGCGGGGTACGGCACCGCGACCGAGGGATGGATGATCTACGCGTTTGGCACGCTGGCGGGGCTAGGAGGGATAGCCGGGCCGGCCGCGCAGGCGCTCCTCACGAAGCACGTGCCGCCCAACGAGCAGGGGGCGCTGCAGGGCTCGCTCTCGGGCCTCGTGAGCCTGGCCTATATCTTTGGGCCCATGATCGCGGCCTGGAGCTATGGCAAGTGCATCGCCGACAACGCCATCTTGCATCTTCCCGGCGTCGCCTTCTACGAGGCCTCGGTGTGCATTCTGGTCTCCATGGCCCTGGCATTGCGCTCATTCCAGCTGGACGACCGGCTGGCGGCGAGTGCCTAGGGGTGGGCATGCCTGGCGGCGGCCTCGAGGAGCGCCGCCAGCGCGGGCTGCGGGGGGGGGCCGCTCCGCCATCCGACTACGAGCCTGCTCACGGGAGCGGGGCCCGCGAGGCGCCGGAAGATGACCTTCTGGGGAAGATGGCGCGCCTCGGACGGGCAGGCGAACATGGCCCCCATGCCGGCGCGCACGAGGCCCACGCCGTTCGAGCGGGGCCACACCTCCTCGGCGATCCTCGGGGCCACGCCCGCCGTCGCGAACGCGCCGAGGATGCGGTCGTAGAATCCGGGGTTGTGGGGCCTCGGGAACAGGACGAACGGGGTGTCGGCCAGGCCATTGAGCCGGAGCGACTTGCGTCCCCGCAGGGGATGGTCCGCGGGAAGGAGCACTCCGTTGCGCTCGCGCAGCAGAAGCCGGGTCTCGACGCCGGGCGAAGGGGCGTCGGGATGGAAGAAGCCGCAGTCGATCTCGCCCGCCTGCAGCGCCGCCAGCTGGCGCGACGTGGGCGACTCGTTGAGCTCCAGGCTCACGCCCGGGAAGCCCCTGTGGAACCTGCGCAGGATGTCGGGCAGGACGGTCGCCATGGCGAGCCCGGTGAACGCGACCCGCAGACGCCCGACCCGGCCGGCGGCCACGGCCCTTGTGTCCGCGGGCACCCGCATGAGGGCCGACAGCACCGGCTCGATACGTTCGAGAAGCGCGGCCCCAGCGGGCGTCAGCTCGACCCGGCGGCTTGACCGGGTCAGCAGGCGCACGCCCAGGTCGGCCTCCAGCTGAGCGATCTGGCGGCTGAGCGCGGGCTGGGCGATCGCAAGGGCCTCCGCCGCCTTCCTGAAATGGAGCCTCCGGGCGACCTCGCGGAAATAGACGAGGTGGCGCAGCTCAAACGGGAATTGATACTCCCTGGGCATCGCTGATAGACAAACAAGTATTTCACCGACAAGGCAACACCGTGTTAGGATTGTGCCCATGCCCAAAACCCTCTTCGAGAAAGTCTGGGACGCCCACGCCGTGCGCAGGCTGGCCAACGGCCAGACGCAGCTGCTGGTGGGCACGCACCTGATTCACGAGGTCACCAGCCCGCAGGCCTTCGGGATGCTGCGCGACCTCGGCCTGAAGGTGGCGATGCCCCACCGCACGTTCGCCACCGTCGACCACATCGTCCCGACGGACCAGGTGAGCGAGCCCTTCTCCGACCCGATGGCCGACGCGATGATCAAGGAGCTTCGCCGGAGCTGCGCCGAGTTCGGGATAACCTTCTTCGACCGCTCGACCGGCAAGCAGGGGATCGTGCACGTCGTCGGGCCGGAGCAGGGCATCACCCAGCCGGGCACGACCATCGCCTGCGGCGACTCGCACACGAGCACGCACGGGGCCTTCGGGGCCATCGCCTTCGGGATCGGTACGACGCAGATACGCGACGTCCTCGCGACACAGACGATGGCGCTCGGCAGGCTCAAGGTGCGGCGGATCGAGGTCAGCGGGAGGCTCCGGCCGGGGGTGTACGCGAAGGACGTCATCCTACACATCATCTGCACGCTCGGCGTCAACGGGGGCACGGGCTACGCCTACGAGTACGCCGGCGAGGTCTTCGACCGGTTCTCGATGGAGGAGCGGATGACGGTCTGCAACATGTCGATCGAGGGCGGCGCCCGCGCCGGGTACGTCAATCCGGACGAGAAGACATTCGCGTACCTGAAGGGCAGGCCCTATTCGCCGAGGGGCCCCGAGTGGGACGAGGCCGTGGCGCGCTGGAGGGGATTCGCGAGCGACCCCGGCTGCGCCTACGACGACGACGTCAGGATCGACGCGGCCGACATAGCGCCGACGGTCACGTGGGGCATCAACCCGGGCCAGGGCATCCCCATTACGGGGAAGGTGCCGGACCCGGCGCGGGCGAAGGGCCCGGACGAGCGGGCCTCGATCGAGGAGGCGCTCGCCTACATGAAGCTGAAGCCGGGGGCACCGATCAAGGGGACCAAGATAGACGTGGCCTTCCTCGGCTCCTGCACGAACGGGCGCCTGAGCGACTTCCAGGAGGTCGCGCGCTTCATCAAGGGGCGGCGGGTGGCGCCTGGCGTCAAGGCGATCGCGGTGCCCGGCTCGCAGGGGGTCGGCCTGCTGTGCGCCGAGCTGGGCATCGACAAGATCTTTCGCGACGCGGGATTCGAGTGGCGCAACGCCGGGTGCTCGATGTGCCTGGCCATGAACCCGGACAAGCTTGTCGGGGACCAGCTCTGCGCGAGCTCGTCAAACCGCAACTTCAAGGGGCGCCAGGGCAGCCCCACCGGCCGCACGATCCTCATGAGCCCGATAATGGTCGCCGCCGCCGCTGTCTCGGGCGCGGTCGCCGATGCCCGCGAGGTGTTCGGCGTGAAGGCCGGCTGACAAACCCCGTCCCAACCACTCCATGGCACTCGAAAAGATCTCCCGCGTCGCGGGACGGGCCGTCCACGTCCCGGGAAACGACATCGACACGGACCGGATCATCCCGGCCCGCTACCTCAAATGCGTCACGTTCGACGGGCTGGGGGAGTTCCTTTTCCGCGACGTCCGCAAGAACCCCGACGGCTCGGACAGGCCCCATCCGCTCAACGACCCCCGGCGCAAGGGGGCGTCGGTCCTGCTGACCGGCGCGAATTTCGGCTGCGGATCCTCGCGCGAGCATGCGCCGCAGGCGCTCTATAAGCACGGGATCAGGGCGGTCATCGCCGAGGGGTTCGCGGAGATATTCCTCGGGAACTCCACCACGCTCGGCATGCCGTGCGTGGTCGCGAGCCGCGAAGACATCTCGAGGATCGCCGCCGCGGTCGAGGCCGATCCAGCAACGGAGGTCGCGGTCGACCTCGCGGCGCAGCGGGTGTCTTTCGCCGGGAAGACCGCCAGCGTCTCGATCCGAGAGAGCGCGCGGGACGCGCTCGTCAACGGCCGCTGGGATCCGATCGGCGAGCTCCTCGAGGGCGCGCCAGAGGCGAAAAGGGTCGCAAGCAGGTTGCGATACATTGCGGCGTGAGGAGCGCAGGCGCACGCGGGGGTCTGCGCGCCCGGCCGGGGGACTGTTTGTGCGCGCGCGCGCGCAGACGGGGCTTTATCAGCTTGGCGGCAGGGGGGATAGACCTCATTTTCAGGGACCCTTTAGCGGGACAAAGCGTCTTACAAGCGCACGACTCAATATGACATTTGGAATGATCGAGGTTTTCAAGGGGGCTGGCCTCCTGATTTATCCGCTCGGCGTCTGCTCGGCCCTGGCCGTGTTCATCATCGCCGAGAGGATCTACGCCCTGAGGACGGCCGCTGTTATGCCCCAGGACCTCGTAGATGCGGTGATGGCCGGCAAGCCGCTCATGGGGGGGCGCCACACCGTGCTGGCCCGGATCGTCGAATTCGCCAAGGAGCACCATAACGACGAGGGGGCGGTGAAGGCCTTCGCAAGGCTTGAGGTGAACCGCATGCAGCGCGGCGTCCCCTACCTCGACGTCATCTATGCGGCGGCGCCGCTGATCGGGCTCTCGGGCACCGTGACGGGCCTCCTGCAGGTGTTCTCCCAGATCGCGCCGGACACCGGGCTTCCCGATCCCGTGGTCTTCACGAAGGGCGTCGCGCTCGCGCTCTCGTCGACGGTCATCGGCCTAGCGATCGCGATCCCGTCGCTCGTCGGCAGCGGCTACCTGCAGCGCAGGATTGAGAACTACGGCGCGCAGCTCGACGTGCTGCTCGAGCGCATCCTGAGGCACGGCCCAGAATGAGCGGGTCCTACGAGAGGCGCCGCAGGCGCCCGGAGCTCAACCTCGTCCCGCTGATCGACGTGCTGGTCATGCTGATCTTCTTTGCGTTCGTCACGATGCAGTTCAGGTCGGCGACCATGCTCAACATCACGCTTCCCAAGATCTCGACCGCCGGCAAGAACGAGTACAAGGGCACCGTCACGATCGGCATAGACAAGGACGGGGTCATCCTGTTCAACACCAAGCCGGTGTCGGACGCGGAGCTGGTAGCCGACCTGAAGCAGGTGCATGACATCGACAAGGACATCCCCGTCCTCATCAAGGCCGACGAGGTGAGCCAGGTGAAGAAGCTGGCCTTCGTCATGGACTCGTGCCGCAAGGCCGGCCTCAACAAGTTCAGCCTGCAGTCGCGTTAGGCGCCATGAAGATAGTCATCACCGGCGTCACGCGCGGCCTCGGGCGCGCTCTCGCCGAGTGGTACATCGCGCACGGGCACACGGTGGCGGGATGCGGCAGGAATGGCCCGGCGATCTTCGACCTGCGCTTCGCCCACGCGGAGCCGAACAGCTTCGACGCGCTCGACGTCACCCAGCCCGTGAAGGTCGGGCTCTGGGCCGAGCGCGTCCTCGGGGCCATCGGCGCGCCCGACTTCCTCATCAACAACGCCGGGCTCATGAACAAGCCCGCGCCGCTCTGGAAGGTCCCCGCCGATGAGTTCGCGGCGATGCTCTCGGTCAACATTGCCGGCGTGGCCAACGTCGTGCGGGCCTTCGTCCCGGCGATGGTCGAGCGGGGCAGCGGCACGATCGTCAACCTGAGCTCGGGCTGGGGCAGGAGCGTGGCGCCGGAAGTCGCACCCTACTGCGCGACCAAGTGGGCGGTCGAGGGGCTCACGAAGGCCCTGGCGGCGGAGCTGCCCTCCGGCATGGCCGCGGTGGCCCTTAACCCCGGCGTCATCGACACGGAGATGCTGCGCAAGTGTTTTTCGGACAGCGCGTCCTCGTACCCGAAGGCCGACGACTGGGCCGGGACGGCCGCGCCGTTCATCCTCGGGCTGGGCCCAGCGGACAACGGGAAGTCCGCGAGCGTCGGCGGGTTCTAGGACCCGCCCGGGCCTCAGGGCATCGGCACTTGGGGCTCGGCCTCGGCATCGTAGTCGATGCCCGCCATCCCGAATCCGAACAGCTTCAGGAACTCGCTCCGGTACCCGGCGATGTCGGTGAGCGCGCGCAGGTTCTCGGTGGTCACGTCGGGCCAGATCCTCGCGACGGAGCCCTGGACGTCGGGCCTCATCTCGAGGTCGTCCACCCGCACCCTACCGGACTCGTCGAGCCTCGGCCCCGCGTCGGCGTACAGCTGCGTCGCAAAGAGCCGGCGCATCTGCTCGATGCAGCCCTCGTGGGTGCCGTTCTCCTTCATGACCCTGTAGAGGATCGAGATGTACAGCGGCACGACGGGGATGGCCGAGCTCGCCTGCGTCACGAGCGCCTTGTTGACGGAAATGACGGCCCTGCCGCCCCCGTTGCGCGCGAGAAGCGAGTCGATGCCGCGGGCCGCGCGCTCCAGGTCATTCTTCGCGAGCCCGATCGTGCCGTTCTTGTAGATCGCCCACGTGACGGCGGGGCCGATGTACGAGTAGGCCACCGACCTTGCGCCGCGCGCGAGGAGCCCGGCGTCCGAAAGGGCCTTCATCCACATCTCCCAGTCCTCTCCGCCCATGACCGCTACCGTGTCGGCGATCTCCCGCTCGTTCGCGGGCTCGATGGTCACCGTGCTGACGACCCCCTTGTCGGTGTCCACCGTCTTGTTTGTGTACGCCGAGCCCACGGGCTTCAGCACGGACTTGTGCACGGCGCCCGTCCTCGGATGCGTCCTGCGGGGCGACGCGAGCGAGTACACGACCAGGTCGACCTGTCCCATGTCCCTCCTGATGGTCTCCAGGGCCTGGGCCTTGATCTCGTCGGAAAACGCGTCGCCGTTGATGTTCTGCGCGTAGAGGCCGGCGGAACGGGCCGCCTTCGTGAACCCGACCGAATTGTACCAGCCGGGAGTCGCTGTGCGCCCGTCCTCGGACGGGCGCTCGAAGAACACGCCGAGCGTGCCGGCGCCTGACCCGAAGGCGGCGGTTATCCGCGAGGCGAGGCCGTAGCCGGTCGACGCCCCGATCACGAGGGCCTTGCGTGGACCGTTCGGCACGGGACCCTTTGATCTCACGTGACTTATCCATTCGTCCACGTGCGCCGCGCACCCGGCCGGGTGTGCAGTCACGCATACGAATCCGCGAACCTTCGGCTTGATGATCATTGCCTTGAGATGTTTCCAGCGAGGGGGAGGGTGGCAAGTACGATTGAGGCCCGGGCCCGGGCCTCATCCAGGGTGCGGGCCCCGCCTTTCAGCCCCTCGACGAGGATAAACCGGCACCCGGGCGAGACCGAATCGGGCATGCTCACCAGGACGCCGGCGGTGTCCCCATCGGCCGGCGCGTGGAACACGGCGCAATCGACCGGGTTCGCCAGCCCCGGGCCCTCCAACCAGAGCTGGTAATCCGCGCCCGGCGCCTGGGCGGGCATCCCGCTGAGCCTCACCAGGCCGCGCCCGCCCGCGGGATCCCAGGCCACGACGCCGAAGGCGGCCAGCGGCGCGCGCGCGCCCTCGGCCGGCAGGAGCAGGGCGAGCCCGTGCGCGGCCTGCAGCGCGGCCGCCGCGCGCAGGCCGGCGAGCTCCCTGGCGTTCACGATGCGCTCCGCCTCCAGCTGGTTCTGCGCCCCCTTTAGGGCGGCGTCGGCGAGCATGGCCTGCTCCCGCAGAAGCTGCGACCTCGCCCTCTCGATTATCCAGAGCTCCCCGAGGCATGCGACCAGCGCCGCAAGGCACGCCGTGGTCGCCCAGGGCAGCCATGGAGGCAGCTCGATCCTGGATGGGTCGGTCGGCATCGTGTCCATTCGGGTCTGCGGCTCGCTCCAGGGGGGGGTCAGCGCAGGCCGAGCGAGCGCGCCCGCTCGAAGAACTCGGCGACGAAGGGCTCGCGCGAGATGTCATCCCAGGGGCGGTTGCTCGACACCCTGATGAACGCCTGCTCGCCGCCGCGGCGGAACCCGTACCGGAGCGCGACCCACAGGTGGTCCCGAAGCGAGAACGGGTCCCCGATCTCGATCGGCCAGCCGTCGTGGAGCTGCCAGAACCAGACGTGCTGGGGATATCCGTTGTTCTCGAATAGCCGGTGCTGCGCCCGGGGCAGCCGCTGCCGGCCGACCGCGAGGTCGGCCCGCGAGTCCGGCACGGGCCGGGCCACCCAGCCCGACCCGGGCCAACACGCGTCGGGGGTGTGCGACCCCACGAGGCCGACTGACGCCTGGCCCTCGGGCCAGTAGGCCACGTAGATCGCGACCTGCTCGCTCCCGGCGGGCCCGTCGCGCTCGTAGGTGCGCTGCGCAAGGTGGTCGGTCCTCAGGGCGCCGGCGAAGCGGTACAGGCCCGGTGTGGTCCGCACCTCCCAGCCCGCGACCGCCGCGGGAAGGAGGGCAAGGAGGTCGGGGGCCGCGGCGCCCTTCCGGGCGGGCGCGTAGGTGTTCGCCGCGAAGAAGGCGAGCGTGGCACCGGCCAGCGCCACGGCGCACAGCAGCACGGCCTGCGGGCCCGGGACCGCGGCCGGGGTGGGGCCCTCGGCCTCGCCGGGGTCCCCGTCTCCCGCCTGCGCCGCGCTCCCGCGGTCGAGCGCGAATGCCACGACGACGAGGACGGCCGCGGTGGAGGCCAGGATCAAGTAGCCCGTCAGGTCGTGCCAGGCTCCCTGGACGCGGACGCCGGCGTTGACGAGCAGGGTCAGCGCAAGCGACCGGATGAAGTTCATCGCGAGCGCGAGCGGGGCGGAGAGGGCGACGATCAGGATCCGCGCCCAGGGTCTCCTCGCCAGGGCCGCCGAGAGGATGACGCCCGCGAACACGCACGCGACGAGGCTGCGAACGCCGCTGCAGGCCTCCTCGATCCCGACCGTCCCGCGAGCGAGCTCGATGATGTTGCCCTCCCTGTGGGCCGGGATGCCGAGGATCCCGAGCGAGCGCACGACCCCGTCCGTCACCCACAGCTGGAGAGCCGAGGTGAGCCTTGAGTAGGTCCCGGGGGGGATGGGCGAGCTCAGCGGCCAGAGCGCCGCCGCCGAGAGGCAGGCCCAGCCGAAGGGCACCCGGGCCACGCGCCGGTCGGCGAACGCGGCGACGGCGCCGCACCCTAGGAGGGCGAGGGAGCAGGCGAGCGCGAAGTCCACGAGGGGGCTCGACCAGTCGAGGCTGAGCGCGAAGAGGCCCGCCATCCAGAGGACCGCAAGGGCCGCGGCGGAGAAGCCCGCCGCGAGCGCCGCGGCGGCGCCGGCGCTCAGCGCCTCGCCGGCCCGCGGACGCGGGCACAGGTAGATCAGGAGGGCGCAGGCGGCCGGCGCCGTGAACCCGTGGGAGAGGTCGGCATCGTGGGACCACTCGGGCCACAGATGGACCGCGAGCGCGCCGGCGAGGATCGCCAGGGCCGCAAGATTGATCCTCGCCGCGGTCGGCAGCCGTTGTGGGGCCTCGCTACCAGTCACCCGGGCATGCTGGTTGCGCCGCACACGGCGCGCAACGGCCAAAAAGGACTGGCGCGACCGCGAAATGGGGGTACTTTTCGGCCGCCTACGCCAGAAGAACCTTCCCTATGAGACTCAACAGCACCCTCCCCGTCATCCTCGCCGCCCTGGCCGCGCTCTCGCCGCAGGCCGCGCGTGCCTCCGCCACGGTCGGCGAACTCGCCCCGGATTTCAGCCTCGCCGACGTCAAGGGCCAGGTCCACAGGCTCTCCGACTACCGGGGAAGGATCGTCGTCCTGGAGTGGACCAATCCCGAATGCCCCATAGTCAGGAAGCACTACCTGAGCGGGAACATGCCCGGCCTGCAGAGGTCGGCCTCCGCCGAGGGCGTCGTCTGGTTCACGATAAACTCGGGCCACTCCGGCTCGCCGGGCGACTACGACGCGGCCCGCGTGGACGGGTGGCTCAGGTCGACGGGCGCCTCGCCGGCCGCCTACATGCGCGACCCGGGCGGCCTGGTCGGCCGGCTCTACGGGGCGAAGGCGACGCCGGACATGTTCGTGGTCGCTGCGGACGGGGCGCTGGCCTACGCGGGTGCCATAGACAGCATCCCCTCGTCCGATCCGTCCGACATCGCCCGCGCCACCAACTACGTCAGGGCGGCGCTCGACTCGCTCAGGCAGGGCCGGCCGGTCGCCGTCGCGACCAGCCACCCGTACGGGTGCTCGATCAAGTACTGAGCGCCGGGGTGCCCGCCGCGAACAGCTCCGGGTGCAGCTCCCCCTCGGCGATCTTGTTCACGGACCCCGTCATCTCGATCGAGAAGCCGTCGCCGATCACTATGTGGATCGTGCCCCCGGGCATCCGGACGGCGACCGATCGGCCGACGAGGCCGAGCCTGTGGGCGACGGCCGCCGACGCGCTCGAGCTCGTCCCCGAGGCGAGGGTGTAGCCCGCGCCGCGCTCCCAGATCTCGATCTGCACGCTCGAGCGGTCAAGCACCCTCATGAACTGGACGTTGGTCCTGTTCGGGAAGAGGGGGTGGACCTCGATGTCGGGCCCGTAGCGCCTCGCGAGCTCGGCCGTCGGCTCGTCGACCTGGATGACGCAATGGGGGTTGCCGATCGTCGCGGCGCAGAACGTGAACCTGCGACCCTGCGCCTCGATCGACTCGCCGATCACTTCCCGCGCGGTGCCGGCGACCGGTATCCTGCGGCTGTCGAAGCTCACCGTGCCCATGTCCACGGTGATCAGGGCCCCGCCCTCCTTTATCTCGGACCGGACGACCCCTCCGGGCGTCTCAAGGGTGAACGCCTGCGCCTTCGCCCGCGCCTTGTCCCAGAGATAGCGCGAGAAGATCCGCAGACCGTTGCCCGACTTCTCCGCCTCGGAGCCGTCGGGGTTGAAGATTCGCAGGGCGAAGTCCGCCCTCGACGAGGCGAGGGGGCCCCAAAGGACCCCGTCGGAGCCCACGCCGAAATTCCTGTGGCAGATGGCGCGCACCTGGGCCTCGCTCGGCCTCTCCCACTGGGGGTAGTCCGCCGGGTCGAGGACGATGTAGTCGTTGCCCAGCGCATGGTACTTGTGGAAGCGCATGCTACTTGCCTCCGGCGAGGATGGGGTGTTCGGAGTAGCCGAAGAGCCCCCGGCGCTTAATCGCCTCGGCGACGGGCTTCGGCACCATCGTCTCCCAGGCCGCGTCCTTTTCCTTGATCAGGCGCAGGACGTCGCGGGAGAAGATGTGCAGGGTCTCGGTGTCGAAGCCCACGATGCACTCGATGTAATGGTTCTCCAGCAGGTGGGCGTAGAGGTTCGAGAGATGGTCGACGACCCTGACGTTCTTGGCGTTTATCAACACGCTGGTGCTGAACGCGTTGAGCGGCGAGCCGCGGCCCTCTCCGCCCTGGGCGACGTACATCTCGTAGGCGTCCCTGCTCATGGGATAGATGTAGAGCCTGACCGAGTTCCGGAAGAGGCGCCCGAAGGACTCGAGGATCCCCCCCTCGAGGTTCTCGTAGTACTTCTCGTTGAAGATCTCGAGCAGGTTGCTGATGCCCATTGCGACGCCGATCATCTCCTTGGTGTAGCGGCGGAAGTACGAGGTCAGCCGGTAGTACTCCGAGTAGTTGGAGATAAGGACCGTGTAGCCGATGTCGGAGATCAGGTCGACCCTCGAAAGGAAGTCCGGCGCGTCGAGCTCGCCCGACGCGAGCAGGTTGTTCATCGTTATCTCCATCAGGACCACCAGCTCCTTCCCCTTCACGAGGGGCTCCTGCACGAACTGCGCCGTCGCGCAGTTGAGCATGTCAACGTTGACGAGCGTCACGGGCCGGAAGCTGCCCCTCTCCACGAGGATTGCCTTCTTGTGCAGCACCTCGGACGGCTGGAGGACCTCGCCGCCCTTCCCGAACATGACGGCGTTCGTCAGCCCGCACTTGACGAGGAGGAGCGACATCAGGCGGTTGTCGACGTCCTTGAACGCCGGGCCCGCGAAGCGGAGCATGTCGATCTCAATCCGGTCGCTGCCGAGGTTGTCGCCGAGCGACTCTATGAGCTTCGGCAGGTTGTCCCTGTAGTAGAGGGCGGCGTAGATGAAGTTCACGCCCACGATCCCCAGGGCCTCCTGTTGGAGCACGGCCGCCTTGTCCCACATGCGCGCGTGCAGGACTATCTCGCTCGGCTCGCCCATCGGCTCGGTCTGGAACCTGAAGCCCAGCCATCCGTGCGGCTCGTTGGTGCCGAGGTAGTTGGTCGTCGCGACGGTGTCGGCGAAGACGAAGAAGGTCGTCCGGTCGCCCCTCGTCGCCGAAAGGCGCTCAACGAGGAGCCTGAACTCATGGTCGAGCATCAGGTTCAGGCGCTCGCGCGAGACGTACCGGGGCGCCTTCCCGTAGATGGCGTCGCTGAAGACCATGTCGTACGCGGAGATCGATTTTGCTATCGTCCCCGACGCCCCGCCGGCCTGGAAGAACTGGCGCGCGACCTCCTGGCCGGCGCCGATCTCGGCGAAGGTGCCGTACTTCAGCGGGTCGAGATTCGTGGTGAGAGCCTTCTGGGGCGTCGTCAGCAGTTCCTTTTGGCCGTTCATCTGCCGAACATTGCCTCCGGTCGCAAAGGGATGCAACTCGTTCCTGCGTAACTTCCTCGCGCCGAGCGTTTCTACTGGTCGCCGGGCGGAAACAGGCTAGGTTACCGCCTGCCATGAAGAATTTCATCACCTCGATGCTCGGAAGCCTGGTCGCCATGGTCATCTTCGCCACGGTCGCCTTCGTGCTTTTCATAGGCTTCATCGGGGCGATCGTCGCGATGGGCCAGCAGAAGAAGGTCCCCGAGCTGACCTCGGGCTCGTACCTGGTCTTCGACCTGTCCTCGAACATTACGGACGCTCCGCCGCCCATCGACCTGGACGGCTTCAACGGCGGTGGGACCGGCGTCGTGCAGCTTCGCTCCATCACGCGGGCCCTCAGATACGCCGCCCACGACGGCAAGATCCGGGGCGTGCTCCTTCTTGGAAACCTGACCCCCAGGCTGACGGGCTCCGGCTTCGCCGCACTCAGGGAGATCCGCGCGGCGCTCTCCGATTTCCGGGCCTCCGGCAAGCCCGTCATCGCCTACATCGACTACGCGACGACCAGGGACTACTACCTCGCGTCGGCGGCGAACGAGATCGTGATCGACCCCTACGGGATGATCCTCATGCCGGGACTTGCCAGCCAGCCCATCTTCTACGCGGGCGCCTTCGAGAAGTACGGCGTCGGCGTCCAGGTGACGCGCGTCGGCAAGTACAAGTCGTACGTCGAGCCGTTCACGAGGACGGACATGAGCCAGGAGAACCGCGAGCAGCTCCAGAAGCTGCTCGACGACCTCTGGGGCACCCTCACGGCCGACATCGGGCGGGCCCGCGGCATCACCCCGGAGTCCATCCAGGCGACCGTTGACGCCGAGGGCCTCATCAAGCCCCCGGCCGCCTCCAGGGCGCACCTCGTCGACAAGGTGGCCTACCGCGACGAGGTCATCGAGCGGCTGAAGAAGGAGACCGGCGTCACGTCGCCGACGGAGTCGTTCAAGCAGATCCCGCTCGGCGTCTATGCGAGGACCGCCGTCCACCCGCCCGTGCCGACGGGCGCGGGCCGGGTTGCCATCGTGTACGCCGAGGGCGACATCGTAGACGGCGAGGGCGATTCGACGGAGGTCGGCGGCGCGCGGTTCGCGCGCGAGATAAGGAGCCTGCGCGAGGACTCCTCGGTCAAGGCGATCGTGCTGCGGGTCAACAGCCCCGGCGGAAGCGTGACGGCCTCGGAGACGATCCAGCGGGAGCTGCGTCTCGCACGCAAGTCCAAGCCCGTCATCGTGTCGATGGGCTCCTACGCCGCGTCGGGCGGCTACTGGATCTCCGCCTACGGCGACCGGATCTTTGCGGAGCCGACCACAATAACAGGCTCGATCGGCGTGTTCGGAATCCAGTTCAACCTCCAGAAGCTCGCCAACGACCACGGCTTCACCTTCGACAGCGTGAAGACCGGCAAGTACGCGGACTCGATAACGATCGCGCGTCCGCTCACCGACGACGAGCTGGCCGTGATGCAGAGGCAGGTCGACTGGATCTACAGCCAGTTCATCGCGAAGGTGGCCGAGGGTCGCAAGCTCAAGGCGAACTTCGTCGAGGAGATCGCGCAGGGCCGGGTCTGGTCCGGCACCGAGGCGAAGAAGCTCGGGCTCGTTGACGAGCTGGGCGGCCTCAACGACGCGATCAGGTACGCGGGCGCCCAGGCCCACCTGCCCCCGACGTTCAGGGTGAGCGAGTACCCGAGGTCCAAGAACCTCTCGGAGGCGCTGGCCGAGATGTTCGGGCGGTATGCGCCCGCCTCCCTGCACCTGAAGTCCTCGGGTATAGTCGGCCAGATTGTCGACGAGCTGGAGTCGGTTTTCGCCCGGCTGCGCGCGCTCAACGACCCGCAGGGGGTCTACGCGAGGATGCCGATGGACATCGCGGTCCGCTGACTGGCCGGCGCCATGACACACAGGATCGCTAGGGACTGCCCCGCCACGGCCATCCCGGCCGGCAACCCGTCCACGCTGGCCGCCGGCCAGGAGGTCGCCATCGTCCAGACGCTGGGCGGAAACGTGACGGTGCGCACCGACGGCGGGCTCTTCCGGATCGCCAGCGAGCACGCCTCGTCGATTGAGGGCTATGTGCGGCAAGACGAGGGCGCGGCCCTTGCCGGCGACTTCAACGAGAAGGCGGTCTGGGACGCGATGAGGACCTGCTTCGACCCCGAGATACCGGTCAACATCGTCGACCTCGGTCTCGTCTACGATCTCTCAATTGAGAAGACGCCGTCCGGGGCGAACGCGGTCGACGTCAAGATGACGCTCACGGCGCCCGGCTGCGGGATGGGCCCGGTCATCGCGGAGGACGCCCGCAAGAAGATTGCTGCGCTGCCGAATGTCGAGAGCGCGAGGGTCCACATCGTCTGGGACCCGATCTGGAACCCCCGGATGATCTCCGAGGAGGGGCGCCGCGCCCTCGGCCTCGAGTAGCGCCGGGGGCGCCGCGGCGGCTAGGCCGTCGCGGTCTCCAGCGGGCAGCCGTCGCCGTCCCCCGCCGGCGCCTCGCAGTTGGGCCGGGCTATGACGCCCGGGAACGGCTCCGGGGCGAACTCGCAGTCGGGCCGGGCGAGCAGGTGGCGGTCGCACGCCCCGAAGAGCCCGGACTCGGACTCCGCCCGCCTCATGTCGCGAAGGAACTCTCCGTGGCGGTCGACGCCCTGGCCCACGAAGTTCAGGTACTTCTTCATGCGGTTGACGTGGGCCCGCTCGGGGACGGACGGGGCCCTCGTGGCCCGGTACAGCCGCTCGACGTACTCGCGCACGTCCGAGAGGCAGACGCGCGGCTCGGGCCGCCCGGCGAACCTGTCCCTGCACTGGCGGAATATCCAGGGATTGCGGATCGCGTGGCGCCCGATCATCACGCCGGCCGAGCCGCAGCCGCGCACGATCTCCGCGGCCCTGGAGGCCGACGTCACGTTGCCGTTCGCCAGCACGGGGCAGCTGGCCCGCGCCGCCGCCCGGGCGATCCGCTCGTAGCGGACGTCGCTGCGGTACATCTCGCGCACCGTCCGCCCGTGCACGGTGAGCAGGTCGATCGCGTTCGCGTTCACTATGTCGATGATCCTGTCGAAGTTCGCGTCGTCCTCGAAGCCGATCCGCATCTTCACGGTGAGCAGGCCCGGGACGGCGTCCCGGAGGGCCCCGAGTATGGCCGCGATCCGGTCCGGATCCCTCAGGAGCCCGCCGCCCACGTTCTTCCGGTAGACCTTCGGGGCCGGGCAGCCGAGGTTGAGGTCGATCCCGGCGATCGCGTGCCTCGAGAGCGCCTCGACCGTCCGCAGGATGTGCGGGACGTCCTCGCCGATCAGCTGGGCGAACACGGGGCGGCCCGTGTCGTTCTCGTCGATGCTCCGGAGGATGTGGGGCTCCGGCCGGGACTGGGCGTGGACGCGGAAGAACTCCGTGAAGAAGTAGTCGGGCGCCCCGTAGCCCGCGATGACGCGCATGAACGCGAGATCGGTCACGTCCTGCATGGGCGCGAGCGCGGTGAGCGGCTGGCCCCGCTCCACGGGCGCGGGAAGCTGTCGGGCCGCCGTCAGAGCGGCTCCTCCCCGTGCTGCTCCTCGGCCTGCTGCTTGCGCACCTGCTCGAGGATCTCGGTCATGTCCTCGACGGCGTCGAAAACGGCGCGGGCGACGTAGATGGGGCGCTTCTGCTGGAGGGCGAGCACGATCGAGTCGCTCGGGCGGGCGTCGATCTCGACGATCTTCGTGCCCAGCTCGTTCTCCATCGTCAGGAAGATCCGGGCGAAGAAGGTCTTGTCGCGCGCATCGTTGATCACGACGCGCTCGAGCCGCGAGCCCAGGCCGAGCAGGATGCTGCCGATAAGATCGTGGGTGAGGGGCCGATCCTTCTTCACGCCGTCAAGCGTCATCTGGATCGCGTTGCCGACGGAGTGGTCGACATAGATCACAAAGGTCTTCTCTTCGTTGCCCAGGAAGATGGCGCAGCCGTTAGGGGTGGGCATGACCCCCTTGATCGTGGCGGCTACGACGTCGTTTTGCATGCAGAAGCGACCCGCCGAGGCGGGTTCGGCCCCAATGTGACTGGCGCCGGGAAAAGGGCAAGCAGCGCGGGATCCGCCCCCGGGGGGAGGGCGGGGGCGGCCGGCGCCGCCCCTAGGCGAAGCCGAGGAGCGCGATGCCCCACGAGCGGGCCTTCTCGAGGACCGCGGGCCTGTCGAGAAGGATGACCCCCTCCGCCTCCAGCGCCGCCGCGCGGATCCCCGACTCGCGCATCGTCTCGAGCGTGGTCATCCCGAAGCACGGCACGTCGAACCTGAAGTCCTGGCGCGCCTTGACCGTCTTGACGAAGAGGGCCTCGTCCGCCCGGAGCGAGCCGGCGCGCCTGAGCATCGCGTCGGTGCCCTCGAACGCCTCGACGGCGAGCACCGTGCCCCTCCTGACGACGCAGCCCTGGCCGATGTCGAGCCTCGCGCATTCGCGCGCGATGTGCACGCCGTGGTCCACGCAGTCCGCGTCGATGGGAAAGCGGCCCCCCGTCATGCAGCCCGGCGTGGCGAGCTGGTCGTCCAGGAACGCGCGCGCGTCCAGAAGGCGGATCCCGAGGGCCTCGATCTCCTTCGCCACCGCCCCGAAGATCGTCTCCGCGTTGCGGCGCTTCAGGGAGAGGAGTATCTGCGCGGCCTTGAGGTCCGGCTTCAGCCCGCTGAACAGCCGCCTGGGGGTCACCTGGCCCGCCATCACGGCGTATCCCGCCCCGAGCTTCTCGAGGAGGCGCAGCGTCTTGCCCACTTGGCCGACGCTCACGGTGTGCCGCTCGGCCTCCGGAAACGAGGCAACCAGCTCGGGGGCAGTCTCCTCCTCGAACGCGATGAGCCTCAGGGGAACGCCCGCGGCGCGGGCGGCCCGGGCCACCAGCTGCGGGTACGCCCCCTGGCCGGCGATGAGCGCGATCGCCAGGCTGGGGTCGAACGATTCCGGGAGATACGCTGAAGGCGGCTTCGTCACGGACGGATGCGCCCTAGGTCTGCGCGCCGTAGTATTTCTTGTAGCTCCTGTAGTAGCGGTAGTTCGAGTAGTACTCGATCCTGCGGGGCGAAAGGCCGTTCAGCACGATCCCGAGGATCTCGTTTTTCCCCTCCCTCAGCCCCTTGATGTAGAGCTTGATGTGCTTGCGGTACGCGCGGTTGAAGCGGCAGACGTATATGACCTCGTCGGCTCGCTGGGCGATCAGCATCGAGTCGGTGACCGCGCCCATCGGTGGGGAGTCTATCACGAGGAGGTCGAACTCCCGCTTCAGGCGCTCGAGCAGCCGCGGGAAGACCGGGTTCTCGAGGAGCTCGGTCGGGCTCTTGGACCGCCCTCCCGAGGTGAGAAGCCAGAGGTTCTCGCCGACCTTGACAATCCCGAGGTGCGGGTGGGAGAGGATCTCGCCGTCGAGGTGGGCGCCCTTCTCGAACCAGTATATGGTCCCGGTGGTGTTCTGCTGGTTGAAGTGCCTGTGGAGCATCGGGCGGCGCAGGTCGCAGTCCATCAGCAGCGTCTTCTTGCCGTGCCGCGCGAAGCACGCCGCGAGGTGGCCCGATATGAGGGTCTTGCCCTCCCCGGGTATGGTGCTGGTGACAAGGATCGACTTCGGGAAGTCGAGCTTCGACTGGATCTTGACGGAGCTGTACAGGCTCAGGAATGCCTCGCTGCCCGGCTCGTCGCCCGCCGCGACCTTGGAGACATCGAATTGCTCCGCCTCCCTCATCGAGCCCAGCTGGGGGATGATCCCGAGCAGGTGCGCGCCTATGAACGACTCGACGTCCCAGGCGCTCTTCACGCGGTCGTCGATAAACCCCAGCCCGATCGCGACCCCGAGGAAGACGATGACGCCGAGCCCGACGCTCGTGCGCATTATCGATCCCACGTTGGGCGATATGGGCGACGACGGCGCCTGGGCCCGGTCGAGCGGATGCAGCGAGATCTTGTCCAGGTTCTTGAACGTCGTGGTCTGGTTCAGGCGGTCCAGGATCTCCATGTAGTAGCTCTTCGCCACCGTGGCCCTGCTCTGGAGCGAGTTGTAGTCGACGCTCAGCGCGCGAAGGCTCAGCTCCTGCGCCTCCTGTGCGGCGTACTCCTTCTCCAGGGACCGCACGCTGTCGCGCGCCCCGGACAGGCGCGTGTCGAGGTCCGCGATCGCCAGGTCGACCGCCTTGGCGAGCTCGGCCTTCGTGACCGCGATCTTGTTGGCGTTCTCGATGACCTTCGGGTGCCTCTCGAGATAGCGCTCCATCAGCAGCGACTGGGTCTGCTCGGCCTCGCTCAGCTGGGTCTTGAGCGACGGCACGGCGCCGTGGGAGGCGATGTAGGAGATCTCGAGCAGGTCCCGGCCGTCCTTCTTGAACTGCGCGACCTCCTTGACGAGCTCCTCGACGGCGAGCATCTCGAGCCGGGAGTTCGTGAGAGCGGTGTTCACGGACTTCAGCCTGTCGGCGACCATGTCGATGCTCTTGTCGAGCGAGACCAGGTTGTGCTGGCGCATGTAGTCCTGCAGCTGCTTCTCGGCGTCCTCGGCGTCCTTGCGCAGCTGCTCGGCGCGGCCCTTCAGGTAGGCCACGGCCTCCTCGTTCTTGCCGCCGACGCTCTCGAAGAGGTAGTCCATGAACTTCTCGACGTAGCGGTTGGCCACCAGGGCCGCGGCCTCGGGGTCATCGTTGCGCACCGAGATCGTGATGAGGTAGCTGTTCCTCAGCGGCTCGGCGTCGATCGACCCGAGCAGCACGGCGGCCGGCGGGGGGACGGACCCCGGAGGCATGCGCTTGAGCGCCGCATGCTGGAGGATCTTTCGCTCCTCGGGCGTGAACGACTCGATCACGCTCGACCGCAGGCGGTTGCTGTTGATGTCGTGGATGTACGTGTTGAGGTCGACCTCTGAGTGGATCGACGGGTCGACGACGCCCTGGCTCGTGACGACGGTCTCGGGCTTCTCGAACTGGAGCGAGGCAACGGCCTCGTAGACCGGCGTCTTGCGGGCCTGCCAGTAGAAGAAGACTACGGCGACGACGATCGCGAGCGGGAGCGCGACCCACGCCCGCTCGCGAAGGATGATGTAGTAGTCCCGGAGCGTCCGCCTCTCGATCGCGACACTGTCGTCGTAATCATGTGCTGAGTGCTTCGGGGCGTTGGTTGGGGCGGCGTCGGCCATCGCTTGTCGTGGGTCCGCGTCAGATGATCCGCTCGGGAACGTAAACGATGTCATCGGGCTCGAGCAGAAGCGAGCTGTCCTGCCCGTTGGTCTTCACGTTTCCCTTGCCCTTGATGAGGCTCTCCACGTCGATTGTCATGATCTTCGTCGAGCCGTCCGGAAGGAGGCGGGTGACCCGGACCGCGGTGCCGAGGGCGGTGTCGGTGAAACCGCCGGCCTTCGTCACCAGGTCGAGCACGCTCATGGTCGACTCGACGGGGAGCACATAGCGGCCCGGGCTCTTAACCTCGCCCTGGATCGAGACCTCCCTCGGGGAGTACTCCTCTACCGTGACGGTGACCTCGGGCTTGCGCAGGAAGCGACCGTCCCTGTAGGCCGCCTCGATCGTGCGCTCGGCCTGGCTGAGCGACTGGCCGTTGATCCGGATCTCGCCCACGAGCGGCAGGTTGACGGTGCCCTTGGCATCGACCCTGCATATCGTCGACAGGTCGTCCTCCTGGAAGATGCGGATGCTCAGCTTGTCGGTGGTGCGGATCCGGTAGGTCGGCGTCCTGTCGGAGCCGCCCGGGGCGGCCGCATTGTCGGCCCCCGCGGCGCCCGCCGCGGCCGCCACGAGCGTGGCGGCGATCACGAGGGTCTTGAAGGCGGTGTTCATCGGGCTCGCCCTACCAGTGCGAGATGAGGCTAAGGTTGACTTGGGTGCGCGGGAACTCTGCGTAAGCAAGGGTCGACCAGTTTTTAAAGTAAACGAAATTGAGAGAGACCTTCAAATGTTGGTTAAGCGTGTAGAAATATGATGCGTTGAGGCTTGCGAAGTCGTCGACCCGCCTCGATCCGTCGGGGGCCAGCAAGCCCCCGGCCCCGAGGAACCGATTCTGTCCAGCGGAGCCCTGCAGCGTGCCGCTGGCCTTTGCTGTGAATGAATCCTTGAAGGTGAGACCGATAGACGTCGAATCGATGGACTGCGCCTGAGCCGTTGTCGAGAAATCCCTTGAGATGTCGGTGGCCAGGCTCATCCGGCGGTTGATGTTCCAGGTCGTCGATCCGCTCGCCGTCAAGTCGTTGTAGGTCCCCGGGGCGGAGCCGCCGTAGGACGCCCGCGCCTGGTAGCCCGCCTGGATCGAGCCGTTGAAAGGGCCGTAGATGCGCCCGTTCACGCCTGCCGAAATGGAGTTGTCGATGTCGTCGGATCCGTTGGCCACGGCGGAGTAGCGGGCCCGGTAGTCGACGAAGAAGTCCCGCTGCTCGTCCAGGATGTAGTAGAGGTAGAGGCTGCCCGTGTAGGTGGCCAGGTTCGTGAACAGCTGCTGGTTCTGGTAGTCCGCGTAGCTGTAGTCGAAGGTGCCGGAGAACGAGTATCGCTCGATGACCGGGTACTGGACGCTCAGGGCCACGTCGTAGTTCCACGACACGTCGCGGGTGTTCACGTCGACGTCCGCACGGTTCTCGCGCTGGATGTTGACCACGAGCGATCCGGTGGTCCTTCCCGTCTGCTTGGCGAACTCCGCCGTCAGCTTCGGGTCCACGTAGTCCTGTCCCCTGAAGGCCGTGTAATGGGCGAAGCTCAGAGCCGCCGTCGCGTCGAACGCGATCAGGCCGGCCCGGCGCGCGAACTCCGTCCCGATGGAGCCATCGAGAAGCATGCTCCCGCCGCTCTCCGAGTTGGCGAAAACGTTCGAGTCATAGCCGACGCCGAACGTGCCGTCCACGTAGAGCCGGTCCCTGCCGTCCTCGAGGGAGACCAGCGCCCGCGCCCGGGAAGCAAATATACCAACCGCCACCACGGCGGCGGCCGTGAGCAATCGATGCTGCAAATTCATGGACACCGTGCAGGCGACGGGCGACGGGAT
>Ga0209415_10003961_pt1 | contig 27367 bp, 24 predicted proteins | sample PeaSoiSIISIP2007_FD_187696 | JGI IMG/M metagenome (GOLD analysis project Ga0209415, IMG submission 187696) | Peat soil microbial communities from Weissenstadt, Germany - SII-SIP-2007 (SPAdes) (version 2) | ecosystem: Environmental > Terrestrial > Soil > Wetlands > Peat | place: Germany... | reverse complement strand
CCGGCCAAGCCGATGGTGCCCTGCTGGTTCTCAATTACGGCTGGCACTTCATCGCCAAGCCATTTCTGCCCAACACGCTGGTGACCGTCGTCAAAGATGTGTTGGAAGGCGTTAGCCGGGAGCAGACCGCGGATCGGTTTGACACACGGCTGTGACTGCCGGCTGTTGACACTCAATACATCACGAACGACCACACCATATCCCCCGTCGCCGCGATCACGTACTGCCTTCCATCCAGCATGTACGTCTGCGGAGCGTTCGTCACCCCGCCGATGCGCGTATTCCACAGCGGCTTTCCCGTCGCCGCATCGTGCGCCACCAGGTTGCCCCCGCCGTCGCCTGCAAACAGCAGCCCGCCCGCCGTAGTCAGCAATCCTCCACCCCCGCCGCCGCCACCCCAATAGGGATGCCTCCACGCCACCTTCCCCGTCTTGTAATCGATCGCCGTCAGGAATGTCCCGCCCGATCCGACCCCCACTTCCTCCTTCCCGCCGAGCCCCATCGATCCCCGCGGATCCACGTCGGTCAGGTAGAAGATCGCGTAGCCGTTGCCCTCCGCGACATAGAACAGGCCCGTGTCCGGCGAGTACGCAGGCGGCTCCCAATTGATCGTGCCGCCCGCCGGCGGCGACACCAGCGAGCCGGGAACGGTCGGGTCTTTTCCGGGATTGCGCAGCGGTCCGCCAAATTTGTTCAGGCCGTTGGCCCAGTTCGTCGCCGACCCGTACTTGCTGGTCAGCAGATGCTCGCCGGTCACGCGGTCCACCACAAAGAAGTAGCCGTTGCGCGACGCCGTCAGCACCAGCTTCCGCCTCTTGCCGTTGAAGGTTCCGTCCACCAGCACGGGCGTCTGCGCGGAATCCCAATCGTGCATGTCGTGCGGCGACGTCTGGAAATACCAGGCCATCTTGCCGGTGTCCACATTCACCGCCACCAGCGCGCAGGTGAACAGGTTGTCTCCCTCGCCGCGCGTTCCCGTGGTGTATGCCGGGGTCGGATTGCCGGTGCCGAAAATGTACAGCTTCGTCTCGGGGTCGTACGCGCCCGGGATCCACGTCTGCGCGCCGCCGTGCCGTGCCGCGTCCAGGCTGGCCCACGTGTCCAATCCCGGGTCCCCCGCCTTCATCGGCACGGTGTAGAGCTTCCACTGCAAATCCCCGCTCTCGGGATCGAACGATTGCAGGAAGCCCGGCGCATCGATATCGTCGCCCGTGCCCACGATCACGTGATTCCCCACCACCACCGGCGCCGGCGTCGAGAAGTACCCCTGCGACAGGTCGGCAATCACCTTGTGCCAGCGCTCCTTGCCGGTCTTGGCTTCGAGCGAGACCAGGTAATCGTCGGGCGTCTCCATGTACAGGTAGCCGTTCCACATCGCCAGCCCGCGATTGCCGATGTGCGTCCCGCCCTTGGTCTTCCAGAAGTAGTGCCACAGCTCGCGCCCGTCGCGCGCGTCCACCGCCCAGGCATTGTCCGGCATCGTGAAATAGAGCGTGCCGTCCACCTGCAGCGCGGAAGCTTTGATGCTCCCTCCGCCGCCGCCGCCAAAGTCCCCCGTACCCTCGCCACCGACGATGATATTGCCGCCACCCCCTCCGCCGCCGCGCCCTCGACCTCCGCCCCCGCCCCCGCCGCCCGGACCCGCCGTAACGCGGGTCATCCACGCCAGCGTCAGGTTCTTCACGTTGGCGCGATTCACCTGCGTGAGCGCGCTGTAGCGCTTGCCCGAGTAATCTCCGTTGTACGTCGCCCAAGAGTCCTTGAGCGGCTTGAGGAGTTCGGCCGGGTCCACGCCGCGCCCCTGTCCCGCGAGGTACGCCGGCAGGAGCAGCAGCGCCGTCGCCAGTATCGGTATATTACAGTAGCTCCATTTTGTTCCCGCTTGAGAAGATTCTGTTAAGCCCGGGCCATTCTGGCTTCTGGCTCCTGAATTCTGGCTCCTCGCTTGTGGCCTGCCTTGTTTTCGCATCGTCATTTCAGCGTCACCAGGTATGCGGTCAAATCGTGCATGTCTTTGTCCGTGTACACCGCCAGCAGGTCCCTGTGGCCCTTCATCGGATCGCGAATCTCCACCTTCGGCACATCGCCCATCCGCCGGAAGGTGCGCTCGGATTCGTCCGCCAACCGCAGCGTCACAAAGAAGTCGTCGATGCGCACGAGCAGCCCTTCCACCAGTTCTCCCGATGGCAGCGTGACCGCGGCCGTCACAGCTCGAGGATTGGGCACGCCGGGCGCCGCAGCGCCACGTCCGCCGCCTCGTCCGCCCCGCCCGCCGCCGCCTCCCGACACCCAGGCATTCTGCAGCGCCTTGGGGTCCGCGAATTTCGTCGCAATCCCATTCAGGTCGCCCGTCGCCGAGTGACAGCCCGCGCACTTCGAGTCGAAAAATACCTGCCCCGCGCTCGCATCGCCCACCAGAATGCTCGGGGGCGCCATACCGACCGCGGGCGGCATCCCCTGTCTCCCGATGGTCGCCAGCACGCTCCGCACATAAGCCGCCGCCGCCTTTGCGTCGATGGCGCTCATTTCGATCGCGGGCATGCCCATGCTCTGCCGGCTTCCCTCGATGATGGGGACGATCAATTCGCCGTCCTGGTCGCTCAGCGCAACCTGCGACCGCAGCAGGTTCGGCCCGCCGATGTCGCCGCCGCGGAGGTCTGCGCCGTGGCATCCCGTGCAGTTGATGCCGTACAGCGTCTTCCCGCGCGCAATCTGCTCCGGGTCGCCCGCCGGCCGCTGCTGCCCCGGAATGAATCCGCCCGCCCGGCCGCGTCCGCCCCCGCGCCCGCCCTGCACGGGCGGCGCCTGTTGCGTCTCCTGTGCTGCGGCCCGGTTCGCCCCCGCCATCGCAAGACCGAACAGAGCCGCAGCTACCCAACCCCTCTTGAAGTGCATCCTTCACCTCTTCGTCAGTAATCTAGTGTAGTGGGCGCGAAGGAACCGGACAAGTTCTCGAATCCGCTGGACCGGGTACGTACGGCCCTCGCAGTGTTCGCACTGGTTTTTGTGACCCACTCGCTCTCCCCCAATGCCACGTCCTCCGATTCCCACTGGATCGTGCCCCAGATGGTCAGCCTGCTCTCCCAAGGCAACACGGACCTGAACGAATATCCCGACCTCCTTCGCGAGCACACTTACCGCGGCATCGATTGCGTCGATCGCGAGTACCGGATCACGGCTCCCGACCCGGTCCAGGGTTGTCCGCCAGCCAGCCACTACTATGGTTTTTACCCGATTGGGGCCGCAGTGGCCGCTTTGCCTCCCATGGTGGCCATGGACGTGGTGCTTCGAGTTGCCGGACCTCCACTTCTCCACGCGGCAGACAACCGGATCTCGCCGGCCGTCCGCGCCTTCCTCAGCCGCGACTACGTACACACCTGTCCGCTGGTGGAGATGGTGCTCGCGTCCTTCCTGATGGGGGTCGCGGCCGCATTCGTCTTCCTCACCGGCCGCGAGTTTTTGTCACGCCGCATGGCCGTCTTCCTGGCGTTGCTCTTTGCGTACGGCACTGCGGCCTGGTCCACCGGAAGCCGAGCATTGTGGCAGCACGGGCCGGAAATGCTGATGTTCGCGATCGCGATATACCTGCTGGTGAAGGCGCGCCAGCGGCCCTCCCCGGTCTCGTGGAGTGTCCCGTGGAGCGCCATGCCCCTGGCATTTGCGTACTTCATCCGGCCTACCGGCGCCATTGCCCTTGCCGTGCTCGGGCTCTTCGTCCTCGTCCATCATCGCGAGCGCTTCGCCAAGTGGGCGCTGCTCGCGGCCGCCACGGCTGCACCCTTCCTGGCTTACAATTTCGCCCTGTATCGCCGCCCGCTGTCGCCGTACTTCATGCTGCATAGTTTCCTGGAGCCTGCGCTGCGGAACGCCGGCCCCTTCGTGTCAGCCCTGGCGGGTCAGTGCATCAGTCCTTCGCGCGGAGTGTTTGTGTTCTCGCCATTCCTGTTGTTTGCGCTGCTGGGAATCTGGATGGCGTTCCGCCGCAACTGGCAGACGCCCCTGGCATATTATCTGGCTGCCATTCTTCTGCTCCACTGGATCGCGATTTCGGCCTTCGTCGATTGGACCGCCGGCTTCAGTTTCGGCCCCCGTTACTTCTCGGATGTCACCCCCATCTTCATGTTCTTCCTGATACCCGTGCTGGCGGCGTTCGAAGCCGGCCGTGCGCCGCGGATGGCCGTGGCGGCCTTCACCATTGCCGTGCTGATCGCGTTCGGAATCCATTTGCGGGGCGCCGTGAATTGGGATGTGGAGCGTTGGAACGAACCCGGCGTCAACGCCGCGCGCGCCTGGGACTGGAAAGACCCGCAGTTCCTTCGCGGCTTACTGCGCTAGTACTAAGTTGCAGTAGATGCCGGGAAACGGTTGCTATCATATCGGGTGGCTGTCATGACCACCGCCGTAACCATCCCCGCCCGGTCCGAAATCCCGTGGACCAGGATCGCGTGGTTCGGGCTGCTGCTAATCGCCTGCTTCGCGCCGGTCTTCAAGGCCCTGGTGGCCGCCTGGTGGAACGATGCGGACATGGGTCACGCATACTTCGTGCCCCTGGTCTCGGGTTATATCGCCTGGCAGAAACGCGGCGAGCTGCTGGCCATCGCGCCCGAACCCAACTGGTGGGGCCTGGTGCTGGTGCTCGTCGGCGGCTGCCAGCTCATCGCCGCCACCTTGGGGGTGGAGCTCTTCCTGGCCCGCACGGCCCTGATCGTCATGTTGATCGGGATGGTCTGGATGCTGGGCGGCACCGCGATTCTGAAGAAGCTGGCCTTCCCGCTCCTGCTGTTGTTCTTCATGGTGCCGATTCCCACCATCGTCTACACCCGCATCACCTTTCCCCTGCAAATCAAGGCCAGCCAGTTTGCCGAATGGGCGCTCACCGTGATCGATATCCCGGTGGTGCGCGAAGGCAATATTCTGGAGCTGCCCAATCACCGCCTCTCGGTAGTGGAGGCCTGCAGCGGCATCCGTTCGCTGCTGACCCTGACCTTTCTGTCCCTGGTCTACGGGCACTTCTTCGAGCGCAGGAAGTGGCTTCGCCTGCTGCTGTTCGCCGCCACCATCCCCATCGCCATTCTGGCCAACGGCAGCCGCGTCGCCATTACCGGCATCCTCACCCAGATCAAGCCCGAGCTGGCGGAAGGCTTCTTCCACGAATCCACCGGCATGGTGACCTTCTTCGCGGCGGTGGTGATCCTGTTCATCTTCCACCAAACCGTCGCACGCGCGGCCCATTACCTGGAAGCGAGGAGGCGCAGCCATGCACTTTCCGGATAACCGGTACGCCCGCATCCTGACGCTCGTGCTGCTGCTCCAGGGAGGCGTCTACTACGCGGTCGCGTCGCGTTCCGAATTGACGCCCGTGGCCACTCCCCTGGCGTCTTTTCCGAGCCGCCTGAACGGATGGAGCATGACGCAGGAGTTTCCCATCGAACCGGAAGTGCAGGAGGTCTTGAAGGCCGATGACACGTTGAACCGCGAGTACGTCAACTCCTCGCACACCGCCGGAATTGTATTCTTCATCGCATTCTTCAAAACCCAGCGCTATGGGCAGTCTCCCCACTCTCCCAAGAACTGCCTGCCCGGTGCGGGCTATGAGCCCATCGAAAGCTCCACCATCCAGGTCGCGGTTCCCGAATGGGGCTCGCCCATCGAGGTGAATAAGTACGTCACCGAGCGCGGAGACGAAAAGAGCGTCACGCTCTATTGGTACCAGGGCCACAACCGCATCATTGCCAGCGAGTATTGGGCCCGGTTCTGGCTGGTGATGGATGCCATCCGCTTTCGCCGCAGCGACACCTCGATCGTGAAGATCGTGGTGCCGGTGATCGATAACCAGTTCGATGCCGCCACCAACACGGGCGTGCAGTTCATCCAGGCGATGTTCCCGAGCCTGCTGCAAGTGCTGCCCCGGTAACTCCGGTGATATCTATGTAGAGCATAGTACCGGTACTCCTATGCGCTGCGATGTTAGCTACAACACACTCGTAATCGAGCGGGATGCGCGAAGCGCTGCGCCATCCATTACCCTAGTGATTTGCCGCGGAAGACCAAAGCCATGTCAGAGCCATTGTGTGTGCTGTTTATTGGCGAGACCGGTGCGGAAGTCGTATCGGCAGAGCTCGAATCGGGCGGTTATGCGCCCTTCTTCCAGCGCGTAGTCACCGAGGAGCAACTCCGGCGCACGCTTTCCGGCCGCTGCGACATCGCCATCAGCGATTTCGCCGTGGGCGACTTCGGGGCCCTGGACGCCCTGCGCGTGATCCAGGAGAAGGGCGTCGATCTCCCCCTGATCGTAGTCTCCGGAAAAATCAAGGACTCCGAGGTGCTCGCCGCCCTCAAGGCCGGCGCCGCCGATCACCTGACGCGCGGCAACCTCATGCGGCTCAACGCCGCCGTGGAGCGTGAAATCCGCGCCGCCAAATTGCGCCGCGAACGCACCCGCCTCGAAGAGCAGTTCCGGCAGGCGCAGAAGATGGAGGCCGTGGGCCGCCTGGCGGGCGGAGTAGCGCACGACTTCAACAACCTGCTCACCGTCATCACCGGCTACAGCGACATGCTGCTGGCCGGCCGCGACCTCAAGGAGGCGCAGCGCACCGCCCTGCAGGAGATCCGCCGTTCCGCCGAACGCGGCGGCGCGCTCACCCACCAGTTGCTGGCCTTCAGCCGCCGCCAGCCGCTCGAAGCGCGCACCATCCGCATCAACGACCTCATCCTCCAAGTCGAAAAATTGCTCCGCCGGCTGATCGGCGAGGACGTCGAGCTGGTGACCATCCCCGCGGCCGCCCAGGACGCCGTCGAAGCCGACGCCGGAAGGCTCGAGCAGGTCATCATGAACCTGGTGGTGAACGCGCGCGACGCCATGCCCAATGGCGGCAAGCTCACCATCGAGACCGGAACCACGCGCCTGGACGATGCCTTCTCCGCCAAGCAGCTCGGCGTGCGGCCCGGACCCTACGTCACCATCTCCGTCGCCGACACCGGCACCGGCATGGACGAAAAGATCCAGAGCCACCTCTTCGAGCCGTTCTTCACCACCAAGAATCCCGGCCGCGGAACGGGCCTCGGACTGGCCACGGCTTACGGCATCATCCGCCAGAGCGGCGGCGCCATCGGAATCGTCAGCGAGCTAGGGAAGGGCACTACCGCGTGCATCTATCTGCGCCTGGCCGAGCCCAAGCCCCAGGCGGCCAGCGAGAAGACCGCCGCCCGCGGGTCGCTCACGGGGGCCGAAACCATTCTCCTGGTGGAAGACGAAGCGCGCGTGCGCAAGCTCATCGTCGACGTGCTCACCGGCCGCGGCTACACGGTGCTGGAGGCCACCCGCGGGCGCGAAGCCCTGCGCCTCGCCAAGACCCACGAGGGCTCGATCGACCTCGCCGTGGTCGACGTGGTGATGCCCGAGATGAGCGGTCCCGACCTCATCCGGCAGCTCGCGCGCCTCCGCCCGCGCATGCGCGTCCTCTACATTTCCGGGTATACCGAAGAGGCCATGGTGCACCACGGGATTCCGGAATCCGGAATCGCGTTCCTGCAAAAGCCCTTCCTTCCGGATGCCCTCTCGCAAAAGGTCCGGGAAGTCCTCGATAACCGGACTAACTCGGCCAACGGCGATACGTAACCTGCCATCGGCTCCGCGCTCGGCTTTCTCAGCGCTCTCCGCTTCCTCCGCGCTCTCAGGTTTTGACTTTCTCTTGGTTTTCTCCGCGTTTCCTCCGCGTGCTCCGCGCCTCCGCGTCAAGTACACCGCTTCCACAGCTCCGGCTCGTCCGGGTTAGGGAGTTCGCTTGTCCACTCCGGCTGTGTGATACTGCTCTCGTGAACCCAAAGAGCCGCGCCTGGCTGTTGATCGCTCTCGTCGCCGTCCTGTGCGGCGGATCGGTTTGGGGAGTGGTCTGGTACCGCGGGCGCCCCATCGGCACCGCCCGCCTGTTAAAGCGCCTGCCCACGCGCGATGCCATGCTAGTCTACGTCGACTTCGCCGAGCTGCGCCGCAGCGGCATTCTGCAACCCCTGGACAGCGCCAAAATCGAGGAGGATCCCGAATACCAGAGCTTCGCCCGCCAGATCGATTTCGACTGGAAGCAGGACCTCGACGCGCTGCTGGTCGCCTCCGCCCCCACCGGCAACTTCATGTTCGCCCGCGGGCACTTCGTCTGGAAGAGCCTGCGCGCCTACGCCACCTCGGTGGGCGGCGAGTGCTACAACTCGCTCTGCCGCACCGCCGGGAGCGCTCCCGACCGGCGCATCTCGTTCTTCCCCGTGCAATCCGGCCTGATGGCGCTGGCCGTGAGCCCCGACCAGTCCGCGGTACTGGAACTGCAGACCACCAGGCCGGGCCCCGACCCCGAGGTTCCCAGCGCCCCGGTGTGGCTCTCCATACCGGCCTCCGTTCTGAAATCCGCGGCCAACCTCCCCACAGGCACGCGCATGTTCGCCCGCAGCCTGGAGCAGGCCGAGAATGTGCTGCTCACCTTCGGTCCCGACGGAAACCGCATCGCGGCCCGCCTGGAAGTCCGCTGCCGCGACGAGCACGATGCCGCGGATGTGGCGGGCCAGCTCGCCGGCGCAACCCTGACTCTGAAAAAGATGCTCGAGCGCGAGCACCAGAAGCCCGGTCCAGCGGACCTCGCCGGCATCCTGGCCTCGGGCGCCTTCCGCAGCGAGGGCCGCCGCGTCTTCGGCTATTGGCCGATCGAGCGCGCCTTTGTCGAGAGCATCCTGAGCGGCGGAGTGAGCTGAGCGCCCTCACACTCACACGGTCTCCAGCGTCAACGGCCGCGGCTGCTTCCCATCGATGTCGCGGACGCCCAACTCCTCCGCGACCGCCGCCGCCACCAATACCTTACCGCTCGATTCCATGATCGACGGGCGATTCGCCAACGCCGCGACCACCCGCCCGATGAACTCCGGGCTCTCGCTGTTCGACAGGTCAAGCCAGCCGCCCGCCGCCGCGGCCATCACAGCCTCGGTCCGCACCAAACCGGGATAGAGCGAGACCACCGCGACGCCGTGAGGCCGCAGCTCGTGCGCCATATCGGCGGTCATCTTGTCGGTGGCCGCTTTGGACACGCCGTAGATCACGTTGCCCAGATGCTTCTGCGCCGCCCAGAAGCCGATGTTGACGATCAGCCCGCGGCGCCGCGGCGCCATCAGCCGGGCCGCGTGCGACCCGGCCACGAAGGCCGCGCGCACCCCGGCATCCAGCATGCTGGTCCAGCGGTGGGCCGGCTGCTCCCAGAACGGCAGCGGCCAGGTGAAGACGCCGTCCTCGACCATCCGCTCGTAGCCGCCCCATGCGCAATTGACCAGCACATCCGGCGCACCGGCTTCCGCGATGCGCTCGAACGCCGCGGCGGTTTCTTCATCGCGCAAGTGGTCGCAGCGAATCCGCACGACGCCATCCGGAAGGTCCGCGCTGTCGATGTTGCGGCCGGTGGCGAAGACGTGAAACCCGGCTTCTGCCAGGCCGATGGCGGCGCCGCGTCCGACTCCGCGGCTGGCTCCCGTGACTACGGCGATCATTGCATTAGACTATCAGCCATGAGCCATTTCCGAAAGATCACTTTCGCGCTGGCACTGGCGCTCGCCCTCACCGCCGCCGGTCAACAGTTCAACCCCGATGGATCGCTGCGGCCGGCGAACCCGGTCAGCCGCCTGTTTACCCAGGACGCCTACACCGAGTACGCCATCCTCGCCCCCGGCAGCGAACAATTCCGCATTCGCTTCCTGCCCGAGGAGAACCGCGCCGGGGCCACGGAGCTGGTGAACGCCACGCGCGGCGGCAGCGAAGGATCGGACATCGAGGTCTACGATCCGCGGACCGGCAAGCCGCTCAAGTTCACCTACCAGCAGCAGGGAAACGATCCCGAGAACCACGCGATTCACGCGACCCTTCCGATGCCCGTCCCGCCAGGCGGCATCGGCCGCGTCCTGATTTACAAGACGTACAAAGATGCCCGCACGTACATGATGCACGGCGACGACATCGTGTGGGTGCGCAGCCTGAGCGGCTACCGGCTGGGTGTGGTGCTGCCGAAGGGCTTCGCATTCATCTCCTCGAATGTGGCGGCGCAGCTCACCACGCTGGCGGACGGACGCCTGAAGCTGGCGTTTCGCCAACCCCAGCGGCCAGAGCAATCCGGTGACGATCCACGCGCGCAAGACGGTCGCCAACTTCACGCCGCTTCCCTACACCGACATGTTCTTCGACGACATCAAGACGCTCTACGATCTGGATGCGCCGGAAACGCACTCCATCCGCGTGGAGCAGATCTACAGCGACTATCGCAAGGGCGACAAGGCCCGGCTCGATTCGCTGGCGTACCTCCCGCTGCAGGACCTCAAGGTGGTCGACCTGGACACCGCGAAGGAGTTCACTCCGGCGAAGGAAGGCCAGGTCACGGTGGTCAAGCTGGAGGTGCCGATCGTCGATGAGCGCCAGAGCGCCCACATCAAGATCACCGGCGCCTTGAAAGACGCCGCCTACACGGTGCGATCGGGCGACCTGGTGTTCGACCGCACGCTGCACGGGCTGCGCAACACCGTGCTGCTGCCCGCGGGCTGGGAGGTTGCCGGGGTGTCGCAATCCGGAACCATCGGCACCTATCAGGGCCGCGCGTTCGTGTCGCTGATCAACCTGAACGCCGAGAATAATTACCGGGTGGTCATCCACGCGCGGAAGCCTTAGCTCTCAGTGACGTGGCGCAGGCACTCATGCCTGCCGGGGTACCCTCTGGGTCGGGCACTCATGCCGACGCTGCCTTTCGACACTGTGGCATGATCGGGAACAGGCGTCGAGACGAGTCTCGACGCGGCAGGCACGAGTGCCTGCGCCACAGAGCGGTTGGCTCAAATCATCGCCAGCGGGCGGTCGGATTTCGGCACCGGGAAGGCGCGGTCGATGGCGGCGATATCTTCGGCAGACAACCTCCAGCCCGTGCCGCTGGCGTTCTCGCGCGTGTGCTCCGCGCTCGCGGCCTTCGGAATCGTGAAGACATCCGGCAAACGCGTCAGGAAGTTCAGGATGACCTGCCGGCCGGTGCGGCCGGTGCGCGCGGCGATTTCGGCCAGCACTTTGCCACCCGCGGAATCGGGTCCCGGAAACTTCTCCCGGCCGAATGGGGTGTAGCCCACGACCGCGATCTGGTGCTCCTGGCAGTAGGGGATCAGGTGGCGCTCGATCGCGCGCTCGCGCAGGTGGTACAACACCTGGTTGGAAGCGAGCCGATGATTCCGCAATGCGGCCTGGGCCTCCTGCACCTCCGCGACGTCGAAGTTGCTGACCCCGGCGAAACGGATCTGGCGCTGGTCGATGAGGCGCTCCATGGCGCGCATCGTTTCCGCGATGGGGTAGCGGTCCTTCCAGTGCAGCATGTAGAGGTCGAGATGGTCCGTCCCCAGCCGCTTGAGGCTGCGCTCGCAAGCGCGCAGCGTGCCGTCGAAACTGGCATTCGAAGGCAGCACCTTGCTGGCCAGGAAGACCTCATCGCGGCGGCCCGCGATGGCTTCGCCGACCAGCTCTTCGGAGCGGCCGTTGCCGTACAACTCGGCGGTGTCGATGTGGGTGAGGCCCAGGTCGATGCCCACACGCAGGGCCTCGACGGCGCGCCGCTCGGCGTCGCGTGCGCCTTCGATCATCCAGGTGCCCTGGCCGATAGGAGGAATGGTCATGACTCGTTCCTTAAGGCAAGTAATGGATCGATCCGGCACGCCCGCGCCGCCGGGACGCCCGCCGCGATGGCGGCGATCAGCAGCATTGCCGCCGCGGAAATCAGCAGGCTCGACGCACCCACCGGGGAGGCGCCGAACCAATACTGCGCCAGAAACCGCGAGAGGGCCATCGCGATTCCCATCCCCAGCACGCTGCCCGCCGCTACCAGCGCCAGCGCTTCCCGGGCTGTGAGCCAGACCACCGATCCCGCGCTCGACCCCAGCGCCATGCGGATGCCGATCTCGCGAGTGCGGCGCGATACGGAATACGAGATGATGCCGTAGAGGCCGATGGCGGCCAGCGCCAGCGCCAGCACTCCGAAAGCCGCCGAGAGCGCGGCCACCATGCGCTCGCGGGAGAGGGCGTCCTCCATACGCAGCTCGAGCGTGCGGATGTTGAACACCGGGAAGCCGCGGTCGATGGCATCGAATTCGCGGAGCACGGCGGCGATCATTCCGGCGGTGTCGGGCCCAGTGTTGGGAGATGTCGTGCGCACGTGCAGCGTCGGCATGTAGGGCGTGTCCTGCTGGATGGCGAACCACACTCCGGGCGGCGCGTCGCCGTGCACGTCGTAGTAGTGCGTGTCCGCCACCACGCCCACGATTTCGAAGACCCGCGTTTTATCCCACGGCGACACGAGGGTGCGGCCCAAGGGGCTCTGGTTTGGAAACTGTGCGCGAGCCAGCGCCTGGTTGACAATCACGACGGGCGGCGAGCCCTGGCGGTCGGCCGTGGTGAAGTCCCGGCCGGCGATGCGCGCCACTCCGATGGTCTCGAAAAATCCGGGCGTAACGAAATCGAATACCGCGCGTACCGGGTCGTGCACGGGTGTCCCGACCGAGCCCCCGCTCGACCGGCTGGCCAGCGGTCCATTCTCGGCGAGCGCCGCGTGGGTCACACCCGGCAGCTCGGATACGCGGCGCACCAGCTCGGCCGTGAGGGCGCGCACACGGTCCGGGCTGTAGATCTCCTGCTGCGGCTTCATGGTGAATAGCAAGACGCGATCGGCGGAAACGTGGTAGTCCGCCGGCCGAAGCTTTGCCGCGGTTTGTATGAAAACGCCGGCGGCGATCAGGAGCACGATGGAGAAAGCCACCTGTGCCACCACGAGAAGTTTGCGCAGGCCGGCGCGCCGGTCGCCGATGGCCGCCGCGGAATCGGCTTTCAGCGTGGCCGTTAGATCGCCGCGGGTCGCCTGGAGCGCGGGAATCAGTCCGAACAGCACGCCGGTCAGCAGGGAGACGGCCAAGGCAAACGCCAGGGCACGCGCATCGGGATTGAGATCGACGGTGAGCGGCGTGTGCCCCTGAGGCAGGAAGCGGAACAGCATGTCAGCCGACCACGCGGCCACGGGGATGGAGAGCACTCCGCCGAGCATCGCGAGCAACACGCTCTCCACGAGCATCTGGCGCACGAGGCGCAGACGGCCGGCGCCGATCGAGGACCGCACCGCCAGCTCGCGCCGCCGCGCGGTGGCGCGCGCCAGCAGGAGCCCGGCCAGGTTCGCACACGCGATCAGCAGCACGGTGCCCACCAGCGCCATGAGGACGAAGAGCGGCGTCTGGAACTGGAGGAGCTCGCCCGCAGAGCCGGTCGCGCCGGGCATGACGCGGACGTGAAGGTATCCGGCGCGCCGCACCTGCGGGGGGCCGGTGCGAAGGAACTCCTGGAAGAGCGCGTCCGTGGCGGCTTCAGCTTGCGCCATGGCGACCCCCGGCGCCAGGCGGGCCATACCGGTCGAGACCCCGCTGCTGAGCATGTCGCTCTCCTTCATCTGCATGCCTTCCGGCATGACGGGCATGCGCAGGTCGGGGTCGTAGCCTTGCTGGAGATCGTGAAAGCCCGGTGCCGAGACGCCCACGATGGTGAACGGATAGGTATTGACGTGAACGCCCTTGCCGATCACCCGCGGATCGCCGCCGAAACGCCGCGCCCAAAACCGGTAGGAGAGGACGGCTTCGGCTGCCCACCGCCCGGCGCGGACATCGGGCGTGAAGCCCTGTCCAAGGAACGGCTCCAGCCCGAGGAACGTGAAGTAATTGGGCGAAACCACCTCGCCCTGGACGCGCTCCGCGCGGCCGTCGTAAGTGAGGCTGAAGCCGTCGGTCGAGTACGCCACGGTGCCGGAAAAGACTCCGGAGCGTTCCAGCGCAGGCGCGAACTCGCTGGGGAGCGAACCACGGTCGCCGCGGTTGGTGCGGGTGATGACGAAACGTACGAGGTGGTACGGATCGGCCACCGGCAGAGGCTTCCAGAAGGCCACGTCCAGAGCAGTGAAAATGGCGGTATTCGCACCGATTCCGAGAGCCAGCGAAATGACGGCCGTCAGTACGAATCCCGGACTGCGGCGAAATGCGCGGAGGGCGAAGCGAAGGTCCGCGGCGAGGTCTTCGATCCAGCGGAGTTGCATGTCGTGTAGACGGCGGAGGGGGTGGGAGCGTTTGCACGAATTCAACCCGGATTCATCCCCTGTGTTCGGTTGCGGTAACGTGGCGCAGGGGGTGCGAAGCCAAGCGTCGGCATGAGTGCCGACGCGGCAGGCACGAGTGCCTGCGCCACAAGTGGCACATGCCGGGATGATCTTCAAGGGAGCCCCCAAGAGCCCAGAGGGCACCCCCTGCGCCGCAGCAATGGTTAGGCCAGGCATGCCAATTCCTCCAGGCTCAGGCGGCCGGTATAAATCGCCATGCCGAGCGCCGCGTGGACGTTCATCGCCAGGAGGGCGCGGACATCGTCCATGGTCGTGATGCCGCCGGCCGCGGTGATCTCGAGTGTGGTGGCGGCGCGCAGGCGGCGGAACCAGTCGAGGTCGGTGCCCTGCATCATTCCCTCTTTGTCGACGTAGGTGCACAGGAAGCCCGAGCAGTAGGGATCGAGAGACTTCAACACATCTTCGGCGGTGAGGCCGGTGGATTCCCGCCAGCCTTTGACGACGATGCTGCCGTCCTTGGAATCGAGCGCGATGAGGACGCGATCGCGGCCGATGGCGTCGCGGAGGGCGGCGAGGAAGGGCTCGTTGGCCCCGGTGCTGCCAAACGCCGCGGTGCCCACGATGACTTTGCGCGCGCCCTGTTCCACGAGCGTCCGGGCGCGATCGACGGTGCGGACGCCGCCGCCTACGCGCGCGGCTGCACGCGATGCCAGCATGCGTACCAGGGCATCGTTCGAGCCGCGGCCCATGGCGGCATCCAGATCGATCACCTGGATTTCGGGGAAGGCGGCGAACTTCCGGAGCATCTCTTCCGGCGAGTCGCCTTCAAGGGCTTTGTCGCGCCCCTGCACCAACTGCACCACCTTGCCATCCATGAGGTCGATGCACGGAAAGATCATGCCGTCACCCTCACCGGAATCCCGCGCTTGTCGAGATCCTCTTTCAACTGGTTGACGGTGTACGTTCCGTAGTGGAAAATGGACGCCGCCAGGGCCGCATCGGCGCAGCCCTCGGTGAGGACGCGCACGAAGTGCTCCGGCTTCCCCGCCCCGCCACTGGCGATCACCGGGACGTGCGTGGCGCGGGAGACCGCCTGGGTCAGCGGGCAATCGAATCCGTCCTGCACGCCATCGGTGTCCATGGAGGTGAGCAGGATCTCGCCCGCGCCGAGGGCTTCGCCGCGCGCGGCCCATTCCACGGCATCCATGCCTTCGTCGTCGCGGCCGCCGCGCGTGTAGACGTGCCAGCCGCCGGCGCCGTGGCGGCGGGCGTCGATAGCCAGCACGACCGCCTGCGCTCCGAACTCGCGCGACAGTTCCGCGATCAATTCGGGGCGGCGAACGGCGGCGGTGTTCACCGACACCTTGTCGGCCCCGGACAACAGGATGCGGCGCGCGTCTTCCACGGAACGGATGCCGCCGCCCACGGCCAGCGGGATGAAGACCTTGCGGGCCGTTCGCGCGACCACGTCGGCCATGATGTCGCGCGCGTCGCTGGAGGCGGTGATGTCGAGGAAGACCAGCTCGTCGGCGCCGTCACGATTGTAGCGATCGGCCAGTTCCACGGGATCGCCGGCATCGCGCAGGTTGACGAAGTGGACGCCTTTGACCACCCGGCCGCCGGTTACGTCGAGGCACGGAATGATGCGCTTGGCTAGCATGAGACGAAGTTCTTCACGATCTGGAGCCCGACTGGTCCGGACTTCTCGGGATGAAATTGCACGCCGAAGACGTTGCCGGCTTCGAGCACGGCGGTGTACGGGACTTCGTAGGTGCAGGTTGCCGCGGCGCGTTCATTCACCGGCACGTAATAGCTGTGGGCGAAATACACGTAGGGGCGGCCGGGGAGATTGCGCACCAGTTTCGAGTCGCCCGGCACTTCGAGCTCGTTCCATCCCATGTGCGGAACGCGGGCGCCGGCCGGGAAGCGGCGGACCGTACCCGGATAGATGGCGAGGCCGCGGACTTCGGGCGCTTCCTCGCTGCTCTCGAATAGCGCCTGCAGTCCGAGGCAGATTCCGAGGAACGGGATGCCGGCGTGGATGCGATCCACCAGCGTCTCGCGCACGTCTAACGCGTCGAGAGCGCGCATCATCTGGCCGAAATGGCCGACGCCGGGGAGGAGGATTTTGGAGGCGTTGCGAAGGCCTTCGGCATTGCGGACGAGGGTGTATTCGCATCCCAGTTCGGCGAGGGTGTTGGAGACGGAGCGGAGATTGCCGGCGCCGTAGTCGAAGACGGTGATCATAGGCACCGTTCCCTTGCTCGCCAAAGCGCGAGGGCCAGAAACAAGCGTCGACACGAGTGTCGACGCGGCACGCATGAGTGCGTGCGCCACGGGTGCGGCGCTCCGGCACCCGCTGAAAGCCGCCGGTTGGCAGGCGAAAGCGCCTGCCCCACCTTGGTGCGACCCCTTACCAAGTAGAAGCTCCTGCCGCCGGCTGAAAGCCGGCGGCAGCCAGGATTGGCCGCCCCACAAAACAGAGTGCGAACCGGGTGTCGGGTCATAGGAGGCCTTTCGTGGACGGGAGTTGGTCTTTCAGGCGCGCGTCCTTCGAGCAGGCGTACTTCATGGCGCGGGCGAAACACTTGAAGATCGCTTCAATCTTGTGGTGATTCGAACGGCCGTACAACACTTTGGCGTGCAGGTTGGCGCCGGCGTGATTCACGAAGCCGCCGAAGAAGTCTTCCACTAGTTCGGTCTGCAGGTCGCCCACCAGACGCACCTTTACAAGGTCCTTGTAGACCAGTGCCGGGCGGCCGCCGAGATCCAGCGCCACCACGGCCAGCGTCTCGTCCATGGGCATCACGAAGTAGCCCGCCCGATTGATGCCCTTGCGGTCGCCCAGCGCCTTGGCGAACAACTGGCCGAGCACGATGCCCACGTCTTCCACGGTGTGGTGCTGGTCCACGTCGAGATCGCCATCGGCGTGGAGCTTCAAGTCGAATCCGCCGTGTTTCGTGAGCAGCTCCAGCATGTGGTCGAAGAAGCGGATGCCGGTCGCGATCTGGTACTTGCCGCGGCCTTCGATTTTGAGGGCGCCCGAGATGCGGGTCTCTTTCGTGTTGCGCTCGATGGCGGCCTTCCTCATGAGGAGAACACCTCCTCCAGGTAGTTGATGTCGTCCACGATGGCGTAGGCCCGCTCGGCCTGAAAGAGAAATACCAGGTCGATGTAGAGCGGGTTCGACGGCGCGGCAATCCCGATGAACGGGACTTTGGCGGCGCGGGCGGCGCGCGCGTCATCGACGGTGTCGCCGACATAGAAGGCCGCGCCCGCGATGCTCAGCAGGCCGTCCGGCGCGGGCTTGGGGTTCGCCACGTCCTCCATGGCGACAATCGGATCGAAGATCAGACCGGGGGCGAAGCGCTGCAAGGTCAGGTCGGCCTCTTCCCTGGGCCGGCCGGTGAACACCGCGAGGCGGAAGGTCTCGGCCAGTTTTTCCAGCGTGCCGGGACGCGCCACCCACTGCTCGCGCAGCATCAGTCCATCGCTCCCGTTGCCGCGGAAGAGCTGCTGGAATTGCGCGGTCACTTCGTCGAGCGGCACTGCGCGGCCCGCTTCGGCGATGATGTGCTGGGTGAGGCGCCAATCGTCGTTCCATCCGCCCTGGTTTTTGTACTCCTGGATCTGTTGGCGCGTGACCTTGACCCCGGTGAAGTGTTCGGCGGTGCGGGCGATGGTCTCGCGGTAGGATTCCGAGACGTCCACCAGGACGCCATCCATGTCGAAGACGAGGGTTGGCTTGGTCATCGGGGCCCCTCCCGGAAGAGCCGGACCCGGACGGGGCTTGGGTCTTGACGCGGAGGCGCGGAGCACGCGGAGGAAGACGCGGAGAAAACCAAGAGAAAGTCAAAACCTGAGATCACGGAGGAAGCGGAGGAGCGCTGAGAACACCGCCGGCTGGGCCGGAAGGCCGGCCTCGCCAGGGCCGGTTTGGAGATACGCGGCTTCATCGCTTCCAGACCTCTTCCAGCGCGGCCAGCAGCTTGCGGGTCTGCTCGCGCGTGCCCACGGTGATGCGCACGCAGCCGGGCGCTTCGTAGCTGCGGTCGCGGATCAGTATCCCCTGCCCGCGCAGGGCATCGCGCACTTCGATGGCGCGCTTGCCGAAATCGCCCAACACGAAGTTCGCGGAGCTGGGCACGTAGCGGATCCCCAACTGCTCGAGGCCCAGGCAGAGCAACTCGCGCGCGGCCAGCGCCTCGGCCACGTAGGTCTCGATGTAGGCCGTATCCTGGACCGCGGCCACGGCCGCCAGAACGGCCAGCGAATTCACGCTGTAAGGCGACTGCGCCTTGTGCAGCAGCGCGACGTTGGCCTCGTGCGAGAAGAGGCAGCCCAGCCGCATGCCCGCCATGCCGAAGACTTTCGAGAACGTGCGGCACACGAAGAGGTTGGGGACGCGTTCGATCTCGGTCAGCGCGGTGACGCCGGAGAATTCGTAGTAGGCCTCGTCGACCAGCACCACGGCCTTGCGCGCGCGGTGCAGGATGCGCTCGATCGCCAGGAGCGAAGCGCCCGTGCCCGTAGGATTGTTGGGATTGGCCAGGAGGACCGCGCGGGTTTCCGGCGTGATGGCGTCGAGGACTTCTTGCAGAGGGAACTCCATGCCGGGCTGCAGGTAGGGCACCTCCTTGATCCTGGCGCCCGCCACGTCGGCGTAGAAGCGATACATGGCGTAGGAAGGCTTGAGCAGCAGCACTTCCTGGCCGGGATCGACGTAGGCGTTGACCAGCACCTGGATGGCCTCGTCAGTGCCGTTGGTGAAGACGAATTGCTCGGGGCGGACGCGGAAATACTGCGCGATGGCGGCCTTCGCTTCGCCGTATTCGGGATATACCGATAGGCTGTCGGCGGTGAGGCGGTCCTTCAATGCCGCGATCACGCGCGGGGAGCAACCGACGGTGTTCTCGTTGAAATCGAGACGGAGTTTGCCGGCGCGGTCCCAGGTGGGCGGGGAATAGGGCGCCATGGCGACGACGGCGGGCCGGGGTTTGGGGGCGCCTCGGGGGAGTTTCATGGGAGGACTCCGGGGGGACAGGCCGGGAGGCCTGTCCCACGGCGTGGGACCGCTTGCTGACGCGCGCGGCTCCGATCGGAGTCACGACCGTGAGGGAGTGGTCTTTGCGAAACCGTGTGCTTAGGCATGAGGTAGACGTACCTCCACGGAGCGGGCGTGCGCTTCCAGGCCTTCGGCGCGGGCCAGCGTTGTGATGGCGGGCGCGAGCGAAAGCAGGGCGTCCGCTGACAATTCCTGGACTGAAATTACCTTTACGAAATCCGTCACGGCGAGACCGCCGCGAATGCGGGCTGCGCCTCCGGTGGGCAGCACGTGGTTGGGTCCGGAGGCGTAGTCGCCCGCGGCTTCCGGACTGAAGGGGCCGATGAAGACGCTGCCCGCATGCTGCACCTTTTCGAGCAGCGCTCGGGTCGGGATGCTCAGGTGTTCGGGGGCAAAGCGATTGGAAATCTCGATCGCCTCTTCCAGCGAGCGCACCAGGACGATGGCGGAATTTTTCGCGATGGACTTACGCGCGATGGGCGCGGTGGGCAGGGTGGCAAGCTGCCGATCGACTTCCTTTGCCACGGCCGCAGCCAGGCGCTTGGAGGTGGTCAGCAGCACGGCCGACGCATCGACATCGTGCTCGGCCTGGGCGAGCATGTCCGCGGCCAGGTGGCGCGGATCGCCCTCCGCGGCGATTATGAGGATCTCCGTGGGGCCCGCGACGAAATCGATTCCCACCTCGCCCGCCAGGATTTTCTTGGCGGCCGCGACATAGATGTTGCCGGGGCCGACGATGCGGTCGGCTTTCGGGACGGTGCGGGTGCCGAAGGCGAAGGCGGCGATGGCTTGCGCGCCGCCCATTTGAAAAACGTTTTCGACACCCAGCAGCGCGGCGGCTCCCCGAATTTCGGCGGCGGGCTTGGGCGACGCGATGCAGATGTTCGGAACGCCCGCGATCTGCGCGGGGACAACGGTCATCACCACGGTGGAAGGCAGCGGGTAGCGCCCGGCGGGGACGTAGGCCGCGACGGTCTCGAGCGGGCGCACGATTTGGCCGAGGCGCATGCCGTTGCGGGTCTTGGTCCACTCGCGGGGCATTTGCAGGCGGGCGAAGGCGCCCACGTTGGCCGCGGCTTCCCGAACCGCGCGCGTGAACGCGGGGGAAAGGCCGTGGCGCGCGGCTTGCAGATCGCTCTCGGGGACGCGCACGCTTTTGCGCTCGAGGCCGTCGAAGCGGCGCGCGTACTCCAGGAGCGCGCGGTCGCCACGGCGGCGAACGGCGTCGAGGATCGGACGAACGACGGCCTCCGCTTCTGCGAGCCGGGCTTTGCGGCGGGCCAGCAGGCGGCCGACATCCTCGTGTTGGAGCAAGCGAATCATAGGACGATCTTGTTCAGCGGGTATTCCACGATTCCTTCGCCGCCCGCCTGCTTCAAACGCGGGATGATGTCGCGCACGGTGGACTCGTCGAGAATGGTGTTCACCGCCATCCATTCCTCGTCGCTGAGGTGCGAGATGGTGGGGCGCTTGAGCGCCGGCAGCACCGCCAACACTGCGCCCAGGTTGTCCTTGTGGACGTTGAGCATGAGCCCCACTTTGCCCAGCGCGTTGATGGCGCCTTCGAGCAGCATGCGGATATCTTCGAGCTTGCGGCGCTTCCCGGGGTCGTCCCAGGATTGCCGGTTGGCGATCAACTGGGTGTTGGATTCCATCACGGTATCGATGATGGCCAGCTTGTTCGCCCGAAGGGACGAGCCGGTCTCGGTGACCTCCACGATGGCGTCGGCGAGCACCGGCGGCTTGACCTCGGTAGCGCCCCAACTGAATTCGACCTTCGCGGTGACGCCGTGCTTCGCGAGGTAGCGTTTGGTAGTGGCCACCAACTCGGTGGCGATGATTTTGCCTTCGAGGTCGTGGACCGTCTTGAAACTGGATGCCTCGGGGACGGCCAGCACCCAGCGCACTTTGCCGAAGCTCTGCTTGGCGTAGATCAGGTCGGCAACGGCCACCACGTCGGCGCCGTTCTCCTCGATCCAGTCGCGGCCGGTGAGGCCGGCATCCAGGATGCCGTCCTCGACGTAGCGCGCCATTTCCTGCGCGCGGATCAGCATGCACTCGATCTCGGGATCGTCAATGCCGGGGAAGTAGGAGCGGCTGCTGGTGGTGATGGCAAAGCCGGCGCGGCGGAACAGGTCGATGGTGGCGTTTTCCAGGCTGCCTTTCGGAATTCCGAGCTTGAGCTTCACGGCTTGCCTCCGTAGACGGCGGCGGGATCGTAGGTACGCTCCTCGGAGACGCGCCACTCGCCGTCTTCGAGGCGGCGGAAGAAGCAGCTTTCGTAGCCTTCGTGGCACACGCCGGGGCCGAGCGTTTCGACTTTGACCAGTACGGCGTCCAGGTCGCAATCGGTGGAGATTTCTTTGACCACGAGGCGGTGTCCGGAGCTTTCGCCTTTGAGCCACAGCTTCTGGCGCGAGCGGCTGTAGAAGGTGGCGAAGCCGGACTCGACGGTCCGGCGGAAGGCCTCGTCGTTCATGTATCCGACCATGAGGACGCGTCCCGAGGAATGGTCCTGAATGACGGCCGTTACGAGGCCGCCCGACTTTTGAAAATCCAGAGTCGTTTCTTTCATAAAAACGCGGTGTTTCATAAAAACGCGGGTGAGAGCAATAAAAAAGCCCGCCAGTGACTTCGGCGGGCGTCCTTTCCAATTTCGGTCTGAAGAATCAGAGCACCGCCCGTCGCGTATGGGCACGATGGTGATGGTGGATCCGGGCGACGGTGGGTTCCATAAAATCCGATGATAGCACGCATGCCGGGGGCCGGGGCCGATGGCCGGTGGCCGGTGTGACGATGTTTTGCGGGTGTGTCGATTTTTTATTTATGCGGCTAGAACCCCTTCTGTTTCTATGGGTTGCGGCTGGGAGGCCAAATTTTGTGACGATGATTCGTCGTTTTGTGGAAAATCATCGTCACACGGGCTGCGGCGACGCATGATGCGTCGCCTGAGATGGTCGTTTTACTGAAAAAAAGGGACTTAACTCAGGCCTGGCGACGCATCTTGCGTCGCCACCCCTAAATGTGGGTATCAAATAAAAGCAGCTCCCCCGGACGAATGGGGAGCTTGTGGCTCGCTAGATCTCTTCCTAATTTCAAGCTAGCATGCAAGGCATGGCGGACGGTGGTAAAAGGAGTGGCAGGGCGGTACTTGGTGGTTGGTAAGTGGTTTGGAATCAGTGTAAAATTCCGGTTGAAAATTTATTTCCAAGATTGGTGACCGTGATTTTCGGTGGGGGTAGATTTTGATCTTTGCCGGTTCATCCAGTAGGCCCAAGCCACGATCAGCGAGAAGAAAATGAAGCCGCCGATGGCCGCGGTGCGCAGGTTCGGGGGCGGCGGGCCGGCGATGTTCGCGTACCAACGCTCGGTGAGGAGCGCCACCACGATCCAGAAGCCGTACAGGCCGGAGCGACTCCTGGGCTGCGTCGCGCGAGTATAGAGGATGATGGCCAGCAGCCAGAAGCCGCCTTCCAGGATCAGGGTGGCCGGAATCGACTCCCATAGTCCCAATCCGGCGTAGAGGTGCGCGCCCGGGGCGAGCGGCATACCGCGGTTGCTCACGAAATCCAGCAGCCAATGGCTGAGAACCGCCGCGAACAGGACCCACGCACCGCGCGGATACCGCCGCCGCCAGTAGTATGCCGCCGCCAGCAGCGCGGCCCACACGGTGTCCATCAGCAGGCTGTGACTGATGGCGATATCGGCAAGCTTGAAATAGTGCGCGGCGCCTTTTCCGGCCTGGAGTTCTGCATGCTCGATGCCCGCCATCAGGAACACGGTCCACAGCAGATCGGGGAGCATGGCGGCCAGCATCGTGGTACCGAGGGAGACTCTCGGCTCGATGCGCTTGGCCATCATGCTGGCGGCGAAATGTCCTACGAGCATGCGATCATCCGCGGTTCCGCCAGGCGTTGACGCAGACGCGCGCGAAATACGCTTCGCGAGTGATGCCAGGAGGGCGCATCATGCGCAGGTCGGGCACGCTGCGGGCGCGGACGGCGGGGTCGGCGGCGATCCTGGCTGCCTTCTCGGCCGCGGCTCCCTTCAGCAGCCCGATCAACTCGGCGATGGCGAACCGCAGGAAGACGGCCCGCCCGCGCGCCCGGCACTCGCCGGCCCGGGCTTCGAAGGCCGTGGTCATTTCCGCGGCGAACCAGACGCGGAAGTCGTGGGGGTACAGGTGGAGGAGCAATCGGTAGGCAGTGCGCATTGGACTTCAGGCCTCCCTCGTGCGTTGGCGGGCGGCGGCAGCTCGAGTCAGTTGTTTCATGCGGTCGAGCTCGAGGTGGAGGCGCTTGCGGCCCGCGGGCGTCAGTTTGTATGCCTGCTTCTCGCGGGCGGTGTCCTCCTGCTCGAAGCGCTCGATCCATCGATCCTCGAGCAGCCTGCGGAGGGCGCCGTAGAGCGTGCCCGTGCTGATTCTTACGCGGCCGTGGCTGAGGGCCTCGATATCCTGGATGAGCGCGTACCCGTGGCGAGGCTGGTCCGAGAGGCTCATGAGGATCAGCAGGACCGGCTCGGTGAGGGGCTTGTTCTCTTCGGCGTCATGTCGTTGTGCGACAGGTCGCATAACGATATGTTAAAGCGGGGGAAGGGGATTGTCAAGGGCAAGGACTGGTTTGTGCGATAGAGCACTTAGTAAGCTTCGATTACGGAGTATAATATCCGTAATGAGGCTGCCCCGGGTGTACGGTGTCCTTGTGGCTCTGCTGCCGGCCGCCGCGCAGACCTCCAGCCCTCCCGGCAATTACGTAGTGACCCGCATCGCGCCCGGCGCCACCGCCGCCGCCATCAATAACTTCGGCCAGGTGGTTGGAGGCAGCGGCAAGTCCGCCTTCCTGTGGACGCCCGCAATCGCCAACGCCACCGTGGGGAGCCTGATCGATCTCGGCGGACTTCCCTCCGACGGGCCGCACACCAACGCCGCCACCGCCATCAATGACCGCGGGCAAGTGGCCGGGTCGTCCAACTCGCCATACCCGATCGGCAAGGGCTTTCTGTGGTCGCCCGATACCCCCAACGCCACGTCCGGCGCCGTCACGCCGTTCGATGGAACGGGGGGCCACCCGGATTTCAGCCCGTGGGCCATCAATGCCTACGGCCAGATGGCGGGCTCGCCGGGAATCGGCGGCGCTCTGTGGACGCCGTCCGTGCCCAACGGAACCACCGGCACGCTCAACACCAGTTCCTCCCTGCAAGTTCTCCAGGCGATCAACGATCTGGGCCAGGGTGTGATCCAGTTTTCCAATATCGACAGCGCCCTGTTCACACCCTCGACTCCCCACGGTAATGACGGCACGGTGACGAATGTCGCCGGCCCCCCCGGGACTGTCTATCAATTCGGGTTTGCCATCAATGCCGGCGGCACCGTGTTGGGCAATGTCTGCTTCGACGTGAGCTTTACGTGCCATCGGCAGGGATTTTTGTGGACCCCGGCCACCCCGAACGGCGTCATCGGCACCGCCGCCACGCTCCCGCTGCCCCCCGGTTTCACCGATATGTTTCCGGCCGCGCTGGACGCCTCCGGGCAGGTGACCGGCAACCTGGCGCGGGCCGACGGCACGACGGACCCGTTCCTCTACAGTGGCGGCCAGGTCTACGATCTGAGCGCCCTACGATCCGGCAGTGCCGTCGCCATCAACGATCGCGGCCAGATTGTCATCAACAGCTCGGGCGATGTCTACCTGCTGACGCCGTCGTCACCCACCACGCCGCTCCCCGGCGAAGTGGCCATCACCATCGCGTCCAACGTTGCCGGCAGCGTGTTCACGGTAACGGGCAGCGGCTGCCGCCCAGGGGCCTATGCCACGCCGCAAACGCTGGGATGGCTGGCGGGCTCTGTCTGTACCGTGGCCTTCCTCTCGCCCCAGAGCAGCCAGATCGGCACGCGCTATCTTTTCAATGGCTGGCAGGATGGAGTGGCCGTCAACCCGCGAACGTTCGCCGCGCAATCCCAGGCCACCTACACGGGGAATTTCACCACTCAGTACTTCGTCACCGCGCTGGTCAACGTGCCCGGCACCGGAACGGTTTCGGGCGGCGGCTGGTATTACGCAGGCGCCCAGGCCACCCTCACTCCGACCGCGGCGAGCGGATACCGGGGCGTGGGCTGGAGCCCGCCGGCCGCTACCCTGTTGCCCCCCGGCATCCTGGTCACGCCCGGCCTCTTTCCGATCGCCGTCACGATCAACGCTCCTCTCACCGTGACCGCCGATTTCACCCCGCAGACAGCGGCGCCGCCGGGCCATTACTTCGTGACCCTGGCCGCCACAGGCGCGGCGGCCGCCACCTGGAAGCCCATCAACAACTATGGACAGGTGGTGGGGATACGGCCGCCAAGTGTAGTGACACCGGCAGCCTTCCTCTGGCAACCTATCTATGCGGGAGTTACCGACGGCACTCTGGGGAATCTGTACGATCTGCCGATGAGCAGGGTCGAGGCCATCAACGATTATGGCCAGGTGGTGGGGGCGGCAGCGAGCGGGACTTCTTTGTGGTCTCCGGCGCAGCCTAATGGAACTTCCGGCACCCTGACGAACTTCCTGGAGACCGACTACACCTATGGCAATGATTCCCTGGCCATCAACAACCTTGGACAGATTACCGGCGATCTGGGAGCCAATTACCCATCCTCTTTCCTGTGGACGCCCTCGGCGCCCAACGGAACCACGGGAAAGTACACCCTCAATAACTGGCTGCCCAATGCGGCCATCAACGATTACGGCCAGTATGCCGGCGGCACAACGCTGTTCACACCCTCCGCGCCGAATGGCAGCACCGGCACTTTCACCCAGGTCTCCGGGATCGGCAACCTGATCGCCATCAACAATGCCGGCGTCGTTCTGGGCAACCACGGTTACGTGTGGACCCCGAGTTCACCCAACGGCAACGTGGGAACCGCCACGCAGCTTCTGCCGCCGCCGGGCTTCGCCTCCCTGCAACCCTCCGCGCTGAACTCCCCAGGACACGTGGTTGGCACCCTCGACTGGGACACGGGAAGCGTGGTTCCGTTCCTCTACCGCGACGGGACGTTCTACGACCTGAGCCGCCTCAGCGACAACCTCATCGGCGGAATTCCGGGCGGCATCAACGACCGCGGCCAGGTGGTCATCACCACCGGCGGCCTGCCGTACAGCTCCGCGAGCAGCGTCTACGTGGTGTCACCCAGTGAGTCATACCCGAGCAGCCTGTTACCCGTTACCGGCAGCGGCTCCAGCCAGGACTTCCGCTTCTTTTTTCAAGACGACTACTCCACGGGTAACATGGGCGTCCTGAACATCCTCATCAACAGCTCACTCGATGGCCGGAACGCCTGTTATCTGGCCTACGACCAGCAGGCCGGCAAACTGTATCTAGTCAGTGACGATGGAACCGTCCTGCTCCCGGGACTGACGAACAGCCAGTGTTCGGCGGCCAGCTACTCGGCCAGTCCGAATGGAGGCTTTCTGACCCTCGATGTGAACCTGAGTTTCACGCCCACCTTTGCCGGCAACAAGATCGTCTACATGGCGGCCCGCAACGTTGCTGGCGATGGCTACGGCTGGCGGACCATGGGGCTGTGGAATGTTCCCGGCTCGCCCGCCACACCGGTGGCCGCGGCGGGAGTCAGTCCCAACGCTGGCAGCGGCGCCAGCCAGACGTTCACTTTTACCTTCACCGACACTCAGGGCGTGCAGGATCTTGGCGTGGTGGACATCCTGATCAACCAATCGCTCGACGGACGGCAGGCCTGCTACCTCGCCTACAGCCAGCCCTTGGGCACGCTGTACCTGGTGAATGATGCGGGCACCGCCCTGCTTCCCGGCATGGCGCTCAATGGATCGGGAAGCCTGGCCAATAGTCAGTGCGCCGTCAGCGGTGCAGGGTCGTCGGTGACCGCCAGCGGGAACACTCTGGCCCTCACGCTGCCAATCGCGTTCCTGCCGGGATGGCGGGGCCTCTCCCTGATTTATCTGGCGGCGCGCGATTGGATGGAGGCTAATAGTTCCGGCTGGCAGGCGTTGGGGATGTGGTCTCATTAGCGTGGTATTCAACAGCGAACTGGACACGTCTCAGAACCGGTTCAACGGTTTGCTCAAGATGCTAGTGTCCTGAGTTAGAAGTTCGTTCACAAAGTCGTTGGATTTTCCCGAGGATCAGGTCGGCATCCGCAGTCCAG
>Ga0209415_10003959_pt1 | contig 27371 bp, 24 predicted proteins | sample PeaSoiSIISIP2007_FD_187696 | JGI IMG/M metagenome (GOLD analysis project Ga0209415, IMG submission 187696) | Peat soil microbial communities from Weissenstadt, Germany - SII-SIP-2007 (SPAdes) (version 2) | ecosystem: Environmental > Terrestrial > Soil > Wetlands > Peat | place: Germany... | reverse complement strand
GGGCACGCCCCCGCCGGGCACGCCCGCGCCGGGCACGCCCGCGCCGGGCACGCCCGCGCCGAGCACCCCCGCCCCACGCTGAGGGCGAGGGGGCCGACCGTCGCCTGGCCGCCCCGTCGTGCCGGGGTCCGGCGACAGGCCCGGAGGTGCCGCTCGCCGTCCGTGGCGAGTCACCAGGGATTTCGCGGCTGCGTCGGGACCTTGCCCACGACAAGGAAGGATGGGCGCCGTGAGCGGCTTCTTCGACGCGTTGGGCCGGGGGGTCGTCCGGCTGCGGTGGGTGGTGGTCGTGGTGTGGCTCGTGGGGACGGTCGTGACCGTGCGCGCCCTGCCCACCTTGGCCAGCCAGGTCGACAACAACAACGGGGCCTTTCTGCCCGCCAGCGCGCCGAGCAACCAGGCGGCCGTGCTCGCCCAGCCGCTCATCGGCGCCGTGACGCATGCCCAGGTGCCCGTGGTGGCGGTGACGTCGAACCCGAGCTTCGACGGTGCCGACAAGGCCGCCGTGAGCGCCATCGTGGCCCGCCTGCACCACGTGCCCACGGCGCTGGCCGCGCACTACCTCGGCACCGCGCCCGACGGCCGGGCGGTCGAGCTGTTGTTCAGCTCCTCGGTCTCGCCGTTCGACCAGGGCAGGAGCAAGACGCTGGTCGACGACCTCGACTCCGCCCTGGCGTCGGTGGCGCGCCCCGCCGACCTCCACGTCTACCTGGCGGGCACGGTGGCCACCAACGTCGCCACCCAGGAACAGTCGGCCAAGCAGGGCAAGGAGATCCAAGACGCCTCGATCCTGTTCATCATCGTGCTCCTGCTGGTCATCTTCCGGTCGGTGCTGGCACCGCTCGTGACCCTGCTGCCCGCCGCCCTGGTGCTCACGGTGTCGGGCGCCTTCATCGGCGGCCTCGGCAGCGCCGGGGTCCTCAAGGTCTCGTTCTTCACCCAGATCCTGCTCATCGTCCTGATCCTCGGGGCGGGGACCGACTACGGCCTCTTCCTCGTGTTCCGCGTGCGCGAGCAGCTGCTCGGGGGCAGCGACCCCAAGGCGGCGGTGACGCACGCGGTGCGCCGGGTGGGCGAGTCCATCACGGCGTCGGCGGCGACCGTCGTCGTGGCGCTGCTCACGCTGCTGGCGGCCAGCTTCGGCCTGTACCACGACCTCGGCCTGCCGTTGGCCATCGGCATCGCCGTGATGCTGGTGGCCGGGCTCACCCTCCTGCCGGCGCTGCTCGCCATCTTCGGAAGGGCGGTGTTCTGGCCGACCAAGACCCAGCCACGCGACCATGCCGAGGGGACGTGGGGGAGGGTGGCCGCGCGCTTGGTGCGCCGGCCCGTGCGCACGTTGGTCGTTGGCGTGTTCGCCCTCGGCGTCCTGTCGCTGTTCGCCCTCGGGTTCAAGCCGTCGGGGTTCGGGGGCGACGTCTCGGCCCCGGCCGGCTCGTCGGCCGCCAAGGGCAACGCCGCGCTGGCCACGTACTTCCCCCAGTCGAGCGCCAACCCCACGAACATCGTCATGCGCTTTCCCACCTCGGTGTGGGACGAACCCGGGCAACTGCAGTCGGCCACCGCAGGCCTGCGCGCCAGCGGGTCCTTCTCCAAGATCACCGGGCCCCTGGACCCCAACGGCGCGGCGTTGACACCGGCGGCATTGTCCATGTTGCAGCACGAGCTGCGTCCCTACGGCTCGGCGCAGGAGCTGATCACGAAGCCGCTCGTAGCTCCGGCGGGGTCGCACGTCTCGGCCGCCGGCTACGTCACCTACCTGGCCACGAGCCGCTACATCAGCGCCGACGGGCACACCGTGCAGTGGGAGACCGGCCTCGTGGCGGGGAACCCGGGGACCACCGCCGCGCTCAACGCCGTGCCCCGCATCCGCACCCAGGTGGCCGCCGTGGCGCAGAAGGCGGGAGCCGACGCGAGCGGCGTGGCCGGGGAGGCACCCGCCCTCTACGACGTGAGCGACATCTCCGACGGCGACGTGGTGAAGATCGTGCCCATCGCCATCCTGGCCATCGGTCTCGTGCTCGCCCTCGTGCTGCGCAGCGCGGTCGCACCGCTGTACCTCATCCTGAGCGTCGTCATCTCCTACCTGGCGTCGCTCGGGGTGTCGGTCCTCGTGTTCATGAGGATCGGCGGGGAGGGGGGCATCATCTTCCTCCTCCCGTTCCTGATGTTCATCTTCTTGTTGGCGCTCGGGGAGGACTACAACATCCTGGTCATGACGCGCATCCGCGAGGAGGCCGCCAAGGACTCCCTGCGCCGGGCCGTGGTGCGCGCCGTGGGGGCCACCGGCCCCACGGTGACCTCCGCCGGGCTGGTCCTTGCCGGAAGCTTCGTGGTGCTCGCCGTGGTCGGCGGGTCCGGTCAGGGAAACGGCGAGATCCGGGTCATCGGGTTCGGCCTGGCGGTGGGGATCCTGCTCGACACCTTCGTGGTGCGCACGGTGCTGGTGCCCGCCACCGTCGCCCTCCTGGGCCGGTGGAACTGGTGGCCGTCGCGCCTGAGCCGCCCGGTTCGCGCCGGCACCCCGGTCGCCGCCGTGTCCGGCGTCGAGGCGCCGCCGGGCCCCGACGGCCATGCGCCGCCCGTGCCCACGACGCAGGATGAGGCCTCGTCGGGCGGAGGGCGCCTGTCGTCGTGACGTCGACGCCGGGGTGTCCAGCTCGGTCGGATCAGGGTACGAGACGCTGCCGTGGCGTCGACCCGATGATGTCGACCCGATGATGTCGACGCGGTGGCGTCGACCACGCCCGGGGGCTTCGGTGACCCTACGGCCCCGGGCATGGTCGACGTCTGGCCCTGGCGGGTGGGCCTTGGTGAGAGCGTTCCCCGACGGGCCCGCCGGTAAACGGTCCTCACCCGACATTCGGGGCGCGCTGCGCATCAGTCGGCTCCCGTGGCTCAGGCGTCACGGCAGCCCCGCCTGCGTGGGCCGCCGCCGGGTGGGCCGACGCCGCCCGGTCCATGGGCATCCCTCGCGGTCCACGAACCGGTGACAGGCCCGCGACCGGGGTTAAAGCTGCGGCAGGATGTCGTTGGCCAGCCGCTCCTCGTCGGACAGCGACGGGGGGACGCCGGGCGGGGCGACGGCCACGCGCAGGTAGTAGTCGCCCTTCATCACGCTCAACGCGGCGGAGCCGTCGTAGTACGCCTGGTCGCCGTAGCCGCTGATGGGCTGGGCGTGGACCTGGACGAGGGCCTTGTAGTTGTCGTACCAGGTCTGGGCGTTCGGGCCCTTGACCACCACGACCCGCACGGAGTCCGGCTGGGCCACGTTCGGGGTGGTGGGCGTGGGCGCCGACGATCCGTAGAAGACGCAGGCGAGACCCCCTTCGACGGTGGCGTTGCCGAGCACGCCGGTCGTCACCGATGCCCCGATGGCGCTGGCCGCCTCGGGCTGGGTGACCACCGAGCAGGAATTGAAGTTTGCCGTGGCGGCCGTCGTGGTCGTGGTGCTCACCGTCGTCGACGAGCCGGCGGTGACCGTCGTCTGGGCCGCCGCCGTGGACGTCGACGTGGTGCTCGACGAGGCCGGGGACGACGAGCTGCACGCCGCCATGAGCAGCGCCGGGCCAACGGCGCCCACCATGGCGATGACGCTCAGCCGCAGCTTCGGATGCAGGCGCACGGGACCTCCCAGCCAGGTGGCAGCCGGAGCGTACCCCGGGGGCGCTCCGCCACCTGTCTCCTCGGCGGCGATCGGCGCGTGCGTGAAGGGCGGGCGCGTCGGCCTCCCGGGGGCGCTCAGGACAGGGTGCGGTCCACGGTGAACGACCGGGATCGACCGTCCACCAGGCAGGTCACCGTGAAGCGCCACGAGCCCGCGGCGAACACCGCGTAGGCGATGTAGTGGCCGGGGCTCAGCCGGAGCAGCCGCAGGGGGGCGGCGCCTCCGCCGGCGCGCCCGGCGATCACGCGGGGGGCGAGCACCGTCGAGCCGGAGACGCCATTCGAGGTGGTGAGGAACAGGTGGAACTGGTTCACCCCGGCGCGCGACGACCCCAGGTACACCTCCGCCCCCACGCCGTGGGGCAGGGCGACCTCCGAGATGCTCGGCAAGCTCGGGAGCAGGGGCTGTCCGCGGCTCGGCGACACGGCCTGGAAGCCCACCGTGGCACCGGCGAACAGCACGATGGGCACGGCCACCGAGAGCACGAATCCCCGCACGCCGCGCAGGACCCTCGGGGGACGGATCCGGTCGACGCCCGTGCGCCCCAGGCGCACGAGGCGCAGGCTGTTGAGCACCACGATCAGGCTCGACAGGCCCATGGCCGCCGCCGCCACCAGCGGGTCGAGGAGCCCGGTTGCCGCCAGGGGGAGCGCCGAGATGTTGTACCCCATGGCCCAGCCGAAGTTCTGGACGATGACCGCCGAGGTGGACCCCGCGATCCCCAAGGCCGCGGGGACGCCCTGCAGATCGGTTCCGAGGAGGGCCACGTCGCTGTTGGCCAGCGCCGCCTCGGAGCCTCTCCCCACGGCGCACCCCACGTCGGCCGCGGCCAACGCCGGCGCGTCGTTCACCCCGTCGCCCACCATCACCACCCGGTGGCCCCCTGCCTGCAGGCTGCGCAGCACGTCCAGCTTCTCCGACGGGCTCAAGGCGCTGCGGGTCGAGTCGATGTCGACGGCTGCCGCCACGGCGGCGACGGCCGGCTCGGCGTCGCCACTGAGGATCGCCGTCGTCCGTCCCATGCGGTGCAGGAGGGCGACCGCCGTGGCGGCCTCGGGCCGCACCGGCGTGGCCACGGCGATGGCGCCCAGGACGCGCCCGTCGCACGCCACGCTGACCACGGTGTCGCCCCGGTCCTGGTAGGGGGCGATGGCCGCAGCGAGCGGCGTCGGTGCCGCGGCGGCGTCGAAACGGCCGACCTCGACGCGCCGCCCCTGCACCGTGCCCACCACCCCGGCACCGGGAAGCATCTCCACATCGGTCGCCCGCCCGAGGGGCGCGGCGGCGGCGCAGATGGCCAGGGCGATGGGGTGGTCACTCTCGGCCTCGACCGCCGCCGCCAGGGCGAGCACCCGGCCCTCGGCCACGTCGGCGACGGCCGCCACGCCGGTCACCGACGCGAACCGCTCGGTCAGGGTCCCGGTCTTGTCGAACACGACGGTGTCGGCGCGCGCCAGGCGCTCGAGGGCGTCGCCGCTGCGCACGAGGATGCCCAACGCCGATGCCCGCCCCGTGCCCACCATCATGGCCACCGGCGTCGCCAGCCCCATGGCACACGGGCACGCCACCAGGAGCACCGCCACCGCGCTGAGCACGGCGGTCCCGAAGTTGCCGTCCACGAGCCACCACAGGAGGAAGGCGGCGGCGGCACCGGCGAGCACGACGGGGACGAAGACCCCGCTGATGCGGTCGGCGAGCTTCTGCAGCGGCGGCTTGTCGCGCTGCGCGTCCTCCACGAGCCGCTGCATGCGCGCCAGCACCGATTCGGCGGCGATCGTCCCCACCCGCACGACCAGGGTGCCCCCGCCGTTGCGGGTGCCCCCCGTCACCGGGCTGCCCGGTCCCCGGTCGACGGGGAGCGGCTCGCCGGTGAGCATCGACTCGTCCACCGCGGACCAGCCGCCGACCACCACGCCGTCGAGGGGAACGGCCTCGTTGGGACGCACCCGCACCAGGGCGTCGACCGGCACGCTTTCGGGGGCCACGAGGCGCCCCTGGTCGTCGTCGGGATCCGAGACGACGCGGGCGGTGGGGGGGCGCAGGGCCATGAGCGAGTGCATGGCCTGTGCGGCGCGGCCCCGGGCGCGTGCCTCGACGGCCCGGCCGCTCACCACGATGGCGATGATGAGCGGGGCCATCACGCCGTGCAGGCGGGCGGCGAAGTCCCCGCCGCCGCCGAGATGCACGTGTCGGCCGCCCAGGGCGATGGCCTCCACCGCGCTGACGGCGAGGGCGGCGAGGGTCCCCACGGCGATGAGCGTGTCCATGCTCGTCGCCCCGTGGCGCAGCAGGCGGGCGCTGGTGCGCAGGAAGGGCCAGCCCCCGGCGAGCTCGACGGCGACGGCGAGGGCCAGGGCGAGCCAACCCGACACCGCGTTCTGCGGGGCGAGCAGCGCCACCCCGAGCACGGCGAGGGCCACGGGCCACGAGATGGCCGCCCGCCGGCCCCAGTGGTCGGGGTCGACGCTCGGGTGCGGTGCCGTGTCGTCCTCGGCGGGGGCGGCCGAGTACCCGACCGAGCTGACCGTCGCACACAGGTCCGCCGGCGCCACGTCGGCGGCCTCGTAGGAGACGAAGGCCCGGTTCGTGGCCAGGTTCACCGACGCGCTGAGCACGCCCGGGCGCTGGGCCAGCGCCCGCTCGATGCGCGTGGCGCAGGCGTTGCAGTGCATGCCCTCGAGCGTGAGCTCGGAGGTGGCGACGTGGTCGACCTCGTCGGCGGGCGGTGCGGCGGGATCCGGGGGGGCGCTCAGCACGTCGGGGCCGGATCACCGGCGGCGGAGGCGGTGGCGCTGTAGCCGAGGCCGGCCACGGTGCCACACTGGTCTTCGACCGCCACGGGGCGGCCGTCGAAGGTCACCGACGCCCGCCCCGTCACGAGGTCCACGGCCGCCTGTCGCACCCCGGGCTCTGCCAGGAGCGTCTCTTGGACGAGCGCCGAGCACGAGGGGCAGTGCCTGGCGCCCACCAGCAGGTCGACGGTGCCGGCGTCCTCGCCTGCCGCGGGTGCGGGGTTCGGGCCACGCCGGTCTCCGCCGATTTCCATGCCACCAGCGTAATTGCGCCCATCGAGGCAACGCACCGCCCGGGCCGTGCCCGGACGGATCAGGCTCCCGTCCAGCACCCGACGTGGCCGGGGAGGGCGCAAGCGTCGACGAGCAGGACCTTCCCCTCGTTGCGGACCACCACGCAGCCGTCCCTGGTCTGGAACCCACCTGTGGACCAGGTGGGCCACAGGTGGTGTCCCCGAGCGCGGAGCCGAGTCCCCGGTCGTAGGCCAACGTCTCGGCCCGGCTCGACAACTCCTTCACCGAACTGGTGATCGCCCGACCGCATACCGAAATGACACGAGGACCGGTGGCCGCTGCGCGGCGGCGCCTCGGCCACCGGCGTGACGCTCAGGGGCAGGGTGAACTCGCGCGCCGCCGGCGCGCACACCGTCCTCGGATCTCCGAAGGCGCTCTCCCGCCGGCAGCGGCGGGCATGGTCGCCGTGCTCGCCGGGCACGGCGCTCGCACCTGCGGCGCACGGCACGGCCACGGCCCCGCCGGCGATGCCGATCCGAGCTCGGCGCATCGGCCGTCGCGTACGCGCCGGGGTTGCGTGCTCCTCGGGCGCTCAGAGCATCAGGACGAGCATGTACCCCATGGTGATGCACATGGCGATGTGACAGAGCATCTCGGCCCGGGGGGCCAGGAACGGCTGGCTGCCGCGGCCGGCGGCGAGGGTGGCGCTCGGGACGTGGCCCGGCTCCGCGCCCGGGCCGCCGCCGCCGACGAGGACCGGCTGGCGCGACAGGACGCTCAGCCGGTCGACGTGCCACACCGCCGAGACGCTCAGGACGGCCAAGAAGAACAACGGGAGCCCGACGTAGTCGGCCGTCCCCCCGGCTGCCCCCATGGCCATCCCTCCTCCGTTGGTGGCGCTGGCGGGGGAGGCGGCGAAGTACATGTAGAGCATGGCGCACGACATGACGAGGTGCGTCAGGTAATGCGAGACGTGGTGCAGGTCGCCCGGGGGACCCTCCCCCACGTGGCGGGCGACGAACACGGTGCTCTGCCACCCGAACCAGGCGGCGAGTCCCACGAAGACGGCCTCCCACAGCCCAGTGGGCAGCGTGGTCAGCGCGGGCACGAGCATCCCGGCCATGGCCACGCCCATGGACACGTGGGCGATGTTGATGTCGACGTTGATGCGCCGGCGCATGTGCCGCGCCAGGAGCAGGCGCGCCGAGCAGTAGGTCGACACCGCCACCATGATCCCGGCGAAGGAGTCGGGGAGCCACCCGGGTCCGGACATTGCGCTAGGCCGCCACGCTCTGGCGGTCGAGCTCGGCCGACGCGCTGCGCTGCGACGGCCAGTAGGCGGCGGCGATGAGGACGAGCAGGGGCCCGGAACTGGGGTCGGTGCCGGTGCCTGTGAAGATGCCGCCGAAGTTCTCCCCGAGCACCCAGATGGCGGCCCCGAGCACGAGGGCCAGCGCCGTGGTGGCCCGGGCCAGCGCGGGGGGGAGGAACACGCCCACGGCGACCACGCCCAGCGCGGCGGCCAGGGCCACGGAGACGCCCAAGCCCCGTTGCGCGAGGGCACCGGCGACGTGGTCGTCGAGCCCCGCCAGCCACCGGGGCTGCCCGGTGGCCATCTGACGCACGAGCTGGTTGAGGCGCTGGGGCGAGCGGTTGACCCCGAGCACCGCGAACCACGCCAGCAGTGCCCACAGCACCACCCACACGCCCCGGGCGACCGATGTGCCGACGGCCCGGGCGGCGACGAAGCGCGGGTTCGTGCCCGCCCGGTCCGCCGGCCACAACACCACGGCCAGCACCGCGTACAAGAGCACGGCACCGGGCGCGCCGCTCACCGGATTGGCCGTGCCGGAGAACAGCCCGCCGAGGCCCTCGCCGAACCACCACACCACGACCGACCACGCCATGGACAGGGCGAGCGCCGCCTTCAGCGCCGGTCGCCAGGCGATGCCGAAGGCGATCAGCAACTGGAGGCCGGCGAAGAGGGAATCGGCCACCACCGAGTGGTGGCCCACGACGAGGTCTCCCCAGGTGATGGAGTGGGCGATGGCGGACGGGTTGCCCTGGGCCGTGCCCGCCAGCATCTGCGTCCCGAATGCCCGGGTGAACATGAACGGCTGGAATTGCAGGAGGCCGTCGACCAGCCACGCCGTGGCCAGCAGAAGCTGCAGGACCCGGCGCACGTCCCGGGATCCCCGGCGGGCCCCCACGGCGGGGGACCGAACGGCGCTGACCGCGACCGCCACGTCCGTCATGGTCGCCCAGCCCTCCCTTCCAACGGCTCGCCCCCGTCGGTGAGTCGGCGCCCCAGCAGGCTACCCCGGCCCGCTGCCCGCTCCAGCGCGATCCCGGGCCGCGAGGTGCCCGGCATGCCGCCCCCCGACGCTCCGTGGCCTGTGTACGAGAGGCATGCGGCCGGCGTCAAACGTGGTGTTTGCCAACGTGAGGGTCGCGGGGGGAGAACTCCCCCTCGGGCAAGCCCCAGACCGCCCTTTGGTGTCCAGGCACAAGCCGGCCGTTCGCGCCGACCCATTCTGAGGTCGGGGTTCGCCACTCAGCCCGCCGCAGACCCCCGGGCAGCGCGACAAAGCGATCGGTGGTGGCGAAGTCGACCGGAGCGCCTTGCTCGTCGAGAAAGACCCTGCCGGTGACGCTCCGTCCGGCGTCCCTCAAGGTCACGTCGAAGGTGACCGCGTCAATCTCGGCCCAGGTCACCTCCGGTCGGAGCAGGAAGCTCGGGGCGATGAAGAGCGCATCATTGAGGTAGGTGGTGAGTTCGCCGATGTCGAACTCCTCGCCCTCGCCCTTGCATAGAGGTCCTTGCCGGTCATGGGCATCCGCGCCAAGCGGACGCGCAGTACGAACACCCGCCCAACCGTGATGGCCGAGTTGTACTGCCACGCTTCTGCTGGCAGCCAGCCCATGCCGGGTCGCATCCGGAAGCGGCCGGTGAAGCGGGCCCGGAACGACCAGTCCCGGGGACGGTCGACGACTCCCATGAACCGCAGATATCGCTGGACCGGAGGGGGAAGCCGTACGAGATCGGCGTCGGCCACGGGGGTCTCGTCACCGGGTCCTGGGGGTAGCCCGGCTGCGATCATCTCTCGTTCCAGTCGCTCGAAGAGGCGGCCGCCGAGCCTTGGCTGGACTGCTCGGGCGCTGGCCGTGGCTTCTGACGTTGTGGTCGTCATCACGCCACCTCCTCACGTCGACGAGGTGGTCAACGTGGGTTCTCAACTCGAATCTGATCAGACCAGGCATCAATCGCCGGCCACTCCCGGTTGTCGCCAGACACCTTCATGGCTTTCGCCAACCGGCGTTCGGAAAAGGACATCTGGTCCACCTTCACGGCACCGCCGAACAGCTTGTGCTCGCGCACGCTGACGACTGCCTTGAGGTCGGCCAGCTCAACTGGCTCCACCCTCTCCTGGTCGCCGATGGGGCCGGAGCTGAAGAGCCAGACCGAGTGTCCCTTGAGCAGCGCCTGGTTGCGTCGCATGAAGGCGACCGCCTCCTTGTTCCGGTGCCCCGTGTAAATCGAACTCCCCAGCACGAAGGCATCGAAGCCAGCGACGTCTGCGAGTTCGGCGATGGACCGTAGCTCTACCTCTAGCCCCTCCGGCAGGGCCAGCGTGCGGTTGTCCTGCTGAAGGGTTCCAAAGTGTCGATCAGGCCGCTGACCTAGGACTACGTAGGAAATTGGGCACACCCCGCTGGTGCCACCTTGCGTTGCGCAAAGTACGAAAATCGGACTATCCGATATTCGGAACATCTGCTAGGCTTTGACTGTGTCGAGAACCACACTGCGGGCCAAAGGACAACTGACTCTTCCCGAGGAGATCCGCGCCGCGGCGCATCTCGAAGAAGGCGATCTCCTGGATGCCGAGATCACGGCCGAGGGCATTCTGCTCAGGCCGCAGAAGGTCATCGACGCCACCCAGGCGTGGTTTTGGACGAAGGAGTGGCAGGAGGGGGAGCGGGCAGCGGATACCGATCTTGCCGGAGATCGTCTGGAAACCTTCGGCTCCGGCGAGGAGCTCCTCACTGCCTTGGGGAGTCGGGCAAAAGCTCCGAGGCGGGCGCGGCGCGCTCGCTGACAGAGCGTGCCCACCTTTGCCTGGTTGGCCCGCTTCGGCGCCGATTTCGACGCGCTTTCGGCTGACCAGCAAGAAGCATTTCTGGCGGCGGTCGCAGACTTTGTAGCGGACCTCAAAGCGGGGGCGTTTCGATCAAGTCTTCGCGTGAAGGGTGTGAAGGGTGCCGCCGGCATCTTCGAGATGACGTGGGCCGCCGACGGGCGGGCGACCTTCGAATACGGGAACGAGATCACCCCTGGTGAAACCCACATCATCTGGCGACGCGTGGGTACTCATGATGTATTCAGGATTCCGTGATGAGGAGAACCGTGGTGCACGTGGTTTCGGTCAGTCAAGAACGCCGATCATGGTGCGTGAATTTGCAAGAGTGCAGGTAGGTAGCTCGGCCGCGAACTTACGAACTTGCAAACCTATTGCCAGGTGAAACGCCCCGGCACGATCATGGTGCGAGACGACCTCCGTCTGGTGGACTCGGCGATCGGCCTAGCCCGTCGGACGCTCAAGACCATCCGGGCAATCTGGCGTGGGCGTTTGGGTACAAGGTGGCAGCCATCCCGGTCGCCGCCGCCGGACTCCTCAATCCGCCGATGGCGGGAGCCGCCATGCCGCTCTCGTCGGCGTTCGTGGTGTGGAACAGCGCTCGGTTGCGTCAGTCGGCCACGTCGCGCTCTCCGGCAAGGACCAGCGTCGTCGAGGCGTCGGACGCGCCGGGCACGACGGTGGCGCTGGGCGAGGAGCCGAGACCGCCCCGGCGTGCACCGGTGCTGACGAGCGGGTAGCGCCACGTCCGGTCGATGCCGGCGCCTGACGACAGGGGAGACGGCGTCTGCACGCGGTTCCGGCTGCGGGTATCACCAATAATGAGGAGCAACGGAACCGACCCCGTGCCTGGTCGTCCACGCGTGGCGTCGACCCAGGTGAGCGGGCTGGGTCCCGAGAGGCCGCTCCTGCGTTCGGCCAGCGCCGCGCCGAAAACAGACCTGCGCATCTCGTGGGGTCACCGACCGTGGCCGTGGCGCCCGTTCGTGGGCGTCGCCGGGTCTCCCGGCTCTCGATCGGCCACGCGAGACGCGCCGAGGCGGCCGCCGCGCCGGAGAGGACGGCGCGGTGCGGTTGGCGGCGCGCCACCAGCACCGGTCGTGGGGGGGGGAGCGCTGCGTGGCGGTCGCCGGTGGTGGTCGGGCGTGGCCGGTTCGCCGAGCGCCCGGAGGGGAATGGTGCACACGGGCGGTGCCACGCTCCACGCGCAGCCCGGCACCCGCTCCGGGCCGGGGATCTCGGGAACTTCGCCTCGAACCCTGTGGTGGCGGCGGGCGGGCCGACGTACGGTAAGGCGACTCATCGTCCCCATACAGGCGACCAGGGAGCATGCACATGGCCAGTGAAGGGCTGCACGAGGCGGCGGAACTCCTCGACGAGGCGACCGTGGACTACCACCGGGCCATGACGTCGCTGTGCGAGGAGCTCGAGGCCGTCGACTGGTACGACCAGCGGGTGAAGGCGACCTCCGACCTCAGCCTGGCGGCGGTCCTCGCCCACAACCGCGACGAGGAGAAGGAGCACGCCTCCATGACCCTCGAGTGGCTCCGGCGCCGCGACCCGGTGTTCGACGGGCACCTGCGCACGTATCTGTTCACCACCGAGCCCATCACCGAGATCGAGGTCGAGGCCGAGGCGGGTTCGGGGGCCGAGGCGGGTTCGGGGGCCGAGGCGGCCACCGGCGCGGGCTCGGGATCGCTCGGCATCGGGAGCTTGAAAGGATCGGAATGATGAACCACCTCCAGCGGGAGCTCGCCCCCGTTCCCGATATCGCCTGGCAGGCCATCGAGCAGGAGGCGAAGTCCCGCCTCGAGACGCACCTGGCGGCCCGCAAGCTCGTCGACTTCGAGGGACCCCTGGGCTGGGCCCACGCGGCCACGGTCCTCGGCCGCACGACGACGGTCGCCGGCCCGGCCCCGAACGTGACGAGCCGGCAACGACGCGTCCTCCCGCTGGTCGAGCTGCGTGCGGACTTCACGCTGCGTCGCAGCGAACTCGACGACGCCGAGCGCGGGGCGCTCGACCTCGACCTGGCGGGTGTGGAGGACGCGGCTCGCCGCATCGCCCTGGCGGAGAACACCGCCGCGTTCCACGGCTACGGGGCCGGAGGGATCAGCGGGATCACCGAGAGCGCCTCCCACCCCCCCCTCACGTTGCCCGGCGCCGCCGACCAGTACCCCACGGCGGTGGCGGGAGCCGTCGACGTGTTGCGCGTCGCCGGGATCGGCGGCCCCTACGGGCTCGCCCTGTCGCCGGGGATCTACACCGAGATCACCCAGACCGCCGAGCACGGCGGTCACCTGCTGCTCGACCACCTGCGCAGGATCCTCGACGGGCCTCTGGTGTGGGCGCCGGGAGTGGAGGGAGGCATCGTGCTCAGCCTGCGGGGCGGGGACTTCGTCCTCGAGTGCGGGCAGGACCTCTCCATCGGCTACGCGTCGCACGACGCCGACACGGTGGCGCTGTACCTCGAAGAGAGCTTCAGCTTCCGGGTCGTCGAGCCCGACGCCGCCGTGGCCCTGCGGCCCAAGAAGAAGGGGTAGCCGGTCGCCACTGGCCCACGCCGGCTTCCCGACGCAGGGGTCGCACCGCGCCTGGCGGGCACGCGCCGTGCACCACGGCTCGTGTTCCCGACGATGTGTCAGCTTGTGTCGACAGTGCCCTGCCCCTGCGACCCACGCGCCCGGGGGGCCAACGATTCGGCGTCGGCGACGAGTGCGGCCACCCCGGCGGGCTCGACGAAGCCGGTGCGCTCCGCCGCCCCGACGGCGCGCATCGGGGCGTGGGCGACCACGCGCCGGTACGGCGCCGCGTCCGGGTCGAGCACCGGAGAGCGGTCGAGGTCGACCAGCTGCTCGGGTGCGGTGGTGTCGATGTCCATGGCCTGGTGGTGCTCTCGAGCCTGGTGGTGCGCTCGCCACGCTGCATCGGCGCCGTCCGCTCGCCGCCGACGCACGAGGCGCGCCGCTCAGGACCCCCGCTCGCCGGTCACCGCAGCGTGGAACCGCTGGAGGCGCTTGCCCGCCTGGACCACGTCCGGGGCGATGTGCGCGTCGAGGCGCCCGAAATGGCCCTCGCTCACGACGATGGCCAGGTCGATCAGGGCGTCCTCCAGCCGGGTGAGGCGGTCGTTCACGTCCATGGCGGTCTCCGATCTGTCCCCGGGTCGGCACGCCCGTCGCGCCGCGGGGTCACGACGCGGCGCCGGCGCGAAGCTGCACGGTGACGCTGCTCGTGGCGGGCGCCAGCGTCACGGTCCCCGTCGACTGGTCCACGGCGCCCGACGAGGTGGCGGCGATGTTGTTCACGAAGGAGGGCAGCTCGAACGCCACCTGCCCCGAGGGCCGCCGGCCGCTCACGGCCAGGGACACCGACGTGCCCGTGGAGGTGATCCTGAGGTTCAGCCTCTGGCCGTCGACCGTCGGGAAACGGGTGACGGCGATCGACGAGCCGGCACCCAACCACGACGCCGGGACGCCGCGGCCGACGACCACCGTGCCGTCGGATCCCTGCGCCACCAGCGAGTCCAACAGGACCTCGTTCGCCTGGGCCATGCCCCAGGCGTGGGGACACGACCCCTGGCCCGCCGCCGGGTGCTCCCCGACCCACGGGGTGCTCGCCGAGGGGGCGGTGGCGCTCTCCCACCACGAGTAGGGGCCGCTCTGGGTGTGCTCGATCATGAACTCGTACCCCAGGATCCCCTGGTCCCGGTAGTTGACGCTCGCCAGCCCGTCGGTGCCGCTGCCCGCGTTGTAGCCGCTCGAGTAGTAGTAGTCGGTCGGGAAGCCGCCGAAGGTGTCGGGCGGGAGGATGCCGGCGAGGCGCTGGAACCCGTACGCATAGGTGGCGTCGATCATGGTGACGCCCGGTCCGCTGAGCGTCGCCCCGAACAGCGCCCCGTCCCAAGCCCAGCGGCCGAGCGGCGACGCCCAGTTGGCGTCCTGCGGATTGGCGCACCGGTCGGCGGTGTTGGGCTCGACCATGGAGCACGGCACGTAGTCGAGGCCGCCGTGGCCGATGGTGGCGGCCAGGGTCTGGTTGGTGGCCGACAACAGGCTGTTGTACTGCAGCGCCGCCCACACGGCCTCGGACGTGTCGCCGACGCGTTGGGCGATGTAGCGGTAGGCCGCCAGGCCCAGCAGGGCCTCGTAGTCGTCCACGGTCCAGTACCCGACGGCGTCGATGTCATCGGTGGACTCCATGATCCCCGAGGGTCCGGTCCGGTCGGCGGCAACGGCGTGCGCCGTGTCCTCGATGCTCGGCTGGTCCTTGCCCAGGGGACCCTCCGAGGAGAAGTTCGCCTTCACGAACCCGAGGTCCCCCGTCTTCATCAGGTAGATGGCCCAGGGCCAGGCGTACGTCCAGACGCCGTCGTCGTACCCGTCGCCACCGGACCCGATGACGTTGCGCTCCTGGAGCAGCAGGGCGTGGGCGTCGGAGAAGGAGCCTTGGGTGAAGAAGTTGGCCAGGATGCCGATCGAGTCGTGGCTGTACTGGGACTCGTACCCGTTGACGCCGGTGTTCAGGTCGTTGCCGCTGCGGGCGATCTGCGTGTAGATGTAGCCGCTGCGATAGGCGTCGTCGAGGGCGGCGTCGGGCACGCTGATCCCGGCGATACCGGCGAGTTGCCGGTTCCAGAACGCGCGCATGTGCGCGTAGTGCTCGGCGAAGCTCCCGGCGCCGGCCAGCGCCTGGGTGCTCGGCCAGGGGTAGTCGTTCCCGAAGCGGTCGACGGCCACCACGTAGTCGTGGTCCACCGACGCGTGGGGCTTCACGGCGTCGGGGGCCGTGTCGAGGGGCACCATCCCGGAGGAGGGGGCGGGATCGGCGTTGACCGCGTGGGCCGTGGTGTTGCGCACCGCCACACGGCTGTAGACGGCCACGTAGGCGTGGCCCCCGAGGATCAGCCTGTCGGCGAACTCCGTGATCGAGACGACGGCGCCCGAGCGCGCGAAGGTCGTGATCTGTGCCGGAAGGTACCCGTCGGCGTCGGTCCACGTGGTCGGGGTGCCGGTGTAGATGCCGAAGCCGAAGTTCCGGTCGATGCCGTCTTGGACGAAGAAGGTCCCGCCCAGACACGTCACGACCGCTTGATCGTTGCCCTGCCATCCGATCGCCGAGGCGGTGCCGTACGCGCCGGTGACCGCTTCGGTGCTCGCGTTGTACACGCAGTCGTACTGCTTCGCCGGTCCGCCGCCCGTGGTGCGGACGGCCGCCGGCGAGCCCCCACCGCAGCCGGCGAGGCCGGCCGCCCCCATCACGACGGCCAGCAGCATCGACGCCGCGTTCCGCCAGGTGCGCATCGGCCGATTCTGGCAGGTCGCGCCGGGTGGGTCCCGGGATCACCGCCGGGGCCCGCTAGGCGACGGAGGCTCGCCGCCGCGGGCGGACGCCGGCCGGTGGTGGCGCGCGCCGCCGTCGGTCCCGGTGCCCGCGCCCTGCAGGCCGCACGCCGGCGGGCGATCCCGGGCGCGCCGGCGCCGTCGTGCGTCGGTCGGGGCCGTGGGAACTCGGGCGGGGTGGGGTTCAGCCCTCCCGACGCGACCGCCAGACGTTCGAGCGGAACGCCACATCGACGGTGACCTCGCCCTCGACGCCGAGCAGCTCCCGAAGGAGCCGACGGGCCTCGGCCATCACGCGCCGGCGGGTCTGCTCGGGCATCATGATGATCCAGCTGAAGGTGCCCAGCAGCCCGAGCAGCTCGTCGGCGTCGAGCGCGGCGTCCCACGCGAACACCCGGTGCTCGGGCGGCTCGAAGGGGACGCCGGGCGGGATCTCGAGAGTGGAGATCGGGCGCCCGCCGTCGCCCAGGATGAGGGTGGCGATCTCGCTGCCGGGCCGGTCGGTGTCGGCGGTCGCCGCGCCGCCGTGGGCGGCGAGCAGGCGCCGGGCCTGCACCAGGAACGGGCCGTCGGGATCGGGGCCGGACCACAAGGCGCCCAGGAGCCCGCCGGGCACCAGGATGCGCCCCACCTCGGTGAGGGCGGGGACCGGATCCATCCAGTGCCACGACGAAGAGGCGAGCACGGCGTCGGCGCTGGCGTCGGGGATGGGCATCGCCTCGCCCCGACCGGACACGGCCCGGACACCGGGGACCTCCTCGACGAGCACCGACCGCATGCGGTCGTCGGGCTCGACGGCCACCACCTCGTCGGCCCGGCCGACCAGGAGCCTGGCCAACGCGCCGGTGCCGGCCCCGAGGTCGACCACCCGGCCGACGTGCGCCGGGAGGAGCCAGTCCACGGCGGCCACGGGCGGACCGGGACGGTAGCGCCCGTAGTGCGACGCCACCTGGCCGAAGCTCCTCGAGCGCTTCGCCTTCTCCTCGGGCGGGAGGCTCGACAGCGCCACGTCGAGGTGCATCGGGTCGGGGCCGGTCACGTCGCCGACGTTAACGAAACGCGCGGTCGTCGGCGTCGACCGCCAGCGGCGGCGCGGTCGTCGGCGTCGACCGCCAGCGGCGGCGCGGTCGCCCGCGTGGGGCAGGCGCCGGGCGGCCGGGATCCGCCGATCCGGCGCCCACGGGTCCTCGAACGGGGGCGATCGAGGCGACCCGAGCGCGCACGCGCTCGAGCCGGGCCACGTCGTCGTCGGCGGGCCCGGAGGGCTGTCGGCGGCCCGGCTGCGCCGGTCGCCGGGGAACGACGGCCGTCCCGCCGGACGCTACAGTGACGCCCATGTCAGAGTCGACGGATCACGAACACGAGATCACGATCAAAGGGGGGTCCTTCGCGCTGAACGACCTCGGGCACCTGTTGCCGGGCATGGCGGAGATCATGCCCCTCATCGGCGAGAGAATCTGGAAGTGCTACTACGCCGGAAAGGCTCGGAACAAGCCGCTGGCGAAGTTCCAGCTCTCCGAAGCCGTGAACCTCATGCAGAAGGGTGCCATCTTGCGCCCGAAGTACGCCGAGGACATGGACGTCTTCATCGCACAGGATGTCGCGGCCGTCAGGAAGTGCATCGAGTCCGAGGAATGGGACGGTTTCGAGCCCGCCTTCTCGGCCATGATCGAGACGGCGAACGGCTATCACGAGAAGTACGACAAGGCGTTCCTGCGCTGGAAGTTGCCGGACCAGCCTCCGCCCGACCTGGACATGACGCCCGGAGGGTGAGCCGGATCCCGCCCGTCAGGTCAGGGAGTACTCGGGGCCTGAACCGCCCTCGGGCGGGGTCAGGCGGCCTCCCTTGGCCGAGATGGCGCCGCACTGCACGCAGTTCGACGGCGCCATCTGCACGCTGACCAGGCCGTCGTCGCCGACCGGGCCGGCCTCGTAGACCTGGGCCGGGCACAGGTGCACCCACATCTCCGCCACATCGGGCGGCACTCGTCGCTCGAGCACGATGTGGTTCGGTTGGTCGTCGCGCGTCTTGTTCCCCGAGGCGAAGACCGACGAGAGCTTGTCGAACGTGAGCGCGCCATCGGGTACCGGGTAGCGCGCCGCCCGATCGGTGTGGATGAGCGGCTGCTGGTCGTCGGCCTCCGACGCCATCTTGGCGATGCTGACCCGGCCCTTGGAGACGGTCATGGCGCTGGCCAGGGCGCCCCCCATGAAGAACCCGTGCCCGAACGCCTGGCGCATGTCGCGCACCTCGTACAGATCCTTCGAGATGAAGCTCGACCCGACCGCGTCGTCGTAGGAGCTCAGCGGTCGTCCGCCCTTGAGCGAGGCGAACGCCGACTCCGCTGCGAGGCGCCCCGACTCGATGGCGTAATCGACGCCTTTGAGCGTGGGGATGTTCACCATTCCGGCGCCGTCGCCGCACAGCAGCAGGCCCGGCGCATGGAGGCGCTTGGGGAGCGAGTGGAAGCCGCCGCTCGGGATGGTCTTCGCTCCCCATTCGACGCGCTCGCCACCCTGCAGCAGCGCGCGGATCTTCGGATGCGTCTTGAATTCCTGCAGGAGGTCGTGCACCGACAGCTGGCTGTCGCGGTAGTCGAGGCCGACCACCATCCCGATCGTGAGCATGTCGTCGCCCATGGGGTAGATGAACGAGCCACCGAACTCCCGGTACTTGGCCGCGCTGCGCAGCGGCCAACCCATGGTGTGGATGATGCGCCGCAGCGGGGTGGGCACCGTCCACACCTCCTTCACGGCGAGCTCCCACACCTGCGGACGGTCCGGACGGAGCCCGAAGTGGTCGAGCGCCACCCCGGTCAGGTGCCCCTGGGTCCCCTCGGCGAGCACCGTGATCCCGGCCACGATGTCGGACCCCGGCTCGAAGTTCCGCAACTCCTCGCCCTCGGGCCCCCGGCCCTTGTCACCGGTTCGGACCCCGACGACGGCGCCGTCGGAGACGAGCAACGTCCGGGCCGACGTCTCGGGAAGGACCATGGCTCCGGCGTCTTCGGCTTGCTCGCCGAGCCACCGTCCGAGCCTCGACAGCGAGAAGATGAAGTTGCCGTGGTTGCGCATGGGCGGGGGCGGGGGGATCGGCAATGCGCGGGTCCTCGTCATGACGTAGACCGACTCCGCCGGGACGGGGCCGTAGCCCGGGATGTCCTCGATGCGGACACGGTCCCCGAAGAGCCGGCGGATCGCCCTCGGCCGGACGATCACCCCGGACAGGAGGCGGGACCCGGGATGCCTCCCCTGTTCGGCGACGGCGAGGGGCACATCGCCCAGAGTCGCCGCCGTCTCGGGGTCCTCCTCGAGGAGCTGGCCGAACCGGATGGCGCACGCCAGGCCGGCCGGGCCGGCGCCGACCACGAGCATGCCCACCTCGATCCGGGCGTCGACGGGGTCGGTCGGCTCGGCGACGAACGCGCTCGCCCGGAAGGGCGGTGGATAGTCGGCCGGGCGCGCCATCAGGATCGGCGCCGGCGCAGGAGCTCGAGCAACTCCGGGACGATCGTGTGCACGTCGGCCACCACCGCCAGATCGCAGAACTCGAAGATGGGCGCCCGCGGGTCCTTGTTGATGGCCACGATGGTCTCGGAGTTCTGCATGCCCACCTTGTGCTGGACCGCGCCCGACACGCCGAGGGCGACGTAGAGCTTCGGCGCCACCGTCTTGCCCGTCTGGCCGATCTGTGCCGAGTGCGGGCGCCAGCCTGCGTAGACCACGGCGCGCGTGGCGCCGACGACACCGCCGAGGACCTCCGCGAGGTCCTCGGCGAGCGAGAAGTGCTCCGGTGCACCGAGGCCCATCCCGCCGGTGACGATCGCCGGCGCGCCCTCCAGGGAGGGACCGCTGTCCGCTTGGACCACCCGGTCGACGACCGTCGCTGCTCGCGAGTGGCTGGCGAGCTCGACCGAGACGTCGTGGACCTGTGCCTGGCCGCCCTTCTCGACTGCGGGGAAGGAGCCGGCACGCATGAGCGCGAGGCGGGGGGTCGAGCGCCAGCCCACGTCGACGAGCAGGGAGTCCGACAGTGCAGGCCGCTTGCCCACCACTGCGCCGTCACTGCGCACGATGTCGACCAGGTCCCAGTTGAGCCCGGCGTCGAGCCGCGCCGCCAGACCGCCGGCGATGTCGGCGGCGAGGACGGAGTTCGAGAACAGCACGGTGTCGTACCCGCCCTCGCGCACCACGTGCGCCAGGACGTCGATCCGGGGCTGGGCGAGCGGCTGCGTGAAGACGTCGCCCTCGGCGACGTGGACCGTGGCGGCACCGAACGTGCCGACCTCGGACGCCAGCGCCTTCACCTCGATGCCGCCGACGAGCACCGCCGCCACGTCGTCATCGAGTTCCCCGGCCTTGGCGAGGACGCCGAGCGGGCCCCGGCAGAGCTCGTCGCCGTTGTGCTCCACAAAGACGAGGGTGCTCATACGAGCTGTCTTTGGACCAGGAAGTCGACGATCGCCTGGGCCGCCCCGTCGTGCGCCTCCACGGTGATCGCATTGGCGCGCGGCGGCGGGTCGGCGATGCGGCGCACCTCGGTCTTCGAGCCCGCGTCGCCGACCGCCGGTGCCTCGACGCCGAGGTCCGAGAGCGTGAGCACGTCGAGGGGCTTGCGCTTGGCGGCCATCACGCCCTTCAACGAGGCGTAGCGCAGCTCGTTGATGGCGTCGGTCACGGCGACGATCGCCGGCAGGGGCGCCTCGATCACGTCGTCGCCGACTTCGGTCTGCCGGGTGGCGCGCACCGTGGCATCTCGGATCTCGAGCTTGGTGACCTGGGAGATGGCGGGGAGCCGCAGCCACTCGGCAACCGCCCCCCACAGCACGGCGCCGCCCCCGTCGCTCGTTTGCTGGCCGAACAGGATCAGGTCCGGCCCCTCGCGCTCGAGCGCCTTGGCGAGCACCTTGCTCGTCGCCAGCATGTCGGACCCGACTGCGGCCGGATCGCTCACGAGCACCGCACGGTCGGCGCCGAGCGCCAGCGCGCTGCGCAGCGCCTCGGCCGCCGCCTCGGGACCCATGGACACCACGACGACCTCGGCGTCGGCGTCGTCCTTGATCCGGAGGGCCTCCTCCACGGCGTACTGATCGAAGGGGTTGATCTCGCCCCCGCCCGAGCGGTCGAGGCGCGTGGACCGGGGATCCAATCGCGCTCTCCCGTCGGGGACGCATTTCACGCAGGACACGATCTTCATAGGGCGGCAATCGTAGTGCGTGCCTCGGAATCCCCGCGATGAACCACACGGTGGCCGGGGACCCCTCCGGCGTGCCGGTGTCGCCCGGAGCGACGTCCCGGCGCCCGGGAAGGATGCTGTTCAGGACCGTCTTCGGGCGCGTGGCGCAGCGGACGCCCCAGCACTCGTGGCCGCGTCGGGCGCGGCGGGGATCACCCGACGGGATCGGTGTCGGCTGCCGCCTTTGCCGAGCCGGCGCCCGCCGACGCCCGCGCCGCGGCGACGGCGCGATCGGGTGCCATCGTCATGCCCGCGGCGGCGGCCGCCGGTTCGGGGCGACCGGCGAGGGCGTAGATCTCCGAGCCGTCGACGGTCTCGTTGGCGATGAGCAGCTGTGCCACCTTGTCGAGCACGTCGCGATGCTCCGTGAGCACGGCGGTGGCCCGCTGCTCGGCTTCGCGCAGCAGACGGGAGACCTCCGCGTCGATGGTCGCCTGGGTCTGTTCGGCGAACGGCCGGCTGGAGAACGCACCGCCGCCGCCGTCGAGGAAGACCGAGCCCCCCGAGGGGTAGCCGACCGGCCCGACGGCCGAAGACAGGCCGAATTCCCGCACCATCTTGGTGGCCAGCTCCGTCGCCTTGGCGAGGTCGTTGGCGGCACCTGTCGATCCCTGCTCGAGCACCACGAGCTCGCCGGCACGGCCCCCGAGGAAGACCGCCAGCATGTCGTAGAGGTAGTCCTCTCCGTAGAGGTGGCGCTCGACGAGGGGGAGTTGTTCGGTGACGCCGAGGGCTTGGCCGGCGGGGAGGATGGTCACCTTGGCGATGGGGTCCGCATTGTCGGAGTACGCGGCGACCAGCGCGTGGCCGGACTCGTGGACGGCGACGGCGCGCTTCTCGTCGGGCAGCAGCACGTTCGAGCCCTCGCGCCGACCGAGGATGATGCGGTCACGGGCTTCGTCGAAGTCGGCGGCGCTGATCACCTCGCGGTTGGCCCGCACGGCGACGATGGCCGCTTCGTTGACCAGGTTGGCCAGGTCGGCCCCCGAGAACCCGGGCGTCCCCCTCGCCACCACCTCGAGGTCCACGTCGGGGTCCAGGTGCTTGCCTTGGCAGTGGACCTGCAAGATGGCCAGGCGCTCGGGCAGCGTGGGGAGCGGGATCGTGACCTGGCGGTCGAAGCGGCCCGGTCGCAGCAGCGCCGGGTCGAGGATCTCGGGTCGGTTGGTGGCGGCCAGGACGACGATGCCGGTCGCCGGATCGAATCCGTCCATCTCGGCCAGCAACTGGTTGAGCGTCTGTTCCCGCTCGTCGTTCGACACGATGGCGCCCCCGCCGCCCCGGCGCTGGCCGATGGCGTCGATCTCATCGACGAAGATGATCGCCGGCGCTCGCTTGCGGGCCTGCTCGAACAGGTCGCGGACGCGCGCGGCGCCGACGCCCACGAACATCTCGACGAAGCTCGAGCCGGTGACCGAGAAGAACGGGACGTCGGCCTCGCCCGCCACCGCTCGGGCGAGCAGGGTCTTGCCCGTGCCCGGAGGCCCGACCATCAAGATGCCCCTCGGCGCCATCGCCCCCGCCCGCGCGTAGCGCTCGGGGTGCCGGAGGAAGTCCACCACCTCGCGGATCTCGAGCTTCGCCCCCTCGTACCCGGCCACGTCGGCGAAGGTCGTCTTCGGCCGTTCCTCGTCGAACACCTTCGCCGTGGACCGGCCGACCCCGAGCACGCCTTGCATGCGCCCTGCGGCCCCCTTCGACAGCCGCCACCACAGATAGCCGAAGATCACGAAGGGGAGGATCAGGATCAGCCACGACAGCACTTCGGACCCGAAGGACGTGCCGGTGGTGTCCGCCGTGATCTGCACCCCGGAGCTCTGCAGCTGGTCGAGGAACATCTCCCCGGCCTGGGGAGGGATGGCCGTCGTGTATTGCTTGTTGTTGGTCAAGGTGCCGGTGGCGCTGCCGGTCGTGGCGATGGTGACGGTCTTCACCTTGTGGGCCGAGACGTCCTTCAGGAACTGCGAGTAGTCGAGCGTGACCTGCTGCTGGCCCTGGGTCGTGGGGAGCGTGAGGTACAAGACGATGAAGATCAGGAAGGCCATGAGCCACAGGTAGTGGCGCCAGGCGGGGGGCGGCGGCGGGGCGCTCGGAGCGCTCTTGTCGCCCGGCGGTGGGGGAGTGGCCTGCTTGGTCATGGTCTTCGGCTGCCACAATAAGCCCTGTTGTGGGGGCCGTGCGGTCCCGGCGGCGTCGAGCGAACGGCGGACGCTGGCGCTCGGTCAGTCGTGCCCGGGGTGGCCCTTGAGCTCCACGATGATCTCCAGGTACGGCGCGGCCCCCACGTTGTGCGCCCGCTCCACGCCGCCCCGCCCGACGTGGACCACCGCCCCGGGCACGACGTCGGCCGCCATCGCCTCGGCGAAGGGCCCCTCGCTGTCGGGCTCGGGGATCACGGCGATCCGGTCGCCCGCCACCTGGATGAGGAGGTGGTCGAGCTCGTGGCGGTGGACGGCGCTGTGCTCGCCGGGGGCCAGCTTCAGCCGCCACACCCGCACCGCGTCGTCCTCGTAGACGACCTTCGTGCCGATGTCCCCGAGGACCCGGTCCGCACTCACGGGGTGGCGCCGCGCAGACAGAAGGCCACCAGGTCCTGGGTCTCGCGCCCGCCCGGTGTGGTGCCCGCCGCCAGATGCGAGCGCAAGGTGGCGAATGACAGGCGGTAGACCATGACCGCCGCGGCGCGCGCCGCGTTCTTCGGGGCGCCGGCGCGTCCCGTCGGCCCCGAGCCCAGGCGGCGGATCGGGTCGTCGAGCAGCCCGATGAGCAGGTCGACCGACGCCTGCTGCTCCTCGGGGAACAACTCGGACAGGCGCTGCTCGCTCGTCACCCACGGACGCGTGCGGGCCGCCGCCCCGGGGTCCGACGCCTGGGCCAGGACCCCCTCGATCCAGGCCCGCACCTGGTCGGCGGCCGCAGGGGAACGCTGCATGCGGCGCCGGAGGGTGGCCAGGAGCCGGCGGCGCCCTTCGTCCAGCAGGGCCAGCATCAACTCGTCCTTGGACGTGAAGTACCGGTAGAAGGCCTGGGTCGACAGGCCCGCCTCCGCCAGGATCTCGCGCATCGACGGGTCGAGCGTCCCCGTGCGCTCGATGAGGGCGAACGTCGACTCGACGATGCGAGCCATCTCCCGCTCGTACTCGGCCCGGCGCCCGGCGACGGTGCGCTGCACCGCCCGGTGGGCCAGGTGCTCGGTCATCGACGGGTTCGTCACGGGCCTCCGCTCCGCCGGCGCACTCGGCCACCACGGCCTCGGTCGACCGGGCAGCACGGCGTTCTCTCAATCTAAGATCCGCGATCTGGCGGCACAAGGGCCGGGGTCGGCAGGCAGGAGGATCCGGGAGCGTGACCGGGCAGTTGCTCATCGGGGACGTGTTCCGAGGTGCCGCCCGCGCCGCCCCCCACCGGATGGCGGCCGCCCTGGGCGACGAGTCGTTGACCTTCGCCGAGCTCGACGCCGGCGCCAACCGCACGGCGCGGGCGCTGCGCGCCCTGGGCGTGGGTGTGGGTGCCCGGGTGGCGCTGTGGAGCGCCACGTCGCTCGAGAGCGTTCCGGTCTTCGCCGCCCTGGCCAAGCTGGGAGCCGTGCTCGTCCCCCTGAACGGGCAGTGGCGCGCCGACGAGGCTGCGGCGGTACTGCGCCGCGTCCGCCCCGTGGTCCTCGTGGCCGACCCCGATCGGGCGGCGCTCGGGTCGTCGCTGGCCGCCGGGGTCGGCTTCGACGTGCTCACGTTCGGGGAGCTCGCCGGGCGCGCCGCGGCCGAGCCGGCGCACGACGTCGGCGCCGCCATTTCCGAGAACGACGCGCACGTCGTCTTCTCCACGAGCGGGTCGTCGGGCTCGCCCAAGGGGGCGGTGCTCTCGCACCGGGCCAACGTCCTGCGCTCGTTGCCGGGCGCCCTGCTCGAGCCGCGCGGCGCCATGGTGTGCCCCTACCCGCTGTTCCACATGGGCGCGTGGACCATCGCGTTGCAGCAGTGGCAGGCGCGCGACGCCGTCGTCTTCGTCGGTTCGGCCGATGCGCACGAGATCGGGGAGGCCGTGGCCCGCCACCGCGCCGCCCGGCTCAACTGCGTGCCCGCCGTGTGGACGCGCCTGCTCGCAGCCCGTGCGTCCGGGGAGGCGCCCGCCGACGACCTGTCGTCCATCCGCTTCGCCGACACCGGCACCTCGGCCACGCCTCGGGCGTTGCTGCGCAGCATCGCCGACGCACTGCCGAAGGCCCAGGTGCGCGTCTTCTACGGGTCCACCGAGGCGGGGGGCGTGACCGTCCTCGAGCACGCGGACATCGAGCGCAAGCCGGGCAGCTGCGGGGTGCCCGGACCCCTCACCACCGTGCGCGTGGACGACCAGGGGCGGCTGTGGGTGGCCGGCCCGCTGCTGTTCGACGGCTACCTCGACGATCCCGAGGCCACGGCCGAGGCGCTGGTCGACGGATGGTACGACACCGGCGACCTGGCCGAGACGGACGGCGAGGGCTATCTGTCCATCGTCGGGCGAGCCCGCGACGTGATCCGCACGGGCGGCGAGACCGTGGCGCCGCCGGAGGTCGAGGCTGTGCTCGGCACGCTTCCGGCGCTGTGCGACGTGGCCGTCGTCGGGCTCCCCGACACCGAGTGGGGCGAGGTCGTGTGCGCCGTGGTGGTGGTCGCCCCCGGGGCGGCCGCCCCCGACCTGGCCGCCCTCCGGGCCGCCTGCACCGGGAGGCTGGCGGCCTACAAGCACCCCCGGCGGCTGGCCGTCGTCGACGAGATACCCCGTACGGCGTCGACCGGCCAGGTCCAGCGCCGGCTGCTCGTCGACCTGGTCGGCTGACGAGCCCACCGAGGTCCGGGTGTCGAGCCTGGGGCCTGGGGATCACCCACGGTTGCAGAACAGTGTTCTTGCTCCATAGGATCACTGCTCTTGCGGCGCCCGGGCCCACCGGGGCGGGCGGAGCACCGACGGAGGTGTGGTGGAGCGCCAAGTGCTGCTGACGGGCATCGGGGGCCAGGGCGTGCAGCTCGCCGCCCAGGTCCTCGCCACCGCCGCGCTGTCCGAGGGACGCGACGTGCAGCTCTTCGCCAGCTATGGCGGCATGATGCGCGGCGGCAACACCGACGCCACGTTGGTGGTGGCCGACGACCGGGTCGAGTCGCCGCCGACGGTGGCCTCGGCCTGGGCGGCCCTCCTCCTGCACCACCAGTACGCCGCCCCCACCCTCGGGCGGGTGCGTGACGGGGGAGTGGTCCTCGTGAACGCCAGCGTGTGGGAGGGCGCCCTCGACGTGGCGCGTCTGCGGGTGGTGGAGGTGCCCGCCTCCGACCTGGCCGTGGACGCCGGCAACGTCATCGCCGCCGGCATGGTCATGCTCGGCGCCCTGTGCACGGCGACGGGCGTCGTCTCGCTCGATGCGCTGCAGCGTGCCGCCCGCGCCAGCGTGCCCCCCTACCGCACCCAGCACATCGAGCTCAACGAGCGCGCCCTCGAGATCGGTGCACGCGCCGTGTCCGGTGTGGTGGACGAGGCATGGCCGAGCCCGGCGTCAGCGGTGGCGGGGCCGTGATGGGCGGGCCCTTCGCCGGCGCGGTGCCCGAGGGGGCCACGGTGCTCACCCGGGGGACCGTCGTGATCGACGTCGAGGCGTGCAAGGGCTGTGACCTGTGCATCGGGGCCTGTCCGCCGGAGGTGCTGGTGATGACCACCCACGAGCGCAACGCCAGGGGGTACCGGTTCCCGGTGCTCCTCGCCGGGTGCACGGGCTGCCGGGCGTGCGCGCAGATCTGCCCCGATTTCGTGTTCCAGGTCTACAAGTACGAGACCCCGGTGCAGATCCCTTCCGGCCGATGAGCGCCCCGAGGGCGACGGCGCCCACTCGGCGCCTGCTCCAGGGGAGCGAGGCGATCGCCGAGGCCATGATCGCCGCCGGGTGCCGGTTCTTCGCCGGATACCCGATGACGCCGTTCACCGAGGTCCTCGAGCACA
>Ga0209415_10003957_pt1 | contig 27372 bp, 23 predicted proteins | sample PeaSoiSIISIP2007_FD_187696 | JGI IMG/M metagenome (GOLD analysis project Ga0209415, IMG submission 187696) | Peat soil microbial communities from Weissenstadt, Germany - SII-SIP-2007 (SPAdes) (version 2) | ecosystem: Environmental > Terrestrial > Soil > Wetlands > Peat | place: Germany... | reverse complement strand
GGCGGCAGGGTTGGCCCACGCCTTTATGCTGGCGCAGTTGGGTTTCCTGTGGGGGCTGCTGATAGCGGTGCGAGGGCGGCGGATTTTTGCCTATCGCTCATCCTGACGTGCGGCCGAATTGCTTAATATCCCAACTGCTCTTTCAGGGTTTGGGTCAGGGGCATGTAAAGCTCCAGTTTGCCCTCATAGGCTCGGCGCATCATTTTGACGCCTTGGATCTGGTCCTGAGGGGATTCTGATTGCAGTTTCAGGACTCCGGCGAACCACAGAGTTACCGGATGGCTGGGGTCGAGGTGTTCGGCCAGCGCCACCATAGGCGCCAGCCGTTCAGAACGGCCATGGGTCAGCAACCAGTTGAGATAAGGTGGCAGCACATCCAGCCGCTGCGGCGCCTGGGCCAGCAGGCGGCGGATGTCTTCTTCCCAGGTCTGGGACAGCTGTGCTTCATCGCTTCGGGCCAGGGGCGATCCCGGCTGCGCGAAGGCCTCGGCCGAGGTGGCGTTGATCAATGCCATCGACAGGCTGGGCGAGGCTGGCGGCAGGGCTTCGGCCTGGTGCTGGAGGGCCGTTAGGCAGTCGGCGCGGCCCGGAGGCAGCCTGGCGCCCATGTCGATGTCCTGCCGAACCGCTGTCGCCAGAATGCTGGAAAGACCGCGCCGGTCTCCGCTCAGATCGAAGGGAAGCAGGGGGGCTTGGCAGTCGTCTGCGCTCAGGCGGCTGGAAAGACGGCTTTCCTCCGCAGCCTGACGCCACAACAAGGCCGCCGTTGCCAGGAACAATGCCCCGCTCAGGGTGACGGCATAACGAGGAAGACACCAGTGGCGGCGGGCGGGGCGGGAGCTCAGTGCAGCGCAGGCCAGGGCCAGCAAAGGCAGATTGGCGGGAATCTCGAACCAGAATCCGTCCAACGCGGCCCAGCTCAGGGCGAAGGCCGTCGCCATCCAGGCCTTGCCGTGTGCAGGCCGGAAAGCGGCGGCGGCAGGCAACAGAACAGCCAGCAGGGCACCGAGGGGGCCGGCAGCCAGTCCGCCCTCTAAGGCGGCATTGTGACTGTGGAACAGGTCGCGTGCGACGCTGCTCCATTGGGTGTCGTAGATTTGAACGCCCGCAGATGGCAGGTTGCGGATCAGCTCGTCGGGGAACGCGCCCCAGCCATGGCCCATCCAGGCCTGCATGGACGGCAGCATGAGGTTCAGGATCTCTCCGCGCGACCACAGGGGAGCAATGCCGCCGATGGCTTCGAACGCCAGTGGCATCAACCCGGTCAGCAGGGTTAGGGGAACCAGCCATCCGGCCTTGCACCGAGCCCTAAAAAACCAAGCCGCCGCCAGGATCAGGGGGAAGCTGGCGAAGGCGGTGCGGCACCGCGAGATCAGCAGCACCGCGATGGCGGCGATGGCGAGAGACATCGCCCATTTCCGCCGCGTCTCGGTGGCGGCGAGGACCAGCAGGGCCAGAGCGGCATAGGCCAGATATTCGTTGAAGCCAAGGAAGCGGGTCTCTGGCCGCAGATTCCATTTCGCCAACAGGGGGGCCAGCCAGTCGATGCCTTGCAGGGCGAGGACCGTCGCGCAGAGAGTGCTGCCAAGGGCCACAGCCTGCACGATGGTCCACAGCCGGCGGCAATGGCGCAGGACCATGGCTTGGGCGGTAAAAACTGCCAGAGCAAAACACCACAGGATGCCTTGTCCGCTTTCAGCTGGCCCCAGCAGTGACCGCAAGGGGTGGTCGGCGAACGGCAAGGCCAGCAGGCCGACAGTCCCCAGGGCAAAGGCGGCCAAGCTCACAGGGGACAACAAAGCGCGCCCGACCAGCCGCCGGCTGCGCCTCATGGCGGCAAGACCAAGACAGCCCAGCCCGGCGGCGGCCATCAGGCCGACGACCATCGGCTGGCCGTCTTCCCAGGCGCCCAGGGCGAACAGGGGGTGGGCCAGCAGGATCAGCCCGCTGGCCAGGCTTAGGCTCAGCAATAGGAAAACGGGCGGTAAAGTCCGTGCAAGGGGAGATGGCGGAGGCTGCTTTGGTTCCAGAATATATGGCTCCTTGGGCTCGGCAATGGCCGTTATGGGATGCCGTCAGCAGGTGATCGCCGGTTCCTCGAATGCCGTTAGCCTGTCCAGGCTGAGCGCGTACAGAGAACAGGGGGATCTCCCTTTTGTCTATATCCGAAAAGAACATCATCTGGCTTGTCAGTGTCCTTTATGGATTGAGGAAGGTTGTTTATCGGCTATTTATCAGTGTTCTTGTCTTCGATAAAGGCGGTTGAATAGGGGGCTTGCATCTTCATTACTCAACTTTTTGGCTTGGAAGTTGACCGATGGCGGGTAATCAGGTAGCGTCCAAAATCAGGGGGGCGCCATAGCGAATTGGGCTCTTTTCGCTGTTTCGTTGTGGAGATGGGCATGGGGTCGGTACGGTTGGCGGCGAAAAGCCTGGGAATGCTGGTGGTGGCTGTGCTGGTTCTGGGTGTATGGAACCGCCGCGCCGAAGCTGCCTGCACCTATGGCGCCTGCGCTCCCAGCAACGCTACCGTAAGCAATGTCGTGGTGCGTTCAGCCGCATCTCAGGCGTCTGGATTGTTGTCTGATCGCATCAGCCAAGTGGTGGGCGGCGGAACTCTGTTCAACGTCTCGCCGGCTTCCCCCTCCACGTCTCAGGATAGCGGAGCCGATGTCGGCCATGCCGCCGGCGACAATGCTCAGACCTCCGGTGTGTGGGCCTCCGGCTCCAACCACTGGATTCGCGATACGGAAAGCGGCACCAGTTTCAGCGGCACCATCTCCGATGCCATCGGTGGTTATGATACTAAGATCAATGATGGGCTGTTGTTGGGCTTTGCTCTTGGCTACGAGCATCTGGGCGTGAACACCAATTTCAATCACGGAACTTTGACGGGGCAGGGGTTTGCTCTGTCGCCCTATGTCGGCTATCAGTTCAATGATGTCTGGAGCGTCAATGCCCAGATGAGCCATGTTTGGGCTTATTATGACGAGAAGCATTCCGGTGTGAGCGGAAGCAACACAGGCGACCGCTGGTCGTTCTCTGGAGACCTGAACGCCAACAAGGCATTGTCGCAAAATTGGCTGGTGGGTGGCTCTCTGGGCCTGTTCTATGTCAAGGAATTCCAGGCGGCTTACACGGAAACCAACAATAATCCGGTCGATGCAACGGCACCCTATACCGGCGAAGTTCGCCTGAAGGGGACGCTCGGCTATCGCCTGGTGGTCGGCGGCATGGAAGTGGTTCCCAATGTTTCCGCTCGTCTGGAATATGATCCCATTCACAGCAAGGCGCCTGTTATCGACCAATACGGCTCCCATGCGACCACCAGCGACTTCGGCGCGACGTTCGGCGGTGGTGTGCGCGGTCGCTTGGGGGACAGCACGACCTTGACGCTGGAGGGAACCACCGAGCAGTTCCGTCCCTATATGGATGACTATGGCGTCAATCTGACGTTGCGGATTCAGTTCTAACCAGATGCAAGACGACTTGCAGCATCGAAGCCTTCACGGAATGTCCGGAGCAATCGAAGGCAAGGTCCGGGAAATCGTATCGGGAGCGGTCTTAAGGCCGGTCGCTCCCGATGCGGAGTTGCTGGAAAGCGGGCTGGTGGACTCCATTTCCGCGGTGCATATCGCCCTGACCATCGAAGATGAATTCGGCTGCGTCATTCCCGCCATGGATATGATTCGCGTGTTCGCCACGCTCCACAGCCTTGTGGAGTTTGTTGCCGGGAACGCGACTCGCGGGATTTAGGCGACATGAGAGGCTGGCCTCGTCACCTTGCGGCTATGGCATGTGCCGCCGTACTTCTATTCCTTCTGGGCGACGTGGCCTCGCATGTTTCCGCGGGGCTCACGCTTCCCTATGACAGCCGCCATGCCCACCTCAACTCGCTGGGAGAGGGGCAGCCCTTCACCCGGGGCTACCAGTATGTTGCCGACCGGCTGCGCACGGGGGACGCCGTGGTGCTGTTCGCCTCGTCCGAACTGGTGAACCGTAAAACCCCTTTCGTTGCCCACAATTTTCTGCCCGATCGCCTGGGGATTCCGCTGGTCTCGCTGGGACGGGGATATTTTCAGTCTTTTCCCGAATATCTGCTGCTGTCGTCGCTGGCTCCGCAGTTGAATGCCAGCTCGCGGGTGGTGATCCTGTTTTCTCCGGGATGGATTAACCTCAACCGGGTGCCTCCGAATTTCTTTCCATATTACCTGCAGGACGACCTGGTGTACGACACCCGCCGTCATGGCGGCGACCTGGGCGATCTGTCGGGCTATCTGCATGATCGGTCGGACGATCTGGAGCATCTGTCTCCCGCCCTGAGGGAAGTGATGCGGGCCTTGCCGGTCGGCCCGCCGTCGCGGCCAAGGCGGCTGTTGGCGTGGGGCAGCGACCTACTCCTTCAGGCCAGGGGGTGGAGTTACCAATGGGTGGCGGCTCTCTACAAACTGTCGGCTTGGCTTGATGGTGGGGCACCTCCGGCCTTGCCGCCGGCCAGCGAACCGGACTGGCCGGACCTGGAGCGTCAGGCCATTGCCGACGAGACCCCTTTAATGACCAACAACCAGCTTTGGGTGCATGACCAGTACTTTACCCAATATCTGACGGATCATCCTCATGGCGGAGCGTCTCTTTTTGGGCAGGAAACGCATGAGGATGTCGAGTTGTCCTATCTGCGGCGCAATCTCGAACTGCTGAGAAAACACGATGCCAAGGTGCTGCTGGTGATCCTGCCCTTGAATGGACGGGTCTATGGCGACCTGGACCGCTTCCAGCCTGTCCGTCCGCAGATCCATGCCATGGCCGACGAGTTGGGCGTGCAGCTTTACGATATGTGGGAGCAGACGCCGGAGATCGGCCTGATGGGGGACGGGATGCATATCGGCAGTCTGGGCTGGGTCCGTATCGACCGCGCAATCGCACGGTGGGCGCGATGACGTCTTTCCTGCGCTGGGTACTGATATATGCCGGCCTCGGTCTGGCGCTGATCTACCATCTGGGCAAACCGGCCGATGAAGCGGGGCGCAGCCGTGTTGTCTTCGAATATCAGCAGTTCTGAGCCCATGCCGATCATGGCCGCCTCCCGCCTTGCCCGACCGGCTCTGATCCTTGGCAGCCTGGGGGTCGCCGCCCTTCTCTATGGGGCGGCATGGCCGCAGGCGGTGGGCTGGCTGGCGGTCATCCTGCTGGTGCGGCTGTTGCGTCAGCGCCGGTTGATGCCTCTGTGGCTGGCGCTGGTGGCCAGTTTGCTGCCGTTGCTGGCGGTCAAGACCTCGTTGAATTTCGGCTTTGGGCTGTTTGGTCTGTCCTTCGCCACCTTCCGCGCCATTGACGTATTGGTGTCCGAGCGGGACGGCGCGCCGTTCTCGCCGCTGGCTTATCTGGTCTATCTGACCTTTCCGCCGGTTTTGACGACGGGGCCGATGATCCGCTGGCGTGATTTCGCCGAGGATTTCCGGTCCTGGCCGCAAGGTTGGAGCCGGGAACAGGCCGGTGACGGCCTCGCCATGCTGGCCCTGGGACTGGTGCAGAAGTTCCTGTGCGCCGATCTTCTTCAGGATTTCGTGCTGGCCGCGTTGCCCGTCCACGACTACCGGCCGCAGATGATTGCCGCCAACGCCGTGGCCTATACCGTCTTTCTCTATTTTGATTTCGCCGGCTATTCCAACATGATGGCGGGAGTTTGCCGGTTGCTGGGTTTCCGTTGTCCGGTAAATTTCCGCAATCCCGCTCTGAGCAGCGATCCCCGCGACTTCTGGCGGCGCTGGCATATCAGCCTGTCGGAATGGCTGCGCGACATGGTGTTTTTCCCCCTGTACCGGCGGCTTTTGCGGCGTAAATGGTTCTTGCGCCATCAGCTTTTGGCCCAGAATCTGGCGACCTTCGCCACCTTGTTCCTGATGGGAACCTGGAACGGTCTGAAGCCCCAATATATTGCCAGCGGCACTTTGTTCGGGCTGATGAGCGTGGCGCAAAACAGCCTGGCGTTCCATGGGCATCGCCATGCCTGGCTGGGACGGTTCAATGGATCCAAGGCCGGAGCGGTGTTGGCGCGGTTGGGAACGCTTGTGGGGGCTGTGGCGGCCATCTATCTTTTCAGTGGCCGAGGGCCGGTCTGAGCCCCACGGCGAAGACTTGATCGCTCGCAATATCGAACGGAACGATATCATGCGTTTTGAGTGTGAAAGCGGACGGTTCCTTGAACCCGACATCGACCCCGACCGTTTGGCGGTGGTGGGGGCTGATCGGTCGCTGTCTTGGCGGGCGTTCCGGGATGAAGTGACCCGCTTCGTAGCCGAGGCCCGCGCCCTGGGAGCCGTTGCCGACTGTCCGATCATCCTGCTGGGCCACAAGCAGGCCAGCTTTCTGGTGGCCATGGCGGGCTGTCTGGCCTTGGGTGCGCCCTATGTTCCGGTGGATGTTTCGGTGCCGCCCCAGCGCCGCCGGCGCATCTATGATCTGGCCCAGCCTTACCTGGAATATGACTGTGCAAGCGGGTGCTTGCGTCGTCTTGGCTCCGCTCCGGTGACGCTGGACGAGAAAGGCGTGGCCTATATCATTTTCACCTCGGGCAGCACCGGCGATCCCAAAGGCGTGCAGATCGGTCGGGAATGCGTTTCTGAATTGTCTCGCTGGATTGGCGAGTCCTTCGGACTCCCGGCCAAGCCCGTGTTCTTCAATCTGGCGCCGATTAATTTCGACCTCACGGTGTTTGAAAGCTTCGGTATGTTGGCGTTGGGGGCGACCATCGTCCTTAACGATGCCGAGACACAACGGAACGGCTCGGCGTTAGTGCGGCGGGCGCGGGAAACCAAGGCCCAGGTCTGGGTATCGACGCCGTCTTCGGCATTCCAGCGGTTCGTCGATCCAGACTTTTGCGCGGAAGCGATGCCGGATATGGCGGTCTTCCTGTTTTGCGGCGAGGTCTTGCCGCCCGCCGTTCCCCGTTTTTTGCGGCGGCGCTTTCCTAAAGCCCGCATCATCAACTCCTATGGTCCCACCGAGGTCACGGTCATCAACACCCAGGTTGAGATCACCGATGACGTCCTGGCGGACCATGCCGTCCTGCCGGTGGGGCGCAGTAAACCGCGCGCCTGGTTGGAGATCGATCCCGCCAACGGCGAAATCCTGGCCTTCGGCGAGAACGTCATGCGCGGCTACCTCAACCGCCCGGACCTCAATGCCGGAAAAATGCTGCTGCGGGATGGCCGTCGGGGCTTCCGCACCGGCGATTTGGGGCGGCTGGAGCCCGATGGGATGTTGTTCTGCATGGGCCGTCTTGATGACCAGATCAAGTTGAACGGCTATCGTATCGAACTGGGCGAGGTGGACGCGGCCCTGTCCCGCCTGACCGGCATTGCCCAGGCGGCAACGGTGGTATTGCGCAAGCCCGATGGAACCGCGGTGCGGTTGGTCGGATGTTATGTTGCCAGCGGCGAGGCGCTTGGCGACTGGCGGGCCGGCTTGAGCGAAATTCTGCCGACCTACATGGTTCCCTCGGAACTGGTGGAGATTTCGCTCATGCCGATCACGTCCAACGGCAAGGTGGACCGTACTGCCTTGCGGGAGCGATGCCAGGGATGACGCATATCCTGGTGCGCGCCTTTAGGTTGCCACGGCGTGACGGTCTGATGGCCGTCGAAGCGCTTTGGGCGCTTGCGCTTGCGCGGCTGCTTTTGCTGATCCTGCCTTTTCCAACGGCGATGGCCTGGCTGGGGCTGCAGATGGGCTCTGCCATGGCGGTCGAAGGGAATGCGGCCATGTGGGAAATCCGCAATGACGTTAAGACTGCGGTACGCCGCGCCAGCCGTGTGGCGCCGTTTCGGGCCGTCTGTTTGCAGCAGGCGGTGGCGGCCTCGGTGTTGTTGCGGCGGCGGGGGCTGGCCTCGGAAATTCATTTCGGGGTCGCCCGCCCGGATCGCTCAAGCGGCCAGCCCGGCGATTCCTTGACGGCCCACGCCTGGACGACCTGCGCAGGGGAGACGGTGACGGGCGGCGCCAACAAAGAGGGCTTCGTTCCCATCGCCATATTTGTGCCGCGCCGTATCTGACCGCCGCAGCTCTCTGAAACCCGATCACTCATCAAATGGTGAAGATCACCCTGCGGAGTCCCTCCCAGGCCTTTAAGCATTTCATCAAGTCTTGCCTTGGCAAGGTTTATTTGCAATGCACAATAACGGCTTACAGCAAAAATTAAATTTGTTCTTATTCAACAATGTCCAGAATGGTGCATTGCAAAAGACGGGGCGACGCTTTGTCTTGGCACCAACCTTGCCCTGATGTGAAGGCCGACGGCGATATTCGACGACGGCGTCCCAACACCAGAATCAGGCCTTCTACAAAGGCCGGCAGGGAGGAAACACCATGGCATTACTGGATCGTTCCGAATGGTACGATATTGCCCGTTCCACGAACTGGACCCCCACCTACGTCAGCGAGGAGGAGCTGTTTCCCGACACCATGTGCGGCGCCAAGGGCGTGCCCATGGACAAGTGGGAAGTCTATGACGAGCCTTACAAAACCTCGTATTCAGAATATGTCCGCATCCAGCGCGAAAAGGACTCCGGGGCCTATTCGGTCAAGGCGGCCTTGGAACGCAACCAGTTGTTTAAGGACGCCGATCCCGGCTGGCTGTCGATTCTGAAATCCCACTACGGCGCCATCGCCCTGGGTGAATATGCCGCCATGAGCGCCGAGGCCCGCATGGTCCGTTTCGGCCGCGCCCCCGGAATGCGCAATATGGCGACCTTCGGGATGCTCGACGAGAACCGACATGCCCAGCTTCAGCTGTTCTTCCCCCATGAACATTGCCCGAAGGACCGCCAGTTCGACTGGGCGCACAAGGCCTATCACTCCAAGGAATGGGGGGCTATCGCCGCCCGTCACGCTTTCGACGATATGTTCATGGGGCGCAGCGCCACCGATATCGCGGTGATGCTGACCTTCGCCTTTGAAACCGGCTTCACCAACATGCAGTTCCTCGGCCTGGCGGCCGATGCGGCGGAAACCGGCGACTTCACCTTCTCAAGCCTGATTTCCAGCATCCAGACCGACGAATCGCGCCATGCCCAGATCGGCGGTCCCGCCCTTCAGGTGCTGATCGCCAACGGCCGCAAAGAAGAAGCCCAAAAGCTGGTGGATGTGGCCATCGCCCGCGCCTGGCGCATCTTCGGCGTGCTGACCGGGCCGGCCATGGACTATTACACCCCGCTCGAACACCGCAAGCAGTCCTTCAAGGAATTCATGCAGGAATGGATCGTCGGTCAGTTCGAACGCAGCCTGATCGACCTCGGCCTGGATCTGCCCTGGTACTGGGACCAGATGATTTCCGAGTTCGACTATCAGCACCATGCCTATCATCTGGGCGTGTGGTTCTGGCGCCCCACTGTCTGGTGGAATCCGTCGGCGGGCATGACCCCGGATTGCCGTGACTGGCTCGAGGAGAAATATCCCGGTTGGAACGACAGCTTCGGTAAATGCTGGGATGTCATCATCGACAACCTGTTGGCCGGACGGCCCGAACTGACGCTTCCCGAAACCTTGCCGATCGTTTGCAACATGAGCCAGTTGCCGATTTGCGCGGTGCCGGGCAACGGCTGGAACGTCAAGGACTATCCCCTGGTCTACAAGGGCCGGACCTATCACTTCAACTCGGAGATCGACCGCTGGGTTTTCCAGCAAGATCCCATCCGCTACCGCGACCATATGACCCTGGTCGATCGGTTCCTGGCTGGGCATATCCAGCCGCCGGACCTGAGCGGCGCCCTGCAATATATGAATCTTGCTCCCGGCGAGATGGGCCAGGACGCCCACAACTATGCCTGGGTTGACGCCTACCGCAACCCGCTGAAAAAGGCCGTCTGAGGCGATCCCCGCAAGGAGAAGAAAAAATGGCGCTGTTTCCCATTATTTCCAATTTTCAGTTCGACTTTGTGCTGCAACTCGTCCCGGTGGATAGCGACAACACCATGGACGAAGTCTGCTCGGCCGCCGCCCATCATTCCGTTGGCCGCCGCGTCGCTCCGCAGCCGGATAAAGTCGTCCGGGTCCGCCGTCAGGGGGCGACGGAGTTTTTCCCCCGTCAGGCCCGGCTGCATGAAACGGGCATCCTGCCCATGGAAACCCTCGAATTCATCTTTTGCGAAGGGTGAGTGCGCTCCATGACCTACCTCAAAGCCTGTTCTCTTGACGATCTCTGGGAAGGCGACATGACCGAGGTCGAAGTCGCCGATCATGTGATCTTGCTGGTCTGGCCCTCGGGCGGCGAGCCTCGGGCCTTTCAAGGCGTCTGTCCCCACCAGGACATTCCGTTGGCCGAAGGCAAGCTTGATGGCCACGTGGTCATGTGCCGGGCTCATCAATGGACGTTCGACGGCAAGACGGGCCAGGGCCTCAATCCCGGCGACTGCAAGCTGGCGGAATATCCGCTGAAGATCGAAGACGACACCATTTTCGTTGCGGTCGACGGGGTCGAGCCCCTCTTCGCCCACAGTTGAATCCCAGGAGGATTTCATCGTGACCACACACACCACCGCCAACGCCTACCGCAACAACCGGGTTGGTCCGGTTCTGCGGGCGAGCGACATCACCGAGGGCGTTATCGAAGCCGCTCACGAGGACAATCCGGGCAAGGATATCCGGGTCGACGACAAGATGGCCTATGTCCGCATCGACACCGAAGGCGAACTGATGCTGCGCCGGGAAACCCTGGAACGCACCATCGGCCGTCCCTTCAAGATTTCCGAACTGGAAGTGAATCTGGGCTCCTTCGCCGGTCGCATCGAAACGACCGACGACTATGTCCGCTTCTATTACGAAAAAACGCTGTGAACGGAGGATGTCCGCAATGACCCAGCCCGAACTGTTGAAGCCGCTGAAGACCTGGAGCCATCTTGCCGCCCGGCGGCGCAAGCCGAGCGAATACGAGATCGTCTCGACCAATCTGCACTACACCACCGACAATCCCGACGCGCCGTTCGAGCTTGATCCCAATTTCCCCATGGCCCAGTGGTTCAAGACGAACCGCAACGCCAGCCCGCTCAAGCACCCGGATTGGAACAATTTCCGCGACCCGGACGAAATCGTCTACCGCACCTACAACATCTTGCAGGACGGCCAGGAAACCTATGTTCTCGGTCTGCTCGACCAGTTCTCCCATCGTGGCCACGACGCCATGCTGGAACAGAGCTGGGCGGCGGTTCTGGGCCGCATCTACACCCCGGCGCGCTATCTGTTCCACACCCTGCAGATGGGCTCGGCCTACCTGACCCAGATTGCTCCGGCCTCGACCATCTCCAACTGTGCGGCCTACCAAAGCGCCGACGCCCTGCGCTGGCTGACCCATACGGCCTATCGCACCAAGGAACTGTCGAAGACCTTTGGCGATATCGGGTTGGGCCGCGACGAGCGGGACCATTGGGAGCGTGATCCCGCCTGGCAGGGGTTCCGCCGGCTGATGGAAAAGGCTCTGGTGGCTTGGGACTGGGGCGAAAGCTTCACCGCCCTCAATCTGGTTGCGCGCCCGGCGGTGGAAGAGTCGGTTCTGCGCGGCCTTGGCCGGGTCGCCCGTCAGAACGGCGATACCCTGCTCGGCCTGCTGACCGACACCCATCTGGCCGACGCTCAGCGCCATCGCCGCTGGGCCACCGCCCTGGTCAAGCTGGCTCTGGAGCAGGATGGCAACGCCAAGGTTCTGTCGGACTGGGTCAGCAAATGGGAACCGTTGGCCGATCAGGCCATCGACGCCTATTTCGCCGGGCTGGGCGATGCCTCCGGCGCCGAGGAGGCCCGCGAGGCCACCCGGAGCTTCAGGCATGGTCTGATCGGGCAATAAGCCATAGCACCGTGGGGCGGCTCGTTGCCGCCCCACATTTCCAACGACGGAGCGGTTTCAGGATGACCCATGACATCGTGATCGAGGGTGGCGAAGGCTTCGCCATGCTTAAGGACGAAGACACCTTGTTGCGCGGAGCCTTGCGGGCCGGGGTGGGGCTGCCCCATGAATGCAGTGTCGGCGGCTGTGGCGCCTGCCGCTTCGATTTGGTCGAGGGCGAGATGGACACTCTGTGGCCCGACGCGCCGGGCCTGTCCGAACGGGACCGCAAGCGGGGCAAGCGCCTGGCCTGCCAGTCCCGCCCCCGCGGCAACTGCACCATCCGGGTGCGATGTTCCGACGAATACAAGCCGGTGGTGCCTCCCCGTGCTCAGTCGGTCAGATTGGTCGAAAAGCGCGCTCTGACGGCGGACATGACGGAATTCACCTTCCAGGGCGATGAGCCTGCCGCTTTTCTGCCGGGGCAATATGCCCTGCTGTCACCCCCGGCAACCCCCGGCGTCCGCGCTTACTCCATGGCCAATCAGGCCAATCTGGATGGGTTGTGGCGTTTCATCATTCGCCGGGTTCCCAACGGCCGTGGCAGCAATGCGCTGTTCGACGAAGTGCAGCCCGGCCAGCAGCTCCAGTTGGATGGGCCTTACGGTCAGGCCTATCTGCGCAGCGATAGCGCGCGTGACATCGTCTGCATCGCCGGGGGCTCCGGTCTGGCGCCCATGCTGTCGGTCGCTCAGGGTGCGCTGGCTCTGCCCACGCAGCCAAAGATTCACTTCTTCGACGGGGCACGCACTGCCGCCGACCTGTGCGGCGGTGCTTTCCTGGCCGACGCCCCGGCTGAAATCCTCAGATATATTCCGGTTCTGTCGTCTTCTGCGCCGGGCGAGGCCTGGGATGGTGAAACCGGGTTCGTCCATCAGGCCGTCGGTCGCATCCTGGCTCAGCCGCTTGACGGCTACGACTTCTACTTCGCCGGCCCGCCGCTGATGATCGAGGCCATCCAGAAACTTCTGATGGTGGAAAACCGGGTTCCATTCAGCCACATCCATTTTGACCGCTTTCTTTAACTAACAGCGACTGTGTTACTTTTGAAAAATCAGACCCGGAAAGGGCGACAAAAATGATCGCCTCGGACGCGCCCGAATATTCGGGCGCGAACTGAGCGCATCGCGGGAGGTGCTCATGTTCACGAAACACGCCGGTGGTTTTGAGAATGGCCGATTATCGCTGAGGAGAGACCGCAAGGCTGCCGACAAGAAACCCGAAGGACCCATCCGGGTTCCTGATATTCAGGACCTGACCGACCGTCTGCGGTTCGCTCCGCAACAGGGGCGCATCTGGCTGGCCGACCAGCGGATGATGCTGATGCATATCAGTTCCCTGGGAACCCTGCGTCAGGAACTAATCGAGAGCCTGGGCAAAAAGCGGGCCCGCGCCCTGATCACCCGCATCGGTTATCAGGCCGGCAGCCATGACGCCGACATGTCGCGCAAAGTGCGGGCGAACCTCAACACCTACGACGATTTCCTGGCCGGTCCCCAGCTGGTTTCGCTGGAGGGCATCGTTCATTGCGAGGCCAACGCCCTGGATATCGATGTCGAGCGCGGCCATTATTTCGGCGACTTTTCGCTGGTGGACTGTTCCGAAGCCGAGGCGCATACCGCCACCTACGGCATCGGCCATGAACCAGTCTGCTGGATGCTGCTGGGATATGCCTGCGGCTATACCAGCGCCTTCATGGGGCGGCCGATTCTTTACCGGGAAGTCGAATGTCGGCATATGGGGCACGACAAATGCCGCGTGATCGGCAAGCCCGTCGAGGACTGGGACGATGCCGAGGACGATCTGCGTTTTCTCCAGATCGGCGATTTTGTCAGATGGTCGGCCGAGGATGAGGAAGCTCCCCAGCCAGACAACCGGGTGATCACCAGCGAGCTGCCGACGACGGCCAACAGCTTCGGCATGGTCGGCATCTCGGCGGGCTTCAACACGGTCTGCCATATGGTCAAGAAAGCCGCGCCGACCGAGGCCACCGTCATGTTCCTGGGGGAAAGCGGCGTCGGCAAAGAGATTTTCGCTCACAATCTGCATCAGCTCAGCCGCCGCAGCGACAATCCCTTCATCGCCGTCAACTGCGCCTCGATCCCTGAACATCTGATGGAATCGGAACTGTTCGGCGTCGAGAAAGGCGGCTACACCGGAGCCTATGCCTCGCGTCCCGGCCGCTTCGAGCGAGCCCATGGCGGCACTCTGTTCCTCGACGAGATCGGCACCCTGAGCTACACGGCCCAGGGCAAGCTTCTCAGGGCGTTGCAGCAGGGTGAGATCGAGCGGGTCGGCGACACCCGAACCCGCAAGATCGACGTGCGGCTGATCGCCGCCACCAACGTCAATCTGCGCGAAGAGGTCAAGGCAGGGCGTTTCCGCGAAGACCTCTTCTTCCGCCTGAACGTCTTTCCCATCAAGGTGCCGCCGCTGCGCGAACGCCGCGACGATATCCCGCTGATGATGAATTGGTTTTTGCAACGCTTCGTCAAAAAGCACGGCAAGACCATCACCGGGTTCCGCGAGCGGGCGGTCGATGCCCTGTTCGCCTATGACTGGCCCGGCAACGTACGGGAGCTGGAGAATATGATCGAACGAGGGGTGATCCTTGCCGAAGACGGCGAAGCGCTGGATTTCTCCCACATGTTCACCACCGGAGAAGAGTTCGGTTCATCGTCGTTTATTCTGAAGCGCAACGGCAATATCGCTCTGCTGGCCGACGCCATCCGCGAGGTGGCTCCGCAAATGCCCGACAAGCGGCCCGGATTGGAGGAAACCGAAGCGGCCATGCTGCGCGCCGCCGTCACCGAGGCGGACGGAAACCTGTCCCTGGCCTCCCGGCTGCTGGGTATCAGTCGGCCAAAGCTGGCCTATCGCTTGAAAAAGCACGACATTTCGATCTGAGGCTGACGCAGTGAGGAAAAGGGCAGGGCTCGCCGCGATCTTCGTGGCGAGCCCTGCCGGTGTCAGGATTGCTTATGCATTTTCCAACTGGGCCTGATTGAAATCTTCCTCGAAATATTCGTCGGGCTGACGAATGCCGGAGGCCCGCTGATCGGCTTCAAGCTTCTTCAGGGCGACGCGACGGATCTTGCCTGACACGGTTTTCGGCAGAGCCGAGATTTCAATCCGCCTGATCCGCTTATAGGGGGCCAAAACCTTGCGGATGTGGCGGAAGATGGACAGGGCCAGTTCCGCGCTGGGCTCGAAGCCGTCGCGCAGGGTGATGAAGGCCTTGGGCACGGCCAGACGCACCGGGTCGGGGCTGGGCACCACGGCGGCTTCGGCCACGGCCTCATGTTCGATCAAGGCGCTTTCCAGCTCGAACGGGCTGATGCGGTAGTCGGAAGCTTTGAACACATCGTCGGCGCGGCCCACATAGGTGATGTAGCCGTCTTCGTCGATGGCCGCCACGTCGCCGCAATGATAATGCCCGGCCCGCATCAGTTGGGCGGTTTTCTCAGGGTCGTCCTTGTAGCCCTGCATCAGTCCCAGCGGGCGAGGCGTCAGGGCCAGCGAGATTTCGCCTTCCTGGGCCGGTTGATCATCGTGATCCAGCAAGGCGACCTTGAAGCCCGGCATGGGACGGCCCATAGAGCCGGGTTTGACCTCCTGTCCAGGGGAGTTGCCGATCTGGCAGGTGGTCTCGGTCTGGCCGAAGCCGTCGCGGATGGTGATGCCCCAGGCCTTGTTGATGATGTCGATGACTTCGGGGTTCAGGGGCTCGCCGGCTCCGACCAGTTCGCGGATTTTCACCGGATAGGCGCCCAGGTCTTCCTGCATCAACATACGCCAGACGGTGGGTGGAGCGCACAGCGAGGTGACGCCGCAGCGGACCAGGGTTTCCAGCATCTGCTTGGCCTGGAAACGCCCGGAGTTATAGACGAACACCGTCGCCCCGGCATTCCACGGCGCGAAGAAGTTGCTCCAGGCATGTTTGGCCCAGCCCGGCGAGCTGATGTTGCAATGAATGTCCCCTGCGCGCAGACCGATCCAATACATGGTGGACAGGTGGCCGATGGGATAGCTCTGATAGCTGTGGGCGACAAGCTTGGGCTTGGAGGTTGTGCCCGAGGTGAAATAAAGCAGGAAAGTCTCGTTCACATCGGTCGGGCGATCCGGCGTGAACTGGTCCGAACAAGACTGATGTTCGGCATAATCCGTCCAGCCATCGACGCTGCCGCCCACCAGGATGCGGGAGTAATCTCCGGGAATGGTGGCGAACTTGGCGGCGTCGGTCGGGCCGCAGACCACATGGCGCACGCCGCCACGCTCGAAGCGGTCCAGCAGATCGTCTTCCACCAGCAAGGTGGTGGCGGGGATCAGCACGGCGCCCAGCTTCATGCAGGCCAGCATGGTTTCCCACAGCGGCACGATGTTGGGCAGCATCAGCAGCAGAACATCGCCCCGCTTGACCCCCTGGGCTCGCAGGAAATTAGCCACCCGGTTCGAGCGGGCCGACATCTCGGCGAAGCTCAGCTTGGTGTCGTGATGGTTTTCATCCACCAGCCACAGGGCGGTCTGCTGGTTGTTGCGGGCGAAGACATCGAAATAATCCAGCGCCCAGTTGAACGTCTTCAGCTGCGGCCAGCGGAAATCCCGATAGGCCGTTTTGTAGTCGGTGCGGTGCGCGATCAAAAAGTCGCGCGCTTTCAGAAAGGACTGAAGGTCCTCGGACATGCTCTGCCTCCCTTGAAAAGGATCGTCTTCCCAGTACGTGCTGATTTTTCAGCTTTATTATTGGGTTACATGTTGCGGCGATATTGACCGCCCACCTCGAACAAGGTGCCGGCGATCTGCCCCAGCGAGCAGACCCGTACGGCATCCACCAGGACCGCAAAGATGTTCTGGTTGTTGATGGCGGCTTCCTTCAGGCGGGCCAAAGCCTTGTCGCAGTCTCCGGCATTGCGCCCCTGGAAGTCGGCCAGACGGGCCAGCTGGCTTTGCTTTTCCTCATCGGTCGAGCGTTGCAGGACGATTTCCTGTTCCTCGGGCGGATTGGGGTTCAAGAAGGTGTTGACGCCGATGATGGGGTAAGTGCCGTCATGCTTCAGATGCTCGTAATGCATGGATTCGTCTTGAATTTTGCCGCGCTGATAGCCGGTTTCCATGGCCCCCAGCACGCCGCCGCGCTCGGCGATGCGGTCGAATTCCTGCAACACGGCCTCTTCCACCAGATCGGTCAGCTCTTCCAGGAAGAACGAGCCCTGGTTGGGGTTCTCGTTCTTGGCCACGCCCCATTCGCGGTTGATGATCATCTGAATGGCCATGGCCCGGCGCACCGACTCCGCCGTCGGGGTGGTGTAGGCCTCGTCATGGGCGTTGGTGTGCAGGGAATTGCAGTTGTCGTAGATGGCGATCAAGGCCTGCAAGGTGGTGCGGATGTCGTTGAAGTCCACTTCCTGGGCGTGCAGCGAGCGGCCCGAGGTTTGGACGTGGTACTTCAGCTTTTGCGAACGTTCGTTGGCGCCGTATTTGTCGCGCATGGCCACCGCCCAGATGCGCCGCGCCACGCGGCCGATCACCGAATATTCCGGGTCCATGCCGTTGGAGAAGAAGAACGACAGATTGGGGGCGAAATCGTCGATCTGCATCCCGCGGGCCAGATAGGCTTCCACATAGGTGAAGCCGTTGGCCAGGGTGAAGGCCAGCTGCGAGATGGGGTTGGCTCCGGCCTCGGCGATGTGATAGCCCGAGATAGACACCGAATAGAAATTCTCGACCTTGTGATGGACGAAGAATTCCTGGATGTCGCCCATCATCTTCAGGGCGAAGTCGGTCGAGAAGATGCAGGTGTTCTGCCCCTGGTCTTCCTTCAGAATATCGGCCTGCACGGTGCCGCGCACCGAGGACAAGGTCCATTCGCGGATCTTTTGTTCCTCGTCGTCGGTGGGTTGGCGGCCGTTGTCGGCCTGGAACTTCTCAAGCTGCTGTTCGATGGCGGTGTTGAAGAACATGGCCAGGATGATGGGAGCCGGGCCATTGATGGTCATGGAGACCGAGGTGGACGGCGCACATAGATCGAAGCCGGAATACAGCACCTTCATGTCGTCCAGGGTGGCGATGGAAACGCCGGAATTCCCCACCTTGCCATAGATGTCCGGGCGTTCGTCGGGATCGCAGCCATAGAGCGTCACCGAGTCGAAGGCGGTGGACAGGCGGGTGGCCGGAGCGTCCTTGGACAGCAGCTTGAAGCGGGCGTTGGTGCGGAAGGCGTCGCCCTCTCCGGCGAACATGCGGGTGGGGTCTTCGTTCTCGCGTTTGAAGGCGAACACGCCCGAGGTGAAGGGGAAACTGCCGGGGACGTTCTCTTTCAGCATCCAGCGCAACAGCTCGCCGTGATCCTCGTAGGGCGGCAGGGCCACCTTGCGGATGACGGTGCCCGACAGGGTCTTGTTGATCAGGCTGGTGCGGATTTCCTTGCCGCGGATTTTCACCACATATTCGTCCTGGGCGTAGCTGGCTTTCACCTGCGGCCACATATCCAGCATCTTGCGGTTATGGGGATTGATCTTCCTTTCGTCCTCGGCGGCGGCGGTCATCAAGGCGGGCAGGTCGATGGAGACGGCGGCCATACGGGCGCACACCCCCTTCAGGGACTGGACCGAGCGCACCAGCTTGACCTGTTCGGCGGCCTTTTTGTGATAGCCGCGTAAGGCATCGGAGATTTCCGCCAGATAGCGCACCCGCGCCGGCGGCACGATGGCGGTGGTGACGGTCGAGGCCTTGCCTGACGGCTTGGGCAGATGGCTGACGGGAACGGCGAAGCCGCGCTGGGTCAGGGTGGACAGCAGATCGAGATAGAGGGCCGTCACCCCGTCATCGTTGAAGCGCGACGCGATGGTGCCGAACACCGGCAGTTCGTCGGGCGAGGTGGTGAAGCTTTGGCGGTTGCGCTGGACCTGCTTGCGGACATCGCGCAGGGCGTCCTGTCCGCCCTTGCGGTCGAATTTGTTGATGGCCACCACATCGGCGTGATCGAGCATGTCGATCTTTTCCAACTGGCTGGCGGCTCCAAATTCCGGGGTCATGACATACAAGGACAGATCGCCGATTTCCGAGACGGCGGAGTCGGCCTGACCGATGCCGGGAGTTTCCAAAATCACCAGCTCGAACCCGGCCAGCTTGCACAGATCGACGATCTGCGGCACCTGGGCGGGGATTTCGCTGCCCGAGCTGCGGGTGGCCAGCGAGCGCATATAGACCGGGCCGCCGATGGCGTTCATGCGGATGCGGTCGCCCAAAAGAGCGCCGCCGGTCTTGCGTTTCGAGGGATCGACGGCCAGAACGGCAATCTTCATCTCCGGGCGATCCAGGCGGAAGCGGCGGATCAGTTCGTCGGTCAGCGACGACTTGCCGGCGCCGCCGGTTCCGGTGATGCCCAGAACGGGCACCTTGACGGCGGCGGCCTTGTCGCTGATCTCGGCGGTCAGGGCGGCATCCAAAGTGCCATTTTCCAAACCGCTGATCATCTGGGAAAGAACCAGGCGGCCATCGGCTTCAATGCCTTGCAGGCCGTTGGGGAAGCTGCGCGCCATATCCAGGCTGCTGCGGCGGATCACATCCTCGATCATGCCCTGAAGGCCCAGCTTCTGACCGTCCTCGGGGGAGTAAATGCGTTCGACGCCGTACGCTTCCAGCTCGCGGATTTCAGACGCGACGATCACCCCGCCGCCGCCGCCGAAAACGCGGATATGGGGGGCGCCGCGATCGCGCAGCAGGTCGATCATATATTTGAAAAATTCGATATGGCCGCCCTGATAGGAGCTGATGGCGATGCCCTGCACATCTTCTTCGATGGCCGCGGTGACGATTTCCTCGACCGAGCGGTTATGGCCGAGATGGATCACCTCGATGCCGCCCTGCTGGAGCAGACGACGCATGATGTTGATGGAGGCGTCGTGCCCGTCGAACAGGCTGGTGGCCGTGATGAAACGAATTTTACACGGGGTCTGGGTGGCCATGAACATCGATCCTCCTCCGGGGTGCCGGGTCCGCCTTGTCGGGTGATAGGCGGGTTTCTTTGATCAGCAGGGTAGGGGGTCCGAGGCGGAGGAATCGATGTCGCAAGCTTTCAGGGGCAATGAATTATTTTGCAAGATTTGAGTGGGGGACTTGATGGCCGGAGCGGCTATTCCTGAATCGCCCCGGCGGCGGCAAGGCTGGAAATGTCGGCTTCGCTGAAGCCCCAATCTTGCAGGACGGCATGGGTATGCTCGCCCGGACGCGGCGGCGGCGCTCCGGGCTGCGGGGCGGTGCGGCTGAAGCGGGGGGCGGGGGCGGGTTGCGTCACGCCGCCTTGGGTGATGAAGGCTGAGCGGGCCAGATTGTGGGGGTGGCGCGGCGCTTCGTCGAGATCGAGCACCGGGGTCACGCAGGCGTCGCTGCCCTCGAACAGCGCGCACCAGGCGTCGCGGGGACGGCGGGCGAAGATATCGGCCAATCGGCCACGCAAAAGCGGCCAGCGGCTTTTGTCGGTTGGGGACCGCAACTCGGCGTCATCGCAGCCCAACAGATCGAGGAACTGGGCGTGGAATTGGGGTTCCAGCGGGCCGATGGCCAGCCATTTGCCGTCGCCGCAGCAATAGGTGCCATAGAACGGATAACCGCCGTCGAGAAGGTTATCCTGCCGTTGGTTCGACCAGGAGCCGTTGCCCTTCAGGCTGTAGATCATCGCCATCAGCAGGGCCGAGCCGTCGGTCATGGCGGCATCGACCACTTGGCCTTGGCCCGAGCGTTGCGCTTCCAGCAGGGCGCAGACCATGCCGAAGCCCAGCAACAGGCCGCCGCCGCCGAAGTCGCCCAGCAGATTCAGAGGAACCACCGGAGCCTGTCCGCCGATGGCGTGCAAAGCTCCCGACAAGGCGATGTAGTTGATGTCGTGCCCGGCCTGATCGGCCAGGGGGCCGCTTTGCCCCCAGCCGGTCATGCGGCCATAGACCAGACGGGGGTTCTCGGTCAGGCAAGGCTCCGGTCCCAGGCCCAGCCGCTCCATGACGCCTGGGCGGAAGCCTTCCACCAGGGCGTCGGCCTGCCCGATCAGCCTCAGCACCGCCTGGGTGGCGGCGGGATTTTTCAGGTCGAAGGCGGCCGAGCGGCGGCCTCGGGCCAGCACGTCATGCTGCTGGCCCAGCAAATCGCCGCCGCCGATGCGGTCGATGCGCACCACCTCGGCTCCCATGTCGGCCAGCAACATGGCGCAGAACGGTCCCGGCCCGATGCCCGCAATCTCGACCACCCGCACGCCCGCCAAAGGACCAGCCATGTTTTGCGCCTTTCAGTGATGATGTGGTGAGAGAAAGAGGCGGGGCTTTGCCCCGCGCCCCGCCAAAGGCACGGCCTTTGGAAACCGGAACCTTTTGCCGCCTAGCCGCGCCAATCCCACAGATTGGGAGAACGATTGCGGCTTTGCCGCGAAAAAACACATGGTTTCCAAAGGCCTTTGGCGGGTTCCAGGCAGCGCCCAGGGGTTTCTTTACAAAGACCGCGCGATCAGCATCCGCTGGATTTCGCTGGCCCCCTCGTAGATTTGGGTGACGCGGACATTGCGATAGATCCGCTCGACCGGATAGTCGGTCAGATAGCCATAGCCGCCCAGCACCTGGATGGCGGACGAGCAGACCTTTTCCGCCATTTCCGACGCGAACAGCTTGGCCATCGAGGCCTCGGTCAGGCAGGGCAGCCCGGCATCGCGTAAGCGGGCGGCGTGATGAACCATCAGCCGGGCGGCGGCGATCTGGGTGGTCATATCGGCCAGCTTGAAGGCGATGGCCTGATGTTCGGTCAGCGCCTTGCCGAAGGTGACGCGGTCGCGGGCATAATCGCGGGCGGCCTCGAAGGCGGCGCGGGCCATGCCGACCGATTGGGCGGCAATGCCGATGCGTCCGCCTTCCAGGTTGGACAGGGCGATCTTGTAGCCTTCGCCTTCGGCCCCCAGGCGCAAATCCGCCGGCAGCCGCAGATCGTCAAAGACGATCTGGCAAGTGTCCGAGGCATGTTGGCCCATCTTTTCCTCGATGCGCGCCACGTGATAGCCGGGGCTGTCGGTGGGAACGATGAAGGCGGTGATGCCCTTTTTGCCCGCCGTCGGATCGGTGACGGCAAAGGCAATCAGAACCTTGGCGTTCTTGCCCGAGGTGACGAACTGTTTGGTCCCCGATAAGACGTAATGATCGCCGTTCCGCTTGGCCCGCACCCGCAGACCGGCGGCGTCGGACCCGGCATGGGGTTCGGTCAGGGCGAAGGCTCCCAGCCATTCGCCCGAGGTCATGGACGGCAGAAAGCGCTGTTTCTGTTCCTCGGTGCCGAACTTGAAAATGGGCATACAGGCGACGGAATTATGCACGCTCATGATGGTCGAGACGGCGCCATCTCCGGCGGCGATTTCCTCCATGGCCATGACATAGGCCAGATGGCCGGTATGAGAGCCGCCCCATTCCTCGGGCAGCAACATGCCCATGAAGCCCAACTCGCCCATCTGGCGGATGGCTTCGGCGGGAAAGCGGCTTTCCTTGTCCCATTGGGCCGAAAACGGGGCCAGCTGTTCGGCGGCGAACTGACGGGCGGTGTCGCGGATCAGGCGTTGTTCGTCGGTGCTCAGCATGGGGGTTCTCCTTAGCTCAGCCGCTCGACGGCCACGGCGGTCGCCTCGCCGCCGCCGATGCACAAGGACGCGATGCCGCGCTTCAGCCCGTGCTTTTCCAAAGCCGCCAGCAGGGTGACGATGACCCGCGCGCCGGACGCGCCGATGGGATGCCCCAGGGCGCAGGCTCCGCCATGGATGTTCACCTTGTCGGCGGACAGGCCCAGGCTGTGCATGGCCGCCATGGCGACCACGGCGAAGGCTTCGTTGATCTCGAACAGGTCCACCTGATCCTTGGTCCAGCCGGTCTTGGTCAGCAGATTGCGGATGGCGCCGATGGGGGCGGTGGGGAACAGCCCCGGCTTGTCGGCGAATGTGGCGTGGCCGTGCAGCACGGCCAGGGGCGTCAGACCGCGCTTTTCGGCCAAAGAGCGGCGGGTCAGCACCAGGGCGGCGGCGCCGTCCGAGATCGAACTGGAATTGGCGGCGGTCACCGTGCCGCCTTCACGAAAGGCGGGGCGCAGGCTGCGGATTTTGTCCATCTTGGCCTTGGGAGGCTGCTCGTCGCTGGAGATTTCTCCGGTCTTGACGGCGACCGGCACGATCTCGGATTTGAAACTGCCGTCGGCGATGGCCCGCTGGGCGCGGGTCAGCGAGGTGATGGCCCAATCGTCCTGGGACTCGCGGCTGAAGCCATAGGCCTCGGCGCAGTCTTCGGCATAGGTGCCCATCAGGCGGCCTTTTTCATAGGCGTCTTCCAGTCCGTCGAAGAACATATGGTCGATGACCCGGCCATGGCCCATGCGGTGGCCGGTCCGCGCCTTGTCCAGCAGATAGGGGGCGTTGCTCATGCTCTCCATGCCGCCCGCCACCATCACATCGGCGCTGCCGGCAAGGATCAGATCGTGGCCCAGCATGGCGGCTTTCATGCCCGATCCGCACATCTTGTTGATGGTGGTGCAGCCGGCGGACAGCGGCAGCCCGGCTCCCAGGGCGGCCTGTCGGGCCGGGGCTTGCCCCTGACCGGCGGTCAGTACGCAGCCCATGATGATTTCCTGAATATCCTCGGCGGCGAGGCCCGAGCGGGCCAGGGCGGCGGCAATGGCGGCCGAGCCCAGCTTGGGGGCGGCGACATCCTTGAAGTCGCCTTGCAGGCCGGCCATGGGGGTGCGGGCCGCGCCGACGATGACGATGGGGTCTTGTGTGCTCATCTGATGAAGTCCTTCCCTGGGTTTCTTATTTGGCGGCCATGCGCACGGCGCCATCCAGACGGATGACCTCGCCGTTCAGCATGGGATTGTCGAAGATCGCCCGGCATAACGCGGCGAACTCGGTCGGGCGGCCCAGCCTGGGCGGGAAGGGCACCAGCTTGCCCAGAGAGTCCTGAACCTCTTGGGGCATTCCCTCGATCATCGGGGTCGAGAAGATGCCCGGCGCGATGGTCATGACGCGGATGCCGGAACGGGCCAGTTCGCGGGCGATGGGCAGGGTCATGGCGACCACGCCGCCTTTCGAGGCGGCATAGGCGGCCTGACCGATCTGACCGTCGAAGGCGGCGATGGACGCGGTGTTGATGATGACGCCGCGCTCGCCGTCGTCGTTGGGCGTCTGCCTGGCCATGGCGGCGGCGGCCAGACGCAGCATGTTGAAGCTGCCCACCAGATTGACCTGCAGGGTGCGCGAAAATGTCGCCAGGGAATGTGGGGCATCGCGGCCTACCACCTTTTCCCCCGGACAAATCCCTGCGCAATTGACCAAAGCGCCCAGCCCGCCGAACGCGGTCACGGCATGGGCGACGGCGGCTTCGGCGCTGGCTTCGTCGGTGACGTCGGTTTTGACGAAATGAGCGTCGGAGCCCAGCTCGGCGGCCAGAGCCAACCCGGCGGTTTCGTTGACGTCGGCGATAACCACCCGGCCGCCATGCGCCACCACCATCCGCGCCACGGCGGCTCCCAGACCGGAACTGCCGCCGGTGACGATGACGCTGCTTTGCTCGATCTGCATCCTTGTCCTCCCAGAGTGTTTTGCCGAAGGGTAAGGCGGGATGAGAGGGCAGGTCGATGTCGTGAACTGCCAAAGTCCCTGACAGCTTTTGCGACTTCGACTAAGCTGGAGGCTGAGGTTGGCGCCGGTCTATGGCGCCATGGGGTTGAGAGGATCATGGCTAAGGGCACGATTTCCATCGCCTTTGTCGAGGCGCTGTTGGAAGGTTTTCGCAATCGAGGTTTCGACGCCGACGAGTTGATGGAGCAGGCGGGTCTGTCGCCCAGCCTGTTGATCCATCCTCATGCCCGGGTTTCCGCCGCGACCTACACCATGCTGCTCAGGCTGGTGGCGCAGGTTCTCGACGACGAGTTCTTCGGCCAGGATTCCCGGCGGATGAAGGTCGGCAGCTTCGCCATGCTGTGTCACAACGTCATCCATTGCGACCGGCTGGGCAAAGCCCTGACCCGGGCCTTGCGTTTCTATTGCCTGCAACTGGACGATCTGGCCGGCAGTCTGGTGCGGGACGGCGATCTGGCCCTGATCATGCTGCGGGAAAACGAAGCCATGGGTCCGGCGCGGTTTTTCCCTCAGGAAACCCTGCTGATGTTTGTTCACCGCCTGGCTTGCTGGCTGGTCAACCGCCGCATTCCCATCCGCTATGCCAGCTTCAGCTATTCAGCGCCGCCCCATCGGGACGAATATCATCTGCTGTTCTGTTCGGATTTGCGGTTTGATCAGCCTCAGACGGCGCTGGCCATTGATGCGCGTTATCTGACCTTGCCGGTGACGCGGACCACTGGAGCTCTTAAGGAGTTTCTGACGACGGCGCCGGAAAATCTGCTGGTTCAGTACAAGGACGGCAGCAGCGTCACGGTCCAAATATTGCGCCGTCTGGGGCAGTTGCCGCCGGCGGATTGGCCCAGCCTGGAAAGTCTGGCCGAGGATATGCACACCTCGACCTCGACCCTGCGCCGCCGTTTGGAATCTGAAGGGCAGTTTTATCAGGGGCTGAAAGATCAGCTGCGCCGCGACATGGCCATCAATCTTCTGAACGGCACCACCATGAGCGTCATGGATATCGGTGCGGAATTGGGCTTTGCCGAAACCAGCGCCTTTCACCGCGCTTTCAAAAAATGGACCGGAGCCAATCCCGGCGAATATCGCCGCAAGATTGGCTCGGGTTCTCATGCCGGTATCAATCATCACTCCCAATGAAATTGGGCGAACTGAGCCACGGGGTCTCGCTCGGTGATCAGTTGGTTCTCGGGGGCGTTGGTGTCCTCATAGCCCAGCGACACGCCGCAGGCGATCACCTGATCGTCGGGGATGTTCAGTTCCTGATGGATGATCCGGTGAAATTTGGAAAAGGATTGCTGGGGGCAGCTATGCAGTCCAAAGCCACGGGCCGCCAGCAGAATGGATTGCAAGAAGGTGCCCAGATCGAACCAGCTGCCCACATTCATGGCGCGGTCGATGGTGATGAACAACCCGACAGGCGCATCGAAAAATTGATAATTGCGGCCGAACTGCCGCTTCATCGCCGCCTGATCGCCTTTGGCGATGTTCAGCAGGGCGTAAAGATCCTTACCCAGCTTGCGCCGCCGCGACAGATAGGGCTCGTCCCAATGATCGGGGTAATAGGCGTATTCGTCGTCCTGGCCGGGTTGATCGGAGTCATGGGCATTCAGGATGTGCTGGGACAGCCGGGCCAGCGGAGCGCCAGACAGCGCCCAGACCCGCCAGGGCTGAATGTTGGAGCCCGAAGGGGCGCGGGCCGCCAGCTCCAAGATCCGCTCGACGATCTGGCGGTCTACCGGGGTTTGGCGAAAAGCGCGCACCGCCCGGCGGCTCGCCATGGCTTCAAAGACGTCGCATTGGGCTTTGGCGAATTGATCTGAAGACGACACCGTTTCCTCCATTCCTGATCTTGGGGAACAAGGCTAGCCCGGCTGGATCGCCCGGACAATGTCTGGAGCGTTCGCCCTGGCTGATGTTTTTGGCAAGTCTCAGGCCGGAAGGAGCCAGCGCAGCAGAGCTGCACAGACGCTCAATCCTAGGGCCGCCCATAGCGGCCATGATCGCCGATGGGGCCGGATGAAGGGGGCCCATTGCAGCAAGGGGCGTTCGTAAGCGGCCAGAGCTTGGGGGCGGAACGGGCTGCGTCGCCGAAGATCGCTTGGGGTCATTCTTCCTCCGCTCCGATCAACTGCCAAAGCGAGGGGTCGGCTGCGAATTGCCGGCCGCTCAGACTGCGCAGCGGCCGACCGGCGGCGACCATATGCACTTGGTCCGCCTGCTCGATCAGGCTTTTGCGATGACTGACCAGCAGGCAGCCGATACCGGCCTGGCGAACCCGCTGCAGAATGCGTCCCTGCATATCATCGGGAATGGCGTTGGTGGATTCGTCCATCACCAGAAGACGCGGCTTCAAGGCCAGGGCCTGGGCGATCAGCAGGCGTTGTCTTTGGCCGCCCGACAGGTTTCTGTCCTCGATGATGCTTTGCAGGCTCATGGGCATAGCCTGAATATCTTCGCTCAATTCCACCAGCTCCAGCAGCCGCCAGATGTCGGGAACCGACAGATCGGCGAAGCGGGCGATATGGCCTCGGACGGTTTGGGAGCCGCCAAGCTGGTCGCCTTGGAAAATCGCCGCGACGGTATCCCGCCAGGCCGGATAGACCTGCTCCGCCCCATGAGAGCCCAGCCAAATCTGCCCCGCCGATGGCTCGATAAGGCCGAGAAGCAGCTTCAGCAGGGTGGTCTTGCCTCCGCCCGAGGGACCGGCCAGGACGGTGATGCGGCCAGGGTCAACCGCCAGGGACAGGTTTTGGAACACAGGGCGGCGGGTGTCGGGATAGCAATAAGCAATGTTCTCGACCCGCAAAACGGTATCGCTTTCGGGAATGCCTTGAGCGGTCTCCCGTGGGGC
>Ga0209415_10003956_pt1 | contig 27378 bp, 28 predicted proteins | sample PeaSoiSIISIP2007_FD_187696 | JGI IMG/M metagenome (GOLD analysis project Ga0209415, IMG submission 187696) | Peat soil microbial communities from Weissenstadt, Germany - SII-SIP-2007 (SPAdes) (version 2) | ecosystem: Environmental > Terrestrial > Soil > Wetlands > Peat | place: Germany... | reverse complement strand
GAGCGTCTGGGGGCCGGCGGCTTCGGGGTCGTCTGGAGCGCTCACGACGAGCGCCTGCAGCGCGAGGTGGCGCTGAAGCGCATCTTCCTGCCCACCGAGGACGACAACTCGATCGCCGAGCGCGCCGCGCGTGAGGCGCAGGCCGCCGCGCGTCTCTCGCACCCGGCGATCGTCGCGCTGTATGAAGCGCGCCCCGAGGGCGAGGCGTTCTACCTGATCTCAGAGCTAGTCCGGGGCGACACGCTGGCAACGCTGATCGCCCAGGACGCCCTCAGCGACGAGGAGGTCCTCCAGATCGGCGTGGCGCTGGCCGGTGCGCTGGAGCACGCCCACGCGCGTGGGGTGATCCATCGTGACGTCAAGCCGCAGAACATCCTCGTCCCCGAGGAGCATTCGGAGCGGGCGCCCGCCAAGCTCACCGACTTCGGCGGGGCGCGCCTCGCCGGCGAGGACGTGCTGACGCGCACGGGCGACGTGCTGGGCACGCTCGCCTACATGGCGCCCGAGCAGAGCGAGGGACGCGGCGCGACTGCACAGGCCGACCTGTACTCGCTCGCGCTGGTCCTGTACGAGGCCCTCAGCGGTGTCAACCCGGTCCGCGGCGCCACGCCGACCGCCACCGCGCGGCGAATCGGCACGCTGCTGACGCCGCTGGAGCGCCATCGCCGCGATCTCCCCCGGGAGCTCACACGCGCGCTGGACGTGGCGCTGGTGCCGGCGCCGGCGCGCCGCGGGACACTGCCCGAGCTGCGCGAGGCCCTCGAAGATGCCCCGGAGGATGATCTCGCCGAGCGAGCTCCGCGTCGCCGCGGAGGTCATGGCGAGACGCCACTTACCGCCGCGCCACTCACCGCGCTGCAGTCCCGGCACCCCCCCGCACGCGAACGCGAGATCGATCGTCCCCACCCTTTGCATCCACATCCAGCCAGTGCACGCCGCCCTGAGAGCCCACTCCGTCCCGAGGCCCCACTCGCAGAAGAGGAGGACCACCAGCCCGCCCGTCGCCTGCTCGTCCCCCGCGCCGTGTGGGCCGCGGTGAGCGCTGCGATCATTGTCTGGCAGGCGGCCGCGGGAAGGCCCGGCGTGTCGCTGCTGGTGCTCGCGGCGGCACTGCCGCTGCTCCTACCGCCCCGTCTCCCACCGCTGGCGCTCGCCGCCGCGGCGGCACCCGCGCTGGGTCTCGTGGGCCTTGCCGGCGTCTACCCGGCGCTCGCCGGCCAGGGCGCGCGCTGGTCCGCCCGGGCGGGGATGGGAGCGCTGGGGTACTGGTGGCTGTGCCTCGCCGAGCCGCTGGTGGGTCAGCGCCTGTGGCTGGGTCTGCCGGGAGGCTGGGCCTTCACGGCAGGCGCACGCGGTGGCTGGGAGGGCTCGTTCAGCGCCGCCTTCGAACACGTCCTGGTCGGAACGCTGACCCCGGGCGTGCTGGCCGGAGCGGCACTGTGGGCCGCCGGTGCGCTGCTGCTGCCGTGGCTCGTGCGAGGCCGCAACGCGGCGCTCGACGTGGTGGCCGCGACCGTCTGGACGGCCGCGCTGTTCGCGGCGCTGGGGCTGCTCGAGCGCGCCCTGCCGGCCGGCGCCGCCCATCCCACCCCGCGCGGCGCGCTGCTCGCGGGACTGCTCGGCGGCGCCCTCGCGGTGGTGGCCCGTGCATTACGCGGGCCTGTCTGACTAGCATGACTCGCGGGGCCGGCGCCAGGCCGGTTGCGCACGGCCTCCATCGGACTGCTTCCATGAATCCCCTGAGGGCTCTAGAGAAAATGCTCGCCAACCTCGTAGAGGGCACGTTCGGACGCCTGTTCCGCTCGGAGGTGCGTCCGATGGAGCTTGCGCACAGGCTGGTGCGCGAGATGGACGCGCACCGCACGGTCTCGGTCTCGCGCGTGTACGCCCCCCACGAGTACGCGGTATGGCTCTCTCCCGAGGACCGTGAGCTCTATGCCGGAGTCGAGGGGGATCTGATCGACGAGCTGTGCGCGTATCTGCTGGAGCACGCCCGGCGCGAGGATCTGATGCTCGCCTCGCCCCCGCGGATCGCCTTCCACACCGACGAGCGCCTCGCGCTCGGCGAGTTCGGCATCGAGGCGAAGCTCCTCTCCGCCGAGGAGCACGCCGACCACGAAACAAGGGGCATGGGTGGCGAGCGCGGCCGTGGGGCGGTCGCTCCCGCGGAGGAAGACTCCGAGGAGCACGACGACTGGCTGGCGCCCCTGCCGTCAGATCCACCCGTATCTCCCCCGAGTGAGCCGGCCGCTCCGGCGGCCGCCAAGCACGGCGAGACGCTGATCTACTCGAGCTCCAATCGCGTCGGAGGGCCGGTGAAGGAGGCTCGTGAGCGACGCAGCTCGCGCGCGATGCTACTGGTGGGCGACCGGCGGGTGCTGGTGCCGCCGCCCGGGGCGGTGCTGGGGCGCAGCCGCGAGTGCGACATCGTGCTGGACGATGTCGGCGTCTCGCGCCGCCACGCGGAGATCCGCCCCACAGCTGAGGGCTGGACGCTGGCCGACCTGGACTCGACCAACGGCGTGCGGCTGAACGATCGCAGGCTGCGGGGCACTCAGCTCCTGCGCCTGGGGGACCACATCGAGCTCGGCTCCACCGAGCTCGTGTTCGAGGTTCGCTGATGACCACCCTGCAGCCCGTATCGGTGGCGCTCAAGTTCGGCTTCCTGGCTGTGCTGTACCTGTTCCTGCTGTGGGTCTCGCGCAGCGCGCTGCGCGACCTGCGCGGCAGGTACGGACCTCACTCGCAGGCGATGTATGGGTCGCACTCGCCCACGTCGAATGTGGCCGCTCCCGACGCGACCGGCCTGCACTCGGCGTCCTCGCTTGGCCCGGTGGACTACACGCGCCGCTCGCCGCGGCTGGTGGTGGAGCGCGCTCCCGGCCACGACCCGGGGATGATCTACGACCTCGACGGCGACATCGTGCTGGGCCGCGGCGAGCGCGCGGAGATCCGCCTGGAGGACCCCTTCGCCTCCTCCGGCCACGCCCGCATCTACGAGCAGGGCGGCGCGCTCGTGATCGAGGACCTGGGGTCCACGAACGGGACCTACCTCAACGAGGAGCTGCTGGAGACCCCCCGGCCCCTGCACCCCGAGGACCGGGTGCGCATCGGCGACAGCGAATTCGCCTTCGAGGTGGACTGATGCTGAGGGTCGCCGAACAGTACGCGGGCAGCGACACGGGGCGCCAGCGCCGCGCCAACGAGGACTCGCTGCTCGCGCGCGCGCCGCTGTTCGTGGTGGCCGACGGCATGGGCGGCGCGCAGGCCGGCGAGGTGGCCTCGCGCATCGCCGTGGAGTCCTTCGGCGACGGACTGAAGGACACCAGGAGTCCCGAGGAGACGCTTGCCGAGCACGCCCGCGCGGCGAACACGCGCATCCACGAGCTCTCGCGGAGCAACGCCGAGCAGGCCGGCATGGGCACCACGCTGACGGCGCTGTACGTGGGTGAGCTGGAGGTGGCGATCGCCCACGTCGGCGACAGCCGGGCGTACTGCCTGCGCGACGGAGAGCTGCTGCGCCTGACCGACGACCATTCGCTGGTGGACGAGCTGATCCGCCAGGGGCGGCTGACCCCCGAGGAAGCCGAGGATCACCCGCAGCGCTCGATCATCACCCGCGCGCTGGGTCCGGAGGAGGTCGTGGAGGTCGACACGCGCTCCTATCGGGCGCGCACCGGAGACGTGTTCCTGCTGTGCAGCGACGGGCTTACGACGATGCTGGGCGAGGGCCAGCTGGCGGAGGTGCTGCGCGCCCACCCGCGCCTGCGCGACGCGGGCGAGATGCTGATCGCCCAGGCCAACGAGGCCGGCGGACGCGACAACATCACGGTGATCCTGCTGCGCGTGGAGGAGGTGGAGCTGGATGGCGCGGGATCGCCGGAGCAGCACACCACGGTGAGCGCGCCAGCGGGAAGCGGGCAGGACACGAGGATTGCGCCGGACACGGGGAGCGCGCCGGTGACGATCAGCGCGCAGGCCAGGGGGGGCGCGCAGGCCAGGGGAAGCGCGCAGGCCACGGTTGTGCCACGTCGCCCTCGCCAACCGGTGGCGACGGCAATGCAGTCGAAGCGTTCCTGGGTGCGGCGGGCCGTGGCGCCGTTGGTGACGCTCACGGTGCTGTGCCTGCTGCTGGCGGGCGCGTACGTCGCGTCGCAGTCGGTGTACTTCATCGGGACGAACGGTCGCGGGCTCGTGACCCTCTATCAGGGCGTGCCCTACGAACTGCCCGCCGGGATCAAGCTGTACAGCAGCAGCTACGTCTCGGGCGTGAGCGCGGCGACGCTGAGCGAAGCTCGCCGGCACACGCTGCTGGACCACTCGCTGCGCTCGGAAAGCGACGCGACGTCGTTGATGCACAGCCTCGAACTTGGACAGTTGAGCGAAGGGTGAGTCGGGTGGTCCACGGGATCGGGCAGGACGGTCTGCGACAGGAGGGCCGGCGATGAACCGGCCGATCCTCCGCCTATACGGCCTCGTGGTGGTGCTGTTCGCGCTGCTGATCGCCTTCACCTCGCGCTGGACGATCTTCGAAGCCGCCTCGCTGCGCGCGAACACGTTGAACAAGCGCGGCCAGCTCGAGCAGGAACGGATCGCGCGCGGAGCGATCGTGGCAGCCGACGGCACGGTGCTGGCGCGCAGCGTGCGCGGCGCGGAAGGGACCTACACGCGCACGTATCCGACCGGCGAAGAGTTCGCGCAGGCGGTGGGCTACTCCTACACCAACTACGGGCAGACGGGGCTGGAGCTGTTTCTGGGCGCGCCGCTCAGTGGCGGCAGCACCAGCGAACTGCAGGGGATCCTCAACCAGCTGCAGGGGACCAGGCCCAGGGGCGATGAAGTCCTCACCACCCTCGATCCGGCCGCCCAGCGCGTGGCGATCTCGGCGCTCGGCGAACACGGCGGCGCGGTGGTGGCGCTCGATCCGCGCACGGGCGCGGTGCGGGTGATGGCCTCGACGCCGGGCTTCGATCCCAACGCGCTGCGCTCGCGGGCCCGCTACGAAAAGCTGCTGCGCGAAACCCACGGCACGCCACCCTCGCACTCGCTGCTCAACCGCGCCACGCAGTACGGCTACGCGCCGGGGTCCACGTTCAAGGTGGTGACGGCGACCGCGGCGATCGACTCCGGCGACTACACCCCCGAATCGACTGTGAGCGGGCGCAACAACATCATGGTGTCGGGGGTGTCGCTGCAGAACGACAACGGCGAGAGCTTTGGCGCGCTGACCCTGACCCAGGCGCTGGCGAGGTCTGTCAACACGGTGTGGGCGCAGGTGGCCGAACGGGTGGGCAAGGACACCATGGCCCGCTACATGAACCGCTTCGGCTTCGACCGCAAGCCCCGGCTCGACTACCCCGCGGGGGAGATGTCCGCCAGCGGCGAGTACGTGGGCGCGCGCCTGATCTCGCCCACCAGCCCGCGCGTGGACGTGGGGCGCATGGGGATCGGCCAGGACAAGCTGCAGGTCGTGCCGTTGCAGATGGCCGAGGTCGCCGCCGCTGTGGCCAACGGCGGCAGGTTGATGACGCCGCACCTGACCGCGCGCATCGTGGACCCCGATGGGCGCACGGTGCAGCAGGTCACTCCCCACGTGCAGTCGGTGGTGATGCGCCCCTCCACGGCCGTCGCCGTGCGCGCCATGATGGAAGCGGTCGTCAACGAAGGCACCGGCACCAGCGCGCAGATCCCGGGGGTGCAGGTGGCGGGCAAGACCGGCACCGCGGAGACGCAGGTGGGCACCTCCATCAACAACGTGTGGTTCATCGCCTTCGCGCCCGCCGCCCACCCGACGGTGGCGATCGCGGTGACGCTCAAGGGCGTGCCGGGCCAGGGCGCGTCGTTCGCGGCGCCGGTGGCGAAGCAGGTCATCGAAACGCTCCTTCGATGATCGAGCCGGGGACAACCATCGACGGTCGCTACAAGGTGCGCTCGCGGATCGGCTCGGGCGGGATGGCCGACGTGTATCTGGCGGAGGATCAGCTGCTGGGGCGCCAGGTGGCGGTGAAGGTGCTGCAGCACCGCTTCGCCGAGGACCAGGAATTCGTCGAGCGCTTTCGCCGCGAGGCCTCCAGCGCGGCTGGGCTCTCCCACCCGAACGTCGTGGCGATCTTCGACCGCGGCGAGTGGGACGGCACGTACTACATCGCGATGGAGTACCTGCCGGGGCGCTCGCTGAAGGCGATCGTGCGCGAGGGCGGGCCGATGGACCCCGCCGGCGCGATCGAGATCGTGATCCAGATCCTGCGGGCGGCGAAGTTCGCGCACCGCCGCGGGATCATCCACCGCGACCTGAAGCCCCACAACGTGATCCTCGACGAGGAGGGCAGGGCGAAGGTGACGGACTTCGGGATCGCCCGCGCGGGCGCCTCGGACATGACGCTGACCGGGTCGATCATGGGCACCGCCCAGTACCTCTCGCCCGAGCAGGCGCAGGGCAAGACGGTGAGCGAGACATCCGACCTGTACGCGGTGGGGATCGTGCTGTACGAGCTGCTCACCGGGCGGGTGCCCTTTGAAGGCGAGACGGCGGTGAGCATCGCGCTGATGCAGGTCTCCGCGCAGGCGCCGCGCCCAAGTGCGCTGAACCCGGCGGTGGGGCCGGTGCTCGACGCGGTGGTGATGCGCTCGCTGGCCAAGAACCCGGCGGACCGCTACGGGGACGCGGACGAGTTCATCGCCGCGCTCGAACAGGCGCGCGCGGGCGAATCGCCGCTGGGCGCGCTTGCGAACGGCTCGCTGCTGCTGCCGGCGGCGGGGGAGGCCGATGGCGAGCATGGCGCCGACGGCGAGGGCCCGTTCTCCGGGGATCGCCGCTGGTGGTGGGCGGCGGGCGTCGCGCTCGCGCTCGCGCTGGTGGCGGTTGCGCTCGTGCTGCTGCTGGGAGACGGCGGTGGGGGGAAGGTGACGGTGCCGGCCGTGAGTGGCGAGACCCAGGCGCTCGCGACGGCGCGGCTGCAGCGTGCCGGGTTGACGGTGGTGGCGAGCCAGGCGAGCAGCGCCAGTGTGCCAAGTGGCAGCGTGGTGAGCCAGAGCCCGCGCGCTGGCAGCGACGTGAGCGGGGGCAGCCGCGTGAGCATCGTGGTCTCCAGCGGACCGGCGAGCGTGGCGATGCCCCAGGTGGTGGGCGAAACCGAAGAGAAGGCGCTGGCGAGGCTGCGCGCGGCGGGGCTGCGCCCGAGCACGCAGAGCCAGCCGAGCGCCAAGGTGGCACAGGGGGTTGTGATCTCGACAAACCCCACGGCGGGGATCGAATTGCAGGTGAACAGCGGCGTGACTGTGACCGTGTCCAGCGGACCGCAGCAGGTGAAGGTGCCCGAAGTGACCGGCTCCACGCAGGCCGAAGCGAAAGCGGCGCTGACGGCGGTGGGCCTGAAGGTGGGCACGGTCACCCAGCAGGCCGCGGCGGGCAGGCCGGCGGGGACCGTGCTGAGTCAGTCCCCGCAGGCGGGGACGGCGCTGCAGACCGGCCAGGCCGTGAACCTGACGGTGGCGCAGGCGCCGAAGGAAACGGCGGTGCCCGAAGTGGTGGGCCAGAACGAGGCCCAGGCCGCCGCGACGCTGGGTCGGGCCGGGTTCAACCCGAAATCGGTGTCGCGCACGGTGACCAACCCCGCGCAGGTGGGAGTGGTGCTCAAGCAGAGCCCCGCCGGCGGCCACCTGGCGCTGGGCGGCGCCACCGTGACGATCGCCGTGGGCGTGCTGGAAACGACGACCACTCCGACCAGCACGACCACCACCACGACGCCGACAACCAGCACGACGACCACGACGACGGCGCAGGCCGCAAACCCACCGGCGGCGGTGCCGTGAGCGGTACCCCGTCCGCATCGGAGGACACGAGTACCGGGGCCTGCACCCCCCACCATCTCGCCGGCGGCGAGCCGGCGCCGCTGAAGGTGGCAGTGCTCGCCGGAGGGCGCTCCTCCGAGCACGACGTGTCGCTGGCCTCGGGCGAGGCCGTGCGCGCCGGGCTGGAGGCGGGTGGCCACGAGGTGCTGTGGGTCGAGATCGACCGCGACGGCGCATGGCGGTTCGATGCAGAGCGCCTGAGCGTGACCCCCGGCGAAGGGCTGCTCGGCGCCGATGTGGCGTTCCCGGTCCTGCATGGGGCGTTCGGCGAGGACGGGACCGTGCAGGGGACGCTCGAGACGCTCGACGTGGCCTACGTGGGGGCCGGCGTGGCGGCGTCGGCGGTGTGCATGGACAAGGTGCTGTTCAAGGAGCTGATGCGGGCGGTGGGAGTGCCCCAGGTCGACTACAGGGGCGCCCGCGCGGAGCGCTGGCGTGCGTCACCGGCAGAGGTGCTGAGCGAGCTGGGTGCGCTCGGGCTGCCGGTGTTCGTCAAGCCTGCGCACATGGGGTCCTCGGTGGGGATCGTCAAGGTCAGTGAGCCGGCGGCGCTCGCCCCTGCGCTGGAGCAGGCGTTCGTCTACGACGCGCTGGTGATCGTCGAGGCGATGGCAACGGGGCTGGAGGTGGAGTGCGGGGTGTTGGGCCGCACCCGGGCCGACCGGGTGGCGGAGAGGGGCCCCGCGCTCGCATCCGAGCCGGGCGAGATCGTGTTGCCGGGCGGCGAGTGGTACGACCACGAGGCGAAGTACGCCCAGGGGGGGATGGAGCTGGTGGTGCCCGCCCGCATCTCGCCGGCCGCGCGCGAGCGGGTGAAAGAGCTGGCAGTGCAGACGTTCGCCCACTCCGGCTGCGAGGGGTTGGCGCGCGTGGACTTCTTCGTGGACGGCGATGAGGTGGAGGTCAACGAGTTGAACACGATGCCCGGGTTCACGCCGACGAGCGTGTACGCGAAGCTGATGGAGGCCTCGGGCGTCGGCTATCCGGAGCTGGTGGAGCGGCTGTGTCGCCTCGGGATCGAGCGCCACGCGGCGCGGCGGGCTTACAGATATTGACTGGGATCAAACTGCCCCTCGCCTTTCCCGACAATCCGCAGTGATGGGACGGCGCGCCCAAGTGCGCGCCCAGGTGGTCGAACGGTGGCTCAGCGGAAAAGCGTGAGCTCCGAGATCGAAGCCGACTGCTGTCCAGGCGGCAGCGTGGTCAGCCACACCAGGTAGTAGCGAAAGCGCCGGCCCGCGGGAAGCGTGAGGGGGATGTGGTCGTGGTTGTGGATGTCGGCGTCCATGCCGACAGGCCCCGTCCAGCCGCGCGCGGTGAGTGGCGTGGAATTGCCATACGGAAGGCCGAGCTCGATTTCGGTGGCGACGTAGATCTGCACGGCGAAGCCCGGGGTGGGCGTCTGGATCTCGATCTGCCGCGCGGCGAGGCCGGGGGCGGCGTCGACGTAGAGGCCCACGCCGACGCCGCCGGCCTTCTTCAGGGTGCCGTCGTAGTAGTCGGCGGTGGACCACGAGGTGGAGGGGTCGGAGTCGATCGCGAGGTCGACGCCTTCGTGGTCTTCGGGGCCGGTGCCGAAGGGGTTGTAGTCGTGGGCGGCGTTCTGGGCGAGCGAGACCGGGGTGAGACCGGGGCGCGCGACGGCGCCGGGGGCGACGCCGGTGCCGCGGCGGGCGTGCTCGCCGGCGGCGATCAGCACCACGGCAGCCACGACCGCGAGCAGCGCGAAGGACGCCAGCCAGCGCGCGGGGTGGCGCATCCGCCACGGCAGCCGCCGCCGCGCGGGGCCGGGGAGCGAGCGCAGCACCGAGGTGACCTCGCCCGTGGCCTGGCCGGAGCGGGCGGCCTCGATCGCAAGCGCCTCCTCGAGCTCGGCGAGCATCGCGGGGATGTCTGGGTAGCGGCGCTCGAGGTCGTGCGCCGTGGCGCGGTCGACGATCGCGGCCGTGGCGGCGGAGACGTCGGGGCGGCGCGCCTGCACGTCGGGGACGGCCTCGCGCACGTGGCGCATGGCCACCGCCACGGGGGTGTCGCCGGTGAAGGGCACCGAGCCCGTGAGCAGCTCATACAGCACGATGCCCAGCGAGTAGATGTCCGACTGGCCGGTGACGGGCTGGCCGAGCGCCTGCTCGGGGGAGACGTAGTCGGTCGTGCCGAGCACGCGCCCGTCGAGCGTGAGGCCGGGCTCGGTGAGCGTGCGGGCGATGCCGAAGTCGGTGATCTTGGCCGAGCCCTCGGGCGTGAGGAGCACGTTCTGGGGCTTGACGTCGCGGTGGACGATCGAGCGCTCGTGCGCGGCGCCCAGCGCGCGCGCCAGCTCGATGACGTAGGCGAGCGCCTGGGTGACCTCGAGCGGCCCCTCGCGTCGCACCAGGTCCTTCAGCGTCTCGCCGTTGACGTGCTCGAAGACGATGTAGGGAACCCCCATCGCCGCCCCGTTGCCAGCCCCGCCGGGCGCGACCGGGTCCTCGCCCGCGTCGATCACCGTCACGATGTGCGCGTGGTTCAGCCTGGCAACCGCGCGCGCCTCACGGCGAAAGCGCTCCAGCTGATCGGAGTCGGAGGCAACCTCGCGATTCATCAGCTTGATCGCGACCGGCCGCTCCAGGACCGTGTCGAAGGCGCGGTAGACGGTGGACATCCCGCCCTGCCCGATGCGGGCGTCGAGGCGATAGCGCCCACCGAGAGAGGTGCCTAGCAGAGTGTCGACCACGTGCCAGTCAGCTTAGAGTGGGCACTCTTGGAAGCGCGTGCCCCTGTCCTTGGGTAGCATGCGCTCGATTCGCAATGACTGACTCGGACCCCACAGTCCCCCAACGACGCCCGCCACCTCCACCGGCGCCGCCACGATCCAGTCAGCTGGCCGTCACGGATATCTGGACGCCGCCGAAGACGAACGCGCTGGCGATCGCCTCGCTGGTCCTCAGTCTGTTCTGGTTGGGAGGGTTGGGATCGGTCGGAGCCGTGGTTCTGGGGCACATGGCCAAGCGCGAAATCGCCACCTCGGGCGGCCGCCAGACGGGGGGCAGCCTGGCGACGGCGGGTCTGGCGATCGGGTACATCGGCCTGGCGCTCATGGCCCTCTACCTGCTCCTCTACGTCCTCGCCTTGGCGAATGCCTGACGCTGTGAACACCCTGGCGAATGCCGACACTCTGAACAGGGACGGCGCCGCGCTCCATCGCGCCTCTCCGGCGCGGGGGCGTGAAGCTCGCCCTCGAGTGAGCCGCACGGCGCTGCTGGGCGGCCTGGCTGGCGCCTATGCGCTGTTCGCGGCGGCGGCGCCGATCGCCCGCGTGCCCGCGACCTGCCCCTTCAGGCGCCTCACCGGACGTCGCTGCCCCCTGTGCGGTCTTACGCGGGCGACGCGCGCGCTGACGCGCGGAGAGGTCGGGCACGCGCTGGCGCTGCACCCGCTGGCACCGCTGCTGTGGGCCGGCGCCGCGATCGCGCTTGTGCGATCGCCCGCGACCCCGTCCTCGAGAATCCCGTACTCATGACCCCATAAGGAGATAAGAGTGGCCGCCAGCGTTCAACAGGTAAACGTCGCCTCGCCGAGTGAATTGGAGGGCACGATCACCAGCTACATCGCCCAGGGCTTCGTCGTCTCCAGCCGCACGCCCGAGGCGGTGACGCTCTTCAGGAAGAAGGAGTTCAACGTCATATGGGCGGTCATCGGCTTCTTCCTGTGCCTGCTGCCGCTGCTGGTGTACTGCATCGTGTACCTGACGCAGAACGACGAGATGGTGATCGTCAAGCTGGCGCCCGCGTCGCGCGCGGCGGTGGAGTCGGGCGGCGACGAGGTGACGTGGTCGGAGGACCGGGAGTGGTGGTGGGATGGGTCGGGGTGGCGGGACACCCGGATCGAGCTGCCGCCGGGCGCCGTGATCTCCGAGGACAAGCGCACGTGGTGGGATGGCACGGAGTGGCGCCCGGTGCCGGGGCAGACGGATGCCCCCCACGCCCCGCGTGAGGGGATGCCCGACGCGCCCGCGGACGCGTAGAGCTACCTTTTTTGGGAGAGGGGCCGGCGGAGCCGGCCCTGTGATGGCCGCGGGGTGCGATGTCGGCGGCGCCTACCGATCACAAGCGCCGCCAGCCCAACGCGGTAGAGCGAGAAGGGCAGCAGCGGGCGGGCACGCCGACTGGGAGCGATCAGCGGGGAGCAGGCGAGCGTCGATATGAACGCCGCGCCCGCGCCGGCTGCGAGCGGCGCGCCGAGGCCAGCCGGGACGCCGCGCTGGATCAGCCGCCGGCCCTTGAGGGCGGCGGCGCCGAGCAGCACCGGCAGGCCCACGCGCCAGGAGAGCGACTGGGAGTCCGCACGCGCGAAGCCGCGCACGCGCGCCGCGGTGAGGGTGGCGCCGTTGCGCGAGACGCCCGGCAGCAGTGCGAGCGCCTGGGCGAGGCCGAGCGCCAGGCCGTCGTGCGCCGCGGCGTCCCTCGCGGTGCGGGTGCAAGCGCCCCGCCGGTCGGCCGCCGCCATCGCGACCGCGCCGGCGAGCAGGCCGAAGGCGATCGTGCGCGGCCCGCCGAGGCGCTGCTCGATCGGACCCTCCAGCGCGTAGCCGACGGCGGCGGGTGGCGCGAGCGCGAGCGCGAGCACCGCCAGGCGGCGGCGGTCAAGACGCCGCAGCTCCTCCGCCAGCTCCGCGCGCAGCGCGAGGGCGAGCGCCAGCGCGGCGCCCGCGTGCAGCGCGACCTCCAGCGTCTTGGCCATCGCGGGGTCGAGCTCCTCGGGCCACCCGGCCAGGCGCGGGAGCAGCGCGGTGTGGGCGGAGGAGGAGATGGGCAGCAGCTCCGTCGGGCCGTGGATGAGGCCGAGCAGCAGCGCGTGGCGGACGGGTAAGGGCCCTGAGCTCAACCGCCCTCGACCGCCGACCGCCGCGCGGCGCGGCGGCGCACGAGCAGGTAGACGACCCCCACGACGATCAGCGCCACCAGCGCGTAGTCGAAGTACTCGAAGCCCTTGCGCACGGTCTTCCATTCGCTGCCGAGCCCGTGCCCTGCGAACGCCAGCCCGAGCACCCACGGGATCGAGCCGATCGTGGTGAGCACCGTGAAGCGCCCGAGCGGCATCCGCGCGATGCCCGCGGGCAGCGAGACGAATGCGCGCACCAGCGGCACCATGCGCCCGAACAGCACGGCGGGGTCGCCGTAGCGCTGAAACCAGCGGTCGGCGCGGTCGATCTGGGCGGGCCCCATGTGGATGAGATGGCCGTGGCGTTCCATCAGCTCCAGGCGCCCGCCGCGCCCGACGGCGTAGGCGATCCACGACCCTACGAGCGTGCCCAGCAGCCCGGCGAGGATCACGCCGAGCATCGTCAGGTGGTGCTGTGCGCCACTTGAGGCGGGGTCGGCGACGGCGAAGCCGGCGAACAGCATCACGACCTCGGAGGGGATCGGGATGCAGGCGGAGCCGAGCGCCATCAGCACGAACACGGCGGGCAGCCCGGCTTCGCCGACGAAGTGCGAGGTTTCGTTGACGACCGATTCGGTGACCGACGCCAGCACCACGGTGTGGGCGCCGAGGTGGGGGCCGACGAGGTCGAGCGGGAGGGTGGGCAGGCCGAGCACGCCCGGCCAAGATACCGCGCGCCCGTCCACGCGCGTGGAGTGCCGGGCACAGGCGCCGCCTTGCGATGCCCGTGACCTCGCGCGCGTGCGTGGAATACGGTGCACGCGCATGCGTGTGTGGATCGACCTCACCAACAGCCCCCACGTGCTCGTCATGCGCCCGGTGCGCGACGTGCTGCTCGCCGAAGGTCACGAGGTGGAGGTGACGGCGCGCGACTTCGCCCAGACGCTCGGCCTGCTGCGGCGCTTTGAGATCCCCCACACCGTGATCGGCCGCCACCGCGGCGAGCGTCTGGCCGCCAAGGCCGTGGGGCTGGCGGCACGCTCGACCGCGCTCACGCGCTGGGCGCGGCGCCGGCGCTTCGACGTAGCCCTGGGCCACGGCTCCAACGACATCAGCGTGGCCGCCTCCCTGCTGCGCGTTCCCTCGGCGACGATGTTCGACTACGAGTGGGCCGCCGTCCAGCACCACGTCAACTGCCGCCTCGCGCGCGCGGTGGTGGTGCCCGACGCGATCGCACCCGCCCGCCTGGATCGCTACGGCGCGCGCGGCAAGGTCCGCCCCTACGAGGGCCTGAAGGAGGAGTACTACCTGGCCGACTTCGAGCCCTCCCCGGCCGTGCTGGACGAGCTGGGCCTCGACGCCGCGCGGCCGATCGTCGTCGTGCGCACCCCGCCGGAGGTGTCTCTGTATCACCGCTTCGAGAACGACCTGTTCGCGGGCGTCCTGGAGCGCCTGCGCCGCGCCGCGGCGGAGGACGGGGTGCAGTCGGTGGTGCTGCCCCGCACCGCCGCGCAGCGCGAGCAGCTGCGCGGCGTGGCGGGCTTCATCGTTCCCGACCAGGCCATCGACGCGCAGTCGCTGATCGCCCACGCCGACCTCGTGATCTCCGCCGGGGGCACGATGAACCGCGAGGCCGTGGCGCTCGGCACGCCCGTCTACACCACCTTCGAGGGCCGCCCCGGCGCGGTGGACGAGCGCCTGATCGCCGAGGGCCGCCTGCGCCGCCTGGAGGACCCGGCCGCGCTGGACCTGGCCAAGCGCGGGGCGGGGGGGGTCCTGATCTCCGGGGCGGGTGGGGTCCGGATCAGGCGCGACCCACGCATCCTGGTCGACCTGCTGCTCTCGGCACGTGCCTCGTAGCCCCCTGCGCGGCCCTGCCGCAGTCCGCGCTGCGCGGTGTGTTCGGCAGTCCCGTCCGCCCGCCGCGCCGCGGCCCTCCCGCGTGTCGCACGGCGCCCTTCTTCGGCAGTCCAGCCGGCCCGCCGTGCCGCGGCCCTTCCTCTCCTCCTCCTTTCCACCCGTACAATCTCCATGATGCGCCGACGGATCCGCTCGGTGGCCCTCCCCCTGCACCGGCACTCGCTCCCTCAGCTCGCCGTGGACGGGGTGCTGGTCGCGCTCGCCTACTACATGGCCTTCCAGCTGCGCTTCGACAACGGGCCGCACGGGCCGTACGTGCACCTGCGCGAACGCACCATCTGGTGGGTCGCCGTCGGCGGGGTGGCGGTGCTGGCGCTCTCGCGTGTGTACCAGCGCTCGTGGAGCTACTCCGGCCAGCGCGACTACGAGGCGATCCTGCGCGGCGTCATCGTCACCACGCTGCTGCTCGTCGTCGCGGTCGCGGTGGTGCGGCCCGTGCAGATCCCCTCCCACCACCGCACGGTCGCGGTGGGGCTGCCCAACGGCGTCGTCGTGCTGTTCTTCCTGCTCGCGCTCGTCGCGCTCGTGGGCGTGCGCGTGCTGGTGCGCACGATCTACGAGCGCCGCCCGCTGGCCGCGCTCGGCGGCGTGCGCGAGGGGCAGCGCTCGGTCCTGATCGTCGGCGCGGGCGACGGTGGGCGCCTCGTGCTGCGCGAGATCGCGCGCAACCGCGAGCTGGGCCTCGTGCCCGTGGGGTTCCTCGACGACGACCCGCGCAAGCGCGGGCTGCGCATCGACGGCGTGCGCGTGCGCGGCGACACCCAGCGCGACCTGCCGCGCATCCTCGAGGAGGCCGAGCCCGACGAGGTGGTGATCGCGATCCCCTCTGCCCCCGGCTCCATGCGCGCGCGCGTGGTCCGGGAGTGCCGCGCGCGCTCGATCCCCGTGCGCACGCTGCCGACGGTCTTTGAGCTGCTGCAGGACAGCGGCGGCGGCGGCGTCTTCTACAACCAGGTGCGCGAGGTGCAGGTCGAGGACGTGCTCGGCCGCGAGCCCGTTCTGATGGAGCTGGACCGCGTTGGTGCCTACCTGGCGGGCGAGACGGTGCTCGTGACCGGCGCCGGGGGCTCGATCGGCTCGGAGCTGTGCCGCCAGATCGCGCGGGTATTAAGTGCCCACCCACCCCCTGCCGCCGGCCGTCCCAGCGGGGAGGCCCCCCCTGAGGGGGGGCCTACGGGGGGGGGTCGATCGGTCCCTGGGGGTCGATCGGTCCCTGGGGGGGGTCAATTAATCCTGCTCGACCACGCCGAGGACAACCTCTTTGAAATCCAGCGCGAGCTGCTCGAGGACCGCCACGTGCAGCCGGCGGCGCTCGTCGCAGTGCTGGCCGACTGCAAGGAGGAGGAGCGCATGCGCGAGGTCTTCTCCGAGTACGCACCCACGGTCGTGTTCCACGCCGCCGCCTACAAGCACGTCGGCCTGATGGAGGGCAACCCGGTTGAGGCGGTGCGCAACAACGCGCTCGCCACCCGTCTGGTGGCACACGTCGCGGGCGAGTCGGGCGTGGGGCGCTTCGTGCTCGTCTCCACCGACAAGGCCGTCGCCCCCGCGACGGTGATGGGCGCGTCCAAGGCGCTTGCCGAGTTCGCGCTGGAGGCCGCCGCCGCGCGCTTCGCCCGGGCGGCAGGGGGCGGGAGGGTGGGAACTTCATATAAGGCCGTGCGCTTCGGCAACGTGCTCGGCTCCTCGGGCTCGGTCGTGCCGATCTTCCGCCGCCAGATCGCGCGCGGCGGCCCCGTGACGGTGACCGACGAGCGCATGACGCGCTACTTCATGACGATCCCCGAGGCCGTCCAGCTGATCATCCGCGCGGGCTCGCTGGACGCAGGAGATGGAGTGCCCGCCCACCACCTCACCCCCGCCCGCGGCGCCGTCGAGGTGTTCGTGCTCGACATGGGCGACCCGGTGCGCATCGTCGAGCTGGCTCGCGCGATGATCGAGCTCTCGGGCCTCGACCCCGAGCGCGACATCGACATCGAGATCGTCGGCCGCCGCCCCGGCGAGAAGCTGCACGAGGAGCTGTTCAACGACTACGAGCGCCGCTGCGCGACCGCGGCCGAGAAGATCCTGCTGGCAGAGCGCGCTCCGCTGGGGGTGGAGGCCGTCGAGGCGATGTTCGCCGAGATCAACCTGCTCGTGCTCGAGGGCGACGCGGCGGGGCTGGCAGCCAAGGTGGCCGAGCTCTCCGCGGCGCGCGCAGTGCCTGCCGAGGCGGGGGCGCCACCACTGCCCCCCGACCCACGCGGCGCCGACCCCCACGCCGGCGCGCCGGACACGCACGAGCACGAGGCAAGTGGCGACAGTGCGCCTGCGCCCCTCATACACTCCCAAAGTTCATGACGGCGCTGCCGCTGGCAATATCCCTGTCGAGCTCCTTCACGCAGATCGGGGCGATCGCGGCGTTCGCTGCGCTCGTGGGGATCGCGGTGATGTCGCTGCTCTTCTTCTCCCAGGCCCGCGAGCTCAAGCGCCTGCGCGAATGGGCCGACGCCGAGCCCGAGCGCGCGGCCGAGCACGACCAACGGTTGAGCGCCGCGGTTGCGCTGCGCATCCAGCGCGCCACGGCGCAGGTGGCGGGGCGGGTGGGCCCATCAATCTCTCGTGCCGTGAGCGCCGCGCCGCCTGCCACGCGCGTCGCAAAGGAGACGCCGGCGCTGGCCCTGCTGCCCGCGGCGCCGGCGATCCTCGCGACCGGGAAGGCCAACCCCGAGGTCGCGGCCGAGCCGCCGGCCCCTCAGCCCGAGGCGGCCGTGGCCGCCCTCCCGCCCGACGACGCGCAGGCCGAGCAGTCCCCTTCCGAGGAGGTGCCGGCCCTGGCAGCTGTCGCTGCCCCTGCCGTGACGGCCCGCGCGGTCGAGGCACCGCCCCGCGCTCCCGCTCCTCCCGCCCCGCCCGTCTCGCCTGTCGCGGCGCCCGCACGCCGCGCGGACCCAGAACGGGCCGTCGCCGGCCGCGAGGCCGTGCCCGTGGCCGCCGGTCGCGGCGCTGCTCCCGAGGCGCCCCCCGCGGATGGGCGCGAGCGGATCTCCTCCGGCGCGCGGGGACCGGCGAACGGGCGCGAGCGGATCTCCGCAGGTGGGCCGAGTGGCGCGGGCGCTCGCTCGCAAGGGAGTCGCCGCGCCCCGCGCCGTGTCCGCACCGGTCCCCCGCCCGGCCCGCCGTTCCTGCGCGAGGAACCCCGCGGCGGCTCGCGCGTCCCCCTGCTGATCGTGGGGGTCGCCGTGGTCGCGATCGTGGTCCTGCTTGTCGTGGTGCTCGGCTCCGGGGGAAGCTCTCCGAGCAGCAAGGGCGCCAAGGCCTCCTCCTCGCTCTCCTCGGGCGAATCGCAGCACTCGAGCTCCACCGCGACGCATTCAAGCGTTGCCTCCGCGCCCGCCACGAGTCCCTCCGAAACGCACGTCGTGGTGCTCAACGCCACCGAAACGGCGGGACTCGCGCACCGGCTGTCGAGCAATCTCCAGCAGAGCGGCTACACGCTGGCGAGTGCGCTGGCGGGCAAGCCCGCCGGGCACTCCACCTCGGTCGTGCAGTACGCGGCCGGGCACCGCGCCGACGCCGAGCACGTCGCGCAGGCGCTTGAAATCTCCCAGGTCCAGCCGCTGGAAGCGGCCACGGCCGCGCTCGGCAGCGGGGCCACCGTGGTCGTGATCGCCGGCGCCGACAAGTCATCGGCCCCGTAGAGCCATAGGCTCCAGGACTTCCTAGTCCGCCCCCCGCCCGCCCACCGCGAAGACCGGCCGGCACGTCCCTTCGGAACAGACCCATAGCCACCTTCCTCGACACCCCCGAGCGCACCGCCAAGCCGCGCGAGCGGGGGCTCACGCACGTGATCGACCGCGGCCTGTCGGTCGCCGCCGTGGACGGCCTGATGGAGACCGCCGGCGCGGCCGTCGACATCGTCAAGCTCGGCTGGGGCACCGCCGTGGTGAGCGCGAACCTCAAGGCCAAGCTGGAGCGCTACGCCGCGCACGGCGTCCCCGTGGTGCTCGGCGGCACGCTCACCGAGGTGGCGATCCGCCAGGGTCGCGTCGAGGAGCTCGTGAGCTGGCTGCACGAACTGGGCCTGCGCCACGTCGAGGTCTCCGACGGCACGATCGAGCTCGACCAGGGCGAGAAGCACGAGCTGATCGCCCGCCTCGCGCAGGAGTTCACCGTGCTCTCGGAGGTCGGCTCCAAGGACGCCCAGGCGATCATGGCGCCGTACGTGTGGATCGAGCGCATCCAGGGCGACCTCGCCGCGGGCGCCTGGAAGGTGATCGCCGAGGCGCGCGAGTCGGGCACCGCCGGCATCTTCCGCGCCGACGGCGAGGTGCGCAGTGGGCTGATCGACGAGATCGCCCACGCCGTGGACCCCGACCGCATGATCTTCGAGGCCCCCCGCCGCGACCAGCAGGCGTGGCTGTTGAAGTTCTTCGGCCCCAACGCCAACCTCGGCAACATCGCCCCCGACGAAGTCCTCTCGCTGGAGACGCTGCGCCTGGGCCTGCGCTCGGAGACGGTCGGCCACTTCGCGCTGGACGGCGGGGATTGAGCGCGCCACAGCCGCTGGCGAAGGTTGTCTTCGGGACGCTCGTGCTCGCCTGCTTCGCGGCCTTCGCGATCACCCAGCACCTGAAGCACACCCCGACGGTCGTGCAGAACTTCAAGATGACCCCGTATCTATTGCCGTCGGCAACCGGGCGACGTCGGGTGGAGCACCTCTCCTTCCGCATCTCCCATACCGATGAAGTCACTGTCACGATCCTCGACGCCGGCAATGCGGAAGTCGCCACGCTGCTCAGCAGCCGTCCCCTGGCCCGCTACACGCAGCTGTCATTGCAGTGGGACGGCCACCGCGGCCCCACCACTCCGCCCGCCCCGGCGAGCGGCACCCCGCACGACCCGCTTGTGCCCGTCGATCACGGCCCGCTGGCTCCCCCTGGCGAATACCGCGTGCGTGTGAGCCTGCGCCGGCAGAACCGCAAAGTGCTCTCGCCAAGGAGCTTCACACTGCGATGAGCGCTCTCGTGGCCGGCGCTGTGGGGGCGATCGTCGTCGTGGTTGCGCTGGCCGCGTTCATGCGCAGCCGCCCGCAGGCGTTCCCGCTGCTGGCGATCTTCGCGCTGCCCTTCCGCCTGCCGATCTCCGCCGACGGGCGCACCGTGAATCTGCTGATACCGCTGTATCTGGTGCTCGGCGCCGGCACGCTCGCACACCTGCTGCCCGCTGTGCTGCGCGCGCCGGTGGCGCGTCGGGCCGGTGGCGCATTGCCGCCGGGCGATCCGCGGCCCGCCGGGCTTGCCGCCCACGGTCCGATCCTGCTCGACTGGCTGCTGCTCGCCTCGGTGGTGCTCTACGCGCTGCAGGCCTCCTACTCCAGCGACCCGCTCAAGGCGCTGGAGAACCTCGCGTTCTTCTACCTGCCCTTCGGCCTGCTGTATGTGCTGCTGCGTCAGGTGCGCTGGACGCGCGAGCTGCTGCTCGCGTGCCTGGGGATCGCCGTGTGCGAGGCCGTGCTGTTCGCCGGCGTGGGGTTCGTGGAGTACGCACGCAAGGAACTGCTGCTCAACCCGAAGGTCGTGGCGGCGAACGACTACGACAACTACTTCCGCGTCAACTCGCTGTTCTTCGACCCCTCGATCTACGGACGCTTCCTCGCGCTGGCGATGCTCGCCGTGACGGCGGTCGTGCTGTGGACGCGCGAGCGCCGTGACGTGCTGCTCGGCGGCGCTGTGCTGCTGTGGCTGCTGGGCGGCCTGGTCACGAGCTTCTCGCAGTCGAGCATCGCCGCGCTGCTGCTCGGCCTGGGGGTGCTCGCGGCGTGGCGCTGGGACGTGCGCGCCACCGTCTACGTGTCGCTTGCCGCCGGTGCGATCGCGCTGGTGGTGGCGCTGCTCGCGCCCGCGAGCCTGCACATCGGCCTGAAGGGGGCGGGAGGCTCGGCCAACAACGCCACCAACGGCCGCGCCCACCTGATCTCGGGCGGCCTGTCGCTGTTCGCCGAAGACCCGCTTCAGGGTCACGGCTCGGGCTCGTTCGAAAAGGCATACCGGGCCCACAACGCCGGTGGCGCGGCCGCGCAGAACGCCACCTCCGCCTCGCACACGATCCCGATCACGGTGGCCGCCGAGCAGGGGCTGGTCGGGCTCGCGCTGTACGCGGCGCTGCTGGTCGTGGCCTTCATGGTGCTGTTCTCCGGCGCCGGGCGCTCGCCCCCCCGGATCGCGTTGTCGGCGTGCTTCGCGGCGCTCGTGCTGCACACCTGGACGTACGCCGACTTCCTCGAGGACCCGCTCACCTGGACGCTGCTCGGCATCGGCGTCGCGCTGGCGCTCGCCGCGCGCGGTGGCGGATCGCTGGAGCAGGCGACGAGCGCCGAACCGGTGGTGGCCCCGGCCTGAGCGGGGGGGTTCGGTGTTTCACTACCTCAAACGCCTCCTGCGCACCGGCGCCGCCTACCAGGCGGCGGACATCGTCGCCAAGGGCATCGCGCTGATCACGCTGCCGCTCTACACGCACCACGTCCCGCCCGCCGAATACGGCGCCTACACCACGCTGCTCACCTCGGTGATCCTCGCCTCGATCTTCCTGCGCATGGGCGTGGGCGAGGCGTTCATCCGCTTCTACTTCACCGACACAGACGAAGCGCGCCGCGCGCGGATCGCGCGCACCGCGATGGCCGCCGTGGCGTGGACGACGACCCTCGCCGCGCTGGCCGCGGTGGCGTTCGCCGGGCCGCTGTCCCGCCTGCTGCTGGGCTTTCGCGACACCGAACTGCTCGACTGCGCCGTCGTCGGGCTGTGGGCGTTCACGAACCTGGAGATGGCCTACGCGCAGCTGCGCGTGGACGAACGCGCCCGCGCGTACATGTTCGCCTCGGGGGCCAACGTGGCGATGACGGTCATCTTCACGGTCGCGCTCGTGGTCCTCGCGGGCGAGGGCGCGCGTGGCCTCTTGCTCGGAAACTTCGGCGCCTCCGCGCTGGTGGTGCTCGGGCTGTGGTGGGTGCTGCGCCGGCGCTTCTCGCTGCGCGTGCGCGTGGATGACCTGCGCGCGATGCTGCGCTTCGGGCTGCCCACGGTCCCGGCCGAGGCGAGCGTCTACGCGCTGCAGGTGGTCGATCGCCTCTACATCTTCCGCGCCTACTCCCACGCGGCGGGCGGCGAATACTCGATCGCGCTGCAGCTCGCGACGGTCGTGTTCGTGTTTGTGCGCGGCTTCCAGTACGCGTGGCCGCCGCTGGCCTACTCGGTGCAGAGCGACCGCGAGGCCGCGCGCCTGTACTCGCTCGTCACCACCTACTTCGTGCTGGGCACGGGGATGGTCGTCTGCGGTGTGGCGCTGCTCGGCCGCTGGATGGTGCGCCTGCTGGCCGCGCCGGAATACTTCGGCGCCCACACCGCGCTGCCGTGGCTCGCGCTGGGGTGGACGCTGTATGGGCTCTACCAGGTGCTGATCGTGATCACCGGCCGCGCGCAGGTCACCCAGCGCAACCTGCCGCCCGCGCTGGCGGGCCTCGCGGTGAACGTGGCGCTGCTGCTCGTGCTGGTGCCCTCCTCGGGCGCCGGCCTGGGCATCGCGGGCGCCGGCATCGCGCTGTGCGGCGCCTACGTGGCGATGCTGGCGATCATGCACCTGCTCACGCGCAACGTCTTCACGGTGGGCTTTCAGTGGCGGCGCCTGGCCCAGCTGACGGCGATCCTCGCGGGCGTGGCGGTCTCGGGTGAGCTTTTGCTCCCCACCGCCGGCCTCGGCGGGCTGGTGCTGCGCGCGCTGTGGCTGGCGCTGGTCCCCGCGCTGCTTGTCCTCACGCGCTTCTTCCCCCCGACGGAGCGCGCGCAGGCGCGGCGCCTGGCGATCGACGGCCGCCGCAGGGTCGCGGCGTTCCGCGCGGGCGGGGGCGAAGTCGAGGCATACGCCGAGGACCCGCTACGGGATCTGTGAGCGCCCGGGTCCAAGGATCTCTTCGAGGAAGAGGCGCGTCTTCGGTGACGGCTCCGGCAACCCGAGCTCCTCCGCGACCTGTGCGGCGGCCTCGTAGATCAGGGCCTTTGGCTCGAATACCGCGTCGACGTCCTTTGTGATTCTTCGCGTCGAGTAGGCGAGGGCCATCGCGGCGCCGCCGACGATGAAAATCTGGCCGCGGACGCCTCGGCGGGTGAGCTCGTCGCCGAGCGCCTGCAGCGCCGTGAGTATTCGTTCTCGGCTGAAGTGCTTCTCAAGCACGGTCAAAGACCTCGCGCGCGATGAACACCCCGTGCCGGGCCAGCAGCGCAGGTGTATGGGCGAGCACGTAGGCGTGGAAGGCGGGCCTGCTTGCCAGCAGCCACCACGGCTCGACGAAACGGTTCGGGCCGTTGACCCATGCGGGGGCGGGGATCGCTCCCTCGGCCGCGAACAGCTCTGCGAGCCCGGCGAGCGCGGCGTCGAAACGCGCGTCTCCAGTCGCCTGAGGCTCCTCGCGGATGAGCTCGACCCTCCCAGGCTGGGGGGAGCCCCTGAAGTCGTCGGCGAACCCGAACAGCAGTCGCACCGCGTCGTTCTCTCTGCTGGCCCGGAGGTCGTCGGTGATCGTCGACGCTAGCTCGGCGAGCGAACTCGCACCACGTCTCACCTGAGACCGGGCGGGCGCCTCACTGACGCCATTTTCAGGGTGTATACGCATTTGGGTAAGTATGCCGCCGTTACCTGGCTAACCCGGACGCGCCGTATCGCGGTTGTACTCCTCCGCGGCCTCGCGCAGCCCCTCGCCTCGCTCCGGCCACAGCGTCGCGGTGACGTGGCGCCAGTAGCGCTGTGGGGAGTGGCCTGGCAGAACCAGCGCGGCGAGGGCGCGCAGCGCATAGGTCCAGGCGGTCAGTAGGCGCACGGCCAGGGCCGCTGCGCGTGTGTGGTGCTTGCGCATGTAGAGGTCGCGGTTGCGCGCCATTTCCACGATGCGCCGCTCGGGGACGTCTGAGGTGGACAGCTGCTCGTGGTGCACGGCCACCGCTGAGGGCACCCATACGCTGCGCCAGCCCGCGTCACGCAGGCGCCGCGCGAAGTCGACCTCGTCGGAGTAGACGAAGAAGTCGGGATCCAGGTAGCCGACTTGCTCGGCCGCTTCGCGGCGCACGAGCAGCGCGGCCGACTGGCACCAGTCCACCTCGCGCGTGCGCTCGCCGCGGCTCTGCACGGTGAAGCGGCGGTGCAGGAACAGCGCGCCGGCGAGCGCCGTCAGCGGCGTGGGAAAGCGCCATGCCGAGGGCTGCTCGACCCCGCCGGGGCGCAGCAGCTTCGCGCCCGCGCAGGCCGCCTCGGGGTGCCCCTCCAGCGCCTGGTGCAGCGCCAGGGTGGCGCCCGGCTGCAGCTCGGAGTCCTCGTTCAGCAGCAGCGCGAAGCGCCCCCCCGCGCGGCGCAGCAGCCCGGAGTCGTTCAGGCCCTTGCCGCGGCGTTCGTCCAGGGCGATCGTCTCGTCCACCGCGGGGTGCTCGCGCGCTGCCTGCGCCGAACCGTCGCGCGAGCCGTTGTCGAGCACCAGCACCTCCGTCGCAAACGGAACCGCGGCGCGCTCGCGCGCGATCGCGTCGAGCCCGCGCAGCAAGAGCTCGCGCTGTGAGGTGTTGACGACGCAAAAGCTCAGCTCGATGTCCGTCACCCGCCTATTGTCTCCGTCGATGCGCGTGCACGTCGTTGACCCGTCGGCTTACACCCCCCCGTATGACCACGCGCTGTGCCAGGCTCTCGCGCGCGAGGGGGCCAAGGTGCAGCTGATCACGAGCCATTTCGACTATGGACCGATCGCGGCTGCGGATGGGTATGAGCGCCGGGAGCTGTTCTACGGCTTGGCGCACCGGGGTGCCGGGCACGGGGGAGCCGAGAGCCGGATGCCCTCCGCCGCCGCTCCGCGCTCGCGCGGGCGGATGGCGCTGAAGCTCGCTGAGCACGTGCCGGAGATGTTGCGCTACCGGCGCCTGGCGCGGGAGGCCGACGTCGCGCACTTTCAGTGGCTGACGGTGCAGCCGGTCGACGGGCGCCTGCTGCCGCGCCACGGTCGCGCCACGGGCCGCCCAAAGCTCGTGCTGACCGCCCACGACGTGCTGCCGCGCGAGCCGCGGCCGGGGCAGCTGACCGCGCAGCAGCGCCTGTATGAGCGCTTCGACGCGGTTGTCGTGCACTCCGAGCACGGGCGGCGCCGGCTCACGCGCGAGCTGGGGATCGACTCCGCGCGCGTACACGCGATCCCGCACGGCGCATTTGCGCACCTCGCGCAGGCGCCGCCGTCGCCCCCGCCGCACGAGACCAACAAACCCGTCGTCCTCTGCTTCGGCCTGATGCGCCCCTACAAGGGCCTGGACGTGCTGATCGAGGCGTGGCGGGGGATCGAGAGCGCCGAGCTGTGGATCGCCGGCATGCCGCGTATGGACATCTCCGCGCTGCGGGCCGCCGCGCCCCCCGGCGTGCGCTTCGACGCGCGCTTTATCGGCGATGGGGAGCTGCCGGCGTACTTCCAGCGCGCCGATCTCCTCGTACTCCCCTACCGCGAGATCGACCAGTCGGGCGTGCTCTTCACGGCGCTCGCGTTCGGCAAGCCGCTGCTGCTTTCAGACGTCGGCGGCTTCCCCGAAGTGGCGGCCACGGGCGCGGCTCGCACCGTGCCGGCGGGCGACCCTGCCGCGCTGCACCACGCGCTGGTCGAGCTGCTCGCCGACCCTGCGGATCTGGCGGAGATGGCCATGAGCGCGAGAGCCGCCGCGGCCGGGCGCTACTCCTGGGAGCAGATCGCCCGCGCGCACCTGCGGTTGTATGAGCAACTGCTGCAGGGGTGAGCGCCCAGCCGGGCTTGAATCGTGTGCAGCACATGTGATAGTGTGCAACACATGCCATCCACATCGATGATCCAGGTTCGCAACGTCCCCGACAAAGTGCACCGCACGCTGAAGGCGAGGGCCGCCTCCGCCGGGATGTCGCTGTCCGACTACATCAAGCGCGACTTGGTGCAGTCGGCGTCGGCCCCGAGCATGGAGGAGATCGACGCGCGCATCCGGGCGCGCGGCCCCTCGCGGGTGCGGGCGCAGACCATCGTCTCGGCCCTGCGCGAGGTACGCGAGGACTGACCGGTGCTGGTGGTCGACGCCTCGGCGCTGGTCGCCTATTTGACGAGCGGCGAGCACGCGGAGGAGGTGCGGACACACCTGCTGACGCCATACGAGGCGCTGTGGGCGCCCCATCTGATCGACGCCGAGGTGGGCCACGTGCTGCGACGGGAGGTGCTCGCCGGCGAGCTGGGCGCGAGCGCCGCCCGTGAGGCCCTGGACGATCTCGCGGACCTCCCGCTGCGCCGGGCCGCCCACCGCGGCCTGCTCACCCGTGCCTGGGCGCTGCGCGAGAACCTGAGCTTCTACGACGGCCTGTACGTCGCGCTGGCGGAGCGGTTGCACGCCACGCTGCTGACGCTGGACGGACGCATAGCCGGCGCGCCCGGCATCAGGGCGGGCGTTCTGCACGTGGGGTGAGTCGGCTTTCGGGTCGAGTCAGCCAGGCGCATCTGCCTCGCAGGCATACCTACCCCTCGCCGTCGGGCGGGAGCATCAAAGGCCCGCGGTACCATCCTGACCATGCCCGCCGAGAAGCTTCCCATCGCTTTGACCGAGGCCAGCCGCAGCGCCCTGGCGGTCGAAGACGGGCTGACCGCGGTGGCGGAGTGGGAAGCCGAGCGTGGGCCGTTATCTGCGGAGAGCCTTGCTGGCGCCGACGCGGTGCTGGAGGCAGCCTTCGTCTACCGCGTCGGGTGACTGACGTATCCAGTCTCGTGGCACCGCCTGTCGCGCTTACTCGCGTAGCCGTCTGTCGGCGATCTGGTAGACGGTGAGGGCGTGCGACCCTCGCGGGTGGTGTCGTACGCCAAATGCAATGGCGCGCAGTGCCCAAGGGCGGATCGGGTGCTCGATTGCAATGAAGACGAGGCCGTATCGCCCGTTGGGCCAAGGGATGTAGGTCTTCACACAGCCGGCGAGCTTGGTGCCGTCTCGGCCTTCGGCCTGGCAGCCCTTCAGCTGCGAGAGGGGTAGCCCGCCCGCCTGCTCGATATCGCGGCGCAGGGCCTTCAGCGCGAGTGCGGCGGAGGCCGGAAGGCGTTCGAGGTCGTGCTCGATGGCGTCTTCGTCGAACTGCGTCGGCACGATCGCCTCGCGCCGGATGTCTGCCATGGCTCAGCCCTCGTCGTCGGTGGGCAGATCCCCGAAGTGGCGCTCGAAGTTCTCGGCGCTCATCGGTCGCTCGCCGTGCCGGGCGAGGATGGCCTTGACGCTGAGGTCGGGCGCGAGGACGAGGCGACCGTCGGCGCGCCGGTCCTCGACCACATACTCCCCGGCAATATCGCCGCTGAGCGTCACGTGGGCCTGTCTGCTCACGGTTTGCATGATACGACGAGGCTACGCACGGCAGGGGATGCAGCGATTGATCGGGCCTCGCGCGCTGCCGCCCCGCGCTGCCTGCCGCTGCTCCCGCGGCCCCGGGCTCGCCCCCTCGCGGTGAGCCGTCTGACGGCTCGCCAGCCCCGCGCTTGACCATATCCCGCGCTTGCGTACACCTTTGGGCTTGACAACTGCTGCTCAATCTGCTTATTATGTTCTCGCACGGCTCCCCACGGGCGCCGGGCACACATAGGATCGGGTTTGGGTCTGGCCCCTGCGGCCGGCTGTGATTCGTTGGCAGGGTTTCTCGGGAGAGGGACGTTGATTTCGAGCTTTGAGGGAGATTTGGTTCGCGTGAGTTCGTTTGGGACAG
>Ga0209415_10003955_pt1 | contig 27383 bp, 18 predicted proteins | sample PeaSoiSIISIP2007_FD_187696 | JGI IMG/M metagenome (GOLD analysis project Ga0209415, IMG submission 187696) | Peat soil microbial communities from Weissenstadt, Germany - SII-SIP-2007 (SPAdes) (version 2) | ecosystem: Environmental > Terrestrial > Soil > Wetlands > Peat | place: Germany... | reverse complement strand
CCCTGGAAGCACTCTCCCGCCAGAAAAAGATCATCGAAGGCTACGAAGTCTCCTCGATCGAGGCAGTCGCCACCAGCGCGGTACGCAAGGCGTCCAACGGCCCGGAGCTGATCCAGGCCATCAAGGACGAGATAGGCATCGACGTCGCGGTGATCAGCGGCGAGGAAGAGGCGGAACTGGCGGCGCTGAGCGCATTCCACAACTTCGACCTCGAAGGGGTGCGCCACCTGATCTTCGACATCGGCGGCGGCAGCCTGGAGCTGATTACCGCGCTCGGCGTCCACATGGAAGAGGTCGTTTCCCTGGAACTGGGGGCGGTGTTCCTGACCGAAACCTTCCTCAAATCCGACCCGGTAAGCCAGGACGAGTACCAGAAACTGCGCAAATACATCCGCAAGACGCTGAAGAGCAACTACCGCGGCGAGCGTAACGGCATGCAGTGCCTGGTCGGCTCCGGCGGCACCATCACCACCATAGCGGCGATGGTGATGGCCAGCCGGCGGGAGAATTACGACTCGGTGCACGGCTATGAGCTTTTACGCTCCGAAGTGGTGCACCTTTTGGCGATGCTGCTCAGGAAAACGGACAAGGAGCGCCGCGCCATCCCGGGTCTCAACCCGGACCGCTCCGACATCATCACCGCCGGCGTCGTGGTGGTGGACGAGCTGATGGATTTCTTCCAGGTGAACGTCCTGAAGGTGAACGAGCGCGGCATCCGCGAGGGGCTGATCCTGCGGGGGCTTCGGCGTAAAAGCCTGATTCCGCACGAAAAGCCGGTCCGGTCCTGGCGGGACTCGGCGCTCGAATTCGCCAGATCCTGTCACATGGAAGAAAAGCATGCCCTGCAGGTGGGTAAGCTCGCCACCGAGATCCTCTCCTCGCTGGCCAAGCGTTTCAAGATGGAAGACAAGGAGATGAAGCTTCTGGAGGCGGCCGCCATCCTGCACGACGTCGGCTACTTCATCAACTATTCGAGCCACCACAAGCACTCCTACCACCTGATCCGTCATGCGGACCTGTTCGGTTTCACGCCGCGGGAGCGCGAGCTGATCGCCAACATCGCCCGTTACCACAGAAAGTCCATGCCCAAGAAGAAGCACGACCAGTACATGAGGCTTACAACTGCGGACAGGCTGCTGGTTTCCCGGCTCGGCGGCATCCTCAGGCTTTGCGACGGCCTGGACCGCCGGCGCAACTCGGTGGTCGAGGAACTGCGCTGCACGCTGACCGACGGTGCGCTGCACATCTGCCTGGTGGGGCGCGACGACATGTCGGTGGAGCTTTTCGGCGCCAAGGCGAAAAGCGATCTCTTCCAGGAGGCGTTCGGCCTGAAGTTGGCGATCGATCTCTGCATTACCGAAGAGGAAGAGGAAACGGCGCATCCCCTCGCCGTCGGGCACTAGTCACTCGTAGCGGCTGTTTCCTCCCTCTCCCCTTGCGGGAGAGGGGACGCTCTGGCGGCAGATTGCCGTCGAATCGGGGGAAAACCGATAAAAAAGGGGGACCTGAGCATCGCTCGGGTCCCCCTTTTCTCTTATCTGCTTGCGAGGCCGCTATAAGCCGGAGAAGGCTTCCTGCTCTTCGTCGGAGAACATGCGATCGAGCTGCAGCATGAGCAGCAGGTGGTCGCCGTGATGGATCACGCCGCAGATGTAATCCTGATCGGTGCCGGTGCCGCCTACCATGCTCGGGGGGGGCTGGATCTCGCCGCTGGAGATGCGGATAACCTCGGAAACGCCGTCCACTACGAAGCCCATCAACTTGCCTTCGATGTCCATCACCATGATGCGGGTGTGCTGGTCGGCATCGGTATAGGGCATGTTGAAGCGGTTGCGCAGGGAGACGATCGGTATCACCTTGCCGCGCAGGTTGATGATCCCCTCGATAAAGGACGGGGTATTGGGGACGTGGGTGATCGCGGTCAATCTGATGATCTCGCGCACCTTGAGCACTTCGACGGCGTACTCTTCGGTGCTGAGATTGAAGCTGACCAGCTGGATCAACTCATGCTTCGAATCTCCCCTGGTGACCGGTACGATGGCAGTAGACATGATTCCTCCTCTTTATGGGGCTAATCTCGTTCGTAAGGCTATGCCGGGAAACTACAACCCTTGCGCCGCCACCGGCTTCAGGCGCCAAATTTCGCTATTATACTCCAAGATGGTGCGATCAGTGGAGAACTTTCCGCTACGGACGCTGTTTATTATGCTCATGCGGGTCCAATTGTCCCGGTCGCGGTAGGCGCGCGCCACCTTTTTCTGGGCGTCGACGAAGCTGCGGAAGTCAGCGGCCACCATCCAGGGGTCGCGCGGATTGGCGATGGCGGCGATGATCGGGTCGAAGATGCCGGCCTCGAACATGTTGAAATGTCCGCTCTTTAAAAGCTGCATCACCCGGTTGAGATCGTAGTCGGCGGCGATGATCCCGGACGGGTTGTAGCTGCGGCGCTGCGCCTCCACCTCTTGAGCGGTAAGCCCGAAGACGAAGAAATTCTCGTCCCCCACCTCTTCCCGGATCTCGATGTTGGCCCCGTCCAGGGTGCCGATGGTGATGGCGCCGTTCATCATGAATTTCATGTTGCCGGTACCGGAGGCCTCCTTGCCGGCCGTGGAAATCTGCTCGGAGAGGTCGGTTCCCGGGCAGATCACCTCCATGGCGGTCACCCGGTAGTTGGGGAGGAAGGCGACCTTCAGCCGGTCGCCGACCACGGGGTCCTCGTTCACCACCCTGGCGATGTTGTTGATCAGCTTGATGATCAGCTTGGCCATGAAGTAGCCGGGTGCCGCCTTGCCGCCGATCAGCACGCAGCGGTCGGTCCACTCCGCCACGTCGCCGCGCTTGATCCGGTCGTAGAGGTGGATCACGTGCAGGACGTTCAAAAGCTGGCGCTTGTATTCGTGGATGCGCTTCACCTGCACGTCGAAAATGGCGTGCGGCTGGAAGGCGACCCCGCATTGTTCCTGCACCAGCTCGGCCAGCCGCTCCTTGTTGGCCTGCTTCACGCCGTGCCAGCGCTCCCTGAACTGCGGATCCTCGGCCAGGGGCGCTATCTCCTTGATCCTTTCCAGGTCGGCGACGAAGCCTGCGCCGATCTTCCCGGCGATCAGGTCACTGAGACCGGGGTTGCACCAGGCAAGCCAGCGCCGCGGCGTGACGCCGTTGGTCTTGTTGTTGAACTTCTGCGGCCAAAGCTCGTGGAAGTCGCGGAAAAGTCCCTGGACCAGGAGCTGCGAATGCAGCTCGGCGACCCCGTTCACCGAAAAGCTGCCGACGATGGCGAGGTAGGCCATGCGCACCATCGGCACCTCGCCCTCCTCGATGATGGACATGCGCCGCAGGCGGTCGCTGTCGCCCGGCCAGCGGCTGGCGACCTCGGCCATGAACCGGGCGTTGATCTCGAAGATGATGTCCATGAGACGGGGGAGCAGTTGGCGGAACAGGGGCACCGGCCAGCGCTCCAGCGCCTCGGGTAAAAGCGTGTGGTTCGTGTAGGCCATGGTGCGCGAGGTTACGCCCCAGGCCTCTTCCCATCCCATTCCCTGCTCGTCCATCAAAAGCCGCATCAGTTCGGGTACCGCGCAGCTCGGATGGGTGTCGTTCAACTGGAAGCAGTTGTTTTCCGCGAAGTCGGAGAAGTTGTGCCCGCGGCGCGCCCGCCAGCGGGCGATGACGTCCTGCAGGCTGGCCGAGGCGAGGAAGTACTGCTGGCGCAGCCGCAAGGCCTTGCCGTTTTCGCTGGCGTCGTTGGGGTAGAGCACCATGGTGATGTTTTCGGCCTCGTTCTTGGTCGCCACCGACTCGGTATAGCTGCCGGCGTTGAACTCGTCGAGGTCGAAGACGTCCGTGGCGCTCGCCTTCCAGAGCCTGAGCGTGTTGACGGTGCCGTTACGGTAGCCGGGGACGGGTATGTCGTAGGGAACGGCGTAGATGTCGCGGGTGTTGACCCAGCGGTAGATGTGGCCGCCGTCGGCGGTGCGGCGGCACTCGACCTGGCCGCCGAAACGGACGCGCTGGGTGTACTCGGGGCGCTCGAGCTCCCACGGGTTGCCGTCGCGCAGCCAGTGATCCGGCTCCTCGACCTGACGGCCGTCCCGGATGGTCTGGCGGAACATGCCGTACTCGTAGCGGATGCCGTAGCCCATCACCGGCAGCTGCAGGGTGGCGCAGCTGTCGAGGAAGCAGGCGGCAAGCCTCCCCAGGCCGCCGTTGCCGAGACCTGCGTCGATCTCCTCCTCCGCCAGGTCCTCAAGGTTCATGCCGAGTTCGTGCATCGCCTGCGCCACCTCGCCGGGAAGGTCGAGGTTCAGCATGGCGTTGCCGAGGGCCCGTCCCATAAGGAATTCGAGCGACAGGTAGTAGCCGGACTTGCAGCCGGAGCTGATGTAGGCGTAGCGGGTCTGGTTCCAGCGCTCGATCAGCCTCTCCCGTATGGTGAAGGCGAGCGCCTGATATTGGTAACGGGCGTCGGTGCAGTACTTGTCGCGCCCTAAGTGGTGGAAGTAGTGGTGTATGAAATCCTGGACAAGTCGCGCCGCGTCCATCGGCAACGACGGCAGCTCCGCCAGCTGCGCGATGCGCACGGGTTTTTTCTCTTTGGTCATTACGACTCCTTTGGCCGGCCTGGTGGCCCGGGTATGAACGGCCATTGTAACGGCTTTCCACGCATACAAAAAGCAAAAGTTTTCTTACGTTTTTGCCACGGCAACAGGTGGCAGCGGACTTTACGCTAGCGGGCCATGCGCTGCAGGATCTGCTGCAGCTTGCGCAACTGTTCGCCGTAACCCGCCCAGTCGCCGCGGCGCTGCAGTTCGACTGCCCGCTCGTAGAGGCCCATCGCCTCGCGCGCCAGTTCCGCGGAGGGACCGCGGCCGCCGGCCGGCGCTGTGGCGCCCGTCGCCGCAGCCGGGGCCGCACCCGGTGCGGCAGCGGCCTCGGACTGCAGCCTGCCGCCGAAGATGCGCTGCAGGGCGAGCTCCAGGGTCTGCTCCATCACCACCTGGTCGCCGTAGGCGACGATCACCCGGCGCAGTTCCGGAAGCCCCCCCTTCTCGGCCACCAAGTACAGGGGCTGCACGTAAAGGAGCGATTTCTCGATGGGAATGACGAGCATGCTGCCGCGGATCACCTCGGAGCCGTGCTGGTTCCAGAGGGTGAGCTGCTGCGAGATGAAGGCGTCCTGGTTGATGCGCGCGTCGATCTGTTTGGGACCGTAGATGAGGCGGTCGCGCGGGAAGGTATAGGCGCGGATCTTGCCGTAGTTGTCCCCGTCGCAGCGGGCGGTGAGCCAGGCCGCCAGGTTGTCGCGCTTGGCCGGGGTGAACGGCAAAAGCAGGATGTACTCTTCGCGGCTTTCCCCGGGGAGCTTCATCACCGTGTAGTACGGCTCCATCTGCTTCTCGCCCAGGGCCGGGATCTCCCAGAGGTTCTCCTTGTTGTAGAAGACCTTGGGGTCGGTCATGTGGTAGGCGGCGAAGACGGAGGCCTGCAGTCTTAAGAACTGGTGCGGGTAGCGCAGGTGTTTGCGCAGGTCCTCGGGCATGGCGGAGAGCGGACGGAAGATGCCGGGATAGATGCGGCCGTAGGTCTTGGCCATCACGTCGCGGGGATCGGCCAGGTAGAAGGTGACCGTGCCGTCGTAGGCGTCGACGGTGACCTTGACCGAGTTGCGGATGTAGTTGATGCCGCCGGTAAGGGGACGCGAGTACGGCAGCCGGTCGGAAGCGGTGTAGGCGTCGATGATCCAGGTGAGCCCGCCCGACTTGTTCACCACCAGGTAGGGATCGGAATCGAAGGATAAAAACGGGGCGAGGGTCCGCACCCGCTCGTTGATGTTGCGGTAGTAGAGGATACGGCTTTTGTCGGTGATGTCCGAGGAGAGGAAGATCTTGTCGGAGGTGAAGCGCATGGCGAAGAGCGCCTTGTCGAAAAGCGAGCGGATCGCCACCCCTCCCCTGCCGTTATAGACCGTGTTGATGTTGCCGGTGGCGGTTGGATAGCTGAACTCGGGGACCTTGGTGCCGACGATGACGTAGTCGTTGGAGAGCTCCCCGTAGTAGATCTCCGGCCGGGTAACCTTGATGTCGGCGAGGCTTACCGGCGGGATGTCCTTGATGAAGAACTCGGGGAGCCCCTCCTTGCTGATGCGGCTCACCGGCCCCATGGTCAGGCCGTTGCCGTGGGTGAAGATCAGCCTCTCGTTGATCCAGTTGCGGCTGGGCAGGTCGGCATAGGAGAGTTCGCGGGGCGAGAGCATCACCTGGGTGTATTGCCCGTTCACCAGGTAGCGGTCGTTGTCCACGTCGAAGAACTTGTAGTAGGTCCGGATCTGCTGCAGCTGGCTGAAGGTCTTGAGCAGCGGCTCTGTGTCCCAGAGCCGGATGTTCTTGATGGTGGCGTCGTTTTTGGCGATGTCGGCCGCGGTGAGCTTGATGTCGACGTCGAAGGGGACGGTCTCGATCTTCTCCAGGTTGAAGCCGTAGCGGGTGGCTTCGATGCTGTTTTTGATGTACGGCGTTTCCAGGTCGAGCTCGTTGGGCGCCACCTTGAACTTCTGCAAAAGGTTCGGGTAGAGCACGACGCCCACGACGAAGACCAAAACCGGCACCGCGACGACGTACAAAAGCTGCCGCCACTTCGCCTGCCAGATCCCGGCGGCGACGACGATCCCCACCACCGGCGAGATGCAGGCGATGAGGAGGTAGGCGGGGAGCCTGGCATGGACGTCGGCGTAGCCTGCGCCGTGAAAACTGCCGTTCCCCTCCAAAAGCAGGCCGAAGGCGGCCAAAAGTGCCCCGGCGCCGACGGCCACGGTAAAGAGCGCCGCCAGGATGGCGAGGTGCTTACGCGGCACGCCGTCGAGAGCCACCCCGCGGGGGGAAACGGAGAGCCCGCCGCGCAGGAAGTACATCCCGCCGACGATCAGGGCCACCGAAAGCGTGCAAAAGACGGCGAACCCCTGCAACAGTTCGAACAACGGCAGGCGGAACAGGTAGAAACCCAGGTCCTGCCCCAAAACGGGATCGACCTCGCCGACCGCTCCGCCTTTGACGAACAAGAGGGCTTCCTGCCACTGCAGCGCGCCCCACTTTGCCACCATCAGGGCCAGCAGCAGGCTGAGGAGGATGCTCAGCGGCTTGAGCAGGCGGATGACGCGCTCCCACTTCTGCCACAACATGTTCCCCACCGTGGAGTAGACCCGCGAGGTGGAAAGCTTGCGGGTGTAGGCAAAATGCAGGTTGACCAGGGCAAAGACCAGGAAGGCTGCGCCAAAAGCGGCCCCGGTAAGGACCTTGGCCAGGATGTTGGTGGTCATCACGCGGGTGAAGCCGGTCTCGGTAAAAAAGCGCCAGTCGGTATAGAGGGCGACCAGGTACGACAGCGTGGGAAGGATCACCAACAGGATGGCGAGGAGGACGATTACCAGGTTTCTTCTATTCATGGAACGCTCCGGCAAGCGGGGAGTGGCGGCGCGGCTTGAAATGGCAGAGTTCGCCAAAGCCGCACCTGCCACAGATGGGGTGATGCACACGACTGCAGGAGCGCCTTCAGGCGCGAGCGCTGCCCAAAAACGCTCCTACGGCCGGCATCTCGGGTGCAAATGTTGGCTATGATAGAACATTTCCCGGTATTTATGAAGGATTAAAAATGAGATCAATCGATGTGCAGCAGCGGGTAGCACTGGATCTGTTCGCGGGTCCAAAGGGAGAGACCCGCCCGCTGGCCCAGCGTTTCCAGCACGACCACCCGGTCCGGTTCCTCGAAACTGATCCGCCCCTGGCTTTGCCGCCAGGGCGTCCAAAAGCCCGAGCGGCTGGGGAGCGCGCATGGCCAGGACGTTGTAATAGTCGGTACGCACCACAGGACCGAGCACCTCCAGCAACGTGCGCGCCCCGTTGAACCCGCCATCGTGAACCGTGATCACCGCGTTCCAATCTTCCATGGCGCTCCTCCTTTTCTGGTAGCCGAAAGCAAAGCGAAGATCCAAGTAAATCATCGACTGGACAAAACGCAAGGATGTGCAACTACAGTGACAATTTGATTGCGGGAAAGACAATTTATAGCTAATATCCGTGGCTGGATTTCCAGCTTCGTCACCCCCCCACGCGAGAGAACAGATCATGGCTCAAAACCTGCGTCTTGGCACCAATTTCATCCGCGTATCGCTGATAAGCGGGATTATCGTCTCCATTATCGGCTTATTCTGCGTCAGCAACATCGTCGCCGGCTCCGGCAACGGCTCCTCGGGTTACGCCTTCACCGCCCTCGTCTGCAGCCTGCTCGCCACCGCACTCTTCGTCACCGTCTTCTGGCTCTTGGCCTCCCGGAACCTGGCCAAACGGGTGCGCATCCTGTCGGCCGCCATGGACCGCGGCGCCGACGGCGACCTGACCATCACCCTGGACGCCAGCACCGAAGACGAATTCGGCAAGTTAAACGAGAACTTCAACGTCATGATGGAGAGGCTCTCCGGCGTGGTAAGCAGGGTCAACCTCTCCATCCTGGAATTAAAACAGATCACCTACGACATCAACGAGGTGGCGCAAAGCGGCCTGACCGCCGCAGAGCTTCAGTCCGACGGTGTGAATTCCGCCTCGGACGCGATACAGGAAATCAACCGGGCGGTGCTGCAGATCGCCGAGTGGGTGGACGGTCTCTCCTCCGCCGCCACCGGCAACGCCTCCTCCATCATGGAGATGTCGGCCAGCATCGAGGCGGTGAACCAGCACGTCGAGGCTCTTTCCAACACGGTCGACGAGGTGAGCGCCTCGATCATCGAGATGACCGCCGCCGAGAAGCAGATCGGCGAGAGCGCCGACAGCCTCATGCAGGAATCGACCACCGCCTCCCAGCTGGTCGCCGAACTGGAAGTCTCCATCAAGCAGGTGGGCGAAAACGCCACCCGCAGCGCCGCCATCTCCGAGACCGCCCGCCAGGACGCGGAGGACGGCCGCGAAGCGGTCGAGGCCACCATCTTCGGCATCGGCGAGATCCGCCACTCTTCCAGTTCCACGGTGGAGGCGATCCAGAACCTGGCGGTGCGCGCCGCCGACATCGGCAAGATCCTCTCGGTCATCGACGAGGTCGCCGAGCAGACCAAGCTTTTGGCGCTGAACGCCTCGATCATCGCCGCCCAGGCGGGCGAGCACGGCAAGGGCTTTGCCGTGGTGGCCAACGAGATCAAGGAACTGGCCCGCCGCACCAGCAGGTCGACCCAGGAAATCTCCGACATCACCAAAGGGGTTCAGGAAGAAACCCTGCGCGTGGTGGACGCGATCAAGCTCTCCGAGCAGCTGATCATGGAGGGAGAAAGGCTTTCCCAGCGTTCCGGCGAGGCGCTCTACAAGATCGTGTCGGGGGTGCAGCAGGCGACCGACCAGATCAACGAAATCGCCCAGTGCACCGAATCGCAGACCCGGCTCAGCCACAACATGAGCCATGCGATGAAGCGGGTCGCCGACATGGTGCGCCAGATCGCCAAGGCGACCAAGGAACAGGGACGCGGCAGCGAGCAGATCATCTCGGCCGTGGAAAGGATGAAGGGGTTCACCTCCGAGGTAAGGCTTTCCACCCGCGCGCAGAGCGAGGCGAGCAACCACATCGTCGGCGCCACCGAGGAGATCCGCAATACCATCGACAACGTGAAAGACGCCTGCGCGGACGAGGCGGAATCGAGCAGGATGATCGTCCAGGCCATGGAGAACATCCGCGACTCCTCGGAAGGCAACGTCGAGACCACCAGGGTCATCAACAAGGCGGTGAACGGGCTGTCGCGCCAGATGGCGCTTTTGCAGGAAGAAATGGCGGGATTCAGCTACAAGGGGAAGAAGGGATCGTTCTCCGCACCGAGACAAAACAGGCCGTCGCAGCCCTCAGCCGCCCCGGCACAGGAAGAGGCTCGGGAGCCGGACGAGGCACTCGCCGTGGCGAGCGAATAACCCGGTCCACGCCCGGCCCGCCCGATTCGACTAAGGCGCGCTCAGCAGCTTTTTAAGCTCGTTGATGCGCGCCTCGTCTTTTTGCACTTCGGCTAACTGCCGGTAGTAAGGCTGCCGGTAACGCCCCGGCGTCGACAGCGGCTTCTTGTTGACGTAGGGGTTGTCCTCGAACTTCGCCGTACCCTGCGCCCGCTTCTGCTCGAAGACCTTCACTTCCTCGGCCGTCGGCACCCTTCCCTTCGCTACCACCCACTTATGATGGAGCCTTGCCAGTTCCTTTTTCTTGGCCGGCAGGGCATCTTCCAAAAATGCGAGTTCCTTGGCAAGCGCGGTTCGGTCGGTCTGGGCGGCAGCCTGCTCCGGGGCGGCGGACGTCGCGTTGTCGGCGAGAGCCGGGGTGCAGAGGCACAATAGAAGTAACAGGGGCAAGGATTTCGTCGGAATACCTTTCAAAAAATACCTCCGGTAGCTTCAAGCTGACCCCAGCAGACTAGTTTATGACAGCGGCAAAGTCAAACTGATTGGTGGCGTTCTTTCACCAAACAATCATCTACGTTCAAATACTCAAGGCGTTCGCCCACTTCTTAAAAGGTTCCGATGGGACAAGCAGCGGCCTCACGACTATGACACAAGCAAAATTTTTGACTATGGTCATTGAAAAATGAGAGAAAACATATAAGCTTCACAGGCTCGCAAGTTGCAAGACACTCCATAGCGAGGTGGCTCTATGAGAGTATTGCTGCTGCGCCCTCGTCCGGCAAACGACGGTTTCGGCCTCGGCCCTTTTTTTCGGCCCTTTTTTCAAGGTCGAGCCGTTGGGGCTCGAATACCTGGGCGCGGCGCTGCTTCGCGACGGGCACGAGGTCACCGTGGCGGACCTCCGCTTCCCTCCGGGCCCGGACAAATGGGTGCGCCGCGCGCAGCCCCGGCTGGTCGGCATCTCCTGCCTGCATGCCCTGGAATACGGCGACGTGCTGAGAGTTGCCCGGGAAATACGCAGCGTCGCCCCCGGGGCCTTCATCGTCGTCGGCGGGCATGCGGCGGCTGCCTATCCGGCCCCGCTGGAAAGCGCGCTCATCGACGCCATCGCCCTGGAAGACGGCGAAGAGTTACTGCCGCTGCTTGCCCGGGTACTGGAAAGGAACGGTTCTCCCGCCGAGGTGCCCGGTCTGCGGCTGAACGGCAAACGTGGCTGGCACGGCACGGCGCAAGGCGCCGAGCGTCCGGCGCTGGACAAGGTGCCGCTTCCCGAACGCCTGCTGGTGGCGCGCCACCGCGACGGGTACCACTGCCTGCTCTTCAAACCGGTGTGGCTGATCGAGACGGCGCGCGGCTGTCCGCACCGCTGCAGTTTCTGCTCGGTGTGGCAACTTTACGGGCGCAGTTGCCGCGAGCGCAGCATCGAGGCGGTGGTGGAGGACTTTGCCGCCACCGGCGACGCTATTTTCGTGGCGGACGACCTCTTCTGGAACAACCCGGAGCGCAGCCTGGCGCTCGCCGAGGCGCTCCGCAGGCGGGGCATTAAAAAGCGCTGGCTGCTGGTGCAGACCAGGACCGACCTGATTTGCAGGAGTGCCGACCTGATGGCGGCCTGGCGCCCTTTGGCCCGCGATTTCGACATTTTTCTCGGACTGGAGGGGGCGAGCGACCGCGCCCTGGGGACCCTGGACAAGGACAGCGCGCTCGGCGACAGCATCGAGGGGGTGCGCATCGCCCGGGAACTGGGCTTCGGCATCAACGGCAACTTCGTGATCGGCCACGATTGGGGGGCAGAGGATTTCGAGGAACTCTGGGATTTCGTGGCTCGCTACCAGCTGCAGCGCGCAGGGTTCACCATCCTGACGCCGCTGCCCGGCACCGAGTTTTACTCACAAGAAGCAGCGCGCATCCCCGAGCAGCCCTGGTCGAACTTCGACATGCACCACCTGCTTAGGGAACCACGGGTAGGAACGGAGCGCTTCTTGGACCTGTACGCGGAAACCTGGCGCCGCTCCATCCTCAACACCTCTGGGGAAAAGAGCCTGTATGCGTCGCTCAAGCAGGTCCGCCCGGCCCAGATACCCTACCTCGCGCGGGTACTGTGGCGCACGCAAAAGATGATGAAACCCAAGGCGTATCTCGACGAGCACCGGCGCAGCCACCCGCGGCCCACGGCAGCGCGCCTGCCACAGCCGCTGGGAAGCGAAAATTCTTGACATTCACGCCTCAGGCAAAGATAGTAATCAGTACCGTGGCTTGGCACCTTGCAGCCGGCATCCTTCGGGTGATCCCAAAGCAACCTGCGTGCGGCGACGGCTTCGTGGATGAGCCAACCTTCCAGTATTCAAGATGAAAAAGGAGATCGTATGGGTAACGGATGGACTGACGACTTGGCGACCGGCGTGCCGGAGATCGACAACCAGCACAAGGAGATTTTCAACCGCTTCGACAAGCTGTTCGCGGCATGCAGCGCCGGCAGGGGTAAGGAAGAGGTGTTGCAGTTGATCGGTTTTCTCGAGGATTACATCAAGGAACATTTCGCTGCCGAAGAAAAGCTGCAGCTGCGCTACGCCAACCCGGATTACAGCTCGCACAAATCGCAGCACTCGAAATTCATTGCCGAGGTGGCGCAGCTCTCCGCCTCGTTCAAGGACGAAGGGGCTACACTCCCCTTGGTGATTCAGACCAACAAGACGCTTTCTTCCTGGCTCGTGCAGCACATCGCCAAGGTAGACGCGGAATTTGCCGCCTACGTCCGTTCCCTGAAGTAGACCGTTGCGCCGGCTCCAGCCCTAGCGCGTCTCTTTCGGCGGCGCGTTGGGCTGGGGCTTGCCCCCTCCCTCCTTGTTGCCGTCGCGGCCGCCTCGTCTGTGCCTGGGGCGCCGACTCCGCTCCTGAGCGGTCACCTGCCCCTGGACCTGTTTTCCTGCCTGCCCCTGAACCTGTTTTCCTGCCTGCCCCTGCACCTGTTTTCCTTGTCCCCCCTGCCCTTTCGGTGACTGCTCCTTCTGCGGAGCCTCGGGGCGGTTCGGCGACTTCAGGCGCCCAATCAGGTCACGCGCCCAATCCACGTCACCTTCGCAGCACTCCTTGGCCACGAACTGGATGTCTTCAGGCGTGGTCTTGTTGCACTTGATCTTGAACAGGCGTTCGATCAGTTCCTTGGACCAGTAATATTCCCGGATGTATTTCTTGCCCTCGATCTCCTCGTACCAATAATCGGTGCAGGGGATGATCCGCTTCAGCCATTCGGGGGTCACCCTCAAACGGGCCGAGGCGGCGTCCTGTTCATGATAGTCGGGATTGACGATTTTCTTGTTGCCGTCTGCAGGCGGCGCCTCGGCCTGCTTTTCGGTCAGACGGGTAAGTTGGCCGACGAGATCCTGAAGCACGTCGTCAGTCAACGAGGGGACCGGCAAACGGAAGGTCTGCGTGATGCCGGGATGATCGACCGTGAAACTGATCATGGGGCTGTCGTCGTCCTGCGGGAAGACGCTGACTTCCAGTTCGCAATTACCGGCGGCGACCGCTTCGGCCAGCTCTCCCGTCACCACGCCGGCCACTTCCTGGAGCAGACGATCTTTCAGCGTGCCCGTCTGCAGTTTAAAAAAGGCCTGTCCATGCAGAGCATCCAGACGTTCATTAATAATATCGAGCAGTTTCGAAGTCATGTCTCATCCCGTCCAGCAGGTCGTTTCAGCTAAGCTTGCTACCATAGCACAAGAGTAAACGGTTCGCCTACCCATTAAATGATCCCTCAATCCATCTTTACCGGCACCTTCGATTTCAGCACGAACTTGCCATCCTTGACGGCCAGAAGGCTCAAAGGCGACTTGATCGGCTCGCGGTTGGGGCGGATGGTGATGGTGCCCGAGACACCTTCGAAGTTTCTGGTCTTGGCAAGCGCATCCTTGAAGAGTTTGGGGTCTGCACTGTTGGCCCGCTTGATGGCGTCGGCCAAGAGCATCACCCCGTCGTACCCCTGCGCATCGAACAGACCGGGGAGAGCCCCGCCGTGCCTGGCCTTGAAAGCCTCGATGAATTTCGCCGTTTGCGGGCTGGCCTGCTCGGGCGAGAAGCCGAGGGCGACCATCGATCCTTCGACTGCCGAGCCGCCCAGCTCGATGAACTTGGGGGAGAACAACCCGTCGCCGCCGAACGTCGGGCAGGTAAGCCCCTGCTTGCGGGCCTCCTTCATGATGAGCGCGCCCTCGGTGTAGTAACCGGAGAAAAGGATGACGTCCGGACCTTTCGCCTTGATGTTGGTGATCTGGGCGCTGAAATCCTTGTCGCCGTCCTTGATCTTTTCGTCCGCAACTATGGAGAGTTCTTTCACTTTGGCGGCGGCATCGCGGAAGGTCTGGGAAAGCCCCACGCTGTAGTCGTTGTTGTCGGAGGTGACGATGGCCACCTTCTTGAAGTTGAGGCCGTGGGCGAAGTAGCCGATGCAAGCGGGGATGGCGATGCTGTCGAGCAGCGTGTCGCGGAAGACGAAGTCGCCGATCTCGACCACCCCGGGCCCGGTGGACCCGGCGGACAAGAGCACCACGCCGGCCTTCTGGGCGATGGGTGCCGCCACCTTGGTGATGCCGGTGGTCGGGTCGCCGACGATGGCGACGACGTTGTCGCGGGAGATGAACTTCTGGGTAACCGAGGCGCCTTCCTGCTTGTCGCCGCGGTCGTCGGCCTCCACGATCTCGATCTTCTTGCCGACGACACCGCCCGCCGCGTTGATCTCCTCGGCGGCCATCTTCATCCCTTCCAGCGTCGGTTTGCCGAACATGGCGACGTCGCCGGTCAGGGCGCCCAGAAAGGCGATTTTCACCGTGTTGCCGGCCGCCGGCGCAGTACCCTCGTTCTTCTTGCAGCCGACAACGCCTGCAGCCAAAAGCACAGCCAGCGCCGCAGCCCCAATCCTTGTGAAAGTCATAACGAACTACCTCCTTTATCTCCAATGCTTAAAACCGCAGAATAAAGCCAATACAAGGCAGGTGATTATAGCGAGTTATACAATGAAGTCAAAAACTATGTGTTTCTATGGGCAAATTGACAAGCAGGTTTACAGCAGCCTCTGTCTTAGGGCATATTGTCTGAGCATCATGAACCGGCGAAAAGGGGAACACATGAGCGTCCACGTCACCAATCCCACCACAGAACGTAAATTCCACTTTGCCAGCGACAACTACGCCGGCGTCTGCAGCGAAGCCTGGCAGGCGATGGCAGAGGCCAACCGCGGGCTGGCCAGTTCCTACGGCGACGACGCCTGGACCGCCCGGGCGTGCGAAAAGATCAGGGAACTGTTCGAGACCGACTGCGAGGTCTTCTTCGTCTTCAACGGCACCGCCGCCAACTCGCTGGCACTGGCGTCGCTTTGCCAGTCCTACCACTCGATCCTCTGCCACGAGATGGCGCACGTCGAGACCGACGAATGCGGCGCCCCGGAGTTTTTCTCCAACGGCACCAAGATGCTTTTGGTGCCGGGCGCAAACGGCAAGGTGGACCTCGACGCCGTGGAACACATGGTGCTGAAGAGAAGCGACATCCACTATCCCAAGCCGAAGGCCCTGAGCGTGACCCAGGCGACCGAGCTTGGGACCGTGTACAGCGTGGCGGAAATGCAGGCGGTGGGAGAGTTGGCAAAGAGGCACGAACTGCGCGTGCACATGGACGGCGCGCGTTTTGCGAACGCGGTGGCATCGCTCAAGGTGGAGCCCAAGGAGATCAGCTGGCAGGCGGGCGTGGACGTTCTTACCTTTGGCGGCGCGAAAAACGGCTTTGCCATCGGCGAGGCGGTGGTCTTTTTCAAAAAGGAGCTGGCACAAGAGTTCGACTACCGCTGCAAGCAGGCGGGTCAGCTCGCCTCGAAGATGCGTTTTCTGACGGCGCCCTGGATCGGCATGCTGGAAAGCGGCGCCTGGCTTAGGAACGCCACCCATGCCAACAGCTGTGCGCGGCTTTTGGAGAGCGAGGTGAGGGATATCCCGGGAGTGCGGGTGATGTTCGAGAGTCAGGCGAACTCGGTGTTTCTGGAGATGCCGCCCGTAGCCTTGGAGGCTTTGCGCGGCCGGGGCTGGCACTTCTACAGCTTCATCGGCGCCGGCGGCGCCAGGTTCATGTGTTCGTGGGACACGAAAACCGAAGAAGTCGCCGCCCTCGTGCAGGATATCAGGGCTTCGATAGTAGGGTAAGTTGTACGAAGCCCAGCGGGCTACGTTGCGTTTCACAAAAGACGTTCAACGCAACCTACTCGGTTGGATGATCACCCAATCGAAGCCAACTCCAGCCTCCCACCCCAGCGAACCATCAGTTCGGCTTTCAACTGCTCGTGTCCTGGGGCGGAAAGCTCCGAGTCCTTAGCAACCAGGTCGAAGGCCTCTTTGCGCGCCGATTCCAGCACGCCGCCGTCGCGCAGGATGTCGGCGACCTTGAGATCGGGAAGCCCCGCCTGCCGCGTGCCGAGGAAGTCGCCGGGGCCGCGGATCTGCAGGTCGGCCTCGGCGATGTCGAAACCGTCGCTGCTCTGCACCATCACCTGCAGCCTTCTTTCGGCGTCCTCGGAGCGCCGGTCGTTCGCCAACAGGACGCAGCGCGACTGGCCGCACCCCCGCCCCACCCTTCCCCGCAACTGGTGCAGCTGCGAGAGGCCGAACCGCTCGGCGTGCTCGATCACCATGATGGTGGCGTTGGGCACGTCGATGCCGACTTCGATGACGGTGGTGGCGACCAGGATGTCGGTCTGGCCGTCCTTGAAGGCCTTCATCACTGCTTCCTTCTCGGCGGCGGGCATCCTGCCGTGCAGCACGGCCACCCGCAAGTCGGGGAAGATCTCCTGGTCAAGGTGTTCCGCCATCTGCACCGCGGCCTTCAGTTCGCTCTTCTCGGATTCCTCCACCAGCGGGTAGACCACGTACGCCTGCCTCCCCTTCTTGACCTCCTCGCGCACCATTTCGTACACCTGCAGCCGGCGCGACTCGCGCACGGTCCGCGTCTCGATCGGCGTCCTGCCGGGCGGAAGTTCGTCGATCACCGACAGGGAAAGGTCGCCGAAAACGGTCATCGACAGGGTGCGCGGGATGGGGGTCGCGGTCATCACCAGGATGTCGGGATTGCTCCCCTTTCGTTTGAGAATGGCCCGCTGCACGACGCCGAAACGGTGCTGCTCGTCGATCACCCCGAGCCCCAGCCGCTTGAACTCCACCTTGTCCTGGATCACCGCGTGGGTGCCGACCACGATCTTGGTACCACCGGAGGCGATGCTGTCGAGCGTCTCCTTCTTGGTCTTGGCGCCGGAGGTCAAAAGGGCGACCTTGATGCCGAGCCGCTCGCAGTAACCGTGGATGTTCAGGAAATGCTGCTCGGCCAAAAGCTCGGTCGGCGCCATGATGGCGACCTGGTAGTCGTTCTCCACGCAGATAAGGGCCGCCAAAAGCGCCACCAGCGTCTTGCCGCAACCGACGTCACCCTGCACCAGCCGGTGCATCGGGTGCGGCGACATCATGTCTTCCTTGATCTCCGAAAGCACCCGCCGCTGCGCGTTGGTCAGGGCGAAGGGGAGCATCCTCAGAAGCTCCTTGGTGTAGCGATGGGTAACCTGAAATGAAATACCCTCTTCGAGCGCGATGCCGCGCCTTTTCATCGCCAGTCCCAATTGCAGGAAGAAGAGTTCGTCGAAGGCGAGCGAACGGTGCGCATTTCCCCGCCCTTCGTTGAGGTCGTTCACCGCGCTTGAGAGATCGGGCGCATGCGCTTCCCGAAGCGCAACCGGCAGCGACATAAGGCCGTGCCGCTTGACGACCTCCTCGGGCAGGGCCGGCTTCAGGTAACGGCTGAAGTGCTGCACCGTGTCCCTCATGATCCGGCGCATCACCTTCTGGCTGATCCCCTCGGTGAGCGGGTAGACGGGAAGGATCTTGCCGAAGTTGTCCGGGGCCCGGGCCATCACCTGTTCCAGGGTCTCCCCCTCCCCTGCCCACTCGATCTCGGGGTGGTGCATCTCGCGCTGGAATCCATACTGGACCACGTCGCCGATGAAGATGCCGCTTCTGCCCGGCTGAAAATTCTTCGTGAGGAAGGCCCCGAAAAAGTTGAACCATTTCAGCGCAAGCGTTCCGCTGTCGTCCTGGACGATCGCCTCGAAGTAACGCTTCCCCCCCTTGGTGGTGAGGGTGTCGGATGTAACTACGGTGGCGAAGAACGCCTCGGTGTGGCCCGGCTTAAGCTGCGAGATCCGCTTCAACTGGCGGCGGTCCTCGTAGCGGTTGGGAAGGAGATAGAGCGCATCCTCGACCGTACCGATCCCCTTCCTGGCGAGGGTTTCGGCCAGTTTGGGACCTACCCCCTTGATGAAGCGCATCGGTGTTTCGAGCTCAGTGGGACGCGGCGGGGCAACGGGTGCGGCAGGAGCGGATTTCTTGGCTTTGGGGGTCGGCTTAGCGGGCGGTTGCGGGGCGAGACGGAGCGCACCATCGACGATCTCGACGCTGAGCCGATCGCCGGGGGCGAGCGAGAGGGTTTTCCTGATCTCTTCAGGAAGCGTGATGGAACCATCGGGCGCTAGCGAGATGATCATGGAAGGCGCTCCGTAGAAAAAAACAGAGGAAAACCAGGAAGTTTCCTACCCCTGATTTTCCTCTTTGTACCTCTGAGTCCTCTGTGATGAAGGCTTGCGCCTTTGAACTAGAACAGTGCGTTCAGGTCGGTGAGGATCTCTTCGACGTTGATGCCGTGAGCGGCGCACCCCTGCTCCAGCGACTCGTTCTGGGCGCCCATGCAGCCGATACAGCCGAGGTTGTACTTGCCGAGCACTTTCACCACGTCCGGGTGCATCCTCATCACGGAAGCGAAGGTCATGTCTTTGGTCACTTTGCTCATCTCAAATCTCCTTTATAGGCAACAGGTTCGTTTTATTCGTAACGGATCTCGATGATCTCGTATTCTTTGGTCCCGGAAGGAACGACCACACGGACGGTATCGTCGAGTTTGTGGCCGATCAACGCCTTGCCGACCGGGGAAGTGCAGGAGATCTTGCTCAGCTTGAGGTCGGCCTCGTCCTCGCCCACGATCTTGTAGGTGATTTCCTCTTCGGAGGCGGTGTCGTACACGGTCACCGTGGCGCCGAACACGACCTTGTCGGGCTTGAGGTTGGAGAGATCAACCACGTAGGCCCGGGCCAGCTTGTCCTGCAGTTCCAGGATGCGCCCTTCGATGAAACCCTGCCGGTTCTTGGCCGCGTCGTACTCGGCGTTCTCGGAGAGGTCACCGTGCGCCCTTGCCTCGGCGATATCCTGTATAACCTTGGGTCGTTCCTCCTTGATCAGGCGCCTGAGGTCTTCCTGGAGGGCTTCGTAACTCTCCTTAGTCAGCGGAACAGTCTGGGACATCGATTCTTTACTCCTTGTTAACTTGGAGGGGGGCCGAAAGGCCCCCCCGTATGACGGCTAAATCCTGGCATGGAAAAGGAACCCAAACTGCGGGTTCCCTGAAGCTCCTGCGTTATTTCAAGTAGTCCTGGATGGACTTCACTTCCAGCTTGGACTGGGCGGTGGCAATGATGCCGTCCACAGCGGCCCGCGCTCCGGAAGCGGTGGTGTAGTACGCGATGTTGTGAATCAGGGTTTCCCTGCGGATCGAGAACGAGTCCGCCACGGCCTGGGCACCGAGGGTGGTATTGATGACCATGCGGATCTCGTTGTTTTTGATTGCGTCGACGATATGGGGACGACCTTCCATCACCTTGTTGACCACTTGGACCGGAATCCCCTTTTCTTCCAGGAAGCTCGCGGTGCCGCGGGTCGCAACCAACTCGAAGCCCTGATCATACAGCCTTTTGGCAGCACTGACAATAAGTTTTTTGTCCTCGTCTTTTACGCTGATGAACACCTTGCCGCTGGCCGGCAACTTGACGCCGGCGCCGGACTGGGCCTTGGCGTAGGCCTTGGCGAAGGTATCGCCGATCCCCATCACCTCGCCGGTGGATTTCATCTCCGGTCCGAGCAGGGTATCGACCCCCGGGAACTTGGCGAACGGGAACACGGACTCCTTCACCGAGATGTGGGTGGGGATGATTTCCTCGGTGACGCCGAGCTCGGCCAGGGTTTTGCCGGCCATCACCCGGGCGGCGATCTTGGCGAGCGGTCGTCCGGTGGCCTTGGAGACGAAGGGCGAGGTGCGCGAGGCGCGCGGGTTGACCTCTAAGATGTAAATGTCGTTGTCCTTCACCGCGTACTGCACGTTCATCAGACCCTTGACGTTCAGTTCCAGCGCCATGATCTTGGTCTGGCGGCGGATCTCGTCGATGATCTCTTTCGAGATCGAGTACGGCGGCAGCGAGCAGGCCGAGTCGCCCGAGTGGATGCCGGCCTCCTCGATATGCTCCATGATGCCGCCGATCACGGCGACCTTGCCGTCGCACAGGGCGTCGACGTCGATCTCGATCGCCTGGTCGAGGAACTTGTCGATCAGGATCGGGTGCTCGGGCGAGGCCTGCACGGCGGTGTGCATGTAGCGGCGCAGGTTGTCGACGTCGTAGACGATCTCCATGGCGCGACCGCCGAGCACGTAGGAAGGGCGGACCACAACCGGGTAGCCGATGCGGTCGGCCACGACTTCCGCCTCCTCGAAGGAACGGGCGGTGCCGTTTTCGGGCTGGCGCAGGTCGAGCTTCTGCAGCATCTCCTTGAAGCGCTCGCGGTCCTCGGCGCGGTCGATGGCGTCCGGCGAGGTGCCGATGATGGGAACGCCCGCCTTTTCCAGGGCGACGGCGAGCTTCAGCGGGGTCTGGCCGCCGAACTGGACGATGACGCCGGTGGGCTTCTCCACGTCGACGATGTTCAGCACGTCCTCGAAGGTGAGCGGCTCGAAGTAGAGGCGGTCGGAGGTGTCGTAGTCGGTTGAGACCGTCTCCGGGTTGCAGTTGACCATGATGGTCTCGTAGCCGTCCTCCTCCAGGGCGAAGACGCCGTGCACGCAGCAGTAGTCGAACTCGATCCCCTGGCCGATGCGGTTAGGTCCGCCGCCTAAGATCATGATCTTCTTGCGGTCGGTAGGCTCCGCCTCGCACTCCTCCTCGTAGGTCGAGTAGAGGTACGGGGTGTGGGCCACGAACTCTGCCGCGCAGGTATCGACCCGCTTGAACACGGGCTTCACGTTGACGGAGAGACGCAGGGTGCGCACCTCGGCTTCCTTCACGTTCCAGAGCAGTCCCAGATACTTGTCGGAGAAGCCGTAGCGCTTGGCCTCCCAGAGGGTGTCCTTGAGCTTGGCGGTGTCGAGCGTCTTCGGATCGATACGACGCAGATCCTCCTCCATCTCGACGATCTGGCGGATGTTGTGAAGGAACCAGGGGTCGATGCCGGTCAGGCGGTAGATCTCTGCCACCGCCATGCCGCTGCGGAAGGCGTCGGCAACGTACCAGAGCCGGTCGCAGTTGGGGGTGTGCAGCTTGTCGTGCAAAAGCGCGCGTTCCTTCTCGGTGAGCGCCCGGCGCCAGTCGCCCGTATGGGAGAAGAAGCGCGACTCGAAGCCGCAGGAGCCGATCTCCAGCGAGCGGAGCGCCTTCTGGAAGGATTCCTTGAAGGTGCGGCCGATGGACATCACCTCGCCCACCGATTTCATCTGGGTGGTGAGCGTCGCGTCGGCGGTGGGGAATTTCTCGAAGGTGAAACGCGGGATCTTGGTGACCACGTAGTCGATGGTCGGCTCGAAGCAGGCCGGCGTTTCCTTGGTGATGTCGTTGGTGATCTCGTCCAGCGTGTAGCCGACGGCGAGCTTGGCGGCGATCTTCGCTATCGGGAAGCCGGTCGCCTTGGAGGCGAGCGCCGAGGAGCGGGAGACGCGCGGGTTCATCTCGATGACCACCAGGCGGCCGTTTTTGGGGTTGATGCCGAACTGGATGTTGGAGCCGCCGGTGTCCACGCCGATCTCGCGGATGATCTTCAAGGATGCGTCGCGCAGGATCTGGTATTCCTTGTCGGTCAGCGTCTGGGCGGGGGCGACGGTGATGGAGTCGCCGGTGTGCACGCCCATGGCGTCGAAGTTCTCGATGGAGCAGATGATCACCACGTTGTCGGCGGTGTCGCGCATCACCTCGAGCTCGTACTCCTTCCAGCCGATGAGCGACTCCTCGACCAGGATCTCGTCGGTAGGCGAGGCCTCGATGCCGGCCATGGACATGCGCTCGTACTCTTCCATGTTGTAGGCGATGCCGCCGCCGGTGCCGCCCAGGGTGAAGGAGGGGCGGATGATGGTCGGAAAGCCCACGTGCTTGATGACCTCCATCGCCTCGGTGTAGTTGTGGGCGAGCCCGGATTTCGGGATCCCCAGGCCGATGCGCAGCATCGCCTCCTTGAAGAGGGTGCGGTCCTCGGCCATCTTGATGGCGGGGAGCTTCGCGCCGATCAGTTCCACGCCGAACTTTTCGAGCACGCCGTTTTCGGCCACGGCCACCGCGGTATTGAGCGCGGTCTGGCCCCCCAGGGTCGGCAGCACCGCGTCCGGGCGCTCCTTCTCGATGATGGCGGCGAGGATCTCGGGAGTCACAGGTTCGATGTAGGTGGCGTCGGCGAAATCCGGGTCGGTCATGATGGTCGCCGGGTTGCTGTTCAAAAGGACGACCTCGTACCCCTCTTCTTTCAGCGCCTTGCAGGCCTGGGTTCCAGAGTAGTCGAACTCGCACGCCTGGCCGATGACGATCGGTCCTGCGCCGATGATGAGTATCTTTTTGATGTCCGTACGTTTGGGCATGGTGAATCACTCCGTTTCTGTGTAGGAGCGGCTTTAGCCGCGATATTTATAGTCTTATTCTTCCGGCGGTTCGTCCTGGACCCAGCCGTTTTCCAGCCCGTTTTCCTCAAGGGCGTCGACCGCCTCGGCGTATTCCTCGGCATTGACCCGCCGCTCGATGCCGGGCGTACTTCCCGCCATGTGCGCCGGGAAGTACTGGCTCATCAGGGCGATGTGCGTCTCTTCGCCCAGGTTGTCGGCGATCCAGGCGAGCGTACCGGGGGAGCCGGCCTTGCCGCCCGGGAGCACCAGGTGCCGGACGATCAACCCTCTTACCCCGATGCCGTCACCGTCGCACTGAAGATGCCCCACCTGCCTGAGCATCTCGGCCACGGCAACCCGGTTGAGCTCGCGGTAGCCCGGTGCGCCGGAGAGCGCTGCCGCCGCGGAGTCGTCGGCGTACTTCATGTCCGGCAGGTAGATGTCCACGACGCCGTCCAGAAGCTCAAGCGTGTCGAGCCGCTCGTAGCCGCTCGTGTTCCAGACGATCGGCAGCTTAAACCCCTTGCGCACTGCGAGGTACAGGGCGGCCAGGATCTGCGGCGTGAAGTGGGTCGGCGTGACGAAGTTTATGTTGTGCGCGCCCCGCTTCTGCAGGCCGAGCATCTTGTCGGCCAGCCCGCCCACCGTAGAATCGCTGCCGTTACGCTGCTGGCTGATCGGGAAGTTCTGGCAAAACCGGCAGTTAAGCGTGCAGCCGGAAAGGAAGATGGTGCCGGAGCCTTTGCTTCCCGAGATCGGCGGTTCCTCGCCGCGGTGGATGTTGGCCGAGGCGATGCGCGGGTTTTTGCCGCTGCCGCAGCGCCCGAACTCACCCGAGAGCCGGTTCACCCCGCAGGCATGCGGGCAGAGGTCGCAGGCGGCAAGCCGGGCGTAGGCCCTTTTCACCCGCCGGACCAGTTCACCGCTTTTGTAAAGATCGAGGTAGTTCAATGGTGCCTTACGCCTTGTGTTTCTCCATCATTTCCACGAAACGCGCGAACAGGTAGTGCGAGTCGTGGGGACCGGGGGACGCCTCGGGATGGTGCTGCACCGAGAAGATCGGCAGTTCCTTGTGACGCAGGCCCTCGACGGTCTGGTCGTTCAGGTTCTCGTGCGCAAGCTCTGCCGCGTGGGCGAGCGAGAGGATGTCCACCGAGAAACCGTGGTTCTGAGCGGTGATCTCCACCTTGCCGGTGGCGATGTCCATGACCGGCAGGTTCGAGCCGTGGTTGCCGAACTTGAGCTTCATGGTGCGGCCGCCCAAAGCCAAGCCCAAGAGCTGATGGCCGAGGCAGATGCCGAAGATCGGCTTCTTGCCCACGAACTCCTTGATGTTCTCGATCACACCCTTCATCGGCTCGGGATCGCCCGGGCCGTTGGAGAGGAAGATGCCGTCCGGGTTCAAGGCCAGAGCCGAGGCCGCCGGATAGGTGGCGGGAACCACGGTGACGTCGCAGCCCGCGGAGATCAGGCAGCGCAGGATGTTCAGCTTGATGCCGAAGTCGTAGGCCACCACCTTGTACTTGAGATCCTTCCTGTCCACCTGCGGATAGCCGGTTTCCAGATCCCACAGGCCTTCGGTCCAGTGGTAGGGAGCCTGGCAGGTGACTCCGGTGGCGAGGTCGAGGCCGCTCATGGAGGGGATGCCGCGCGCCTTGCGCACCAGGCTTTCCGGATCGAAGTCGACGGTGGAGATGACGCCGTTCTGTGCGCCCTTGTCACGCAGGTGACGGGTAAGCGCGCGGGTGTCGATCCCCTGGATGCCGACGATGCCGTTTTCCTTCAAGTAGGCGTCGAGGCTCATGGTCGCGCGCCAGTTGGAGTAGCAATCGAGGTATTCACGGACGATGAAGCCGGAGAGGTAGAGCTGGTTGCTCTCGACGTCTTCCGGGTTGATGCCGGTGTTGCCGATCTGGGTGTAGGTCATGGTGACCATCTGCCCCTTGTAGGAGGGGTCGGTCAGCACTTCTTGATAACCGGACATGGCGGTGTTGAACACCACCTCGCCGGAAGTTTCGCCCGTTGCGCCGAAGGCTTTGCCCGTGAAGATACGGCCGTCCGCCAGAGCAAGTACTGCTTTCATTATGTTCTCCCGATTTAGAGTATTGCGGACCTGCATCAAAACTGTAGGAGCGGCCTCAGGCCGCGATCGCGCCTGAAGGCGCTCCTACAGGTTAGGACTTGGACTACACTGCCTTGTGCACCACCTGTCCCTTGACGATGGTGTAAACTGCCGCCCCTTTCATCTGCCAGCCGAGGAACGGCGAGTTTTTCGATTTGGATTCCATCTTCTCGGCGGTCACCTGCCACTGCTTGTTGGTGTCGATGACGGTCACGTCGGCCACCGCTCCAGGCTTCAGCGTGCCGCGGTCAAGACCCAGTATCTTTGCCGGGTTGCACGACATGAGCGAAACCAGCGCCTTAAGGTCGATGCACCCTTCGTCCACCAGCCGAAGCGACAGCGGCAGCGATGTCTCCAGACCGACGATGCCGTTGAGCGCCAGGTTGAACTCGATCTCCTTCTCGTCGGGGTGATGAGGCGCATGGTCGGTGGCGATGGCGTCGATGGTGCCGTCGGCAAGCCCCTTTTTCATGGCGGCCATGTCCTCGGCGGAGCGCAGCGGCGGGTTCATCTTCGCGTTGGTGTTGTAGCCGCGCAGCGCCTCGTCGGTAAGCGTGAAGTAGTGCGGAGCCGTCTCGCAGGTTACCTTGACGCCGCGCGCCTTGGCGTTGCGGACGATGCGGGTGGAACCGACGGTCGAGATGTGGGCGATGTGCACCGGGGAGTTGGTGAACTCGGCCAGGTACACCTCGCGGGCGACCGCGATGTCCTCTGCGGCCCAGGGAATCCCCTTCAGGCCGAGCTCGGTGGCGACGAAACCCTCGTTCATCACCCCTTCGCCCACAAGGCTCAGATCCTCTGAGTGCGAGATCACGGTGATCCCCATCCCCTTGGCGTATTCCAGGGCGCGACGCATCATCTCGGAGCTGCATACCGGCTTGCCGTCGTCGGAGACCGCGACGCAGCCCGCTTCCTTGAGTTCGCCCATCTCGGCCAGGCTTTCACCTTTACTTCCCTTGGTGATGGAGCCGATCGGGAAAACGTTGACCACCGCTTCCTTCTTCGCCTTGGAGACGATGTAGGAGGCTACGGCTTTGTTGTCGATCACCGGTGAGGTGTTCGGCATGCAGGCGATCGAGGTGAAGCCCCCCGCAGCGGCGGCGCGGCTGCCGGTAGCGATGTCTTCCTTGTACTCCAGGCCCGGATCGCGCAGGTGCACGTGCATGTCGATCAGCCCCGGGGTGACCAGCATGCCTTTGGCGTCGATGGTCTGGGTGCCGCTGGGGGCGTTAAGGCCCTGCCCCAGTTCCAGCACCACGCCGTCGGCGATCAGGATGTCCATTACCTCATCGATCCCCTGCGAGGGGTCAATCAAGCGCCCGCCTTTTATCAACAGATTCATATAAGCCACCTCATGTAGGGTTTAAGTTGTTTGGCTGTCATCCTGAGCGGCAGCGAAGGATCTGCCGGTAAGGTTTTAAAAGCAGATCCTTCGCTGCGCTCAGGATGACAGGCTATTTGCAGCAGCTACTTTAGCTTTACCCTTCCGCCGGCTCGCCACCGCAGACGTGGTAGAGCATCGCCATCCTGACGGCGACACCGTTCGCCACCTGTTTCAGGATGTAGGACTGGTCGCAGTCCGCTACCGAGGAGGACAACTCCACGCCGCGGTTGATCGGGCCCGGGTGCATCACCATGGCGTCCTTCTTGGCCAGGGTCAGCATCTCGGGGTTCAGCCCGAAGTAACGGGAGTACTCACGCATGCTCGGCAGAAGGGTCTTTCCCTGGCGCTCCAGCTGAATCCTCAGCATCATCACCACGTCAGCCTGATCAACAGCCTCGCGCATGTCCTTGCAGACGGTCACGTTACCCAGCCGCTCGATACCGATCGGCACCATGGTCGGCGGACCGGCAACGAACACATGGGAGCCCATGGTGGTGAGACCGTAGATGTTTGAGCGCACCACGCGGCTGTGGGTGATGTCGCCGACGATGGCAACTTTCAGCCCGGCCAGGGTGCCGAACTTCTGACGCATGGTCAGCATGTCCAAAAGCCCCTGGGAGGGGTGTTCGTGGGCGCCGTCGCCGGCGTTGATCACCGAGCAGCTCACCCTTTTGGCCAGGAACTCATGGGCGCCCGAGATGGCGTGCCGCATGACGATGATGTCCGGCTTCATGGCCAGGACGTTCTGCGCGGTATCGAGCAGCGTCTCCCCCTTGGTGGTCGAACTGGTGGAGGCTGTGATGTTGATGGTGTCGGCGGAAAGCCTTTTGGCGGCGATCTCGAAGGAGGTGCGGGTCCTGGTGGATGCCTCGTAGAAGAGGTTGATCACCGTCTTGCCGCGCAGGGTCGGGACCTTCCTGATGTCCCTGCGGTTGATCTCGTCGAGGTTATCCGCCGTATCGAGAAGCAGTTCGATCTCCTCTTTGGTCAGATCCTTTAGGCTGATGATGTCTTTGTGCCTGAACCCCATGATTCCCCCCATTGATAAACAAAGTTCGCGTATCGCAGCATCGCGTCATTAGTGATAACAGTAAACGGCGGTTGAATCCCCGCCCAGAGGACGTGGCATTGTCTGGCACCCCATAGGGGTGCTGGCAGCGTGCCTTCATAGAAGGCACGCTATGAGTTGTCCCTGTTCCCC
>Ga0209415_10003953_pt1 | contig 27390 bp, 25 predicted proteins | sample PeaSoiSIISIP2007_FD_187696 | JGI IMG/M metagenome (GOLD analysis project Ga0209415, IMG submission 187696) | Peat soil microbial communities from Weissenstadt, Germany - SII-SIP-2007 (SPAdes) (version 2) | ecosystem: Environmental > Terrestrial > Soil > Wetlands > Peat | place: Germany... | reverse complement strand
CGCGGCAGGCGCTGCTGGAAATGTTTTTCAGCAAGACGCCGGGAACGCTCGCCATGCATCTGCCGATGGCCACGCGCTCGGCGTTGGAGAAGTCGGGAGCGCTGAAGTCGCTGCAGCAGTATTCCCAGCTGATCAACCAACTCCAGACTCAAGGGCAAACCGTGCAGACGTTCGAGACCGGGTCGGTGCTGCTCACCTCGGAAGATTCCAAGACCGGGGTAAAGGCCGACATCACGGTGGAAAATGACGCTCTGCGGGGCGACCAGGATGACATCGAGTTGACGTTCCACATGTCCAAGAACGGCCAGGAGCAGCCGAGTCTGTTTCGGTCGCAGATCACCTTCTCGATGAAACAGGAGGCACAGGTCTGGACGCTGAATGAGATTTCCGTCACGATTCATGTGCCGCTGGCGGACCCGGCCTTTCTGAAGGCCATCACGGAAAAGATAACGCCGCAAGCGGGCGTGACTGGCGGGTTCACGCCGCAGCCGGAAACTTCTGTGCAGCTGGGCAGCAGCGACCCGCAGGTGGTAGCTGCGATGCGAACTATCTTGACAGCGGAAGTGGCGTACGCCAGCGCGTATCCAAACGTAGGATTTACCTGCACGCTTTCCGATCTCGATGGTTTTGGGGGCGGCCAGCCGAACGAGCACCAGGCCATGCTGATCAATAGCGGGCTGGCGAGCGGGAAGCGCTACGGCTTTGTGTTTGCGCTTTCCGGATGCGGCGGGGCACCGGCCACGAGTTTTCATCTCACGGCTGCGCCCAATGGAAACAGCTATGGGCGGAAAGCGTTTTGTGCGGATCAGTCGGCGGTAATTCGATCTTCGAGCGACGGGAATCCGGCGACGTGTTTGGCTAGCGGAGTGCCGGTGCAGTAAGTACTCCAGGCTCGTTGCGGCTGGCCGGGTGCGAGGGCGAGACGCCCTCGCGACAGCCGGCAAGGTGCCGGCGCTACTTTTTGCGAATCGCGGCTCGGAGTTCGGCGACGATTTCCTGCGAAGCTTTAATAGCTGCAGCGTGCTGGTTCACGTTGAACGAGATGGCACCCACGCGAGCGTGACCGCCGCCGCCGTAGCGCTCGCAGATGCGGGCCAGATTTACCTCGGGTTCCTGCGGGGCCCAAGGGTTCGATCCCACCGAAACTTTCACGCGAAAACTGCTTTTGCTAAGTCCGACGCTGTACACCGACTCGGGGTGCAGGTAATAGGGAATGAATTTGTTGTAGCCCTCGAGATCGTGATCGGTAACGTCGAAGAAAATCGTGCCGTCTTTGCACTCGGTGCGCTGTTCGAGAATCCCAATGGAAAGTTCGTGACGCTTGAGCAGTGGCGGCAGCAGCGGCGCTACGAACTTCTCTTCGAGAATTTCTGCCAAAGACTTGGAGGCCAGCAGCGGAATCAGGTTGGGGACGAAGCCGTGATCGGGCGCCGATTCGATGACCATGGTGAGTTTCATGGCGGGCGCTTCCATCTCGACGGCGGTCTTGGCGTCGGGGTAAAGGGCGCCGTCGATGATGTCAGTCCAATGCACGAGATCGGCCACGGCCGAGGGATCGAAGCCGAAGCGCTGCTGCGCGATCATGGCGATGAAGCTGGTGCAGGATTTGAAATCGGGATCGTAGAACTTGCGGTTGCTCTCGTCCTGCTCAAAGTGCTCGGCGTCGGAGGACGAGAGGAAAGCGCTCTCATGATGATCGAACCACCAGGTAATTTTGGGCGAGCTGGAGTATTTGAAATCAACGATGGCGTTCTCGTCGCCGTCGAATTGATTTTCGTCGAACAGCGCGCCGGCGCGGTGGACCAGGCCGGTGAAGACGAAGTCGGCGTCGCCGCGAATGCGCTCGCGGTAGAAGCGGGAAAATAACGCGGCGGAGGACGCTCCGTCAAAACATTTGTCGTGATAAAAGACCCGTACTCGCAATGAGTTCCCCAATCGCCCAACAGATTCCCGCGAGCCAGACCACTAGACGGCGTGGAATGGCGACGCGGGTAAAAGCTAATAGGATTGACAGCTTACAGGAAGAAAGTCAAGGGCAGTCGGTTGCGCGGCTGGGTCATCTTGGCGCTGGAAACAGAAAGCTATAACCACGAAGGACACGAAGTATCACGAAGGACCCCGCGTTCAGGGGGTTCCCTTCGTGTGATTTCGTGTCCTTCGTGGTTGCTGGTCTTGCTATTCCTACATCGCGTTCGCTTGCTTTTCCGCGAGGTCGCCGAGCACGGGAAGCTTGAACATCTGATTCTGATTTGCCTTTAGCACCAGGACAATCCAGACGATAAAGCCTCCGAGCATAATAAACGGCCAAACGAGGAAGGTAAGCCAACCGAAAAAAGGAATGTGCACAACAATCTGGAGCACAATCCAGAGCGCAATCCAGGCCACGTTGAAAAATACGGACTGCCAGGCGTGAAAACGGACGAACCGATTCTTATTGAAGGGTTCCATCACGAGGAACACGATCGCTGGAATGATGGTGAAATAGGCCAGCATTCCGGCCATGTTGTCCGCCATGCCTCCGGCGTTTGCGCTCGCTTGTGGCACAGGGGGTGCGGTGGCAGCCCTGCCGGCACACGCTGGACAAGTGGTAGTGCCGTCCGCGATCTGTGCACCGCACATATTGCAAAAGGCCATTGGGGTGTCCTCCTCGAGTCGTTTGGATGTGAAAGGGTGCGGCTCTACAGCTTGCGCGAGACCGCTGCCAAGCGACGCTGCGGCAAGGTACCAAAAAGACTCAGGGAAAGCAATCAACAATTTTGCGGCAACAATTTCGCGGCGCAGGAGGTTAGGGTTCTCCGACCTGCAGGGCGGCGAAATCGCCGAGCAGCGGAAGTTTGAACATCTCTCCCTGAAAAGCCTTGATCACCAGAACCAGCCAGATGACGACAATTGCGAGCCCGACCACCACGGAGACCAGCAGCACGAGCAGCGGTCCAAGGACAGGGATGATGAAAAGCACAACGCTCGCGAGTTTGAGCGCGATGGCAAACACAATGCCCGCTCCCACGAGCAGGAGGCATTGGATGGAGTGGAAGCGCACAAAGCGGTTCTTGTTATACGGGGCGAGAACGAGGAACATGATCGCTGGGATAAAAGTGAAGTAGGCGAGCGCACCCGCGATATTTTCGGGAAACGGACCGACCCTGCCCTGGGCGCGGGTTTCTGTGTGCATGGAGCGTCCGCAACCGGGGCAGAAGGCGGCCGTCTCGGGCATTTGGGCAGCACAGTGCGGGCACGATGTCAGCGTGACGTTGGAGGGATCCACTGTGGGGCACAATATCAAAACGCCGGGAGGGCAGCAAATGGGCAGCTGCATTTGCGCATTGACGCCGAGCCACACGGATAGTATGTTTCGTGCAAATTTCTGTGCGCCGCGGGCAGGACGCTGCGCACACCAGGAGGGTAAATGGCGTCATTTTGTTCAGGTTGCGGGAACAGCGTGACGGCGGACGATAAATTCTGCCGGACCTGCGGGAGAGTGGTTTCCGACGGAGCTGGGGTGATGCCCGGAGCCAGCGCGCCGCCTGTTCGAGTGGAGCCCACGGAGACCAGCGGAAAAGCGATTGCCAGCCTGATCTGCGGGCTCTTTTTCTTCCTGCCACCGCTTTCGATTGCGGCGGTTATCCTCGGCCATCTGTCTCTGTCGGAGATCCGCAAGAGTGCGGGGCGGTTAAAGGGAAGCGGCCTGGCAACTGCAGGGCTGGTTCTCGGCTATGTGGGCGCGGGCCCGACGCTGCTGATCATTGCGGCCATCGTAATTCCGAACCTGCTGCGGGCACGGATCGCGGCCAACGAGTCGTCCGCCGTAGCGACGGTGCGGACGTTGAATGTCGCGGAGATCACTTACTCGCAATCTCATCCCAATGCTGGGTTCACTTGTTCCCTGTCTGATTTGGCCGGGGAAAAGTTGATTGCCGGCGACCTGGCCAGCGGGCGAAAGTATGGATACGTATTCGAGTTGAAGGATTGTGCGGCTGGAACAGAGGGCACGGGCAACGCGAAATACCGCGTGGTGGCGTATCCGGCAACGGTGAACCAAACCGGTATGCGGGCATTTTGCTCCGACGAATCCGAAGTGATCAAGGTGGACTCCAGCGGCTCGGCCCGGGGTTGTATGGAGAATGGTGGCGCGCTGGAGTGAGCTTTCCGATCGTTTCTCAGGAGGCACAAAAATGTTTTGTACCCAATGCGGGGCGGGCAACGCGGACAACGCAGCGGTATGCGTGCAATGCGGCCGGAGTTTGCAGGGGGCGGCTCCGGGCGCTGCTTTGCCAGTGCAAGGGGTGCCGGGGCAAGGGGTGGTTCTGCCGCCGGGCGTGGTGGTGCAAAACTATCTAGTGTTCGCCATCCTGGCGACGATCTTTTGCTGTCTTCCGGCGGGAATTCCAGCCATCGTCTACGCCGCGCAGGTGAATGAAAAGTTGCGGGCAGGCGACCTGGCTGGAGCAACCGCCGCGTCCAATAATGCGAAGCTGTGGTGCATGATCTCAGCGGGGGCGTTTCTTGGCATTGCCTTCATCTATGGCATGGTGCTGCTAATTGGGATCCTGCTCAGCGTCAGCCATTCGAACTAAGGGGGTGCTTTGATGCCCATTCGCAAGCATTGGCTGGTGGCCGCGATGTGCGGGGCCGCTGCGGCGGCTGTGGTCATGCTGAGGGTTTTCGATCCGGCCACGTCAGGGATCTTTCCGCCTTGTCCAGTGCGCTATTTGACGGGATGGTATTGTCCGGGCTGCGGATCGTTGCGGGCGATTCACCAACTGCTGCATGGGAACCTGCGGGCGGCATGGGCCATGAATCCGTTGACGGTGATTCTGTTGCCGTTCGTGGCGTACGGTGTGGCCTCTTCCGCGCTTTTGGAACTGCGCGGGCAAGGACTTCCACAGCCCTTCTTGCGGGCGATGTGGATACGGGCGCTCTGCGCCGCGATCATTCTGTTTGGGATTGTGCGAAATCTGCCGACTCATCCATTTGATTGGCTGGCACCGGGGGCAATGCTGCATTTGTGAACGTATCGCTACAAGACGCCACTTTTCCACACGCGAGATCCTTCGCTCCGCCTGAAGAACGGGTTCGCTCAGGCTGACGACCGCACAACTGGGATCGTGAACCAAAACTGAGCCACGACAAAATAACTAAATTCAGAGCGGGCGCGGGGTGTGGTTCTTCTTGCGGCAGTCTTCGCAAACTCCATAGATCTGAAAGGTGTGGCGGGTGGTGAGGTAGTGATATTTGCGGCCGATTTCCTGTTCGAGCTCGCCGACCTCATGGGAAAAGAACTCGACCGAACTGCCGCAGTCGGTGCAGACCATGTGGTGATGGCTGCGGCGGTTGTACTGGTGCTCGTAGCGGGCAATGCCGTCGTGGAAGGCGACTTCGCTGGCCAGGCCGCACTCAGCGAGCAGCTTCAGGGTGCGGTAGACGGTGGTGTATCCGATGCGGGCGTCTTTCTTTTGCACCAGGCGATGCAGCTCGTCGGTGGAAAGATGGTCGCGGGTTTCGAGAAAAGTGCGCAGAATGGTGTCGCGCTGGGCGGTTTGCTTCAGGCCAACGCCTTTGAGATGGCGGTGAAGGATATCCTGGGCCTCGCGGACCATCTGGCGCGAGGTGGTGGGCTGATCATCGATGCGTTTTTGCAGCATGGGGAGTGGAACTGAGTTGTCAGGATATCACCCGGCATCTTGAAAATGAAATTCATTTTCAGCAAGCGCAAGCCTCGACGGCGTGGCATACAATCATAGATTCCTCATGAGTACCCTGGCAGAAATCAGCCCACCTAAGTCGCGCCGTTCTTCTATTTCCCACATTCTGCTGTGGTTGTTCCTGGCAGTGCTCGTAATTGTGGCGGGCTTGGTGGCGTACGCCTACTACGTCGCGCACGCGGCTCTGCCCCAACTCGATGGACGGCTGCAGATCAGCGGGCTCTCGGCGCCGGTCACAGTCACACGGGACGGTCATGGTGTACCCACAATTGAGGCGGCAAGCCTCGACGATCTATTTTTCGCGCAGGGGTACGTCACGGCGCAGGACCGGCTGTGGCAGATGGACGTCATGAGGCGCTATGGCAGTGGAGAACTCTCGGAGATTTTTGGCGAGGACACGCTCAAGGTCGACCGGGAGCAGCGGATTCTGGGACTGCGAGTGGCGGCGAAGAAGGCTCTGGAGATGGCCAGCCCGCGCGATCGCAGTTTCCTGGAAGCCTATGCGCGCGGGGTCAACGGCTACATGGGGACGCACGGCGACCGGCTGCCGATTGAGTTCCGCATTCTGCGTTACGCGCCGAAACCGTGGTCGATGGAGGATTCGGTAGTCATCGCCTACGTCCTGGTCAAGGATTTAAATTATCACTATTTTTTCGACGCGCTCAGCCGCGAAAAGATTCTGGCCAAGCTGGGGCCGGAGTTGACTGCAGACTTGTATGTGAACCGTTCCTGGCACGACCGTCCGCCGACGGTGATGCGGGAAGATCTGACGGAGCCGGATAACACGGGCGGCTCGGATGACCAGGACGACGAGGATTCTCCCGACAACTCAGTGACGCAGAGATTTCCTTCAAGCGCGCCAAAAGGCTTGCCGGTCGCGGCCTCAGGGGCTAAAGCCCTTCCGGAAGAGCAGCGCCTTATCGCAGCGCTCAAAGCGCTGCGCTACCCAAAAACGAGCAACTCAAAACCAAGCCGCTCAAAACCGAGCAACTCAAACCCGAACCAGCCCAGACCGAGTCTTTCAGCACACCTCGAAGCCTGGTCTGTCCATGGATTGCCCATCGATGGGTTGCCCATCGAGGTATCGCCGTCGGAGGGGCTGGCAGTGGATGGATCGAACGACTGGGTGGTCTCGGGCGCGCACACGGTGACCGGGAAGCCGTTGCTCTCGAATGACATGCACCTCGGCCACCAGATGCCGAACCTTTGGTACGAGGCGCACCTGCGCTCCGGCACTTTTGATGTTGTGGGAGTCACGCTGCCGGGAATGCTGTGTGTGATCGTGGGGCACAATCAACGGATTGCCTGGGGGTTCACCAACGTTGGTCCGACGGTGACCGACGTGTTCATCGAGAACTTCAACGGGCAGGGCGCGTATCAGACTCCGGGTGGATGGGTTCAGCCGGAACATCGGGCCGAGGTCATTCACGTCAAGGGTAAGCCGGACGTGAACGTGGATGTGAAAATCACGCGACACGGGCCTGTGATCACGGAACTGGTTGCCGGCGAAACGCGGCCGCTGGCGCTGCGCTGGACGCTTTACGACGGATTGCACATCCCCCTGTTTGAGGTGAATGCAGCGCAGAACTGGGACGAGTTTCAGCGCGCGTTTTCTCATCTGGATGCGCCGGGGCAAAATGTGGTGTACGCGGACGTGGACGGAAACATCGGATATCACACGACGGGCAAGGTTCCGATCCGCGCGGCGGGAGACGGCAGCCTTCCGGTGAGCGGTGCCGACAACACCCACGAGTGGACCTCCTACATTCCGTTCGACAAACTGCCCAGCATCTACAACCCGCCGTCGGGAATTATTGCCACGGCGAATGGCAGGATCACGCCCGACAGTTATCCCAATTCGATCAGCATGGAATGGGAAGCGCCTTGGCGCACGGCACGCATTTACCACGTGCTGGAATCGGGACGGCAGTTCTCGGCAGCGGACATGCTCGCGCTGCAAACCGACATTCAATCGGAAGCAACCCTGTTTGCCGCGGAGCGCTTTGTTTACGCGGTGGATCACGCCGCGAAACCTTCGGCGCGGGCCAAACAAGCGGCGGACCTGATGCGCAGCTGGGATGGCCGGATGCTGGCCACCTCGGCGGCACCCACCATCGCGGACAATGCAATCGGCGAACTGCGCCGCCTGCTTCTTGAACCGAAATTGGGAGTGGCTCCCCCGGAATCTCGCAAGGATGCGGACTCCGAGCTTTATAAAGAAACTCAGAAGAACGTCATCGACTGGAAAACCTATTCGTGGCTGCAGAGGTCGGTGTGGATGGAGAACATCCTGATCCATCGGCCGAAGCGGTGGCTGCCCGACCAATATCCGAATTATGACGAACTGCTGACTGCCGCGGTGGAGGCTGCGGTCAACCATCCGCAGGCGCCCAAGGATTTAGCTTCATGGCGCTGGGGGGCGTTCAATGCGGTGGAGATCCAGCATCCGATCCTGGGAAAGATTCCGGTGATCCGGCGCTGGTCGGGACCGGGAGTGCGGGAGCAGTCAGGCAGCGGATACGCGGTGAAGGCGGTGACACGCTACCACGGGCCCTCGGAGCGGTTCACGGCGAATCTGGCAGACCTCGACCAGTCGACCCTGAACCTCGTGACCGGGCAAGGCGGAAATTTCCTGGGCCCCTACTACATGGATCAGTGGAAGGCGTGGTACGAAGGAACCACGTTCGCTCTTCCCTTCAGCGCGAAGGCCGTGGACGCTGCCAAGGCGCACCGACTGGTGCTGGAGCCGATCAAGTAAGCCACCGCCAGCAAGACGCTCAGAGAGGTCGCGGAAAGAGTATTTTGTACGGCTGAGATTCCCCTCAGCGGCTAAAGCCGGCATTGATTCGATTCGATTTACGGCGCGGCTTGAAGCCGCGCCCTTTCAAAACAAGACAGAATCGTGTCAAGACAAGACAGAATCGTGAGTTTTTCCGCAGCCTCGTTTAGAGTCTTGCGGCAACCCGGCTGGCAAGATCCTTGAGCTGCTTCTCGACTGCCGAAGCGGAATCGACAGGATCAAGGTTGAGATAGAAACGAACTTTTCCCTTGCGCACGTGGAGCGCGTGGGCCTCGTCAAAATAAGCCTCGTCTCCGAGGCTGGTGACTGGCGTTTGCCGGCCATAGAATTTGCTCAACCTGGCAAAGAGCTCGGTTGCGTCGGACGGCGAGGGATCGACGTAAGCTCGGAACCAGAGCTTGCTTCCCTTCGCCAGATAATTGCAATCCGTTCCCGTAGAGGTGTTGGCGAAAGGACGGGGAGCCACGCTCTTTTGTGGGGAATCGTAAGTTCGTCCTAACGTTTTGGTCACTTCCGCTACGGGTAGCAGCGAGCAGAGGTCGGAGGGCGGTTCGGCTGCCCTTGCCGGTTGAACCGCGCAGGTGGCGATGAGCAAAGTGGCGGCGATCAACGAGAGCTTGCTCACGTGAGGCATGTGGCACCCCCTTCTTCCCCTCTAAACGGCAGGATTATATCTCACGGTGGTTCGGGGGGTTGATGCGAACACAGTATGGTAGCTCCGAGGGTGCGAGGGCGAGACGCCCCCGCGACAGCCGGCAGGATGCCGGCGGTACTTAGAAGAAGTCGATCGCTTTGACGTCGCCCACGTAGCCAACGATTTCGACGGTCCCCTCGGGGATGAAATCGGTGATCAGCAGCTTATCGGTATTGGTGTCATACACGCGCAGGTTGCCGCCCTCGGCCACGTACTCGACGGGGCGAGTGGTGAAGCCCTGCAGGCCGTCGACGTTGCCATTGTCCGGAGGGATGACCACCGAGTTGTCGGCCGTCCGGAAGATCGCGAGGCAGCCGCGGACTTCGCCGCTCGGATTATTAACGTTGCCGATGTTGGTGCAGTCGTGCGAGCCGACGAAGAGCTGGCCAAGGACGGTCAAATCCATGCGGTTATGGAAGCCGTCGGGGATGGCGATCTCGGTGGCGGGATTGTTGAAGTACGGGTCGGTCATGGTGCTCACGTCGACGATATCGAGCGTCCCGCAGTATTGCGCGGCGGTCTTGGCTGCGCCGGGAATCGAGGTACAAAGAGGTCCGGTCGGAGTGCCGTTTCCGGCAAGGTAAAGCTGCGTTCCGTTCAAGAAACCGATCGTGGCGCCATTCACGTTAACCGGCGGGCCCACGGCGAAGGTCGATAAGTCCAAGGTCTGCACGCTGGCCTGAGTGCCACCGCACTCCGCACCGCAGTTCAAAATGTAGGCGGTGTTTCCGCTAATGATGCCGTAAACGGGGCGATCGAAGCCGGGGACGATGGTGCACACGGCATTCGGGGGATTCGTGAGGCAACTGGTATCCACGGGAGGAACCGCGAGGCCGGGAGTGAGCACGGTGACTGAGTCGGAGTCGTTGCTGAAGACCAGAAGTTGGCTGCCGCCGACATTGGCGATCACGGTTTGAGCGTTGCTGACGGCGATTGTGGTGAGCACACCGTTCGAGAAATTCATCTGCTCGACGGCACCCAGAATGGAAAAGCCGGTGACGGTGGCCGTGGGCACTGCGGCATATGCGATCCCGCTTGACCCCGGGAGCACCATGCTCGAGGTCGGGCCGGAAAGGCGGATATTGCCGATTGAACTTTCCTTGGCCGTGTCCGTGGCAAAGACGGTATTCGAGCTCGGATCGAAAGCTGCGGCAATGTTCAGGGACGGCGTCACCGCCATCAGGCCCGGAGAATTTCCAGCACTGATTCGAGAGGCCCGCGCCGGAAAATCGGTATAACCGTCGACGATGACCAAGCCACCGAAGTTGCTGGTCGACGTAGTCCCCTGCGAAGCCAGAACGCGACTGGTCAGGCCGCTAGGCGGCCCCGTCTTCGTAGAACTACCACAGGAAACAAAGCTCAGGCAGGCCAACAGTCCAAGCACAAGAACGAGGATGCGTCTCTTCAAACGACAGGCTCCTAACAACATGAAAAAGGGATATTTAATTGCGAAATGCTGGATTATAACAGACCCAGAACCCCGCCTCATGCGGGGTTCGCCGAAATTGCGTTGAGATACTCCCGCCTTTCCTGACGCTTCCTGAGCACCCCACGGAGATGCACGAAATGGTCTTCATCCTGTATTCTCAGAAATATGGCGGCTGACTTTCTTGCCCGGATCAAGCAATCCCCCGTGTTGTGCGACGGGGCGATGGGGACGCTGCTCTACGCCAAAGGCATCTTCATCAACCGGTCCTACGACGAATTGAATCTCTCCCAGCCCGAGCTGATTCGTGGGATTCACCACGAGTACCTGCAGGCTGGAGCCGAAATTATTGAAACCAATACTTTCGGTGGCAACTCTTTCCGCTTGGGACGGCACAGTTTGGCGGACAAGGTCGGCGACGTCAATCGAGCCGGAGCGCGCCTGGCCCGTGAAGCCGCCAAGAGCTTCGATGTATGGGTGGCTGGATCGGTTGGCCCGCTCGGTACCAGAATCGAACCTCTGGGGAAGACTTCGTTCCAGGAGGCTCGTGAAGCGTTCCGCCAGCAGATTGAGGTGCTGGTGGAAGGCGGTGTGGATCTGCTGATTCTCGAGACCTTCGGATATCTGGAAGAAATTCACCAGGCAATGCTCGCGGCCCGGGATGTGAGCGCCTCGTTGCCGATCGTGGCCCAGGTCACCATTGACGAGGACGGTAACTGCCTCGACGGCTCCGACCCGCAGCAGTTTGTTGCCAAGCTCGAGGAGTGGGGAGCGGACGTGATTGGCTGCAACTGCAGCGTGGGTCCGGTCGCCATGCTGGACGCGATGGAGCGAGTGCGAGCCGCGACTTCCCTTCCTCTGGCGGCCCAGCCGAACGCAGGCATTCCAAGATCGGTGGACGGCAGGAACATTTATCTGTGCTCGCCGGAATACATGGCGAGTTATGCGCGCAAGTTTGTGGCGGCCGGGGTCCGGCTGGTAGGTGGATGCTGCGGAACGACTCCGGAGCACATCCGGGTGATGAAGTCGGCTCTGCGTGTGGGCGAGGCTAGAGGAAAGACCGCGTCGGCGCAAGTGGCGGGCGCCGCATCGGCGGTGGCGGCAACTCCGGCGGTGCCGCTGGAGAGCCGTTCGCTGCTGGGTGCCCGGCTGGCTCGTGGCGAATTTGTGACCATGGTCGAGATTGTCCCACCGAAAGGGATCGACGTTCGCAAGGAGGTCGAGGGCGCGCGCTTTCTGAAGTCGGTGGGAGTGGATGCGGTGAATATTCCGGACAGCCCGCGAGCGTCGGCGCGCATGAGCAACCAGGCGCTGTCGCTGCTCATTCAGCGTGACGTCGGCATCGACGCGATTCTGCACTACACCTGCCGTGATCGGAACGTGCTGTGCATTCAGAGCGACCTGCTGGGAGCGGCCGCGGTGGGCATCAAGAACCTGATCTGCATCACGGGTGATCCGCCCAAGATGGGCAATTATCCGGACGCGACCGCCGTGTTCGATGTGGATGCCATCGGCCTGGTCAACATCGTACATAACCTGAATCGCGGACTCGATCTGGGAGGGAACCCAATAGGAACCGGGACTGGGTTTGTGATTGGCGTGGGAGCGAACCCGGGGCTCACCGATATGGATGAGGAGATTCGCCGCTTCGAGTACAAAGTGCAAGCCGGTGCGGAATACGTTGTAACTCAGCCCGTATTCGACCTGCGTTTGCTGGAGAACTTTCTGAAGCGGATTGAGCATTGCCGAATTCCGGTGGTGGCCGGGATATGGCCGCTGGTCAGTGTGCGCAACGCCGAGTTCATGAAGAATGAGTTGAGGGTGTCGGTACCGGATTCGATTCTGGAGCGCATGGCCCGCGCGCAGAACCCGGAGGCTGCGCGGGCCGAGGGCGTCGCCATTGCGCGAGAGATGCTGATTGCTGCCCGGCAGATGGCGCAGGGGGCGCAGATCAGCGCGCCTCAGGGACGTTACAGCTCGGCGGTCGACGTGTTGGAGGCTCTGGGAAGCGACAGAGACTCCAAAGTGACGGCGTAGGGCGCATCCTCATACGTGCAAACCTTAAGTTGGAATTCCGTCCGATGGTCTGAGTCTGCTCAAACCGCTGCTCCACGCTGAACGCTCGGACGAGTGAAACGATTTATCTCGCCAACAAAACGATATTGCAGATTTTCCGGTCTTAGAACCGTTTCCCGCAGCGGGACTGCACGGTGCATTTTTATTGATCCTTCCCATCAAAAAGACTGGACACTTCTTCGAAAAAGTTGCATTACAATAGGAGACGGAGCGAAAACCCCGTTGCCAAAGTTTGAAGAGTGCCTCCAGCGACTGGAGAAGATTGTTCAGGAGCTGGAAAAGGGAGAAGTCCCTCTGGAGAAGTCTCTGACACTGTTCGAAGAAGGCATGCAGCTTTCTTCAGCCTGCCGCAAGGAACTGGAGCAGGCGGAAGGAAAAGTAGAAATTCTGCTGAAGAAGAACGGGAAGCTTCAAGCTGAACCATTCGAACCGCTGACAGAAAAGTCGCCTGCGCGACGTTAGACGTGCAGATTTTCTGACCGCGATTCGAGAGCTTTAGATGTCTGTGGAGTTGTGGTTTTCGCAAGCCACCCCGCAGCCCTAGTCGAATGTTGACGTCCGCTGTTGACGAAGGTTGAAGATCGGGGGAAGCAATGGCTCAAAGCGTAGTAGTTCTCGAGAAGGATCCTAAGGTGGCCAAGTCCCTGGCCGGTGGACTCCGCCCGCACTTCGCAGTCCATGTAACCTGCTCCCGCGAGGAATTGCGGGACAATGTAGCCCGAACGAATCCGGAAGCCGTGGTTCTCAACATCGAGCACTGGGTGCTGGCCGATGTGGAGAATCTGCACCGCGACTTTCCGGCATTGCCCATCGTCTGTACACACCGCATCCCCGACGAAGAAATGTGGATGAATGCGCTGGCGGCCGGCGCCAGCGACGTATGCCCGGCAGATGACGTGGCGAACGTGCTGACTTCGGTTCTGCGCAGCATGGCGCTTTCACGGACCGCCGCGGCGTAGACCGATCCAAACTAGATCAGTCCAAACTAAGATCAATCCTGAACCTCGAGGACGCCCACGGGCGTCCTTAATTTTTGCTGCCTGCGCGGTCGCGGCACGCCTTCGAACATGAAGCGCCTTGTTATACTCACTGCTTCATGCTCAAGGAGACTCTCGAACAAGGACGGCAGCTAACCGACGCCGCGCTGGACCGGCTGATTCCTCTGGAGACACAGCATCCCGAGTCGATCCACAAGGCCATGCGGCACAGCGTATTTGCAGGTGGAAAACGCCTGCGCCCTGTGCTCTGCATGGAGGCAGGACGGATGGTGGCGGGATCGTTGCCGGCGCGCATCGAAGAACTGGGCGCGGCGCTGGAGATGCTGCATACATATTCGCTGATTCATGACGATCTTCCTGCACTCGACAACGACGATCTGCGCCGCGGGCGTCCCACGTGTCACAAGGCATTTGGCGAGGCCATCGCCATTCTGGCGGGAGATGCGTTGCAGACGCAGGCCTACGAAGTTCTGGCGCGGCTGAAGTGTCCGGCGGAAGCGCGCGTGCGCATTATCGAGGAGATCGCGCGCGGCACCGGCACCATCGACGGCATGATTGGCGGGCAGGTTGTGGATCTTGAGTCGGAACACATGCAGCCGACGGCGGAGATGCTGGAGTACATTCACCGCTCGAAGACCGCCGCGCTGATCACGGCCAGCCTGGTGAGCGGCGGGCTGTACGCCGGGGCGAAAGACAATCAGGTGACAAAGCTGCGTGCGTTTGGCTTGGCGATTGGCCTGGCGTTTCAGATAGTGGACGATGTGCTCGACGTGACCCAGACTTCGGAACAACTGGGGAAGACGGCCGGCAAAGATACTGCGTCTGAGAAAGCGACGTATCCGGCGCTGTTTGGGATTGAAGCGTCGGAGCGCAGGGCGGATGCGCTGGTGAACGAGGCCTTCGCGGAGTTGGACAGTTTCGGCGAGCAGGCGGAGACGCTGAAGGAACTGGCGCGGTTCTTGGTGGAGCGGAAGAAGTGAGTCAGACCCTGGACCTTGGACCTCAGACCTTGGACTAATCCATCTCTGGACTAATCCATCTCTGGATTAGTCCATCTCTGTGCTCCTCGGTGTCCTCTGTGGTAAAAAATAAAGACGGCGATGGAGTTCGCCATAACCGCCTGCTGCGCTGGCTGATGACTCCTACAGAATCGAATCCATTTTTGTAGGGAGCTCCGTCGTGAAAGATTTCCTCGCCATATCCGTCGCCGCCATTGTCGGCGCCAACCTGCGATATCTGCTGAGCCGCCTCGCTGCCCGAGAGTTCGGTGCTATCTTTCCTTACGGAACGCTGGGCATCAATATTGTGGGCAGCTTCATCGTGGGCTTCTTCGTGATCTGGACCAGCGAGCGCGTGCTGGTCGACCCTCGCTGGCGGCTGCTGGTCGTCGTCGGATTCTGCGGATCGTTCACCACGTTTTCCAGTTACGCGTTCGAAACCATGTCCTATTTCGAGCAGGGACAGTGGGGACTGATGTTGACCAACGTCCTCAGCAACAACCTGCTCTGCCTGGGAGGCGCGCTTGCGGGGATGGCGCTGGCGCGGGCGCTCTGAACATGATCGCGAGCATGAGCGCGCTTCCCACACTCGAGACCGCACGGCTGAAGTTGCGTCCCTATGCCGAGGCCGATATCGCGGAACTGCTGCCGCTGATCGGCACGCGGGAAGTGGCCGCGACCACGTTGCGCATTGCACATCCCTACACCGAGCAGGATGCGAGAGACTTTCTGGCGCTGGCGCAGGAACCCGGCAGGATCTGGCTATCGATCACCTTGCGCAGTGACGGCCGCCAGATTGGCGGCATCGGGCTGCGCGTCGATGAGCAACACCAGCACGCCGAACTGGGCTACTGGCTGGGCGTGCCGTACTGGGGACAGGGCTACGCGACGGAAGCCGCGCGGGAAATGCTGCGGTACGGATTTGAAGACCTCAGTTTGCACCGCATCTTTGCCTCGCATTTCAAGCACAACCCGGCCTCCGGACGCATTCTGGTGAAGCTCGGCATGCGCTACGAGGGCTGCCAGCGCGAACACCTGCGCAAGTGGGATCAGTTTGTGGACTCGGAGCTATATGGGATCTTGCGGCAGGAATGGCAGACTTCCAGGGAGGTTCGCGAGTAGCAACGGTCGCGAGTAGAATGCCAGATGCGATGGCAGTCCAAGTCACCATCTACCTGAACGAGGCGGACCAGTGGCATCACCGGCCGCTGCACATGGAGATTCTCAACTACCTGCGCAAGGAGAATGCGTACGCGGCCATCGCGATCCACGCCGTGGCGGGATTCCTGGGGCGGCAGCGTGTGGAGACATCTCATCTGGTCGAGGCCGGAGGCAAACTGCCGGTGATCATTATTTTCGTTGACACCGACGAGCACGTGAACCGCGTGCTGCCTACGCTGAAGGAAATGGCGGCGCACCGGCTGATCGTGCGCGAGAACGTGGTGCTGGAGCAAGGCAATTTGGACTGACATGTCTTCCCCTCCCTTGAACCAATCTCTGGGCATCCAATCTTTGGACATTCTGGCCATCGCCGCGCACCGTGACGACGTCGAGCAGACCTGCGGCGGCACGTTGCTGAAAGCCGCGCGGCGCGGGCAGCGCACGGGCATTCTCGATCTGACGCAGGGCGAGATGGGCACGCGCGGGACGGCGGAAGACCGTGCACGCGAGTCCGACGACGCCGCGAAGATTCTGGGCTTGGGTTGGAGGCGGGCGCTCGACATTCCCGACGGCCGCGTCGAGAACACCTGGGAGAATCGACTGAAGGTCGCCAGCGTGATTCGGGAGACGCGGCCGCGGGTGATCATTCTGCCTTACTGGAAAGGGCGGCATCCGGATCATTACACCGCGTCGGTGCTGGGATATGAGGCTTGTTTTCTGGCTGGGCTCGCGAAACTGGATCCGCAGCAAGCTCTCGGCTCTCAGGGGGCTGTCAGTGAGAACTCTGAGGACATGGAACGCTCCCAGCAACCGCGGGCGGGACGCCCCCGGGACAGCCGGCGGGACGCCGGCGCTACTCTTGCGCCTCACCGGCCGTTCAAGATCGTTTACGCTACGCTGTATTACGATGTTCGTCCGACGTTTGTCGTTGATATCAGCGAAGAGTTTGACGGGAAGTTCGCTTCCATTCTCGCGTACAAATCGCAGTTCAGCGACCAGGAGGCGGGCAAGGACCTGTTCCCTGCCCATGACGAGATCCGCGCCCGCGTGGAGGCCATGGCGCGCTTCTACGGAATGCTGGGGGGCGTGACCTACGCCGAACCCTTCCTACAGAAGGAAGTCGGTCTGGTGGACGACTTGCTGGCGATTCCGGTCAAGTCCATTTAGGATTGCTGAACTCAATTCTTTGAAGGAGAAGTCACACATGTCCCGTATTGTTCTTACTCTCGTCACCGCCCTGGCGATGGCGGCCAGCGCCGCGGCACAAGCTGGAACCTGGCAGATCGATCCCAATCACACGGCCGCACAATTTTCCGTGCGGCATCTCGGCGTATCCACGGTGCGGGGCGCGTTCACGAAAGTGAGCGGGTCGGCGAAGTATGATCCGGCAGACGCGTCGAAGGATTCTATCGAGGTGACCATCGAGGCAAACTCGGTGGATACGCGGGTAGAAATGCGCGACAACGATCTGCGCAGCCCGCGCTTTTTCGATGTGCAGAAGTTTCCCACGATTACATTTCATTCCAAGGCCGCGAAAGCTGCGGGCCCCGGTAAACTGCAGATCACGGGCGACCTGACGATTCATGGCGTGACCAAAGAAGTGGTGCTCGCCGTGGATGGACCCACGGCACCCATCAAGGATCCGATGGGCAGCGGGCAGAGGATGGGTGCGTCGGCGACCACCAAAGTCAACCGGCAGGATTTCGGTGTGAGTACGATGCCGGGCGCCATCGGAGACGAGATCACGATCACCATCGATGTGGAATTGGTGCAGCCAGCGGCGAAGTAGCGCGCGATCGCGTTTGCGCGAGAGCGGTATCTGTTCTGAATTCCCTCCTGGCCAGGAGTTGGGCATGACACGAAGCGCGCCGTTTGGTGGGTTGTGGATCGTAGTTGGGATGCTGCTTGTGACCGGATGCGGCGGCGGTGGAAGTGGATCATCGCCGAGTTTCACACTGTCTGCCGGACCCGCCAACCCCAGCGTCGGCCAAGGCGGCAGCGTCACCACCACAATCACAGTGACGGGCCAGAATGGCTTCAGCGGCAGCGTGACTCTGTCCGCATCGGGCCTGCCGGTTGGCGTCACAGCATCGTTCAATCCTCCCAGTACATCGAGTGCGAGTGTGCTGACCCTGGCGGCGGCTGGCACAGCCGCCACGGGCACAACTGCGGTGACGGTCATCGGAACATCTGGCAGCCTGGCGCCGACCGCTCCAGTAAACCTGACAGTGGCCGCGCCGAGCGTTAGCGTGACGATTTCTCCCAAGCGTGCCGCGGTGGTGGCGACGACCCAGACGCAGCAGTTCACTCCCACCGTCACCGGGAACATGGGTAATCCGGCCGTCACGTGGAGCGTGGATAATGTCGCAGGCGGCAACGCGACGGTCGGGACGATCAGCGCCAGCGGTCTTTATACGCCGCCGTCGACGGGGGGCACTCACACCGTCAACGCGGCCAGCGTCGCGCTGGCTTCGTCATCGGCCTCGGCGAGCATTGCCGTTACCGATCTGCCGGGCGTGTTCACCTACCACAACGACTTGTCGAGGGACGGAGCCAACACGCAGGAGTATGCACTCACCTCCTCGACCGTGGGCACTGCCACCTTCGGCAAGCTTTTCTCGTGCGCGGTGGATGGTGCTGTCTACACGCAGCCGTTGTGGGTGCCGGCGTTCAGCATCGCAGGCGGCACTCATAACGTTCTATTCGTGGCCACACAGCATGACAGCCTGTACGCCTTCGACGCCGACGCCAGTCCGTGCGTCACGTATTGGCAGGCGAAGTTGCTCGACACCCAGCACGGCGGCACGGCGAACGAGACGCCGGTGACCTGGAATGATGTCGGGAATTGCTATGGCGACGTCTATCCGGAAGTCGGAGTTACGGGAACGCCGGTGATTGATCCCAACACGAATACGATCTACGTGGTGAGCGCTTCCGAGAGCAATCCCACGAGTCCAGGAAACTGTTCCGGTTCAACGGCGACGTTTTATCACCGGCTGCATGCCTTGGATCTGGCCACCGGGAACGAGAAATACAATGGCCCGGCGACGATTGCGGCGGCGGTCGCAGGAGTCGGCGATGGATCGGTTGGCGGCGTGGTGACCTTTAGCTCGCAACTGCATCATCAGCGGTCGGGGCTGGCGCTGACGAACGACGGAATCGTCTATGTGGCGTTTGCCGCGCACGAGGATGCTACGCCCTACCATGGCTGGCTGTTCGGCTATAACGCCGCCAACCTGCAACAGCAGCCCAGCGTATTCAACACGACGCCGAACGGGGTTGCTAGTCCAGGGGTTGGCGGGGCAGACGGCGGAATTTGGGGTGCTGGAGGCGCACCCGCGTTGGACAGTCTTAACAATGTTTACGTCGCTACCGGGAACGGCATATTTGACCAGGGCGCCGGCATGGCCATGCAGAATGACTACGGCGACAGCGTTCTGAGTCTTAGTCCACTGGCCGGGACCACCTCCATGCACGTCAACGGCTGGTTTAGCCCTGACGACGAGGCCAACCTTGAGGTGGGCGATCTCGACCTCGGTTCGGGCGCACCTGTGCTACTCCCTGATCAACCCGTGGCACCAAAGCATCTGCTGATCCAACTCGGAAAAGATGGGGTTGTTTATTTGATTGACCGCGACAGTATGGGCTTTTACAACGCGGGGTCAAACAACATCGTGCAATATTTCCAGGCAACCTACGACCCAGGATTCTGGGGAACGCCCGCGTTCTGGCAGAACAATCTATACTTTGCGGGCGAAGGTGACGCCCTGAAGCAGTTCTCGTTCGCCAGCGGGCATTTCAACACGACCGCTTCTTCGCAGTCGGGCCAGGGCTTTGGCTTCCCAGATGTTTCGCCGTCGGTGTCGTCGCAGGGAGCTTCGAACGGCATTGTGTGGGGCATTGACGCTGGCCTCTACGGGTATGCCAGCCCGAATGCGGCCGGGGGCATCAATTGTTATCCGCCGCCAGTGCCTGCAGCTTGCACGGGGCCTGCCATGCTTCACGCCTACGATGCGACCAATCTCGCAACCGAGTACTGGAACAGCGCGCAGGCTGCAGGCAACCGAGATCAGGCGGGAAACGCGGTGAAGTTTGTGCCGCCGACCATCGCCAACGGCAAGGTCTACGTCAGTACGCGGACGGAAGTCGACGTATACGGACTGCTGCCCAACTAGCCTGGCAGCGCTCACTTTTTCAATGCGACCGCCAAGCCGTCGCGGATCGGCAGAAGGGTTGTGTAAAACTCTTTCGCATCATATAGTTTGCGGTTGAACTCGAGGATGGCCTTGGTCCTCGCATCGGCTGGATTGTTTTCCGCGACCCGCCCGCTCCACAGCACGTTGTCGGTGATGAACAATCCGCCTTTGCGCAGGCGCGGAGCCACCAGGCGCAACACGCGCGGGTAGTCTTCCTTGTCGACGTCGTTGAAGATGATGTCGAACTCCTGCTTCTGCTCGGAGAGGAATTCCAACGCGTCCCCGGTGTGCAACGAGATGCGGCTAGAAACTCCGGCGCGCGCGAAATATCCGCGGGCGCGCTCCGCATTCTTCCGGTCGCCGTCGGTGTAGATCACTCGTCCCTTGTCGCCCACCGCCCGGGCCCACCAGATGGTCGAATAGCCGATGGCGGAACCCAGCTCGAACACCGTACGGGCGTTGATCATCATCGCCAGTTGCTGCAGCACGCACGCCACGGCCGGGCCCACGATGGGCACATTGTGCGCCGTGGCATAGTCCTCCATCTCGGCCAGCACTTCATCGCGCTTGGGCAGCATGGAATAGAGGTAGTCATCCACCGGCCCCGCGGTGGTGAAGTTGTAGTGCCGCCAACTGGCGGCGGAGTCTTTCTGCTTAGCTTGAGTGAGGCTGGCTTGAGTGCCGCTGGCTTGAGTAACGTTGGCTTGAGTAACGTTGGCTTGAGTCACGCGCTTCCCTTTCAAGTGCGAATAGTCCTGATGGTTCAGCCGCCGATGGTGACGCCCGGCTTCATCTCATACACTTCAACCCCTGGGACTAATTTCTGCAAGGCCCCGGGAGTTCCGGTGAGCACCGGGAAAGTTCCGAAATGCATGGGGATCACCGTTTTCGGCTTGAGCAGATTGACTGCATAGGCGGCTTCGCGCGGGCCCATGGTGAAAAGATCGCCCATGGGCAGCATGACGATCTGCGGCGCGTAAAGTTCACGAATGATCGCCATGTCGCCGAATACGTTGGTGTCACCGGCATGGTAAATTTTCACGCCACTCTCAAACTCGACCACGTAGCCGCAGGCCTCGCCGCCGTAGACAATCTCGTCGCCGTCCTGAATGCCGCAGGAATGATCGGCGTGCACCATGGTCACTTTGATATCGCCGACGGTTTGCGATCCGCCTTTGTTCATAGGAGAGATTTTCTTGGCCCCCTTTTTCGCGAGCCAAAGGCAAAGCTCGTAGATCCCAACCACGAGCGGGTTGTGATGTTTGACGACTTCGACGGCGTCGCCGATGTGATCCCCGTGTCCGTGGGTGCAAAGCAGGACGTCGGCCTTCTTCACTTTCTTGTCGGCCTCGGGGCACATGGGATTGCCCATGATCCAGGGATCGATGAAGATCGTCTTCCCGGCCGGAGTCTCGATGCGGAAAGTCGAGTGACCCAACCACGTGAGTTTGATGCCTTTCAGATTCATGCTGCGGTTAGCTCCTAGCTTCCAGCTGCTAGCTCTAGCTATTCGGCGCTCAGCATTCGCCACGTTGTCGCTGAGACCTCGATGCGTGAGTGGCTGAATGCTCAGTGCTTTTCCATTAGTTGGCCCACCTAGTTTAATATGAAACGCCATGGCAGAACTCAAGGTGCTGATTTCGCGGCAGGATATCGCCAAGCGAGTGGTCGAGTTGGGCGAGCAGATCACGAAGGATTTCGCGGGACAGTCCGTCATTTTTGTGGGCGTGCTCAAGGGGGCGGCAATCTTCCTGGCCGACCTGGCACGGCAGGTACAACTGGACTCCACGTTCGATTTCATCGGAGTTTCAAGTTACGGGAATCGTCCCAGCCCGGCCAGCGAATTGAAGAGCGGCTGGGACTCCACCGGCGAGGTCCGCCTGCTGAAAGACGTGGATCAATCCATTAAAGACAAGAACATCATCCTGGTGGAAGACATTCTCGACACTGGCCTGACGATGACGTATTTGAAGAAGATGCTGCTGGCGCGTCAACCCCGGTCGCTAAGAGTCGCCGCCCTGCTCGACAAGCCGTCGCGGCGCAAGCTTCCGCTCGAAGGCGACTACGTCGGATTCAAGATTCCCGATGAGTTCGTGGTCGGGTACGGGCTGGACTATGCGGAGAGGTACCGCAATCTCGCGGACATTTGCGTTGTGCCCAGAGGGTAGAGGGCAGTGAATGGTGCCGCCGTTGCCAGGGCCGTCATCCTGAGCGGAGCCGCTTTTCAGGCGGAGAGAAGGATCTCGCGCGCAGACCGGCAACATGTTCGGAGGAGCTTCTCGCGAGATCCCTCAACCGGCTGAACTGCGCCGGTTTCGGGATGACGCCTCGAAACGTGGGCGAGGATCAAAATTGTACCGCTACTCGATGTTCCCTCCCGATAAGGGAGGGGAACGCGGCTGCTATCATACAAAGCAATGGGTTCTGTCCTTTCCAAACCGGAGCGCTTGCCGGTCGAGTCGCTGCTGCTCGACGTGGCGGACGTGCTAGCCACCTCGCTCGACCTGGATACGACGGTGCGCCGGGTCGCCGAGGTGGTGCGCAAAGTCATCGATTACGAGATTTTTGCGATTCTCCTGCTCAACGACAAAACCCAGGAGTTGCGTTTCCGCTTTCAGGTAGGGTATCCGCCGGAATTTGCCGAGCGCAGCCGGATCAAAGTCGGCCAGGGCGTTACCGGCCAGGCGGCGCAATTGCGGCAGGCGGTTCTGATTGACGACGTTACCCAGGATCCGCGCTATATCGAGGCGGTTCCCAATGTGCGCTCGGAACTCGCGATCCCGCTGATGACCAAGAACCGCGTGATCGGCGTCATCGACATCGAAGCCCGGGAGCCCGGCTATTTCAATGAAGAGCATGTCCGGGTGCTGACACTGGTGGCGTCGCGCATGGCGGCCGGTATCGAGAATGCCCAGCTTTATACGCGGACGACGAAGCAGGCACGCATTCTGCTTCTGCTCAACGAAATCGCGCGCGAGCTGACTTCGATTCTGAACCTGGACGAGTTGCTCGGCCGGATCGCTGAACTGGTGCGGCGGTTGATTGACTACCAGATGTTCAGCATTCTTTTGCTCGATTCTTCCGGGGAGAAGTTACAGCACCGATTCTCGCTGCGCTTCAACGAGAACATTCATTTGAAGCATGAAATCCCGCTGGGACGGGGGCTAGTGGGCTATGCGGCCGAGAGCAGGCAAGCCGTTCTCGTGCCCGACGTCACGAAAGATGCACGCTACGTCGAGGCTAATCCCGAGACGCGCTCCGAGCTGGTGATTCCGCTGATCTACAAGGACAAAGTGATTGGCGTGCTCGACATGGAACACACGCGGCGCGGATTCTTTACCGAAGAGCACCAGCGCACCATGACGACTCTGGCGGCCCAGATTGCGATTGCGGTTGAGAACGCGCGGCTGTACGAAGAGATCGAGCGGCAGGAGCGGCGACTGGAGCGCGATTTGGCTCTGGCGCGGGAATTACAGGGACGTCTGCTGCCGCAAACGAATCCGAAGCTGGCTCACCTGGACGTCGCGGCGAAGTTCGTTCCCGCCCGCGCCATCGGCGGCGACCTTTATGACTTCATCCCTTATTCGATGTCGCGGCTGGGCATTGTCATTGGCGATGTCAGCGGGAAAGGCGCGCCGGCGGCCATTTATGCAGCGCTGGTCAGCGGAATTATCCGGTCGCACGCTCCCATTGAACCGGGGTCGGCGGAAATGCTCTCGGCGGTGAATCTGTCGCTGGCCGAGCGCCGTATCGAGGCCCAGTTCGTCTCTATTATTTACGCCGTATGGGACGATGAGCATCGCACCCTGACGGTGGCGAACTCCGGCCTGCCCCGGCCCATTTTTGTGCATGGCGGCCAGAATGAAGTCATCGAGGCAACGGGCTTGCCCCTCGGCCTGTTCGACGAAGCCGATTACGATGAATTCAAGTTCCGCATGAAGCCCGGAGATATGTTCGTGTTCTTCAGCGACGGCATTCTCGACGCTCGCAACCGCAAGGGGGAACTCTTCGGGCGAGGGCGCGTCGAGCAAATTGTTTCCGAATGCTCTGCGAAGTCGGCGAAATGCGTCGTCGATTCGCTTTTCAAGGCCGCCGCCGAACATTCTGCTGGCGTAGAAACGTTCGACGACCAGACTGTGGTCGCCATCCGCGTGCATGGCAGCCCGCACAGTCCCGCCAAGAAGAAATGACAGCGCGGAGCCAGAGCCCGGCAGCGCGTCCACCTGGATTCGTCTATCGCGAGACGAAGCGCGGCCTCCTCCGCCGCGAGGGACCGTCTGTCCTGTACTGCGAAGACGTGCCCCTGCAGGATCTGGCCGAGCGGCATGGCACGCCGTTGTATGTCTACTCAGCGGCGATGATTCGCGAGCGTTACGACGCATTCGACGCGGCGTTTCGCGACGTGCCGCACACCATCTGTTATTCCGTCAAAGCGAACTCGAACCTGACGATCCTGCGAATGTTAGCCAGGAAGGGCTGTGGATTCGACGTGGTTTCTGGAGGCGAACTGGAACGCGTGCTGGTCGCGGACCACAAGGCAGCGAAGAAAGTTGTGTTCTCCGGAGTAGGCAAGACGCGCGAGGAACTGACTGCGGCGTTGAAGGCGGGAATCATGCTGTTCAACGTCGAAAGCGAATCGGAGTTGTGGGCGCTGGCAGAGTGCGCCGGGCGCCTGCGCAAGACGGCGCCGGTGGCCCTGCGTGTGAATCCCGATGTCGCCGCCGAGACCCATCCCTACATTTCTACCGGCTTGCGCAAGCACAAGTTCGGAGTGCCCATCCGCGATGCACGGGCGCTCTATGCGAAAGCGTCCGGTGCGCGATATCTCAAGGTGCGCGGGGTGAGCGTTCACATCGGCTCGCAGATCACGGATGTCGCTCCTTTTGGGGAGGCCATGGCGCGGGTGGCGGACCTGGTCCGCGAACTGGGTGGAGACGGCCACCGCATCGACTACATTGACGCGGGTGGCGGGCTGGGCATCGCCTACAAGAAACCAAGTGCGCTTGAGTTCTCCGCCGATGTGGCGGCGTATGCGCGGACTCTTGCCGCGCCGCTGCGCGGCTTGGACGTACGGCTGCTGCTGGAGCCGGGACGCTCGATTATTGGTCCGGCTGGGGTTCTGGTCACGTCGGTGATCTACCGCAAGCAAAATGATGGCAAGCGATTTCTGGTGGTGGATGCCGCGATGAACGACTTGATCCGGCCAGCGCTCTATGGCGCGTATCACGAAATCGTTCCGGTCCAACAGAGCACGGGTGCGGCGGCAAGGTCCGAAGTCACCGATATCGTCGGTCCGGTTTGTGAGACCGGAGACTTCTTCGCGCGCGACCGCGAGTTGCCTACGGTCGGCGAAGGAGATCTGCTGGCGATTCTGGATGCTGGCGCCTACGGGATGGTGCTGGCGTCGAACTACAATACACGTCCGCGCCCGGCGGAAATGCTGGTCAGCGGCAAGTCGGCCAAGGTGATCCGGCGGCGGGAGAGAGTGTCGGACCTGCTGCGCGCCGAAACGTGATCGCTTCTCCGCTACTCCTCATACTTCTCTTCAGCTCTGCCGCTCTCCCCACTTCAGCTTGGTGCGGAGCAGATGGAAAAAATCTGTCCCGGTGCGGAAGAGACTCACCTGATGCTCGGAGCGGTGGCAGCGGACGCGGTCGCCGTCGCGCAGGTCGAGGCCGGGCTGTCCGTCCAGGCTCAGGTAGGCAACTTCCTCTTCGCTACGCAGCAGGATTTCAATCTCCACCGAATCCGGAACCACCAGCGGGCGATGCGTCAAGGAATGCGGCGCCACGGGCGTGATCACGAACGCGCTGACCGTCGGCATCAGCACGGGTCCGCCCGCGGACAAGGAATACGCCGTCGAACCGGTCGGAGTGGCAACGATCATGCCGTCGGCGCGGTAGCTGGAGACGAACGCCTTGTCGACGTACAGGTCGTAGGTGTTGAGGCGGGCGAGAGCGGTCTTGTTCACCACCGCGTCGTTAAAGACCAGATAGCTGCCGCGAACCGTCTCTCCGCGAACTGGGTCTCCGCGCAACAATTGGACCTGCATCAGCGAGCGATGTTCGACCGCAGCGCGCCCCTGCGCGATGGCTTCGAGCATCGAGTAGAGCGATTGCAGCGGCACTTCCGTCAGGAATCCCAGGGAGCCCAGGTTGACGCCCAGCAGAGGGACATCGACCGCGGCCGTGATTCTCGCCGCGGACAACAGGGTTCCGTCGCCGCCAAGCACCACGACGAGATCGAGTGGTCTCGCCGACATTTGCGACCGGGGCACGACTTCCTGGTCGGCTATGTAGGTCGACGTTTCCTGATCGATGATGACTTTGTAGCCGTGCTCCGCGAGCCAGGTGAGAAGCCCTGGAAGAATCTGCGCCACTTCGGGACGATCGGGCCGGGCAATGATGGCCGCGGTTTTCTGGGAGGATGCTTGCGGGCTGACCATAGGGAAAAGGAGATTGTACAGAAATTATGGGACTCACCACAGAGGACACCGAGGACACTGAGGATTAGAAGGTGCCGTACAGCAGGAACTCGCGATTGCCTTCGGCGCCGAGGATAGGTGACTCGATCACGTCGGTCTGCAGGGCGCCCAGACTCTGCAGCGCGATTCTGACTTTCTCTACGGCGGCGAGTTGTGCGGCTTCGTCGCGCACGATGCCTCCCTTGCCCACATGTTCCCTGCCCGCTTCAAACTGAGGCTTCACCAGTACGACGATTTGCCGTCCTCGGCGCTCGTTCGAAGGATCCGGAAAGGCCGCCGCGATCACGGCGGGAAGAACCAGCGTCGCGGAGATGAAGGAAACGTCCATAGCGATGAAATCCACGGCAACGCCGACGACTTCGCGCTTCAGATAGCGGGCGTTGGTCTTTTCCAGCAGCCGAACTCGCGCATCTTGGCGTAGTTTGAAGTCCAGTTGGCCGTAGCCGGTGTCGACCGCGATGACTTGCGCGGCGCCGTGCTGGAGCAGACAATCGGTGAACCCTCCGGTGGACGCGCCGACATCCAGACAGATTTTTCCCGTGACTGAGATCTTCCAGTGTTCGAGGGCGCGCTCCAACTTCAGTCCGCCACGGCTCACGTACCTCAGATCTTCGCCGAGCAGGCGAAGCACGCATTCTGACGAGACTTGCTCGCCCGCTTTCTCGATCTTCTGGCCGTCCGCCAGCACCTTGCCCGCAAGAATCAGGGCATGCGCCCGCTCGCGCGAGGCGGCGAGTCCACGGTCCACCAGGAGTTTGTCGAGTCTAACTTTCAAAAATATTTTGCTCACGAGTTGTACCACGAAAGTGCCAGCACTCGCTCTAGTGCAAAGTGTTGAAGCGCCCGTTTGGTGAA
>Ga0209415_10003952_pt1 | contig 27394 bp, 22 predicted proteins | sample PeaSoiSIISIP2007_FD_187696 | JGI IMG/M metagenome (GOLD analysis project Ga0209415, IMG submission 187696) | Peat soil microbial communities from Weissenstadt, Germany - SII-SIP-2007 (SPAdes) (version 2) | ecosystem: Environmental > Terrestrial > Soil > Wetlands > Peat | place: Germany... | reverse complement strand
TACAAATGGTTTTTGAGCGTCTGGTAAATAATTGGCCATCATTTTTTTTGCTTCTTGCTGGTTGGCATTAATAAAATCGATCGCTTCATCGAGGGACTTTACTATTCTTTTTGCTGTATCCGGATTTTTATCGACAAAATCTTTGGTCATATTAAAGCTTCCGAAAGGAAAGGGTGAGCCCATATATTTGGGTACAATGGCCCCTTCATAAAGCAACTTTCCGATTCCTTTTTGAATCGTTGTCGTTACTGCCGGATCTATAGTAAACATGGCATCCACCGTTCCAGACTCAAGAGCAGAAGGCGTCAATGCCGGTGCAACATTTTGAATTGTTACATCTTCAGCTGAAATACCGTTCTCCTTTAAGATAATTTGTAGCCATGCTTTATAGGCTATGGTCGGCAGTATTCCAATCCTTTTCCCTTTAAGATCCTTAATTGAACTGATTGAGGAGTCTTTTTTTACCATAAGCATACTTAAGGGATGCTTGTCATCTTCCATTATTGCAGTAGAGTAATACAAATTTGTCTTACTCCTCAATTGTCCACTAAATGTAATAGGAAAGGCGGTATATCCGGCAACATCCACTTTTCCTCCGCAGAGTGCGTCCATTAAAGGTTGGGCTGTATCAAACATTTCCAACTCAACATCCAGTCCGTTTTGCTTAAACATACCTTTTTCCGCTGCCACAAAGATTGGTAAGCTGATCCGCAACTGGGAATACCCGATTTTGACCTTTTGCGGTGCTGGAGTCTGTGTAGCATCAGCTGTCGGTGCTGCTTTGCTGTTCTGTCCACAACCCGTAGCTAGAACAAGCATCAAACAAGAGATTAACGCGATAGTTAGTACCCGAAAATGTTTTTTTGCTACCACTACTGAAATCTCCCCCTTTCATCCCTGTTGCACAAATTTATGGGTAGCCTAATTCCATTGCTTACTTTTGATTTTCTCGATTAACCCACTCGAAAAAATGCCACCACATCACCTCTCTTAATTAATAGCTGCCTAAAAGAACTAAAAATCCCTAACTTTGTATCATGAGTTCCAACACTTATTGTCAATTTATATGCCAAACCCCACAATAGGACTTTTAAGATTAGCAATACAATTATTGCATAATTTTTGCGCGAAGTAAGGGGAAATAGGTCGCAAAAACTTCCTTATTTGAATTGTTCGAGTCCTAGTTCCAGCATTTAGTTAGTTTATGTACACTTATATTTCTATGAAAAACAGATAATTATTCGTTTTATAAAGCTAAAACTAATAAAACCAAACTAATTCCATATGATATCAACTTTTAAAAACACCATACCTTAGCAAATAGCATAATGTATGTAGAAATAAATAATGTGACAGTAGGTGATGATTTGCGTACATTATGCCAAGGAGCAACTGGAGCCGATGTTATTGAACTTCAGTCTACTTTACTTATCTTAGGCTATAACCCCGAGGAAATCGACGGCATCTTTGGGGTGAAAACTGCTTCTGCAGTGATCCAATTTCAAAAAGACAACGGCCTTTTCCCTGATGAAGTTGTAGGACCAATAACCTGGGGATATTTACAGCGTTTGATTGCTTCTCATCAGATTTACATTATCCAGCCCGGTGATACATTCTACAAGATAGCCCTCGCTTTTGGCATTCCTCTTTCAGAACTCCTTGCTATCAATGTGGGTATCGAACCCTATGAGTTGAGGGTAGGTCAAATGATCCAGCTCCCTAAGAATGACTTCCCAACGCTCGACGGGATGATTCATAGTGGAGATCCCACTAATGCTAACTTTGCACGAGTGAAGGTAGACATTAACTTGGTCCTGCCAGACAACCCTCTCGGCGAAGGATGCATCCCTTTTGCTTCCTATCGTGGGCTTTATGCAGTGGATAGAGAAAATACTCAAAAACTCTATGTTATCGATCCTCTATCTAACAGAATTAAATGGGAATTCACAATTGATGGCAACCGCCCAATTTCAGCAGACCTCTCGCAGGCTTATCCCACCGAAATCACGGTATCAGCTGCAGCTAGTTTGCAAAATTCATTAACTGAACTCCAGAAATATTATGCACTAATAGCACCGAATCTAAAGCTTAACTTCAATTTTGGTGCTTCAGGTGCTCTCCAACAACAAATCGAACAGGGTGCCCCGGTTGACCTTTTTATTTCGGCAGGAAAAGTACAGATGGATGCCTTAGAAGAAAAGCATTTGCTGGTTAATGATAGTAGAATCATCTTGCTGGGAAATGACTTAGTGCTTATTTCGGGTAACAATCATAGCAAGATTACGTCTCTTGAAGATCTGACCAAAGCGACTGTTAGCCGAATTAGTATTGGTACACCCAACACAGTACCCGCCGGGCAATATGCCCAAACTGCCCTAACGAATCTCAAGCTTTGGGATTCTTTACAACCTAAATTTGTACTGGCTAAAGATGTAACTTCGGTTCTGAATTATGTAGAAACAGGGCATGCGGATGCAGGATTTGTCTACCATACGGATGCTCAAGGGTCCACACAAGTAAAAGTGATTGCTGTAGTTCCAGCGAGCAGCCACCAGCCTATTATCTACCCTGCAGCGGTTATTTCAACTACTAAAAACCAACAAGCCGCAAGGAATTTCTTAAATTACTTACAGAGTCCAGAAGCCCAACAAGTCTTTGCAAGATACGGCTTTAAGACCTTAGAACACTAAATCTTCTCTACCAAGAGCACAGAACTATAAAAGAAGAACTATCGGGAATTACATTCCTCGGTAGTTCTTCTCATCGTACCTTCTCAGAGCCTTGGTTTTGAAAATATAAAAATTCTTCCCGTGTCCGTATCTTCGATGGTAAAATTCTCAATTTTTGCCGCTCGCAAATAACCTTCGTATTTTTCAACTGGGTTATCTTGAAACAATTTTTGCCTTTTGGCATTCCATTCCGGATTGACACTTTTCATCTGTTCAACAACCTGATCCAAAAGCTCTTTTGTTCCAAATCCGCAACCGATAAACGCTGTAGCGTTGGGCTTCATAATTCGATAGATTTCGGCAAAGGCCTTTGCCCCGTCTTCCCAGAACCAAAATGAACCTCTGCTAACACATAGATCAATACTATCGCTGGCCAGCGGCAATTCTGATACATCGCCGCTAAGTACTGAAAACCTGTCGCCGAATCCCATAGACAGGGCATTTTCTTGGGCATATTCTAGGGCATGCTGATTGATATCAAAGGCAATAACCTTGAAATCGCTGATCTTTCCAATTGCTAGACCAAGCTGTGCGCCTCCACTTCCGATGTCAATACATAATCCTTGTTTAAAATTGGATTCCCGATAATATCTCTCGGCTAAAATCGAATAGACCGGTGCAAAAGGACCTCTCGCTGTTTTTTCCATCATATCCGCAGCTTCTTTCATATCTGCCGTTTCTTTTGTCATCTCATATCCCCCTTCTGTAACTATTCACGTTTTTAAGCCAACTGCTTCTGGACTTTGATTAACTGACCAAGAATACTCACGGCCATTTCTGCCGGAGTTTCTGCTCCAATTTTTAGACCGATCGGAGAATACAGTTTTTGTAACGATTCCCTACTTACTCCTTCCTCCTCTAATTCGGCTTTCAAGGCTTTAACCTTTTTGTAACTACCCATCATACCAATATATCTGGCTGGTTGATTGATCACTTTCTTCAGACATACTTTATCAGAATATGACCCGCTAGTAACAATGACAACAAACGTTTGTGAATTAATATTTATGGCCTTTAAGGCTCGTTCAAAGTTGTCGCATATTATCCTGTCCGCCTCGTAAAATCGGTTAGAACTAACCAGCGATGGTCGATCATCTATAACTGTCACCTCATACCCGAGGATTTTCGACATGGTCACGAGGGGTTGAACCAGATACCCTGCCCCTAAAATCAGCAATTGTACGACTGTAGTTGGTGGTTCTATCATTAATCGAAAAGCAGCTTTCGTTATTGAAGGGTCACATAACTCGAACTCAGCGTCTAGACTAATTAACATCGGAGAGAATTTCACTCTACCTGCTTTAGCGCTCTCTAGGGCAACTCTATTCAAGTTTTCTGAACCAAGATCACCTAAGACGTCACCATCATTCTTGACAAAAAGCTTTTTCCCTACCAACCGTTCCCCAACCGCTTCAATCATAGTTACGAGTATTGGGTTATTGTCACTTTTTAAAGCGGATAAATAATCTTGGTTGAGATTTATCTCTTCTTGGGAGCTTTGAGGACCTACATAATCAATAAAAAGTCCCATAATACCCCCACAAACCATTCCCTCCTCCTCGACAACGTCCGAAGTCATATTTAAATAGTATATCTTAGAGGTGCGAGCGACAATCACATTGAAGGCTTCCTGCTTAGCCTCAGCCTCACCGCATCCTCCTCCGATCGTGCCAATAGTTGTACCATCAGCAAACACTAACAACTTAGCTCCAGGTTTACGGGGGGTTGACCCTAGCGCACTTGTTACAGTAATTAGTGCAGCCTCCATATTTTGTTCAAAGACTATCTGCAGTCCTTGATAAATCTCTTTATCCATTAGCTTTTCCCCCATTAATAGTACCTGAGCCCTTAGTTTCAGGCACCTGCGTATTCCTCCTCTATCTTTTGCTGCTTTCTACAGAAGAAAAACGGGCCTTCCTCAGAAGCGCCCACTTTCATACCTATAGTAAATTCGCGAGTTATACCTATTAGACTTCCTTAGTTAGCGAGTTGATTTTTTCCACAATATTGCCTAGGCCTAAAAATTCAGCCCACGTAACCTGAATGAACTCACCGTCTTGATTGATGAAAGGCATGTCTTTCCGTTCAGGATTGAATCTAAGATCAGAACCTATACGACCTTTAAGGCAAAGCGGTCGGCCATTGGCGGGTGATTTTGCAGTGACCCCAATGACTTTACCATTTTTAGAGTTAATAACAAATTTGCAACCCGAATCACAAAAACTGCAGGTCACTTCTTCTTTCTTAAACTCCCACATTCTGCCTTTACCGATCATATTTTTGTCCATAAGAGCACCCACTGGACAAATAGCCACACACCGGTTGCAATAAACACAGGTCGAGTCCTTCAGGTCAGTATCCATAAAGGTTGCAACTTTAGCCTTAAAGCCACGATAAGCAAATCCAATCACGTTGCGTTCTGATACCAGCTCACAGGTGGCAATACATTTGCCACATAAGATACACTTGTTGAGATCCCTTAAAATATAAGGATTTGCGTCATCTTTGGGAAGGTGACGTTTCTCTCCAATATATTTCGTTCCTTTTACACCATATTGGTAAGCATACTCCGCCAGGGAACAGTCACCCAATTTTTGACAGGTCATACAGTCTAACGGATGATTGGCGATCAACAATTCCAGAATTGTTTTACGCGCATTCCTAACTTTTGGATTCTGCGTCTCTACCTTCATGCCCTGCATTACTTGAGTGACGCAAGACGGAGGAAGATTGCGCATGCCTTCGATTTGGACGATACACAAACGGCAGGCGCCCGCTGGGGTAAGCGCTGGATCATGACACAAAGTAGGGATTGGTATATTATTCATACGACAGGCTTCCAGCACAGTTGTCCCCTTTGGGACGCTGACTTCGCTCCCATCAATTGTTAATGTAAGCCACTCCAAAGTGTATTGCCCCTCTCCTATTTCCGACTTATACCTTCGGTTAGATTCTCGGATATTTTCCATTGAGTTCCATTAGGTTTAGCCCAATTAGATAATTAAATTAAGGACAAGAAGAAAATAACTGCCATGAGCCTCTTACCGTTCCACCTTCTTTCTTCTCACAATCAATTCATAAATCATTCGATAATGTTCAGTTACGTTTGCTAATGTTATGTTTTTGGAGGCATTATCATTTTATAATGACCATATAATTCAGCATAACCTAATAAAACTAAACTACGATATCATTATAAGCCAAGCTGTAAGAAAATTGCAATAGTTTATACTTGTACTCATTTTACCAAAAAAATACGACTAGAAGGACTATTGGGAATCCCATTCCTCAGTGGTTCTTCTTTATTCCTCTTGAATTTTAGTCGGCAATAAGCTAAGTTTGGGCTTGTCTTTAACTTGGGCTTCCAACACAAGCTCATCGTAGAGGTTATGCAGTCTATATAAGCACTGGGCTACCTGTGCTATTGTGCAATTGTTTGCTACATATTCGCCTCCATCGGCAAAGCCAACCATAACAAAGTCTGTAAATTCAAATATTTCATTTGTCTCATGGTTTCTGACGACGACTGATACCCCACCGGTGTTGGTGTTGGTGTTGACTTTAATAGGAACTGAATCTTCTAATTTATACACTTACGAATTCCTCCTTTATTTTTACTTCTTTCTCCCCGATCTGAAGGTATCACTTAAATACAGCATTTGCTTGCATTGTATTTATTCACATCGTAGTAAAATTTCCATAATAACCGTACTTCCTAGGGTTAAACACTGAAAACCTCTTTTCTTTTAAAATAACAGCTGCTCTCGTGGATATTAGTTGATTAATCGTAGAAATTATTTTTTCTCTTACTATCTTATCAAATAATTTAATTTTTCTATCTACACTAATATACATAACTCGAACACCAATTACATCAGCTTCATAACTTTCAAGTAAATCTTGAGTTACGAATTGTTTCAAGCTTTCAGCATAGCTTAAAAACGAGTCTGTATAGAAGATTTTTTCTTCCATATGGCCTTCAATGATACCAGGTAACTCCATTTCTATCATAACTCTTAAATCGTAAACGCTTATTACCGTTAATTCCATAACGACCACTCCTTTAATGAATCGTCCAAGAAAGTCATTTTTTGAACTCACACCGATAGGGCTTCTTGTTGAAACATTGAGGCTAGAGGCTATTAATGCAAATTGTTTATATCTGCTTCCAGAAATTTTATAACAATCAGTTATACTTTCTGACTGGTATAAAAAATGGGGCTCCCCAAAAAGGGGAAGCCCTAATAAACCGGCGTCCCAGTCTAATACGTGCTACTCCTTTTCAAAACGTGAAGGCATTCCTGTTTCCAGAAACACCCTGAGGGCTAGAGGGCCCTGTCCAGCGACCATGGGTTTGCACTTTAGGTCATTCTGGCTCGGAGATTATTATTCAATTTCCTAGACTTCACAGTACGGATGATCTGCTTTTCCAACTTTAGGCACATTCAAGTAAATAACTAGTCAGTCAAAAACGCCATTATGTTGGATCGTATCCAGTTTCATTAGCAAGTCTAAGATATTTCACCGCAAAGGTGCTAACGATAACTAACAAAACTAAACGACATCATTATTATACGTTGTGTTATATTACATTAGCAACACTATTTTTTTCTCAATATGATTTAGGTTTTACCTTCATAAAAAGCTAAAATTGCAAAGACGTTCTATCTGATAATTCAAAAGGTCACTTGTCTATATAGACTGAACCTGAGCAAGTAAAGCTTTAGCATCTTCGTCCGATAGATCATAATGATAGAATTTTGCATAAAAATTCTTTACTTCCGCAACCATGTTGTAGTTAAAAACATCCGGATAAAGCAAATTGCCCAACCATTTTAGTCCAATAATGCGATTAATTGAAGGTGGTCGATCTAACCAATTGAAAGGTGCATTGGGGATCTGGTAGACACGATGTTGCCGGACAGCTTTTATTCCTGCCCAACTCTGATCGGTCAGGATACCCTTATAATACCCCCCTTGCTCCTCGCCCCAGGCGAGAATTACCTCAGGATTCCAGAATAATATTTGTTCCTGCGACACTGGGGACATTCCCTTACCTCCCCTTAAGGCAACCTTGGCAACGTTAATCCCTCCAACTAAACTTAACGTCTCAATATGCTTTGAACCATCAGGTTCAGTGTGCAAACCATTTGCGCCTTCCGCGTAATAGACACTTACAAGCTTTTCCTTCGGTATTATTGCTGCTCTCGCCGCAACATCAGCGATCGTATTTCTGCAATAATCCGCTAACTCCTGGGCACGTGTTTCTTCCCCAAGAAGAATCCCCATGAATTCACAAGCCTTGTCCATCTTCGTCACTGGAGTATCAACTAATACTACCGGGATCCCCAATTGTTGCTGGATATTGTCGGCATGAGAGATTTTAAGGGGAGTAATATCACCCATGCCGATAATGACATCCGGACATAGTTTCAAGATCTGCTCTATATTTCCCGTTCTTTCACCATACCAGCCACCTAAATCAGGTAAAGCCTGATATCTAGGTAGGATGTACTTTTTCTTTGTTGCTCGTAGGGCATTGTTCCACCCGATCATTTTATCTGGACACAATGCATAAAGCATAATCGAACCTACCGGACTGCTGGCAAAGGCTGTCTTAATGGTGCAGGGAACAGAAACGATTCTGCCTGCCATATCTTTAATCAAGCGTTTGGAATCAGCTACGGTGGTTGGGAAGTCATGCTTAGGGAGTTGAATCATTTGACCTACTCTCAACTCATAGGGGTCAATACCTGCATTGACAGCAAGTAATTCTGAAAGAGGAATGCCAAAAGCGAGGGCTATTTTGTAGAATGTATCGCCGGGTCGGATAATGTAGATTTTATAGAAAGCAATCAAACGCTGTAAATAGGCCCAAGTACTTGGCCCAACAATTCCATCAGGGAAAAGGCCGTTGTCCTGTTGAAACTGGATAACGGCAGAAGCTGTTTTCACCCCAAAGATACCGTCGATTGCCCCGTGGTTATATCCTAAAATAATTAAAGAAGACTGAAGTTCAATAACATCATCTCCAGTTGCTCCTCTGCCTAAGATACGCAAACTAGTCACCCACTATCATATTTTTATTTCCGTATACTCTATGCAATTTGTTTACGTATGGTTGTTGTTAAGTTTTGTTAGTTACATCTAATAAAAACCCCCCAATATTCTCCGTTATTCTAATATAAATGAACGTTAGCAAACTATACGAATAAATATCTTTCCTGCGGAGAAGATTAAGAAGAGTTGAATAACTCATTTTGTTTCGCTCCACTCAAAGAACTATTGGGAATCCCATTCCTTGGTAGTTCTTCTTTTTGTCCTTAGTGATCATAATCAATGCCCGGAAATCAAGAAAAACCTCGGCTGCGCCTCGGTCCTTTTATTATTCACGAATATGATATTAGTAGGGGCACGATGCATCGTGCCCCTACTATAACGAAAATATTTCTCTTTCATGCTTCTATAAGTGCAATTTCGCAAGTATAGAGTTACCCGCTGTAAATACGCCTTGGGGAATTCTGAATGGGGAACCACAGATTACACAGATTAAGAACGATTGAGCTAAAGTCCGTTTCGAAGATGGGAGTCAATGAAGAGGCACAAATTATAAATTATTTGAAAGCCACAGGGTTAAAACGAGGCCTTTTAATCAACTTTGGCGATCATCGATTGAGTTACTAGCGATTTGTAGTTTAGAGCCAAAATGTATTTATTCTGTGTTAATCTGTGGTTGATTAATCACTTACCGAAAGTACAACGCGGGTAAGTACAAACCGGGCATTCTAGGCAAAGACCACCCATTCCAAGCTTGACAATATCAAGGCGCGATAGTCGTTCGCCCGTTAGCATCCGAGGAGCGAGCAAATCAAAGATGGATTTCTTTGAATACATAACGCACCCAGGTAGGCCTATGATCGGAACAGCCCCAAGGTAGGCTAGCATAAACATGGCTCCCGGTAGAACCGGTGCACCGTAGGTGATAAGTTCCGCTCCCATTCCTTTAATCGCAGTGGGGGTGACGTCATCAGGATCTACGGACATGCCACCACAAACTAAGATCATTTCTGCCCCCTTACTTAGTTGATTTCGTATGCAACTTTGGATCTGGGGGACATCATCGCTAGCCACTGCTTTCTCCAAAACTACAGATCCCCAGTCTTCAACTTTTGCTTGTAGTATCGCGCCAAATTTATCTGGAATACGTCCATGATAGATTTCACTGCCTGTGACGACGATGCCAACCTGCAAGCTTTTTAAAGGCCGCACCTCCAGAATAGGCTTTGAAAAGTGTCGGACGATTTCCTCGGCTTCAATAATAACCTTCTCATCAATCATCAGCGGAACGACACGGGTTCCAGCAACTTTATCTCCCTTCTTGACAGGGTAGTGATTGTGAAGCGTGGCGAGGATGACTCCCTCCAAAGTATTCAACGCTAAAATGCTGTTTTCTGAGGCATAGAGAAGACCGTCGTATTCTGCGGTTAGCGTGATTTTTCCTTCTTTTGGCTCGTCGAAGATTAGCCCTGAACCGGTCACGGCTCGGGCGAGACGCTCCGCTGCTTCATTTTCATGAATGAGGCCGGGTATTGGATCCCATACGTAAACATGTTCTTTGCCCATGCTTAGGAGCACTGAAATATCCTCTTCCATGACTATATGCCCCTTGCGAAAGCGGGGGCCTTTGGTGACACCGAGAATAATTTGTGTCATGTCATGCATTAAAACTGTACCGACAGAATCCTGAACTTTGATTTTTTCCATGATGATAGCCTCCATTACATTATGGGATGTGTGTTCATTCACTAAATACACGCTAGCGGGATAGAAGTCATTAGAGTTTTATAATCCCTTTTTCAATAATCAGGAAAGTCTCTTTGGACATATATCTACCTTTCTGAATTAAACCACTATAAATACTAAACCGCGGACTTCTTCCTTGCATTTTCTGTTCTAACAAGGTTCGATCAACCTTTACTTTATAATTGTTTATATCATCGGTGTTTAGCTCGTAGACATCAAACGTTCCATCCCATTTGCCTTCTCGATAAAAATCCGCAAAAAATATTCGATCCCATTGCGAATTTGGACCGAATGAAGTTAAATCCGGCAAAACACAACAAGTTTTTACTTGTATGCGATTGTTATTCCTTTCAGCATATGGGTCATAGAAATTGAAAGAAGAATTTGCCCCTGGTACTCCTCTACTTCGCCACACATCTTTAGCAATACCAAAACTTATCTCCGACAATTCCTCGGGCAGGTGCAGCTCTTCGGGCAAGTTTGATGCTTTAGCGTCGAGCACCCCGAGATGAGCGCATAAATCCCGCCAACTGTCATAAATCGCATTTATTGCTGTGACATCGTTTTTATCAAAAGCTGTGACAGTTGTCACAAAGTTTCCCTCGGGAAGCTGCATTGTTACGATTTTATTCTCCATAAAATAGACCCTCCTTGACCGAGAATCAATTGTTCTTCCACTGCCAATTACTACTGGGCTTACTAAAAGAACGATTAAGATCGGCAAGAGATAAATCAAGCTCATAAAATTCCTCATACATTTTTTTTGCTTCCGCGATCACATCAAAATGATAGATCTCGGGCTGAAGGATATTAGCTATATGCAGCAGCCCCAAGATCCATCTGGGGCTACCAAAATCCCAGCCAGAGGCCAGATGGGTATAAATTCTCCTGTTCTTCACCGCGTCAACCTTAATACCGGCTTTACAACACTCCTCATAGAAATCTTCGACGGAAGACGATAGGAAAGCCGAAATAAATATAACTTCTGGATTAAGGGCATTTAATTCTTCCACAGAAATTATCATGCCGGGCCTTCCGGTACACTCAATTTCTTTATTTACGCTTATCCCCCCGGCTGCTTCAACCAACTGATTTTCGAGACGTTCTCCTTTAAGGCAGAAAAGTGGTTTTCCCATGACATAATAGACACGAGGCTTGCGTTTGATAGCTGACAGCCCTTCCTTAACCATTGAAATTTTTTCTTGCATAAAAGCGACCAACTCTTCAGCCTTATTTTCCGTTTTAGTTAATTCTCCAAAATGCCTGATTGTCCCAAGGTATGACTCGAAGTTCTGAATGTCATGGTGTAATTTGTTTAGCCCCTCATGACAAAGCACCTCTTCCCAAACCTGGACCACCTTCTTTTTATCCGCAACACCGATCGCTATTAAAATTGCTTCCATCATTTCCAGAGCCCTTGTAAAGGGATAACCTCCCTCAAAAGCACCTTCCTGATACTTTATTTCCGCCGGAGCCGCTTTCATGTCGATTGTCCGGCCACACTTCGGGCAAATATTTTTTTGCCCTGAACCTATTTCCGGAAACGTCAATTTTGCTCCCATAGGGCCGTAAAAATCTCTTTTATAGATCACTTCCCCACAGTGAGGGCAGAATGTGTTGAGATAGTTAGTTCCAGGTGAATTAAACAGATAGATATAGTTAAGAGATTTTCTTAACTTCAAATACAGATCTTCTGCCTCTCGTATGGAGGGTTCCAGGGAAGGATCAGCGCCTTCTAAAGGGATGAAACGCATGAGCTGTAAAGGAATATCCCGAGATATTTGTGCCATTATCTCGGCCAGACCCACCACTTCTTCCATATTATCCGTTTTCAGCATACAGGAAACCTCCACATGGACACCCTTTTCATGGAGCGTTTTAATGTTTCTTAGAACCGGCTCAACCGTACTGCCGCCGCAGTTTTGATAGGACCGGTCGGACAATCCTTTAACGCCAACATTGATAAAATCTAAATAACCACTGATTTTAGCCAGCGAAAATTCGGTAAAGTAGGCATTGGAGGAACAACCTACTAATAGGCCCTGCTTTTTGGCAAGTTCGGCCACTTTAAGAAAGGTTGGAAAAGATGCCAAAGGATCATTCAGTAAAAATGCTATACCCAGACAATCATTTTTCACTGCCTCATCGACCACCTGTTGAGGCAGCAATTCGCGCAGAGCTTTACTTGATGGTTCCATTTCCTTAACAATCAACGTCGAAATGCAACCATTACAATTAAAATTACAGCCCGTGGTACTAACTTGAAGAAATTTTCCTCTTGGGTAAAAGTGCAAAATAGGCATTGTTTCGATCGAAATAGGACAAACAGTCAAGTATTTATTGGGGAAAAGCTCAACAATTTCTTCTCCTTGGTTTTGATAAAGTCCGCAGGCTCCTGTATTTCCTGCCAGAATGGCACAGCCTCTTTCACAGATCGAACATTTCATTTTCTATCCCCTCTCCTAGTTTAAATTCTTTTCCGGTCTACCCTTGTCTCATCACTTCCTTAAGCCATCTTCCCCAATCATTTTCCTGTTTTACTATTTCAGACAGATAACCATCTACTTCCAGATTATTCGAAGATCCCTCGTTCTCTCTGGGTCCATCAAACCCGCTATTCATAGTTAACCCTTCCTCCGATTGGCTTAGTATCAAACTTTAAGAATTTGAGCGAAAGCCTTTGATTTTTTAAGCTCTGGCTCCTTGGACCGGTCGGGATAGTGACTTCTTATCCGGAAAAGCATAGAATCCATTCGCCCCGCCTAAAATACCATATCCTTGATAAAATCCTGAGGTTTGGTCGGAAAACAAATCGGGCTTCGGCAAATATATTCGAGCACTAGCCATAATTCTAGCCCATTTTAGTGGATTTGCCGGATTTTCCTCCCACATCTCGGTATTGGGAAAGGGCGTAAACGGTAAAATCGACAGCGATTCTGGATCAAGCTCTCTGAGAATCTCCAGTCCTACGATAACGTCCTCGTCTGTTTCTCCTAATCCCACTAAAAAGCCGCTCCAAATTTTTAAGTTTATATCTCTCGCAGTCTTCAAAGCCATGATACGATCTGTCAAAGTATCGCCCGCTGGTCTGAAACGTTTATATATTGCTTCATTCGGAGATTCTAAGCCACATAAGTAGCCATCCATACCTGCACGTTTGAGGTTTACTAAACTCTTGCCATTAATAGCACCAAAGAGTCCGTAAACGTCTAAATTGGAATCCTCTTTAATTGACTGAATACAATCATAGTAAAACTCCGGTACTTTATATCCCATCCAACCGGAGGCTAAGAACACTCTCTGTACTCCCGCCTCGACAAGAACTTGAGTTCGTGCTTTAATTTCCTTAAGCGTTCTTTTTTTATAAAAATCAGGATTGGCGGCTTTCATATGTTCCCATTTGCAGTGTCGACAGCTAGGAACTGTCTTGCAAGAACCGTTGACAATATTCGGGGAACAATAGATGCTTTTTTTCGTTTTAGCAATTTCCTGTGCATTTTTAAATAACACGCTTGAGTCGAGACGAAATAAGTCCCTTAGTTTATCTGTCATTCTTTACCACTTCTCTCAATGATTTATGGGTAATAATCTGCACGAATATTCAGTTTATTGAAGGCATAAAAAATAGCTCCACTCATAGAAAGTGGAGCATGCCAAACAAAAGCCTAGCAGGCCTAGCCACCTCCTTTTCAATAGTGAAGGCATATCCGTTTCCGGGTACACCCTGAGGGCTTAAAGCCCTGGCCGGTAACCATAGATTTCTCTTTAGGTTAGTACGGCTCGGAGATTAATTATTCTTTTTTTTGGATTTTTAAATACGGATGATCTGCTTTCTGGCGTATTAAATGTATCACGATGTCAGTAACGTTAGTTCATATCCATTCGCATTAGCATGCATATGATATTTAACTGTCTATCCGCTAACTATAACTAACAACACCAAATAACATCATCATCATTATACGATTTGTTATAATAGGTTAGCAATGTTATTTTTTTCTATCCACAACCCCTTTTATCGCGATTTAATTCGCGAAAAGGTAATTTCGTATTTTTACACATTTTCCAATTGTAATAATATCTAATTAAACCCCGAGCTCTCTTCTAGCATTTCAGCATATACCACCACAACTCCCTCCAGAACCCTTGGCATTGTCTTTCTTTGGCTTACGTATATCGAAACCTCCACCTTTCTTAGTCTCGATATAGTCAACGATTATTCCATCTAAAGTAGTCACCTGTTTCTTATCTGTGATTATAGAAATACCGTAATACACCTCCAAATTATCATCATCGTTTTTGGACTCCTCAAAAGTTAAGCCATAACTTGGAATACCACAGCCTTCACTTATGAGATGAATTCGAAGAAAGGAGTCTTCTTTATGCTTAACTTTTTGTATTTCTTTAACTTTTTGGGCTGCGAGTTCTGTTAATTTAACCATTACCTAATCACTCCTTTGAAATTAAAGGTAAAATACCCCCGTTTCACGGACATCATAGCCACCGAGCGCAAGAACATCCTCTTTAAAAGCTTTACTTTGGATAACGGAAATCATGACTTTCAGGCGGGGTTCTTCAAGATATTCTCGCGGAATCGCCAGATCATAACGCTCTTCTCCTATCCAAATGAAATCAAGTCCCAGCGCTTCCGCTGCACTTTGAATTCCTAACCCAACGTCCGCTGATCCCGAGGCGACCGCGACCGCGACTCCTAAGTGTGTAAATTCCTCCCGCTCATATCCCGAAATTTGCTCCCTATTAAGTTCTTGCTTCTGAAGCAGATAATCTAAAAGCACCCTCGTTCCTGAACCGCTTTGGCGATTTATGAATCGGATTCCTGACTGGGCTAAATCTACAAGGTTCTTTATATTGAGGGGATTTCCTTTCTGCACAAGAAGACCCTGAGTTCTATAGACTAAATTCATCAAGGCTATTTCTCTTCCTGGCAAGAAGCGTTGTAAATAAGAGTGATTGTATTCTCCTGTTGCGGGATCAAGCAGGTGAATGCCTGCAAAATGAGCTTCCTTTGAGCGGAGAGATAGAATTCCGGCTAGGCTCCCTACGTGCGCTGAGGCAATGCCTCCAATTCCCCCCCTTGCCTTCATATGGTTGCTTATAACATCCAACGTCAAATCATGAGATCCTATACATACTAGAGTTTCTTCTAACTCCGAGACAGGCCGTAAGAGCTCAATGGGTACTGTTTCTCCTTCATGAAATCCTTCCTGCAGACGGGGAACCCGCAGAATTCCATCCGCTCTCACTAAGCTCATCGTCACGCCTGCACCCCTACTCAAAGGGGCCGCAACCCAACGATCTCCTACCTTCCCTACTTTTACCCGCACAAATTCTTCACTGCCTAATGAGGAAAAGACTTTTTTGCTAATAACGGCTTCCAGTGTATCCGGTACCCCTTTGCTCAAACCCTGCAAATGCTTGACCCATGGCTCCAAAAACAAATGTGCTGTCAGATAAGCGGACACTGGGTAGCCTGGGATTCCAATTGCGGGTTTTCCCTGAACCTCTCCTAAAACCACTGGTTTCCCCGGTTTAATTGCTACCCCATGAAGATAAAGTTTACCATGTTTATCAATCATTTGGCTCGTATAATCATCTCGTCCTTGAGAGGACCCTGCGATGATGACCATAATATCCTGTGATGTTGCCATTTGTAGAAGAGCCTCATCTAACAACTCAGGCCGATCCGACGTTATCGGCCAAACTGTCGCCGATCCGCCCCATTCCTCCACTAAGGAGGCAAGGACTGTGGAGTTGCTGTCCACAATATCTCCCCGCTGCAGCGGTACTTCTGGTGAACGGATTTCATCGCCTGTTGGCAATATTCCCACTTGGGGCTTACATCGAACTTCTACCTCTAAAACCCCTGCTGCCAGCAACGCTCCCTGATCTTGGGGGCGAATGCGATGATTAATGGGGAGAATCATTTCCCCTTCAACAATGTCCTCCCCCACTGGTCGAACATTATGCCAAGGTACGACAGGAGCCTGAAGCAGGATTCCACGCTCGCCCAATTCCAAGACTTCTTCTAACATAACAACAGCATCCATCCCCTCTGGGATAGGATCTCCTGTATCGACTTGAATCACTTGAACTCCAAGTACTAACCAACGAGGTTCTCGCTCCGAAAGCCCGTGAGTTTCCTTGGCCCGCAGAGCATATCCGTCCATAGCTGCTGCCACAAAATGAGGTGAATTTCTTTTAGCGCGAATGATTGTTCCTGTGATTCTATGGAGAGCTAAACGAACATCTACAGACTCATTTTTCGGAATGCAGTGCTCAGCAAGTTTTTCCATCATTAAAGACAAACCTTCTTGCCACGCCTTGCTTTCAAGATATATTTGGCGTTCCACGTTTCCTTTGCCTCCTATTTCCTACACTTATCTTATCGCAAAAACTTAAAAGCTACTTCTTTTCCTGCTTCTAGGCCCTCAGTATCTAAGCGAATGTGAACCATCGCATCTGCTAAGACCATTGTCCGAATCAAACCAGATTTTCCTCGGATTGGTTCAAGTTGCCATTCCTCCCCGTTCGGAAGTAAACGCGCTGGCACAAACTCCTCTCGACCATTTCCAGAATGAATATTTTGGGTCAATTTACCCTTGGGAAGAGGATCAACTTGAGTATGTAATACCGCGGCATCTAACCAAGGGCGGATGATGGCGTCAAAGACAATCATTGCCGAGGCGGGATGTCCAGGAAGTCCGAAAATCAACTTGCCATCCACGACCCCACCAATTGTCGGTTTACCGGGCTTAAGTGCTAAACCATGAAAAAGGATTCCTGGTTCTCCAAGTGAGTCAATCAGCTGAGCAGATAAATCACGTGACCCTACAGAACTTCCACCAGAGAGTAAAATAATGTCATTTTCTTTTACCATTTGTTTAAGCAATGTACGAAGTTCTTCAAGGTCGTCTTTCACAATACCATAGTAATGAGCATCAGCCCCGTATGTCAAGACCTGTCCTAGTAATGTAAAGCCATTAATATCCCGTGACTGGCCTAATAGTGGTTCTTGATCCGGGGGAATAACTTCATCCCCTGTCGAAAGAATCCCGACACGAAAACGGGGCAAGACAGGAACCATAGTTAAGCCGATAGCTGCCAAAAGCCCCATTTCCTGAGCCCTAATGCGCGTTGTTTGAGGAAGAATGATTTCTCCGACGGTTAAGTCTTCTCCGATATCAATAAGGTTCTCCCCAGGGGCGACCGCCTTGGTTACGCCATAGAGTTCCTCCCCAAAATGTTCAAGTTGTTCAAGCATTACAACGGCATCCGCTTCCTCTGGAAGCATTCCTCCTGTGGGAATTAAGATTCCTGTACCTGGCCTCAAAGGTTCCGTCGGGGCCTCTCCCATTCTTATTTCCCCATTGCATTGAACAAAAGCAGGCATACTTTCACTAGCTCCAAACGTATCCGAAGCCCGAACTGCCATCCCATCCATCGTGGATTTTCGAAAATGAGGTAAGGCACAGGGTGATGCAATATCTTGACTAACAATACGCCCCAACGAATTAGCTAGCGAGACCATTTCGACTCGTTGAAAAAATGAAAGAACATAGGGTTTTAATGAATCAACCGCCTCTACCAAGGTCTTTACTTTGAATAATTCACGACCGTTTCCCATGTTCCACTTACCTTTCATGATCGTATTTGTTTATAAGACAACGAAATTAAGGCTGTGATTTTTAATATTTAAAAACTGGCTCTCGCAACTTAAACGAGAACCAGTCATGCCTTGATGATTAACTAACTTTTTGGGTTTTTATCGTTCTCTCTGACTTTGCTACTTTCACCGCGCATACTTTGAACTCTGGTATCTTAGAAATCGGGTCACGAGCAGGGTTCGTTAGTTGGTTTATGGCCACCTCTGGATAATGGAAGGATGTAAAGACTAATCCTTGGGTTACCTTATCGCTGACCCTAGCCGTTACTTCGACACTGCCGCGGCGAGAGGTCACCTCTACTTTATCCCCGTCACTGATACCAATTAGTTCGGCATCAAGGCAGTTTAATTCTAAATATTCTTCAGAGTAGGCTACTTCCAAGGCTTCGGTACGTTGAGTCATTGAACCCGTATGGTAATGGTAAAGACGACGGCCAGTGCTCAGTACCAGTGGGTATTCAGCATCGGGCAGTTCATCGGGCGGAATATGCTCCACCGGATGGAACATCCCCAACCCCCGCGAAAACTTACCCACGTGCAGGAACTTGGTGCCGAGGTGTTCAGGCGTAGGACAGGGCCACTGAAGACTCCCTTGGTCTAAACGGGCGTAAGAAATTCCAGCATAGGACGGAGTGACTTGAGCAATCTCCTCAAAAACCTCCTCAGCTGATTTATATTGCATGGGATAACCCATGGCTGTGGCAACCATGCTAATGATTTCCCAGTCATCCTTAGCATCTCCTTCAGGTTCAACGGCCTTGCGCACTCGTTGGACACGGCGTTCGGTATTGCTGAAAGTACCATCCTTCTCGGCAAAACTAACCGCTGGAAGAACGACATCCGCGATTTCTGCCGTTTCAGTCAGGAATATGTCCTGCACAACTAGAAAGTCTATTATTTCCAAAGCGTGAATTACATGAAGAGCATCTGGGTCGGACAGAACCGGGTTCTCGCCCATAATGTACATACACTTGAGCCGATCTTCGCTAGCCGCGTCGAAAAGCTCACCTAAAGTGAGACCTGGATTGGCCGGGAGCTCCTGAACACCCCAAGCTGTGGCGAACTTAGTTCTGTTTCCCTCAACATTCACAGGCTGGTAGCCCGTAAATACGTTGGGCAATGCGCCCATGTCGCAAGCGCCCTGGACGTTATTCTGGCCACGCAGAGGGTTCACGCCGCTGAACTCTTTACCTATCTGACCGCAGAGCATAGCCAAGTTGGCTATGGCCATGACATTATGAGTACCGCAGATATGCTGGGTAATGCCCATGGTATATAGAATCGTTGCATTTGGGGCCAACGCATAGCCTCTAGCTACTGCTTTGAGAGTTTCTGGGGGAATGCCCGTGATACTTTCTACATACTCCGGCGTGTACTTGATCACCATTGCCTTCAGAGCCTCAAACTCCTCTGTGCGTTTTTCAACAAATTCTTTGTTCCAAATTTCTTCAGCGATAATTACATGGGCCAGGCCATTTAACAAAGCAATATCCGAACCAGATTTTATCCGAAGATGGTAGTGGGCCATTTCAGCCATTTCCGTTTTGCGAGGGTCTACGACTACCAGGGTAGCCCCGTTTCGAATTGCCTTTTTCACTTGCAAGCCAATAATGGGGTGTGCCTCCGTGGTATTGGTGCCAATAGCGAAGATAAAATTCGCTCCAGCAACTTCTTTAATGGTATTCGTCATGGCACCGCTGCCAAATGCTGCCGCCAGACCGGCGACTGTAGGAGCGTGTCAGAGACGTGCGCAGTGGTCAATGTTATTAGTACCGAACACAGCACGGGTAAGTTTATTCAGCAAGTAATTCTCTTCGTTAGTACATCGGGCGGAGGATAGGACACCAATGGCGTCCGGACCAAAATCTTTCTTCACAGCACTAAATCTTTCTGCCACGAGACTGATTGCTTCAGCCCAAGAGGCCTCTACCAACTTGCCCTCTTTTCTAATGAGCGGGGTTTTAAGTCGGTCAGGGTGGTGAATAAAACCGTAACCAAATCGCCCCTTTACGCACAAGGCCGATCCGTTCACTTCACCATCAGTGGAAGTAATTCCTACAACTTTACCGTCCTTAACATTCAGATCAATACTGCAACCAGTGCCACAGTAGGGGCAGACTGTCGTAACCTTTTCTATTTCCCAGTGGCGACCTTTTCCCTGCATCCTCTTTTCAGTTAACGCCCCAACTGGGCAAACTGAAACACATGAACCACAGAAAACACATTCTGATTCATTATAGGGCAGATTGAAGGCCGGGCCCACTTGGACATCAAAGCCACGGTAAGAAAAATCCAGAACACTCCGCCCCTGAATCTCATCACAGGCTCGGATACATTTCCCACACGAAATACATTTATTAGGATCTTTCAAAATGAAGGGGTTGGCGCTATCGATTGGTAGGTTACGTGGCTCGGCTTGGTAACGTTCTCCAGTGACACCATATTCGTAGGCATACTGAGCTAAAGCGCAATCCCCAATTTTTTGACACGTCATACAATCTAACGGATGATTAGCGACCAACAATTCCAGAATCGTCTTACGAGCATTTCGCACTTTTGAATTTTGTGTTTCTACCTTCATACCCTGAGTTACTTGAGTGACGCAAGACGGAGGAAGATTGCGCATTCCTTCGATTTGAACAACACATAATCGGCACGAGCCGGCAGGGGTAAGCGCTGGGTCATGACACAAGGTGGGGATCGGGATATTATTCATGCGACAGGCATCAAGCACGGTCGTTCCTTTTGGAACGCTGACTGCCTGTCCATCAATCGTTAAAGTAAACCACTCCAATTTCTTTCGCTCCTCTCCGTCTAATTCTGTCAGTAAGTCTAGGGAACTTTACTTTGCATTAAATCATTCAATTCACACGTAAAACGTGCTAATAATTTCATCAAGTTATTTATTTTTTATGTTTCTTCCATGTTACTGACTTCAAAACCTAAAGTCTACTGAATTTTAAATCACCAAAACCAAGAATGCCCAGACTCCTAATATTCTTTCCTACATTCTTAAACGATTTAGTCGCTCAAGCATTGGTACCCCAGTTTCATCCCACCCCCGTTCAATATAGTACTGAGGTAAAAAATCCGCCGATTCTTCCGACATGGAACAGTCAACACTCAAATCGTATAAGCGCTCATTATTCCAAATTCGCTCTCCACAGGTTAGAAGGTCCTCATTTGTATACTTGCTTCCGATTACGGCATTCACTATCTCTGTATAGTCGGAAAGACCTAAGGCACGTGAGGTAAACAAACAGAGCCCAAGGGAGTCGATAACAGCCGATAGGTCTTGAAATGTCTTATCCTCGTCTCCCAGGGCTCTTGATGCCTTTTGTTTTTTCATAGGCCTAGACAGGTTCGAAGCACCATAGCTTTTAGCCAAGTTATCAGAACCCAATCCCATTTTGAATCCTAACCCTTCTGAATAAGCTATTTTATGTATCCAGTCAAGCATACCGTTGGTATTTCCAAACTCAAGTGGTATACCATCGAGCTCCTCTGACCTGATATAACCTCGCTGAGCTAGCTCTATACCCGTAGCGAGGACCGAGCTGACCGAAATCTGATCTAGCCCTAATTTATTACATAAATCGTGGGCTTCTTGAATCGCTACATCATCATAAATGCCCAAATCGGAACCTAATGCCTCTGGACATTTATGATCGAGATCAGCTCCTTCCCCTTTCACACTTTTGGAATAGTGTTCACAGGCAATCGGGCATTGATAACAAGCATCGTTTTCTGCCCGGTGTTTTGCCGTCTGAGTATGAGTGTGAGTTTTGATCTCAATTCCTTTAATTTTTTTCATGGTGTCGGTCAAAACCCGTTTCAACTCAACAGGATCAGCAGTTTCTACCCTGCCTGTCCCGCGAACCATAATCGCTTTAATATTTTTCGACCCCATTACAGTTCCCACTCCGTTACGCCCTGCAGCACGATATAAATCATTTATAATCATCGCCAGCAAAGATAGTTTTTCTCCAGCGGGCCCAATCGTTAAAATTTTTATAAACTGATCTCCAATTTCTTTCTTTAAAATATCCGCAGCTGTAAAAGCATCCTTACCCCAAACATGGGCGGCGTCTTTAATTTCCACCAAGTTGTCTTGAATGACAATATAAACAGGATGTTCTGCCTTGCCCTCTAAAATAACCATATCATAGCCAGCGAACTTAAGCTGTGATCCCCAGTAACCTCCAAAATTAGAAAAGACAAGCCGTCCATTCAGCGGTGATTTTGTCACAGCCATAAATCGTCTGGATGTTGGAACGTTCGTTCCTGTTAGTACTCCGGGAGCAAAGAACAGTTTATTTTCTGGAGAAAGCGCATCGACATTTGAAGATACCTCATCCGCTAATATTTTCCCAGCAAGACCACGCCCACTCAGATATCTACTGGCAAGTTCAACGTTTAAATACTCGATATTGGCTTGTCTAGCCGTAAGATTGATCCGCAAAATTTTCCCGGTGTACCCTCCCATAAACTTTCCTCCTGTAGACAGACTCTTTTCCGAGAATCCTTAGCCTTAAAATCAAAATAAGCAAAGCTTATGCTCACTTCTTTTACGATTTTGCAGGATTTTGCCCAGTAAGAATCCTATTTGTCTCATCGTCCGTAAGAGTATAATTTAAGAACGTTTTATAAAAGTCCTTCGTTACTTGACTCATATCTAGATTAGTGAATTTATCGGGATTTAGTGTTTTCGCAGCCCATTGTATTTCCAACGCTTCTTCCGCGCCATAGCGATCCCACATGAATGCCCCGTTAGGATTAACGTAGACTCGTCCGTTTTTAACTGCATTAATTTTCTGCCATTGTGGGTCGGTTTTTAACAGATCCGCATTTTTTGCACCAAGACCAGTATTTCCAGTGCCGAGAATAATAACATCCGGATTCCATTTCAGAATCTGCTCCATCGAGACTTCTTTGAAACTCCCAGGCAACTCTCCAGCTGCATCGACGCCTCCGGCTGCTTGTATCCAGGCATCGATGATTGTATTACCTCCGTCAACAATATTTGGTGAGAGCGATGTTAAATGGAGAACCTTCGGCCTATTCTCTTGTGGTATTTGCGATGTAACATCTGTAACCATTTTAAGCTTACTGTCCAGATAGCTTATATACTGTTGAGCTTTTTGTTTTCCAACATCACCCAAAATATCTCCTGTTAACAGAAAGCAGCTCTTTAAACTGTTGAAATCTGTAAATGTTAACTGCACAACAGGAATACCAACCTCTGAAATTTTATCAACATTCTTATCCGCGACAGGCACGATCGCAATATCTGGTTTCGTTTTTATCAATTCCTCAATGTTGAGATTTGGGGTAAACGTATTCACAGCATTATTCATTGAAGGGTTTACTTTATAAAGCCAAGGTCTTGATTCCGGAGTATGTACAGTTGCTACGATTTTATCTCCTCCACCAAGCATTGCCAAAACTTCATTATGGGCTGGCCATGAATCGGCTATTCTTAGTACATTGGTCGTAATCTCAACTTTTTTTCCAGCTGAATCAGTAATTGTCCGCTTCTGCTGATTATTCACTTGAGTAGCGGATTGTTTCTCAGTTGATTGGGTATTTCCACATCCTGCTATACTTAAGATTGCTGAAATGGCAACCAAAAGAATTACACTTTTTTTCGTATGATTCATTCTTAACATCCTCTCTTCGGAGCTTCATCCAGTCCATAATTCATTACCGTTATAACAATTAACGAAAGCATAAAAAAGTATTATTCATTTTCGAAGCCTCTGACCTCTTACCTAATCTTCGCAAAAAACAAAAATAAGACTCCCAAAAAAGGAAGCCCTAATAAACTGGCGTCCCAGTCTAATACGTGCTACTCCTTTTCAAAACGTGAAGGCATTCCCGTTTCCAGAAACACCCTGAGGGCTAGGGCCCTGTCCAGCGACCATGGGTTTGCACTTTAGGTCATTCTGGCTCGGAGATTAATTATTCGATTTTCTAGACTTCACATTACGGATGATCTGCTTTTCCAGCTTTAAAAGCATCATTATGTTAGCTCATATCTAGTTTTACCAGGATACATAATATATTTCACCTTATAGGCGCTAACGATGACTAACAAAACCAAACGACATTATTATTATACTTTTGGATATATTACTTTAGCAACATTTATTTTTCCTCCATAGGATTTAGGATTTTACCTTCATAAACCCTTAAATTGCAAAATAAGTTCTATAATGATCATTCAATATGTCACTTGTCTATATAGACTGAACCTGAGTGTTATCAATAATTAGGTGCGTCCCCAAATGAAGACCCCCGAAATGAGCACATTGGCTCGTTCGGGGGTTCGAAATTTCTTTAAAACTTCGTGCGGTGAGGTACTTGTGTATATCCGTTACCAAGAATGTCCAAGTATCTGATGCCCTTGGCATACAGGGGGCTAACTTAATTACAAAAAAAAATCCCCTCGCTAGGAGAGGAAGTGAAGGAGGATAAGGAATGAAAAAAGAAATCCTTATGTAAACCGCTAAACTAGCGAGTTGTTATCTACTGTATTGATCATAACCTATATTTGTTACCTTTCCATGAACTTTGTATGAAGAATTTATTAAGCCTTCATGTGAAATCTCCTGAAGTTCTATAAAAAAAGAAAGAGGCCCCAGCAACTATTAAATGAGCAAGAGCCTTTTAGAAAACAATATACGCTCTGTTATCGAAACAATTTAATGATTGTAAACGAGAATATCGCATATCGAATTTAATAGTACGTCTCTGGTAGCAAGTATTGTAGCAGGATTAGGTGTGAATGGATTAACAGCTTGGCAACTCAATGGGAAAACCCGCCCTCCCCTCACTCTCCCTTTATATCAAGGGTTTGAGTGCGTTTTTGTTAGAACTTCTATTGAGCTCCTTGGAGCTCCAAGGCTCTGCCCATTTTCAGTATAGCGCCTGGAAATGAGGTCCCTCTGACAATATCGAACTTTGTTTTGTTATTTGTCATCTGTGCCATCACTTTTTCGTATAAGGCGTGAGAAATGAAGTCAGTATTTATTAATACAAACTCCTTATTACCCAAATATCTTAGATCCTTATGAAGACTATCTTCATGAACATAGGTGAATGTTGGTAAATTCTCTTTGATTTTATCAACCCAACTCTTATGCCCTCCAATAACAGCGCATGCTTTATCATTCAGGAGGTTTAAATATTTTTGGACCTCATCAGGCTCATTCGCATCTTTACCGGGGTCTTGTGCCTCAATAAACAACAATCCACGAAGAACAAAGAGTTCCTTTGCATTTAACTTGCCTGTCTCCAATTCACGTTTCATCAGTGTTGCTTCTTGTTCATAACAGCATACTTTTGTTTGCAGCTGTTCCACTTCAGCTTTTAATTGTTCAATCTCTGTTATGTATCTTGATTGTTCGTCCTGTAATAATAGTTCCTTTTCATCTATAGCTTTCTTCATTTTCAAGGTGTCAAGATGATTTTCTTCTCTTGCGTTTGCTAAGTACACATTGCGTGTATCCTGGTATTCCTTAACTATTGCTTTAATGTAAAGGGCTGCAACTAGATAAATATCGCGGTCATATTCAGGTAGTGCAATCTCATCTTTACTCAGAAAATAAGTCGCAAAAATTTGATTCAGTTCTTCATAAGTTAACTCGCACTGCTCCAATGCGTACGCATCGATATCGAATAGTATAAAGAGATTTAGAAAAATCTCAGTGTATTTTGTTATTCCCTTGAATCTCATTACATCATTGGTGCTTGAAGTTGCAGTCGACATGCCTTGAATATTTTTTTCGTAAATGTAAATATCAGTAAAGAGTGAATATAATGTTTTCTTCTTAAATTTTCTATTGATTAGTCTGTATGCAAGGAATAGTTCTTTGATGTTTTGTCTATATTTGGTAGTGATTCTTTCAAGGATTTGACGATTGTGACCTATATCAGCAAAGTATGCGCGGTCAAAGCTTGTACGCACATACTCTTCAAGAGGACCAAGCTCGCAAGGTGTATTCCAAGCTAAACAAAGAAAGAATAAAACAGAATACTTGCCTAATCGTTCTTGCTCAGTATGCTTTTCGATTTCTTTGTGGGTTTTATAAATGCTTGGCAAAAAATCAAATAGCAATATTTTGGTATTTCTTTGGGTATAATCCCAAACCTCTCTGAAGCCAATTTTTATAAACCTTTCAATCAAATCCATATCCTTATGCAAAACACTCCAATGATAAATTCCTGCCAATTTTATTATTCTCTCCGTTTCGGCAGTTGGATAGGTATAGATTAGCTTACTTTTAAGGATATTTGATTCATTGGCGGCTTCATAAAATTCTAATTTATTTTCCGAATATACTTTATCAATTTCTTTGTGTAATAAGTGAGTGTTGCCCAGTGCTACAAGAAAATTTAATGTGAAGATTTCCATCATTGTCTCATTGTCGTATAGAGATAAAAGCTCCATTATTATCCACAATCCTCCTTGAGGTTACTGCTGCTTCATAAAGACACTGGGGGGCTGGGCTAATGCTCAATAGCGACTAGGCAACCTTATTTTCATACAAATACTTCTGGAAGGCGATAAATGTATTCTGTATCTCATCAAAACTACCAAGGTGTTCCAAATCATCAGTAATCTGTACAACATTAATATTCTGACACAGCCTACGGGCATTAATCTGAAATCAAGACTCCCGATACCACATACAACATTGAGCTAAGTCGGTACAACCATATAATCTTTGCTTTTTGCCGCCCTTATAAAAGAGGTTCTAAAAATTACAGACATAATACGCTTTCATATCAGATTTAAATGCTCCGCCTAAATCCATTGCATTCATGAACTGATCTACTATCCCGGAATGATTGATGATTCGGCGGGAAGAAATATAGTTAATACCATAACTTAAGAGGAAATCAGGGACTATCTGCGCACTGGGACCATACATGCCGATTATTCGAGCCTTTTTAGCCTTGCTGATTAGCTCTCGAAAAGTCCCGTTGACGATCGTACAACCTGACATCATCACAACATCCGACTTGGCAATAGTTTCAGCGTTCTCCTCTGCCGAGTGGAAGATTATTTTTTCTGGGCCGTATTCAATTTCTTCACGCACTAAGGGTCAGCAAAGCATGCTTGGGCCTCATATCATTGACGTGCAGCTCCTTGCAGCGACCGTACATTTGGTTA
>Ga0209415_10003951_pt1 | contig 27399 bp, 24 predicted proteins | sample PeaSoiSIISIP2007_FD_187696 | JGI IMG/M metagenome (GOLD analysis project Ga0209415, IMG submission 187696) | Peat soil microbial communities from Weissenstadt, Germany - SII-SIP-2007 (SPAdes) (version 2) | ecosystem: Environmental > Terrestrial > Soil > Wetlands > Peat | place: Germany... | reverse complement strand
GTCGTTGATCTCGGACCCCAGGAAGACGATGCGGTCCTTGAGGAGCCTGCTGAAGATGTCCCAGTTGCGCTCGCCGCGGTGCGTCGTCTCGACGACCGTGGGGTAAGGGATGAACGCCTGCGGGGACGGGGGCAGGGCACCGGACGCGGACGCCGCCTCCAGCGTGCGGATCGCCTGGGCACGGTTCTCGGGACGCTTGCTCGACATGAATCCTCCGCTCGGTTTCTTACGCGCCGCGGCTCAGCGGCCCCCCTCGCCCTTCGTCGACGGGTCGGCACTTTTCGTCGCCGTCGAGCCGTCCTCCGGCTCCTTCTTCTTCGTCTTCTTCTTCGATGCGGCCTCGGCCTTGTCCGTGTCTTCCGGCGAGGCTCCGGCGCCTCCGGCCGGGGCCGCCGCCGCCCCCACGTGAATCTTCGCCTTGCCTTCGATCGCATCCAGCACGCGATCTTCGATGATCATTCCGGTGAGAATCTGACGCCGCTGCGGGTCGCTGTACTCGGCGCGGACCTTCGCGACGTTCTTGCCCGTCTCGGCCGCGAGCTCTTCCAGGGCCTTCTGGATGTCCTGCTCGCCGACCTTGATTTCGAGCTTCTTGGCGATCGCGGCCATGAGGAGCCCGGCGCGGACCTTCTTTCTCGCGTCGGCGTGCACCTGGTCGTGGATCTTGGCGAAGTCGTCTGCGGTGACGCGCTGGCCGGCCCGCCGGGCGTTCTGCGCGAGCTCCTGCTCCATCATCCGGCACTGCTGCTCGACGAGGGACGGCGGGACATCGATGGGATTCTTCTCGTTGAGCTTCTCGATGATCTGCTCGGCGAGGCGCGTCTTGGCGCGATCCTCGAGCATCTTCTCGAGGCGCGTATGGACATCGGCACGGAGCTCGACCAGCGTCTGGAACGAGCCCACGTCCTTGGCGAACTCGTCGTCCAGCGCGGGCAGGACGCGCTGCTTCAGGTCCTTCACCTTGACGTGGAAATGGCCCGTCTTCCCCGCGAGCTCTTTGTGGGTGTGCCCGGCCGGGAAGACGGCGGCGACGTCCCGCTCGTCGTCGACGGCCACACCGACCAGCCCGGCGTCCAGCTCGGGGAGGAGCTGCCCGCCTCCGAGCTCGACCTGCACGCCCTCGCCGCCGCCCTCTTTCACGTCCCTGTCGTCGATGGAGAGCGTGAAATCGATCGTGAGCACGTCCCCCTTCACTGCGGGACGCGCGGGATCGGGGGGCTCGAGGCGCGCGTGCTGGCGGCGCAGGAGCTCGAGCTGCTCGTCCACGGCCTCGTCGGTCGCGACCTCCGGGGGGCGTTCGAGCTCGAAACCCTCGTAGGCGACGTCCGCGATGTCGGGCTGCACCTCGAAGCGCGCCTTGTACGAGAACGCCGACGCCTGGTCGAACTTGCCCGGCTCGACCTGCGGCTGGTTCACCGGCTGAACGTTCTTCTCGGAGAGCGCCTTGGGAAGCGTCTCGTTCACGATCGTGTTCACGACGTCGCTGACGACCTGCGGTCCGTAGAGGTGCGCCAGGACCTGGCGCGGCGCCTTGCCTGGGCGAAAGCCACGGACGCGCGCCTTCCGCTGCAGGTTGGCGTACGCCTTCTCGACCTGGGCTCGCACGGAGTCGGCCGGGATCTCGACCGCCAGCTCCATGACGACGGGCGACACGCGCTCGACCTGAACTTGCATCGGGACGCGGAGGGTAGTGTCCCGCGTGTGGATTGCAAGTCAGGGCGGCCTCAGTCGTCTTCGGCGTCGTCGGCCTCGTACTCGTCGACCTGATCGTCGAAGAGCAAATCGTTCTGATGCAGCATGGTCTCCTGCATCAGGTCGTCGAAGCAGAAGCCGGCCTTGTTCTGCGTGCGCAGCTCTTCGCGTTCGAACTCCTCGATGCTCCTGTAGCTCCTCGGCAACGACATGGACGTGTCCCTTCCGGGTTCTAGAACGGGCCGTCGTCCGGGCACCCGGTCCGGGCGACGCTGGCGTGGTCTGGATGGTCTCTCGAGCGCTATGTGCGGGCGACGGGACAGCGGGAGCGCACCCACTCGGCGATGTCGACGACCGTCGCGCTCCCTCGCGCAGCGTCAGGGGCCGGGAGCCGGATGGCTCGCGACCAGAAGCTCCGCACAATCGCGGTCGTGTCTTCGTCGCATTCGTCGGTCTCGAGCATCTTCGTTAGGCGGCGACGCATCCCGATACCCTCGCTCGACGTGTTGTCCTACATCTGCCGACAAGGTACTACGCGATTGACCTCATCCAAAGAAACCGGCTGCGATTTCTCTCGAGCATCACGAGGCTGCGGGGTCTGCCCGTTGCCGCCGCGTGCATGCACGGGCTATCAGGGGTCCTTCCGATGAGCAGGCCGGCAGCAGCGGAGCGGAAGAGCGGCAGGCCGGCGCGCGTGGTCGCGGTCGTGAACCAGAAGGGGGGCGTCGGCAAGACGACGACCGCGGTGAACCTCGCCGCGAGCGTCGCCGCCGCCGAGCGGCGGACGCTACTGCTCGACCTGGATCCGCAGGGGAACGCGAGCAGCGGCGTCGGGGTCTCGCCGCGCACGGTCGAGCGAAGCATCTACGACGCGCTCATCGGCCGCGCGACGCTGCGCGAGGTCATGGTGCCGACGGAGCTTTTGGCCCTGAAGCTCGTGCCGAGCAAGCAGGATCTCGTGGCGGTCGAGATCGAGCTCGTCGACGACCCCGATCGTCCGTACAAGCTTCGCGCGGCGCTCGACGCGCTGTCCGTCGAAGAGACGTTCGAATACGTCTTCATCGACTGCCCCCCTTCCCTCGGGATCCTGACGGTCAACGCCCTCGCCGCGGCCGACCGGGTGCTCGTCCCCCTGCAGTGCGAGTACTACGCGCTCGAGGGGCTGACTTCCCTCATGGCGACGATCGACAGGGTCCGCGGCGCAATGAACCCGCGCCTCGACGTGGAGGGCATCGTCTTGACGATGTTCGATCCGCGGAACAACCTCGCCCACCAGGTGGCGGACGAGGTGAAACGGCACTTCCGGGTGTTCGACTCGGTCATCCCCCGGAACGTGCGTCTCAGCGAGGCGCCTTCGCATGGCAAGCCTGCGCTCCTCTACGACGCGCAGTCGAAGGGAGCGCAGGGGTATCTCTCGCTCGCACGCGAGCTCCTCTCCGCCGAGTCCGCGGCGCCGTTGCCGAGGAAGGCCGCGAAGTGAGCTCGGCCGACCCGAAGCGGCGGGCACTCGGGCGCGGCCTCGACGCGCTGCTTCCGGCCGCCGCTTCTTCTGCGAGTGAGGGCGACCGGAGCGTCTTCACCTGCCCGCTCGAGAAGATCGTGCCGCAGAAGGATCAGCCCCGGCAGCACTTCGATCCGCAGAAGCTCGACGAGCTCGCGCAGAGCATCCGCGAACACGGGCTGGTCGAGCCGCTCGTCGTGCGACGTGTGCTGGGCAGCGACAGGCTCGAGCTCATCGCGGGCGAGCGACGGTGGCGCGCACTGCAACGGGCAGGCATCCGCGAGGCGCTCGTCGTCGTGAAGGACGTAAGCGCGAAGCACGCCTTCGAGCTCGCCCTCATCGAGAACGTCCAGCGAGAGGACCTGAACCCGGTGGAGCTCGCGGAGGCCTACGAGCGCCTGGTGCGCGAGCACGGCTACACGCAGGACGCGCTCGCGGAGCGTCTCGGCAAGGACAGGACGACGATTGCGAACTCGATGCGGCTGCTGAAGCTCCCGGCGCGCGTGCGGGCGAAGGTGATCGCCGGCGAACTCACCGAGGGGCACGGACGCGCGCTCCTCGGCGCGGGAGATGCGGCGGTCATCGATCAGCTCGCCGAGCGGGTCATCCGCGGGCACCTCAGCGTGCGGGCGACCGAAGCGCTCGTGCGCTCGCGCGGACGCGGGCGCCGCGTGAAAGGCAAGGACGGCTCCGACGCCCAGAAGAGCACGAACGTGCGCGACCTCGAGGAGCGCCTCACCCGCGCCCTGGGCACGCGCGTCGAAGTGCGAGACCGCGGCAACAAGGGCGAGGTCGCCATCCCTTACGCGGATCTCGACGGGCTCGACCGGATCCTGGACAAGCTAATCTGACCTACCACGCCGGCGGCGCGCCGCGTGAACGGCAGCGGCCGCCCCCAGGAGGACCAACCCGATGAGCTGCGAGGTCGACAGACCCAGCACGCCGCCGCGATCATCGCGACGAAGGAACTCGAGGGCGAAGCGAGCCACGGCGTAGAGAGCCAGGAACGCGGCGAAGACCTGCCCGTCGTACCGCTTTCGCGGGTGCACCCACAGCAGGCAAAACGCGGCGATCGCGAGCGACGCGACAGACTCGTAAATCTGGGTGGGGTGGACGGGCAGGCTCCACATCTTCGCCGTCGGGAGCAGGTGCGCCTTGAACTGGCTCTCGCTCGCCGCGCTTCGCCACGGGAACGACACCGCCCACGGCAGATCGCAGGTGGCGCCGAAGCAGCAACCCGCGAGCAAGCACCCCATGCGGCCGAACGCCAGGCCCAGGGGGATCGCGAACCCTGCCATGTCGGCAGCCTTCCAGAACGGGAAGCGGTCCCGCCGGAGGAGAACCCACGCGGCGGCCGACGCCGCGATGAGACCGCCGTAGTAGGTCAGCCCCCCCGCCCAGAACTTCGCCCAGGCGAAGCAATCGGACGCCTTCGGGTGGCACACGAGCTTGGCGGAGTCCCACACGCCGTCGTACGCGGTCGACAGGCACTCGGCCTTGTCGAGTGGCCAGTCGACTCGTGACGGATCGGTGCAAAGGTGGACGTAGTCGAGGAAGTATCCGTCCGCGACGACGTGCAGGAGGCGCGCCCCCGCCACACCTGCGAGCAACATCGCGAGGCCGAGGTCGACGATGACGTCCGCGCTCTCGCCGATGCGGTCGGCCCACGCCGCGCCCATCGCCGTCGCGAAGAGGAACCCCGACAGCAACAGGACGAAATACGAGGGGAACGCGACGCCGGCCAGGCGAAAGAGATCGGGGTGCACGAGCGCCGGCCCAGCGTAGCGCCCGGCGCCGTCCACCGCCCATGCCGCGACTTCAGCGATGGGCGGCGGAGGGCTGGGGTACAGGCTCTCCCGACTGGGCCGGCGGGACAGCGGGCGCGTGGAGCACGGGAGGGCGCCCGCGCTTGGACGCGAACATGTCGATGGCCATCAGGCCGACGCCGACACAGATCGCGATGTCGGCCACGTTGAACGTGGGCCAGTGGTGGTCGATGCCCTTGCGGACGATGTGCGCGTCGATGAAATCGATGACGTGCCCGTACCGTATGCGATCGAGGACGTTGCCCAGGGCGCCGCCGAGGACCAGCGGCAGGCCCCATCGAAGCGCGCGCTGCTTCGGCTGAAGACGCCGGTACAGCGTCATGATGAAGGCGATGGCGGCGACCGAGACGAGCAGGAAAAACGGCCGGCGAACGTTCTCGCTCGTGCCCTGCAGAAGCCCCCATGCGCCGCCCCGGTTCTTCGCGAGGACGAGCGCCAGGTGGTTCTTCCAGATCTCGAGCATGCCTGGGTATGCGTCGAGGCGTCGTTCAGCCCACGCCTTGCTCGCGACGTCGGCGGCGAGCGTCGCCACCGAGACAACCGTGAGGAAAAGATACGACGGCGGCGGCCGGCCGTAGTCCGCCATGACGCGCGTCGCCCCGAGTGGCGGGCCTAGTCGTTCGCCGGGAACCGCCTCGTAGGGCGGCGGTGCTGGCGGCGGCGCAGGCGCCGCGGCGATCTCCGCGGGGGAAGCCTCCGGCGGCGAGGCTTCGGTCGCGACGACGTCGCCCGGGGAGGGCGGTTGCGGTGTGGGGTCAGTCAAGACGGTCGACGCGATCTAACGGATTGTGAAGCCGCGGCAAAGCAAACGCGCCCGGCTGCCCTCCGGCGCGCTTTCCGGAGGAGGGTGATGACCCCACTTGGCGTTGCAAGACAACGGTACATTTGTTTAGCTATCGACGTCAACATGCCCGCGCCTCCGTGGTCCAGCGAGCAGGGACTCGAACCGGTGCTCTCCCGATGGCTGACGAGCTCCTGGGTGAAACCCTGCTTCGCCGCCGACGAGATCTTGCCCAGCACCAGCGGCGCGTTCCGCGACATCCCGCGCATGGTGGCGGGCGGTGTGGCGGCGGCTCTCGCGGCGCGCGGCGCAGCCCGGCTGTATACGCACCAGGCCCGTGCGATCTCCGCTGCGATCGATGGACGTCACGTCGTCGTGTCGACGCCGACGGCCAGTGGCAAGAGCCTGTGTTTCCACGTGCCCGTGCTCCAGGCCCTGACCGAGGACCCCAGCGCGCGGGCGCTCTACCTCTACCCCACGAAGGCGCTCGCGCGCGACCAGGAGGCCGGGCTACGCGAGCTCATGACCGCGTCGGGGTTGTCCGCCGGGGCGGTCGTGTACGACGGAGACACGCCCGCGGACGCGCGGCGCGCGGCCCGTGAGCGAGCGCCTGCCATCCTCACGAACCCGGACATGCTCCATACGGGCATTCTCCCGCACCACGCGGCCTGGGCGCGCACGTTCCAGAATCTGCGCTACGTCGTCATCGACGAGCTGCACACGTACAAGGGCGTCTTCGGGTCGCACGTCGCGAACGTCCTCAGGCGCCTCCTGCGGGTCGCGAGGTTTCACGGGTCACGGCCCCGCATCGTGGGTGCGACCGCAACCATCGGCAATCCTCGCCAGCACGCGGCGCGCCTTTTCGGCGTGGCCGAGGACGAGGTGGAGCTCGTCGACGAGAGCGGCGCTCCGCGGGGGCAGCGGCGGTTCTTCCTCTTCAACCCGCCGGTGGTGAACGCCGAGCTGGGGATCCGCGCCAGCTACGTAAAGCAGGCGGTCATGCTCGCGTCCGACCTGGTCCGCGCCCGGGTGCCGACCATCGTCTTCGGCCAGTCCCGCAGCTCGGTCGAGGTCATGCTCCGCTACCTGCGCGACGCGGTGGCGACCCGCGACGGCGGCCCTGGCGTCCCGCCCGACCGGATCATGGCGTACCGGGGCGGCTATCTGCCGGAACAGCGCCGGGATATCGAGCGCCGCCTTCGCGAGGGAGACATCCTCTGCGTGGTCGCGACGAACGCGCTCGAGCTGGGCATCGACATCGGCGAGCTCGACGCGGTGATCTGCGCTGGCTACCCCGGATCGATCGCGGCCACCTGGCAGCGGTTCGGGCGGGCAGGTCGCCGGGGAGCCGAGAGCATCTGCGTCCTGGTCGCCTCGAGCGCTCCCGTCGACCAGTACCTGGCGCGAGAGCCCCGCTTCCTGCTTGGTTCACCGATCGAGGAAGCGCGTATCGATCCCGACAACGTCGAGGTCCTGGTCCAGCACGTGAAGTGCGCGGCGTTCGAGCTCCCGTTCAAGCGCGGAGAGGCGTTCGGGTCGCTGAGCCCTGAGGAGACCGGCGAGGCGCTGTCGTTCCTCGCGAGCCACCGGGTGCTTCACGAATCGGGAGACACGTTTCACTGGGCGACGGATGCCTACCCCGCCAACGACGTCTCGCTGCGGAGCGTCGGATGGGACAACGTCGTCATCATCGACGTGGGCAGCGACCGCGCGATCGCCGAGCTCGACTGGCGATCGGCGCACACCATGCTTCACGAGCAGGCGATCTACCAGCACGACGGCGATTGCTGGCAGGTCGAGCGCTTCGACTACGAGAACCACAAGGCATACGTCCGCCGGGTCGACCCCGACTACTGGACGGACGCGATGACGTACGTCAACGTCGCCCTCCTCGAGGAGAGCGCTTCGGGGCACGTTGGAACCGCATCGTGGACGGGGGGCTGGGGCGAGGTGGCGATCGTCGAGAAGGTCGCTGGCTACAAGAAGATCAAGTTCTACACGCACGAGAACTCGGGCTACGGCGACGTCCGGCTGCCCGAGATGCAGATGCACACGACGGCCTTCTGGCTCACCGTGCCCGAGCACGTGTGCGTGCGCGTCGCGGCGGGACGCGCGGCTGCGATCGACGGCCTCCGCGGCGTAGGGGTCGCGCTCGAGACGGTCACGACGCTCGCCCTCATGTGCGATCCCCGCGACCTGGGGACGACGCTGGGGGACACCGGCGCCGACGACGCGGACGGGCCGGACGCAGGCCTCCCGCGCAAGCAGCGCGGCGGGCCCAGGCCGGGGTACAGCCCCACGCTGTTCCTTTACGAGCACGTGCCGGGGGGCACGGGGCTGGCCGAACGTATCTGGGAGAAGCACTCCGTGCTTCTGGCGCGCGCGCTGCGCCTCGTCGAGACGTGCGCGTGCAAGACAGGCTGTCCCTCGTGCGTCGGGCCCGGCGACGCCTCGCGGAAGGAAACCGCGATCGAGCTATTGTGCGCGGCGGTCGCGACGGCGTGAGGATCGAGTCAGCGCCGGGCTTCGCTCGAGATCGGGCCGACCGGCCAGTCCACCAGCAGGGGCACACGCGCCTTCGGGCCCCCCTGCCGGACCACGCGAGCGCACTCGTCGACGGAGACGTGGCGCGGGCCGAACGGCGATGCGTCCGCCGCGTCCGAATCCATCAGCAGGGTGGGCGTATCGATGCCGTAGTCGTCGGGGTGGTCTGGCAGATCCATGAGCACGTGCCCGAGCTCGTGCGCCAGGGTCAAGCTGCTCTTCGTGGCGCGAATCCCCGCTCGATCGAGAAGGACGACGTTCCGGACACTGGAGAGATCGCTGCCGATGAACGACTCGCCGATGCGTCCGCCCCCCGCGAAGAGTGGCACGACGACCACCTCGATCGTGCCTGGATCCCCGTCGTCGATCGCCTTCAGGAGAGTGCGCTCCTCGAGGGTGCCGGCCATCGCGTCCATGTCCATGAAGTGCTGCAGTCCGTCGGACAGATCGACCGATCCAATCCGCACGCTGAGGGTCGGATCGCTCGACGGCGTTGGGCCCACGGCATCGATGGCGAGAAGGGTCCCGTCCCTGCGCCGGAGGGAGACGTCCACGCTCGGTCCGAGCCCCGGTGCGATGCGCGCGTTGGGTGACACGACCGCGGCCAACCCGAGGCGCTCGGCGGCCCTCGCGATCTCCGCGGCGACCCGATCGGGTGTCTCGCGGGGAGCCGTCGGGACCGCGATCGACCTCCCGTCGACCCTGAGGCGGATCTCCCCTCCGCTCGCAGGAATGCCAAGATCGTCGCCGACCGAGACGAGATGCGATGGCGGGGGGTCCATGATCTTCACGTCGAGCAGCCGGACGTCGCCGAACGTGACGCCACATTGACCCCAGATCGCGGCCGCCGCGGCGAGCTCTTTCCGGAGGGCAGCCACCGCGCCGGCGTCCGTCCCGCCCACGGCCGGCGTTCCCCCGGGGACCACCCTCACGACCACCGGACGGAGGCTGGCGCGCAATCGCCCGATCGGGCCGGCCGGCGAGCTGCGCGGACCGAGGACGCGAATCATCTGCGCCTTTCGCTCGCCGCTGCGAAGCACGATGGCCCCGCCGATCTCGGCCTTGATCGATCGCCCCGCGACGAGCGGATGATCACGGTCCAGGTCGTCGGTGACGAGCCTGAGCGGCTCGCTCGCCCAACATCGGACCCCTTCGTAGGGACGCACGCACGGCGATGCCACGAGGTCGACCTTCGCGAGGTCATCGATCCGCCCCCCTTGGGCGGCGATCGATTCGACCGAGACCTCACGGTCACCGGCTGCGGTGCCGTCGTCGGGAGCGGCGACGATCACGCGAAGGGCGTCGACGTCATCGTAGGGAGCGTCCGGGGCGCCTTCGATGCGGGCGGGAGGCGCGCGCTCCAGGGATGCGTGGGACCGCGCCATGTCGATCGCGCGACCTGCGCCATCGCGCATGTCGATGCCGAGGACATCGATCGTCACGCGAAGGCTCCGCCCCGCGCCCATCGCGACCAGCTCGACCCGACCGGGCGAGACCCCCTGGAGCCACGCCGATGCCGGCGCGACGCCGCCCCAGGGGAGCGGCCCGTGCAGGCCGATGAGGCGGGCGTGCTCCGCGCCGGACGCGACTTTCACGGGCACCCCCGCCAGACGCCTGTCGAGTGCGACCAGGTCAACCCGCGCCTCCGGCGCCACGTGGTCCTCCTCGCAGTCGGGACGACCGTCGGCGTCGTCGTCGTCCCGATCGGCCCACACCGTGACCTGCAGGTGCGCCTCGGACTCCGCGCGCGCCGGGCGAGCCTGCCCAGCAGCCAGCGCCCCGACGAGAACGAGCGCGGCTACTCGAGCCAACCCCACTGGATCCATCGGAACGGGGTCTCCGTGAGCACGGGCTCCGGGCCCGCGCCCCCCCTTGACGCTGCGCGAATGAGCGCTCCCCACGCGACGTTGCCCAGCACACGAGACGACAGCAGGTCCTCGGAGACCTCGCGCGCCCGGGCGCGCATCTCGTCGAGCCTTGCGCCGGAGCCGGCTGGCCCGTGGGCCGACGCATCCCACAGCGCCGCCGCCGCCATCCCGCGGAGATCCTCCCGCTTGCAGGCGCGCGCCGCCTCGACCAGCGATTCGCGAAGCTCGCCCCGTCCGTGATTCCTGGCGAGATAAAGCGCGGCTCGCAGGCCCGTCTCGTCCGCAAGCGGAGCCACCCGCGCCAGCGTCTCGAGCATCGGACGCGCGGACGCCGCTCCCGCGCGCGCCATGCGGAAGAGGAACGTGGTGTCCCGATCGGCGCTGGGGCGGTCCGAGAGGCGCGCCACGAGCTCGAGCGTCGGACGCGTCGACGGAGGCGCTGGAGCGGGCAGGCCGCGAGTCGCCGAATCCGTCGCCGCGAGCGCCCAGGCGACGAGAGACCACGCCGCGCGCGAGCTCGCCGGTCCAGTGTCTGCACGCGAGCGAGCCTCCTCGAGTGGGGCGAGGTCTCCGGCCTTCACGGCGACCTCGGCGAGCACGAGCCACCTTCCCAGATGACGTTCCGCGCCGCGAAGGACCGATAGCGCCGTAGCTACATCCTTCGAGATGGGCTCCGCCCTCACAAGTGGAACGAAGAGCTCCACGCACATCGAGATGCGATGGCTCTCCTTGATCATGGGGGCCAGCTGCGCGAGCAGGGCCCCGCTCGACTCGCCCCGCGCAACGCGCGCGAGCTCCGCGCCGAACGCCAGGTGCGACTGGCGGCTCGCCGCGACCTTCGCCAGGAGCGACGAGAGCTCTGGATCCCTGGAGAAGCACGCGGCGCTCAGCGCAGCCGGTCCGCCGGCTTCGTCGCCCGAGAGCGCCTGGCGCAGGAGCGACACGGCCTGCCGATCCTGAGCCTCGGAAAGGGCCCGAAGCCCGCACCCGTAAAGCTCGCGCGTCCGGCCGCCCCGGCGCAGGAGGACGGCCGTCGCCTCTCCCAGAGAAGCGCGGAGGGCGGGGCTCAACGGCGCCACGGCTCGCACGGCGCCTGCCAGCTTGGCCTCGCTCGTCGGCCGTCGCTTCAGCGCCGCGTCGATCTCGTCTTCGAAGCGCACGCGAGCAGGCTTGTCGAGGAGCTCCACGCGCGCGAGCGGGGGCCGCGCGCTCGGACGGTCCGCGCGCTGCCGGGCCTTCGCGAGAGGCGCCACTGCGACTCCACGGCCCCACGCGGCTCCCCTCGTGACCGCTTCGATCCGGAGCCGCTTCGCCTTCATCGCACCCATTCCCCCGTTCCGCCGCCAGTCTTCCACGACCATACCAGAGGCGGAGCGCGTCTCGACCTCGATGATGGATAAAAAAATCATGCCGGGTGCCCGCGACGACGTGGCGCTCGTTGACCCTTCGAGTCTCGGGCGAATCTCGGGCGGATCTCGGACATCCTCCGGCGCTGGGAAGCCGGCTACGGTCACGCCCTCGCGATTCCGATGCGAACGGCCTCCCCTTCCACGTCCAGCTCGCATGTTCGCATTCCGGCCGCCAGCTGCGCCGACGAGATATCCACGGCGAGGACCTCGCGGGCGAGGTCGTCGCGGTACGTCTCGACGACGCGCCGCAACCGATCGCTACCGAGAATGGCAACGCGAATGCGGTCCGTGTATTCGAGGCCAAGCTCCTTGCGCAGGGTCTGGATGCGGAACTGAAGCTCGCGGACCAGCCCCCGGTCCCGGAGCCCGTCGTCCATTCGCGTGTCCAGTACGACCACCCCTGTCCGGTCGCCGGCCGCCGCGAACCCTTCTTTCGCCACGAACTCTACCTCCACGTCCTCGCGCGTGATGTCGATTCCCTCCAGCGTCATGGCATCACCGACCATCAACCGCGAGGCAAGTACTCCTGCGTCCTTCGACGACATCACCGCCATCGTCTTCTTCAGAGCCTGGGCTTCCTTGCCGAGGCCTCGCTTTCCGAGCGAGCGGAAGCTCGGCTTGAGGCGGAACTCGACGTACCGGTCGGCGTTTTCCACGCCGTAAACCTTGACTTCGCGTTCGACGTTCAGCTCCTGCATCAGCTGCGTGGCTGCGGAGGCGTCGATCAGCTCCGGGGTCGTGCTGACGATGCTCGCTGCCCTCAACGGCTGACGCACCTTGATCTTCGCCTGAGTGCGGACCTGCAGCCCCAGGGAAACGAACGCTCGTACGGTCTCGATCTTCCTCGACAACCTTTCGTCCACGGACGAGCGATCAGCCTCGGGCCAGTCTTCGAGATGCACGCTCTCGCGCCCGCCTCCGGTCCGCGCGACCAGGTTCTGGTACATGGCCTCGGAGGCGTAAGGCGTGAAGGGCGCCGTCAACTTCGAAACCGTCACGAGACATTCGTAGAGGGTGTCGTACGCGGCACCCTTGTCCTCGTCCCAGCCGCTCCGCCAAAAACGCGCTCGGCTGCGGCGCACCCACCAGTTGGAAAGGGAGTCGACGAGGGCAACCAGCGCCTGCGTGGCGCCGTAGACGTCGTACTCGTCCATGCACTCGGTCACCCGACGGATCGTGATGGCCAGCTCGCTGCTGATCCACCGATCGAGCTCGGTTCGTCCGGACCACCGGGTTCCCTCCCCGCCCGGGGACGGTCGGTATCCGTCGATATTGGCGTAGATGGTGAAAAATGAGTAGACGTTGCGCAGCTTGACGGCGAACTCCTTCTGAAGCGCGCGAACGTTCGAAAGCGAGTGGCGCGTCGCCGACCACGGGGGGCTGGCCGCATAGAAGAACCACCGGAACGCATCCGCTCCGGGGGCTGGCGTGGCTGGATCCTCGATGAACACGCGCTCCTCGGGGGGCAACCTCGGCACGCCCACCGGATTCACGTCGGCGCTCGACGTCGGAAGGACGCCCAGCGCAGCCCGGTCATCCGGGTGCAGCACGACGAGGCGCCGCCGCACCTTCTTGTTGCCGCGGATCACGAGGGTCCGTCCCTCGTTCCCGGCATCTCCCCGGTACACACGCACGCGCGCACCTTCCTCGAGGTCGAGGCCTTCCAGGTCATCGCGCCCGACGACAGCCTCGCCCTCCTTGGCCGCCGCGTCCTCGATGACCGCGAACTCCATCGCGACCTTGTCCAGAATGACCTCAGGGGGCGTGTAGTTGCCCTTGCTCTTGCTCTCCTTCTTGCCCTCCTTGTCGGACACGTGACCGAGCACGATGCACGTCCTGTACGGATGCGGGACCGGCTGACGTTCGAAGACGAGCGTCGAGATCATGAGGAGCGAGTAGAACCAACCGCGCGTCTGGTCGATGGCCTCGCTGATGAAGTCCGCCGGGAAGCTGCCCTCGAACTTCTCCTTCGATCCCGCAGCGTGCGGGTACCCCCACTGCGCGAACGGCATGCACCCCGAGTCGAACCAGCAATCGATGACCTCGGGGACGCGGCGCATCGTGGCGCCGCACCGCTCGCAAGGGAACGTCACCTGGTCGATCCACGGCTTGTGGACGATGAGGTGCTCGTTGAGCGACGGGTCCGCGCGGCGCGCCGCGTGGAAGTGCTCGAACGCGTGCGGATTCCTCTGCTCGATGGCCGAGACGCTAGGGGGAGCCTCCTTGTGGTCGGCGTTCCGCTCGCAGACCCATACGTTGAGAGGGGTGCCCCACCACCTCTCTCGCGACAGCGCCCAGTCGACGTTGTTCGCAAGGAAGTCACCGAAGCGCCCCTCCTTGATGTGAGCGGGGAGCCAGTGCACGGCTCGGTTGTTTGCGATCGCCCTCTCGATCGACGACGTCGTCCGGATGTACCAGGCAGGGCGGGCGTACTGGATGAGCGGATCGCTGTCGGCCCGCCAGCAGAACGGGTAGTCGTGACGGTACGACTCGGCGTGGACGAGCAGGCCCCTTTCTTTCAGGTCATGCGCGATGGCCTTGTCGCAGTCCTTGACCCAACGACCAGCGCAGGACTCGAAGCGATCGATGAACGTCCCATCCGGCTTGACCGCGCAGAAGAGGGGCAGGTCCGGCCGATCGCGAGCGATTGCGCGGTGCGCCTCGTGGTCATCCTCGCCGAACGCCGGCGCGACGTGGACGATGCCCGTGCCCGCGTCGAGGGTGACGAACTCGGCTGCGATGACGCGCCAGACCACGTCCTCGAACCCGCATCGCTCTGCCTCGAAGAGGTCGAACGGCGGACGGTAGGCGGTCCCGACGAGGTCTCGTCCCCTGATCTCCTTCTCGACGGTCAGGCCTCCGCCGAGCTTCTGCCCCAGTGCCTCGACCAGGCCCAGGGCAACAATGGTCCGCCGGCCGTCCGGCGCCCGGACGACCGCGTAGTCGAGCTCGGGGTGAACGGCGGCGTACATGTTCGACGGCAGCGTCCACGGGGTCGTCGTCCAGACCAGGAGCGCGAGGTTTTCCTCCCCGACCACCGGGAACGCCACGTACACGCTCGGGTCATCGACCGTCCTGTACCCCTGCCCCACTTCGCCCGAGCTGAGCGCCGTGCCGCCTTGCGCCCACCACCACACGACCTTGTGGCCCTGGTAGAGGAGACCCTTCTTGAAGAGCTCCCCGAGCGCCCACCACACGCTCTCGACGTACGACCGGTGGTAGGTCACGTACGCATCGCGGAGATCTACCCAGAACGCGACGCGCTCGGTGAGCTCCTCCCACTCCTTCGTGTAACGGAAGACCGATTCGATGCATTTCTTAACGAATGGCTCGACCCCGTACGCCTCGATCGCAGCCTTGCCATGGATGCGGAGCTCTTTCTCGACCTCGACCTCGACGGGGAGCCCGTGCGTGTCCCATCCCGCCCTGCGGGGAACGCTCCACCCCCGCATCGTCTTGTAACGGGGGAAGAGGTCCTTGATTACCCGGGTGAGGACGTGCCCGTTGTGGGGCAGCCCGTTGGCGGTCGGAGGTCCCTCGTAAAAGACGAACGGACCTCTCGGCGCGGGCTTGGAGAGCGTCTTCTCGAAGATCCGGCGATCTCGCCAGAAGCTCAGGACCTCGCGCTCCTCCTTCGGAAAATCGAGCTCCGGCGTGACCCTCTCGAAGAGCGGCTCCGGCATGAGCCGCCTCTTTAGCACGCTGCGAACGAGAGCTGACGATGCGGGCGACGCCGGTCGCGCGAGCCGTGCGAGCTAGGCCGCTCACTCCGCGGCGGCGTTCGCGCTCCTCGCCTCGAGCTTGCGCAGGACGAGCGCGTACGCTGCATCGAGGTCCTTGAAGCTCGCGAGCTCGTCGTCCTCGATCTTGATCTGGTAGCGCCGCTCGATGGCCGCGACGATCTCCACGCCCATCATCGAGTCGATGCCCAGCTCTTTGAACGTCGCACCGTCCGGAATCTCGTCCTTCTCCGCGATCTCGGCGACCATCGCGCGAAGTTGCTCCCTCAGGCTCTCCTCGGACATGATTCGTGTCTCCTCGTTCAAGGGAATCGGTTCAGGCGAACTTGCTCTCGACAACGTCGAGAAGGTCGCCGATGGTCTGCAGGCCGGTCAGGCTCTCATCGGGGATCTGGATGCGCAGGCGGCGCTCCAGCGAGCCAATGATCTCGAGCATTCCCAGCGAATCGATCGTGAGCTCCGTGATGACCGTCGGCTCAGTGACGTGATGGAAATCCTTCTCCACGACCTCGGTGGCCGTCTCGCAGAACATGGCGAGCAGCTGCTTCCGGTCCGGACGTACCACGTCGCCTCGCATCGATTGCATCGTCGTCGCGTGCATTCAATCGCTTTCCAATCGTCCTGTGTCCAGAAATCGAGCGCGTACGCGTCTACGCGCCGACCGGGATGTTTCGCATCTGCCACACTCCGTGTCGTCTATGCCTCTCCTTCGGCTGCGGTGGGCTCCGTACGAAGCTCGGCGGACACGTCTTGCACGGTCCGTGCGCGTCGCAGGGACCCCTCCAGGTACATGCGCCGCGTCGCTCGTCGCTGAGGCTTTCCGCTCGAGGTGCGCGGCAGCGACGCGAGCGCGACGACGACCACCTCACGCGCAGTCAAACCAAACTGCGCGCCAATCCGTGCGCTCGCGGCGTCGCGTATCGCGAGTGCATCGGCGGCCGCCCCCTCGCAGCAGACGACAAGCTGTTCCTCCCCGGTCCCCTCCGTGGCGAGCTCGCCGTCGGGCCCTACCTCGACACCGAACGCGACCACGTTCCCGCGACGGACGTTGGAGAGCTCGGCCACTGCCCACTCGATATCGCTCGGGTAGTAGTTCCGGCCGCGCACGATGATGACGTCCTTCACCCTGCCGCACACGAAGAGCCTTCCGCCAGCCAGGTAACCGAGGTCTCCCGTATGAAGCCAGATCTCGTCACCGCTGCCGGCGATCGGCTTGAACGTCTCGCTGGTAAGGTCGGGCTGCTGGAAGTAGCCCATGGTCACGCTGGGGCCCGAGACGACGATCTGGCCTACTTGGCGCTCGCCGAGTCTCATTCCGGCGCTGTCCACGATCGCGACCTGGTGATCCGGAAAGGGGCGCCCGCAATCGACGATGGGGCGCCCGTCGTCGGCCTCAACTGCCTGTCCGCGCGTCAGCGCCATCGCGTCCACACGATCCGTCCGAAGACCGTCGCCCACCGGGACGAACGTGACCGCGAGCGTCGCCTCGGCCATTCCGTAGGAAGGAAGGAGAGCGCGAGGGTTGAAGCCCGCCGGCGCGAGCCGATCCGCGAAGTCCCCGAGCGCCTTGGCCTGGACCGGCTCCGCGCCACACCCGGCGATCCGGACGCACGACAGGTCGAGCCCCTCCACGTCCTTGTCTTTCAGGCGCTTCGCGACGAGGGCGTAGGCGAAGTTGGGCGCGTACGTGATCGTCCCGCGGTGCTGGTGAATCTTGTCGAGCCACACGCGAGGCGCGCGGACGAAGCTCGCCGTGGGAAGGAAAACACACGGGATGTCCGTGAAGAGCGGCCCCACGACGAACCCGATGAGCCCCATGTCATGGAAGAGCGGGAGCCAGCTGACCCCCTTGTCGACGCTCGGGTCGCGCTCCAGACCGTGGATCATGAACGCCTCGGCGTTGGCCGCGAGGTTCCCGTGGGTCACCATCACCCCCTTCGGGCGCGAGGTGCTGCCGCTGGTGAACTGCAGGAACGCGAGGTCGTCGGGCGAGACGTCCACGGACGCTCTTCCGGCGTCGCCGGCGAGATCGTCGACCGTCAGGACCCCGCGAAGGCTTTCCACGCGCGTCGGAACGGAGGCGACGTAGGGCCTGGCGGCAGCGGTCGTCAGCAACATCGCCGCTCCCGACGCGCGCGAGATATGCGAGACCGAATCGGTATAGCTCTCGATGTTCTTGAACGACATCTGGGGATAGACTGGGACGGGCACCACCCCGGCGAAGAGCGCTCCGAGGAAGGAGAGGACGAACTCGTCTCCGCTCGGGATGACGAGGGCGAGGCGGTCCCCCTTCACGAGGCCACGGGCGACCAGCGCCGCCGCGCGGGCCTCGGCCGCCAGCGCGATGTCGTGGAACGTGTAGAGCCGCTCCGTCCCGTCGCCCCCGACGAACACGAACCCCCGCTTCGTGTCCCCCGCGAGCGCCCGCACGGCGTCGACGATCGTCGGCGCGACGTGACGAGGGCGACGAGGCATGCCGCCGCGCTGTAACGCGCGGTCCCGGCGCACGCAAGAGGACGCTGCGACGCGATGCGTACGGCCCTTCGTGCGTGAAGGGCGCTTCGCGCCGTGCGCACATTGCTCGGATGTATAGGTGGGGGCTAAATAGCGGCCAATCTTGCTCCAACGCGTGTTCGTGACGGGGGTCGGGGTCGTCAGCTCGATCGGGCTCGGACGGGAGGCGTTCTTTCGCGCGCTCGAAGCCGGCAAGAGCGGCATCTCCCCCGTGGTGTCCTTCGACGCGGCACCCCTCGGGCGCGAGTATGCCGGGGAGGTCAAGGATTTCGACGCGCGGGATCACCTGACGTCGGGAGAGCGGGGCCGCATCGGCCGATGCTCGGCGATGGCTCTGGCCGCCGCGCGGATGGCCATCGAGGACGCCGGGCTCGCGCCCGCCGCCGTCGCCGGCCCGAGGACCGCGGTGGTGCTCGGCACGACGATGGGCGAGGCGCGGACGCTCGCCGAGCTCGATCGCCAGTGGATACTCGGCGGCCCGGAGGCGGTGAGTCGCGCCAAGATCCCGCGGTACGGCTCGACGTTGCTCCCCGTTCACGTGGCCCGCGCGCTCGGCGCGGAGGGAATGGTCCTGGCCCTTCCGGCGGCATGCGCGGCGGGCAACTACGCCATCGGATTCGCGGCGGACTTCATCCGCGCCGGTCGCGCGGACGTGGTGGTGACGGGCGCGGCCGAGCTGCTCCAGGAGCTCCAGTTCAGCGGGTTCGTCCGCCTCGCCGCGATGGCGCAGGAGCGTTGTCAGCCATTCGATCTCAACCGCCAGGGATTGCTCCTCGGCGAAGGTGCAGGGGTGCTCGTCCTGGAGAGCGAGCGGCACGCCGCCGCCCGCAGCGCCCGTCTGCAGGCCGAGGTCGGCGGCTACGGCCTGTCGTGCGACGCGTACCACATCACCCGTCCGCATCCGGAGGCCCAGGGGAGCATCGCCGCGATGCGCGACGCGATCGGACGCTCCGGGATCGCAGCCGCGGACGTGGACTTCGTCAACGCCCACGGCACGGGCACGCGCCACAACGACGCCGCCGAAGCAAAGGTGATTCGCGACGTCTTCGGCGAAGCCCGCATCCCGATCTCGAGCATGAAGAGCATGCTCGGCCACTGCATGGGTGCCGCGAGCGCGCTCGAGGCCATCGGGTGCGTCTTCACCATCGAGACCGGCGTCTATCCGCCGACGATCTCCTACGACACGCCCGACCCCGAGTGCGACCTCGACGTCGTCGCGAACGTGGCCCGCCGGGGCAAGAGCGACGTCGTGATCAACAACTCCCTCGCGTTCGGCGGCTACAACGCCGTCACGATCTTCGCGAGACCCGGGGTGCTCCCTCCGCCCCGCGCGGCCGAGGGGCGTGCGTGAAGCCGCGGGCGGTCACCGGCTTCGGGGTCGTCTCTCCTCTCGGGACCGGGCGCGAGGCTTTCCTCGAATCCATGCGCGCCGGCGCCTCCGCGGTCAGCAAGGGACCGATCCAGACGATCGACATCGCAAAGTATCCAGGGGTTCGCGTCGCGGAGGTCGGCGACTTCGACGCGACCCGGTTCCTGGGCGACAAGGGCCTTCGCTCGCTCGACCGGCTGACGAAGTTGCTCGTCGTCGCCACCCGCCTCGCCGTCCGCGACGCGGGGCTCAAGGGCGAAAGCGGGTGGCCTTCGACGCCCGCCGGGGCCGCCGCGTGGGCGGACCGGGTGGGAATGATCGTGTCGAACGCCTACGGCTCGCTCGAAGCCATCAGCGAGCTCGATCGCGTGGCCGTCCTCGAGGACAGGCGCTACATCAACCCTTCCCGCTTTCCGCTGACGGTCTCGAACAGCGCGGCGGGGTACGCGAGCATCTGGGAGGACATCCGCGCCCTCAACGTGACCGTCAGCGACGGCAACTGCGGCGCGCTCGACGCCGTCGCGTGCGCCGACATGTTCCTCGAGCACGGGCGTGCGGACGCGTTGCTCGTGGGCGGAGTCGAGGCCCTCGCCGAGGCCCTCGTCCTCGCATTTCACAAGCTCGGCGTCCGCGGCGCATGCGTCGGCGAGGGGGCGGCGCTGCTCGTCCTCGAGACGAACGAGGGTGCGCGCGCGCGCGGCGCCAAGGCGATCGCGGAGGTCACCGGGTATGGCACGTCGTTCGTCGCACCGAAGGCCGTGGGCGCACTCTTGTGCCCGTCGTCCGGGGCGCTCGAGCACGCTGCCGCGCAAGCGATGGCCGACGCCGGCATCACCGGTGCGGACGTGGACCTCGTCGTCTCGGGCGTCGCGGGGATACGGGCCTTCGATGACGAGGAGGTTCGCGCGATCCGTCGTGTCGTCGGCGAAGGGGCGATCGTCGTTGCCCCCAAGCTCGCGCTCGGCGAGACGTTCGGCGCCGGGGGCGCGATGGGAATGCTCGCCGCGCTGGCCCATCTGCAGGGCGACGCGGCGACTCCCGTCGTGCGCGGCACCCTTCGCGGCCAGGTGCGCAGGGTGCTCGTCACGTCGCTCGGCTACTACGGCAATGCCTCGGCCCTCGTCATGCGCGCCGCTTCGCGCTAGAAGGTGCGGGACTTGCAAGGCGAGGCCGCATGGTCGCTGCCTCGAAGACGGAGCACTCGGTGAGTTGGATCGAAGAAAAAGCGCACGCTGAGCTCACGCGCGCCCGGCAAGGAAGCTTCTCGATTACTCGCGCCAAGGCAGAGCAGGTCTATCCGTACTTTCGCGAGTTCGAGACCGGCGGCCTGCACTCGACGATCGCGGGCAAGCCGGTCACCAACTTCAGCTCGAACGACTACCTCGGTCTGACGAATCACCCCAAGGTGAAGGAGGCGGCTCACCGCGCCGTCGACCGGTACGGGTGTGGACTGTCGTCTTCTCGTCCGCAGGCGACGACGCCGGAGCACGTGCGATTCGAGGAGCGCCTCGCCACATGGATGGGCTTCGAGAAGTGCCTCACGTTCACGACGGGCTATCAGGCGATGCTGGGCACCATTGCAGCGCTCGCGGACAAGGACACGACCCTCGTCCTCGACGCCTACAGCCACGCATGCATTCTCGATGGGTCGTTCCTTGCAGCGGGGGTTCCGAAGAACGGCCCGGAGATCCGGTTCTTCAATCACAACTCGGCCAAGAGTCTCGAGCGCATCCTCAAGACGCGCGAGCGAAAGAATGCCCTCGTCGTGTGCGAAGGCGTCTATTCACTCGACGGAGACACGGCAAACCTCGGCGAGTTCGTCGAACTTTGCGACCAGTACGACGCGCCCCTCGTCTTGGACGACGCCCACGGAACAGGGACACTCGGGGCCACGGGCCGGGGGACCCTCGAAGCGATGGGCCTGCGCGGGCGCGTCCCCATCGTCGTGTCGACGCTCTCGAAGTCGTTCGGCGGCATCGGCGGTCTGCTGTTCGGCGCCGGCGAGGTCGTCGACCACGTGAAGCACTCGGCGCGAAGCTTCCTGTTCAGCGCGTCGCTGCCCGTCCCCATCGTGGCCAGCGCCTCCACCATCCTGGACATGCTCGAGACAGACGGCGAAAAGCTCGTCGCCGAGTTGCACGAGAAAGCGCGCTACTTCCGCGGGGAGCTCACTCGCGCGGGGTTCGACCTCGGCGCAAGCAACACCCACATCATGCCGGTGATGTGCCGCGAGGAACGCAAGGCGCTCTTCATGCACGTCGCGCTCCTCGAGTGCGGCGTGATGATGGTCCCCCTGACGTATCCGTCGGTGAAGCCCGGAGAGGAGCGGCTGCGCGTGAACGTCACCCGCGGCCACACCCAGGAGGACCTCGATCGTGCCCTCGAGCTGCTGAAGCAATACGGGGAGGCCTTCTTCGTCCTGTCGGGCGAGGACATCGGGCCGCTCGAAGACTGACACTCGAGCTGGCGTGTGTGAAAATACAGCACGGATGCGCCTTGCCCGTGAGGCTGGTCGGCAACAGTATAGCGCCGTGCGTTGGGTCCAGTGGGCCGTTGGCGCGACTGCGCTGAGCGGCGGCCTCGTCGCATGCGCCGCGATCTCCGGACTGGACGGGTATTCCACCGACGAGTGCTCATCCGGGTGCGATGGCCTTGGCGACGCCAGCGTCCCCGCTGACGCCCCGGTCGTTCGCCGGGATGCGAGCGACGCGACGAGCCCTCCCGTGATGGAAGGCGCGGTGGAAGCGGAAGGCGGGACCGGCGAAGGCGGCCCCAACGACGACGCCGACGACGGCGGATGCTCGACCGGGCTCATCGCGTGCGACGCCGGGTGCGTCAGCCTGACGACCACACAGAACTGCGGCCTCTGCGGAGTCGCCTGCTCGACGGCGCAGCCGAATGCCGCCGCCACGTGCACCGACGGCAGGTGCACCGTCCAGTGCGTCGAAGGCTTCAGCATGTGCAACGGCGACTGCGTCCAGTACACGAACGCCGCCAACTGCGGCGGCTGCGGTAGCGCCTGCGACGGCGACGCCGCCCCGCTCTGCGCGGCGACGGACGCGGGCGCTTACTCGTGCGTGCCCGCCTGCCCAGACCAGACGCCGACGCTCTGCGGCGATTCATGCGTCGACACGACAAGCGACCGCGACAACTGCAACGCGTGCGGGAACGTGTGCCCCAACACCGTGGACCACGCGCAGGCGGTGTGCGTCCACGGAGCGTGCACCTTCGCTTGCGCGAGCGGCTACCAGGAGTGCAACGGAGCCTGCGTCCAGTACACGACCGCCGCCAACTGCGGAAGCTGCGGCAACGCGTGCAGCGGCGACGGTGGCGCGGCCGTGTGCGCGGGGTCCAACGGGTCGTATGCGTGCGTGTCCGGCTGCCCGCCGGGCGCCCCGACGCTGTGCGCCGGCTCTTGCGTCGATACGACGAACGACGTCAACAACTGCAACGCGTGCGGCGCCGCATGCACATCGAGCGTCACCAACTCCCAGCCAGCGTGCGAGGACGGCGGGTGCACATTCAGCTGCTCGGCGGGTACGAACCTCTGCGACGGAGCGTGCATTCAGTTCACGACCGCCTCCAACTGCGGCGCTTGCGGGGTCGCGTGCTCCCCCGAGGGGGGGACGCCCCTGTGTGCCGGCAGCCCCGACGCGGGCGCGTATTCGTGCGTGTCGGGGTGTCCCCCGAGCGCCAGTACCCGCTGCGGCGGAGCCTGTGTCGACACGACCGGGGACAAGAGCAACTGCGGAGCATGCGGCGTGGTGTGCTCGACGAGCGTGGCCAACGCGCAGCCCACCTGCGTGGGCGGAGCGTGCACGTTCACTTGCAATTCGGGCTTCACGCTGTGCAACGGCGCCTGCGCCGACGTCGCCAACGACCCGAACAACTGCGGTGGGTGCGGATCGACTCACGCGTGCGGGGGCGGCATGACGTGCCAGGCGGGTCAGTGCACCATGACCTGCACCATCACGAGCAACTGCCCCCCCGGATACGCATGCAACGGCACCCGGTGCACGACGTCGTGCTCGCAGACCCAGCCGTGCAACGGGGGCTGCTGCGCGAACGGCACATGCGTCGCCGGCACGACGACGGCCACCGCGTGCGGGATCAACGGCGGCGCATGCACCAACTGCACGGCGCAGGGCAACAACCGCGCATGTGCGAACGGACTCTGCGGCTGCAACGCGGCGTCCGACTGCTCATCGCTCAACGCCTGCTCGCTGGCCATCCACTCGTGCCAGCAGCTCTGCGGCGGCGCCAACACCGGCTGCAACGGCGGGTGCTGCACGAACATGATGACGGGCGGGCAGTGCGTCCAGGGAAATGTCGATGGTCAATGCGGCGCGACGGGCGGGCAGTGCGAGAACTGCCAGACGGCGTGCGGGCCCGGACCCCACTGCATCAACGATGTTTGCGGGTGCAACAACAGCCTCGACTGCGTCGCCACCAGCGCGTGCGGATCGCGGCAGACCTGCACCAGCGGCTCCTGTCAGTGAGCGAGCGGACGCCGCATGCGAAGCGCGGCGCGCGAGGCTCAGCTGCTGCCTCCCGCCAGGGACACCACGACGCGCGCGACGTCGTCGACCGTGGCGAGCCGCTCGTACATGTCCGCGGGAATGCTCACCTCGAAGCGCGCTTCCACGTCGGCGGCGAACTCCATCACGGTGAGGCTGTCCAGTCCGAGGTCCTCCTGGATGCGGTCCGACGGGCGGATCTCGCGCGACGCCTCGACGTGCGGGCGCAGCAGATCGCAGGTGACCTTCAGCGACTCGGCGTAGCTCGGCATGCGCGGAGGCTACCAGCGCCGAGCCATCGCGTCATCGATCGCCCGCGCGGCTCTGGCCGGATCGGGGCTCGCGAGCAGCGCCCGCATGACCGCGACGCCGTCGGCCCCGGCCCGGACGCATGCACCCGCGTTCCCTTGCGTGACGCCCCCGAGCGCGATCACGGCCATCCTCCGTCCGGCCAGGGCGCGGGCCTGCCGAATGGCGCCGAGCCCCCGTGGGACTTTCGCCCGACCAGACGGCGACGGCGGCCTCGTCGGAAACACGGGGCTCACCAGGGCAGCGTCAGCGCCCTCCTCCGAGGCACGCCGGACGTCCTCGTCCGAGTGGGCGGCGATCGAAATCCAGCCGCCGGGCATCACCGACCGTGCGTCCGCCACGCTGCCCGACCCTCGACCGAGGTGCACTCCGTCCGCGCCGACGTCACGCGCGAGGCGAGCGTCGCCGTTCACGACCAGCCGCGCGCCGACCGCGCTGGTCGTGATCCGGAGACGCTCCCCGAACAGACGAAGGCCGGCTCTCAGCCGCGATCGGTCGCGGAGCTGCACGCAAAGGATCCCGGGACGGAGGGCAGCGCCTGCGGACAGGATGCATCGCGCGATCGCCTCGTCGCTGAACGCCGGGTCCGTGACGAGGACCACACGGACACGCGCCCTCTCATGCACCGCCGTCTCCGCCGCCGCGCGCGAGCTCGTCTCGCGCGGCCGTCGCCCATCGGCTCGCGGGATACTGCTCGACCAGGAATTGCAGCGTGCGCCGGGACGCCGCCTCGTCATGGCTGTCGTGAAACCTGCGGGCCAGCTGCCAGAGGGCGTCGCCGGGAGTCTCGTCCTTCTGCAACGCGGGATCGTACGGTTTGCCGCACTGGAGCGGGGCGATTGCGACTACGCCCGCCAGGGCCAGGGCGCGCCCCATCATTCGATGTCGCGGGGAGCGGCAGACGCTGGAGCCCCTCCGAGCAGGCCGCTCGTTGGGCTGGACGCGCTGGCGTAGCGACGCCTCGGCATGCGGCCCGCGAGGAACGCCTTGCGTCCCGCGCGGACCGCTTCCCGCATGGCCTCGGCCATCAGGACGGGGTCCTTCGCATGGGCGATCGCCGTGTTCGTCAGAACGCCGTGGCACCCGAGCTCGAGCGCGACCGCGGCGTCGCTCGCCGTTCCGACCCCCGCGTCGACGATCACCGGCACGCGCGCTCGCTCGAGGATGATCTCGAGGTTGTGCGGGTTGCGGATGCCGAGGCCGCTGCCGATCGGGGCTGCGAGCGGCATCACCGCGGCGCACCCCAGGTCCTCGAGCTTGCGGCAGACGATCGGATCGTCCATGCAATATGGCAAGACGACGAAGCCATCTCTCACGAGCTCTCGAGCCGCGGCGAGGGTCTGCTCGTTGTCCGGATAGAGAGTCTCCGCGTCGCCAATAACCTCGAGCTTTACCATCGGCCCCGCGTGCGCCGCGGTCGGCGGCGGGGCGATCTCGAGCTCGCGCGCAAGCCGGAGGGTCCTCACGGCCTCGTGCGCGGTGTGGCACCCGGCGGTGTTCGGCAAGACGAGCCACTTCTTCCGGGCGAGCAGCGACATCAGGGAGCCCGAGGATCGGTCCGCGACGTCGATCCGGCGCAAGGCGACCGTCACGATCTCGGCCCCGGAAGCGTCGATGGCACGCTCGGTTTCGCTCGTGTCCCTGTACTTCCCCGTGCCGACGATCAGACGACTCTCGAAGGCGCGACCGGCGATGACGAGCGAATCGTGCATGGCCCGGGCAGTGTAGCCACGCGCCGGCCCTGGTCGAGGTGCTTCCAGCGCCTGTGGAGCCAGAGCCACTGGTCGGGGTGCGCGCGCACGAAGCGATCCAGCGCGCGGGTGGCCACCCGGGTGGCCTCGGCGATCCACGCGTGCCTGTGGCGGTCGGGTGGCACGATCACCTCCAGGACGTGGAGGACGTGCTCTCCCCGATCGTCGCGCCTGCTGGCAGCCACGACCAGTGGCACGGCGTGCGCTGCAGCGAGCGTGGCTGGTGCGCGATCGGCGAGCGCAGGGCGGCCGAGAAAATCAACGACCACCGCTTGGCCCGGCGAAGCGGGGACCTGATCGATCATCATGGCGACCACGCCGCCCCTGCCGAGCACATCCCGGGCCCGCCGGAGGGCGCCCTGGGCACCTGCGAGCTGCACACCGCGGGCGGCACGCGTGTCCTGCCAGAAGCGGTCCACCGAGGCCACGCTCAGCCGCTTGGTCACGACGAGCAGGTCCAGCTCGCGCGCGATCGCGCACGCGGCGAGGTCCCAGTTCCCCGTGTGAGAGGCTGCGATGACCACGCCCCGGCCACGTCCGGTCGCCTCGCGCCACGGCACGACCGAGGCTGCATCGATCCTCACGTGATCGCCGATGCGGGATGTGGGCCGTCCGAGCCAGAGCAGCTCGACCACGGAACGGCCCAGTGCGCCATACATCGCACGGGCGTGCGCGCGTTCGTGCGCGATCCCTGCCGCGCGCATGGCCTCCTCGACATGTCCCCTCCGGATGCGCAAGACGCTGCCCGCGAGCCACCCAATCAGGCCGCCGATCGGCGCGAGCGCGCGCCACGGCAGCCGGCCGACGAGAGCAACCAGGGCGCGGAGCGCGAAGCTCACGCGGGGACCGTCCTCAGCCGAACCCGGCTCGGCGCGCGACCTTCCCGCTTCCAGCGTCGCCCTCGAGCGCCACGGCGTACACGTCGGCCCGGGAGACCACGAACACCTCGCTCTTCGGATTCCGCGCTACGACAAGCTCGCCATCCTGGCGGACGGCGTCGACCCGCGAGATCGTCATCCCGACGCCACCGTGACCGACGTGCAGAGTCATCGTGGCCCCGTCGGGGAGCGTGTGCCAGCCGTCCTTGTCTCCCTTGGCCCCCGCCAGCTTCAAGATCGCGTCCATGTGCTCGCCGGTCATGATGCGCCGCTTTAGCTCGCCTGGGCCCTCGCGTCGACCCTCGGGTACTCTCGGGCCGATGTCCTCGAATGGCCACGGAGAAGCGGGACGCGAAGGTCAGCGCTCGAGCGACATCGTCGTGCTCAAGGACGTGCGTAAGCGCTTCGCGAGCACCGAGGTCCTCAAGGGCATCGACCTGGTCTGTCGCCGCGGCGAGACCACGTGCATCGTCGGCGGGTCGGGCGCAGGCAAGACGACGCTCCTTCGCCTCGTCGTTGCGCTCGACAAGCCCACGAGCGGCCAGATCTTCGTAGACGGAGAAGACATCGCCCCGATGAGCGAGCGGGAGCTGAAGCGGGTCCGGAGGAAATTCGGGGTGGTATACCAGTACGCTGCGCTCCTCGACTCGATCACAGTGCTCGAGAACGTTGCTTTCCCGCTGGTCGAGCACACCCGCCT